>Ga0308419_1000027_pt1 | contig 120125 bp, 95 predicted proteins | sample HotsprSampleMS50_FD_203674 | JGI IMG/M metagenome (GOLD analysis project Ga0308419, IMG submission 203674) | Hot spring phototrophic mat microbial communities from Mushroom Spring, Yellowstone National Park, Wyoming, United States - 20090730_MS50 ... | reverse complement strand
AGCCGTTCGTCGTACAGGGCGGCCGCGGCGCGGAGGCGCGCGTTCTCGGCGCGCAGCCGGCGCACCTCGGTTGCCGAGACGAACGAGAAGAGGTAGGCGTCGCGGGCATCAAGCGCGTTAGCGACGGCGCCGGCGACCGGAACCAGGGCACTCCGCACGGCGCGCACGAACCATGGCTGCGTCCCGCCGGCGGCCGCCGACCGCTGGACCGACCCGAGCAGCGCGCTCACCGCGAGCAACGCCAGAAGCCAGAGCCAGTGTCGGGAGGGACGCTGTTTCAAGTCTTGGACGATTTCTCGAGCATGCGCCGCATGAGTGGGTTCTCGTGCAGCGCCTCGACGACCTTTCCGGTGCCGATCGCCACGCAGCTGAGGGGGTCGTTCGCGACGATCACGGGCATCGCCGTCTCCTCGGAGATCAGCCGATCGATGCCGCGCAGCAGCGCGCCTCCACCTGCCAGCACGATGCCGTGGTTCATGGCGTCAGCGGCGAGCTCGGGCGGCGTGGCCTCGAGGGTCGTCTTGACCGCGTCCACGATCGCGTTGAGCGGCTCGGCGATGGCCATGCGGATCTCCTCGCTCCGGATGACGGCGCTCCGGGGAAGCCCGGAGACGAGATCCCGACCCTTCACCTCCATCTCGAGCTCTTGCTCGAGCGCGTAGGCGCTGCCGATCTCGATCTTGGCCTGCTCGGCGGTGCGCTCGCCGATGTACAGGTTATAGGCGCGGCGAACGTAGGCCGCGATGGCCTCGTCGATCTCGTCCCCGGCCACGCGGATCGACTTGCTGTGGACGATTCCGGCGAGCGAGATGACCGCGACCTCGGTGGTGCCCCCGCCGATGTCCACGATCATGGACCCGACCGGCTCCTCGATTGGGAGTCCGGCGCCGATCGCCGCGGCCATCGGCTCCTCGATCACGTACGCCTGCGTGGCGCCGGCCCTTCGCGCGGCCTCGATCACGGCCCGCCGCTCCACCTCGGTGACGCCGCTGGGAATGCCGACCACGACCGTGCGACGGAACAGCATCCTGTGGGCCACCTTGCCGATGAAGTGCCGCAGCATGGCCTCGGTCTGGTTGTAGTCGGCGATCACCCCGTCCTTGAGAGGGCGGATGGCCACGATGTTGGCGGGGGTGCGGCCCAGCATACGGCGCGCCTCCTCGCCCACCGCCATCACCTCTCCGGTGTCCTTGTTGATGGCGACCACGCTGGGCTCGCGCAGGAGGATCCCGCGCCCGGCGACGTGCACGAGCGTGTTGGCTGTGCCGAGGTCGATGCCGATGTCGAGGCCGAAGCGGGAGAGGAAGTGCTTCAGACCGCCGACGTGACCGTTACTCCTCATCGCCCACCCACTCCCCGGTCATCAGCCGCTTGGCGAGCGTCTCCTGCGAGATGGCCGAGAGAACGATCGTTCCGCCGTTCGTGAAAATGATCGACTTGGTCCGTCGGCCTTGGGTCGCGTCGATCAGATTGCCCGACTTGCGGTAGGCCTGCACCAGGCGCCGCATGGGCGCGGACTCGCTGCTGACCAACGCGACGATCTTGTCGGTCAGCACATAGTTGTAGAAGCCTACGTTGAGGACGGTGGGTGCGGGCATGGATCACGCTTCGCCGGGCGACTGGGTTCCATTCTGAACGAAACGGCGGTTCGGGCGCAACGACGCCCGAACCGCCTCGCTCGCTTGGATCGATGACGCTAGAGGCCGAGGGCGGCTCCGCCCTTCCGTCCGGCTCCCGCCGGACCGACGGTCGGCTGTCCGCCGGCCATTCCGGCGCTGATGCCGCCCGGAGGTCCCATCATCGGCCCCATCGGGCGCCCGCCGCCCATTCCGGGAGGGCCCATCATAGGTCCACCCATTCCCGGAGGGCCCATCATCAGGCCGCCGACTCCCATTCCGCCGAACCCGGTCCGGTTCCCGCCTCCGAGCCCGTTGGTGCGGGCCACGGTGACCGCCGGAAGCGCCGGAGCGTTCAGGACCGGCTGCTCGGGGTCCGCCGGCTTGACGGGGTTCGGCTTGGTCATGATCACCGCGGTGATGCCGATGGCGGCCACGAGCACCGCGACGATCACCAGGATCAGGTCGTTCGTGTTCTTCACGCTGGACTCTCCGCTGTTGGATTATGACGCTCGTTGCGGTGCGCCGGGTTACCGCCTCAGTGCCGGAAGTGCCGCACGCCGGTGAACACCATGGCGATTCCGAGGTCGTCGGCGGCGGCGATGACCTCGGAATCCTTCTTGCTGCCGCCCGGCTGGACGATCGCCGCGATGCCGGCCTCTGCGGCCGTCTTCACGCTGTCCGGGAACGGGAAGAAGGCGTCGCTGGCCAGCACCGCTCCGGACGCCGCCTGCCCGGCCTGCTCGAGGGCGAGCCGTACCGACTGCACGCGGTTCATCTGCCCGGTTCCCACGCCGAGGAGCCGGTCGGCCGTGCCCACCACGATGGCGTTGGACTTGACGTGGCGGACCACCGTCCACTGGAAGCGGAGGGCGGCCATCTGTTCCTCGGTCGGCTGCTTGTTCGTCACGACGCGCCAGTCTGCGGCCGGTTCCTCGTCGGTCTCCTGCACCAGCCAGCCGCCGCGGATGGCGCGAGGGCGCAGCTCTGGCTTGTCGGGCGGCGCCGGGGCCTCCAGAATGCGCACGTTCTGTCCCCAGCCGCTGCGGGCGCGGAACACCGCGAGGGCCTCCTCCTCCACGCGTTCGGCCACGACGACCTCCAGGAAGTTCCCCTTCTCGCACATCGCCTCGGCGGCGGCGACCGTCAGCGGTCCGTGGCACGCCGCGATGCCTCCGAAAGCCGAAACGGGGTCCGAGGCCCTGGCCAGCCGGTAAGCCTCGCCGGGGTCTGCGTGGAAGGCCGCGCCGCACGGGTTCCCATGCTTGATGATGGCCACGGAGCCCCTCGGCAGGTCGGTGACCAGCTCCCACGCCGCGTCCGCGTCGAGGAGGTTGTTGTAGCTGATCTCGGTGCCCCACAGCTGGCGGGCTTGGGCGATGCCCGGCGCGGCCAGCGGGTCGACGTACAGCGCCGCGGCCTGTTGCGGGTTCTCGCCGTAGCGCAGGTGCCGGGAGAGACGCGCTCCGAGCGTCAGCCTCTCGGGGAACGGTTCGCCCTCGGCGGAAAGGTAGCGCGAGACGAGCGAATCGTAGAACGCCGTGTGTCGGAAGGCCTTCGCCGCGAGGCGTCTCCGCACGCCCTCCATGCGGTTCTCGCGGAGGGCCTCCAGCACGGCGGGGTAGTCGGAAGGGTCCACGACCACGGCCACGTTCGCGTGGTTCTTGGCGGCCGCCCGGATCATCGCCGGACCGCCGATGTCGATGGACTCGATCGCCTGTTCGGGCGAGTGCGGTCCGGTCACCGTCTCCTCGAACCGGTACAGGTTGATCGCCGCGACGGAGATCGGCCGGATTCCCGCCTCCTCGAGCTGGCGCCGGTGTTGCTCCAGCCGGAGGTCGGCGAGCAACCCCCCGTGGACCTTGGGGTGCAGCGTCTTCACGCGGCCGTCCAGCATCTCCGGGAACCCGGTCAGATCGGCGACCTCGGTGACCGGAAGGCCCGCCTCCCGGATGGCGCGGGCCGTGCCTCCGGTGCTCAGCAGCTCGAAGCCAAGTTCGGCCAGACCCTTGGCGAACTCCACGAGGCCGGTCTTGTCGGTGACGGAGAGAAGGGCGAGCGGTTGGTTCATAGATTCTCGAGGGGGACTTCCGCGGGGGGCTTGGGTTCGACGACCGTGACGGTGATCGTCTTCTCGACCGTCTTGCCGTCGGAGTCGTAGGCGACAAGGCGGAAGGTGGTCGTCTTCTGCAGCTCGACCTCGAGCGTGCCCTCGGTCGGCTCCAGCTTCTGCCTGGTGCCGTTGTAGACCAGTTCGGCCCGGACGGCGTTGGTGAGCTGCCATTCGAGGCGGACGACTCCAGGTCCCTCGGTGAGCTTCTCCGGGTTGGCCGCGAACGCCACGATCTTCGCTTGGCTCACGTCGACGACGGTGACCTTGACGGTCTTGCGGTCCGTCGCGCCCTTCTCGTTGATCGCGACCAGCGTGTACTCGATCGTGCCGGTGCGCTCCGGCTTGATCTCCACCTCGGGGACGCTGGGGTTCAGGTCCATGCCGGGCGGGGACAGCGTCAGGCGCGCAGCGTTCGAGGCGCGGTACCGCACGGCGAGCGGTTGCCCCAGGCCGACCGTCGTCGGTTCGATGGAGAACTCCTCGATCTTGGGCTTGGGCACGGCGGGCGGCTCCTCCACGGAGAAGGGCAGCTCCACGCGAGGACCCTGCAGTGAGCCGCGGTAGGGGATGGCCACCACCACGCCCGACTCCTTGGGGAAGAACTGCGTGGTGCCGATGGGCTGCATCACGACGCGCTCCTCGTCCGCCACCGCGATCTTCAGGCTGTCCGCGCTGTCCAGCCGCCACTGGACCACCAACGGCGAATCGCGGACGATGCTGGCGCTCTCCAGCGTGACGCGCGCCTGAGGCTCGCGCGGCCGCAGCGCCCACCAGGCCGAGCCGAGCAGAACGAGGAGGAACAGGGCGACGAGACCGGCCGTGGACACCAAGGGGCGGCGCTCCAGCTGCGCCTGCGCCGAGCAGGCCACGGCGGGCTGCGAAACGCTGCGGGCGGTCACCGAGAAGGCGAAGAGCTGCACTCCGCCGAACGCCGGCGTGCGCCGCAGACCCGCCTCGAACGGGATGCGCTTCTGCTGGCCGGGTCCCAACACCACCTGGTCGGTCTCGAAGCTGAGCACGCACTCGTCCTCGGGGTCTGAGTAGCCGAGCACGAGCGTCTGCTCCGTGTTGCCGAGGTTGGCCAGCGTGAGCTCGAAAGCGTCGGTGCGGCGGGTGGGGCTCACGGTCCCGCGTTTGGGCTCGATGTCCGCGCTGAGGTGGTGGAACGGCGCGACCTCGAGCATCGCTTGGCACGTGCGTGCCTCGCCCGTGGCAAGCGACCGCACCCGCACCACGAACGGGTAGCTGCCGGCGAAGCTCTCGCTGGTTCGGGGCGGCGTGACGACCATCCTCACGGTCGTCGGTTCGTCCTCTCCCAGCTGGAACGTGGGCACGGGGATGGCCACCCACTCCGGGTCCAGACCCTCTTGGGACAGCTCGAAGACCTCCGGCTCGGCGTCCGCCGAGAGCGGTTCCGCCTTCGGCGCGGCCCGCCGGACCTCGATCGTCAGGGTTGCCGAACGTCCTGGCTCCACCGAGACGACGTCCCCGTCCAGCTTGACCGTGAAACTCATCGCAGGCAAGAGTTTAGCAGAACCGGCCTCTCTTCCCGTGCGTCATCACAAACGTATGCTCGCCGCCCTTCTGGCCCTCGCGACGCTGACCGTGCGCGTCGCCGACGCCGACCTCACCCCGCCCGAGCCGCTGCCCCTCGGCGGCTACACCGAGCGCCGGTCGGCCCCGTTCGAGCCGGGCGGCCCTGGCCTGATCGCGCGGACGCTGGTGCTGGAGTCCGGCGGCCGCCGACTGGCTTGGGTGGCCGTCGAGACGCTCACCATCCCGGAGAGCCTGGTGGCGCGCGTGCGCCAGGCGGCTCCTCCGGGCACCGACGTCGTGCTGAGCGCCACCCACACGCACTGCGCGCCGGACAGCCAGATGCTGAACGAGCGCATGACCCTGCCCGTACCGGGCATCGCCACCTTCCGGGCGAAGTGGCTGGACTGGTACGCCGACCGGATCGCGCAGGGCGTGCGCGCGGCCCTCGCGTCGCCGGCCCGTCCGGTCGGCTCGCTTCGCGCGCGGATGGCCCAGACCGAAGGGTTGAACCGGGCACGAAGACAGGGCGACGAGCCGGACAGCGCGGCCTGCCGGATCGAGGCCGAGCCGGGCGTGCTGTTCGACGTGTTCGCCGCCCACCCGGTCCTTCTTGGCCCGGAGCACTTGAAGCTGGATCCGGAGTGGCCCGGGCGCCTGATGCGACGCAGCGGCGGTTTGGCCCTCGTGGGCGCCTTGGGCGACGTGTCCCCCGTTCCGCCCGCCGGGCCTGAGCTGGAGCGTCCCGCCCGGTTCGCCGAAGCCCTCGCGAAGGCGCTGGAGAGCTCGCCCGCGAGGGAGGTCGGCTCGGACGCGGCCTGGACGTTCGAACCGATCCCGCTGGGCAAGCCGGAGCCGCAGCCGGAGTTCGCCTCGGCCAACAAGGTGCCCGAAGCGCTGGCCAAGCTCGCCGTGGCTCGCTTCGCTCCGCCCCAGGCCGAGGTGACGCTGCTCCGCCTGGGTCGCGCGCTGATCGTCGGCGTTCCCGGAGAGCCGACTTCGGCCGTGGGGAGAAGGCTTCGCGAGGCTGCGGCGAAGAAGGGGTACGACCCGGTTCTAGTGGCCTCGCACGTGGGCGGGTGGATCGGATACATCCTGACGCCGGAGGAGTACCGGGAGGGGGGCTACGAGGCCACGTTGGCGTTCCACGGCCCGCGGCTCAGCGAACGGCTGCTGGGGGCCGTCGAGCGCGGCCTTCAGCGCATGTCCCAGATGCGGTAGCTCAAGAAGTAAAGGCTCCGCTTGATGGCCTGGGCGGCGGCGAAGGCCGCCTCGGGCACGGTTTGGCCGGTCGCCGCGGCGTCCTCCGGCGTGATCCGGAAGAGCTCCTTGCCCAAGCCGACGACTCTGCCGTCGTCCCGGGCCGACACCTGGAAGAGCTCCGGAACCTTGTCGAAGAACACGTTCAGGCGCTCGCACGCGCGGGCGGCCCGTTCAGCCGCGTCGGCACCGGCGAACGAGACGAGCCTCGCTCCATTGAACCGGACCTCCAGGACCCCCTCCTTCTTCGGAGAGGGCTGTGCGATGGCCCGGAACGTGGTCGTGACCTTGCTGCGCTCGATGGGAATGCCCGCCGCCCGGATCTGGTTCGCCAACTCGATCGCACGGTCCCTCGAGGGCGGGTGGGTCCGATAGATTCCCCAGTCGATCTTCGGTCGGTTGCGCTCGGCCACGGCGAGCCGCTCCATGAACGTGAGCATCCCGACGGGGTTGTAGCGGCTGCGCAGCATGTACTGCAGGCCGCCGTCGTCCGCCGCCTCCTCGGCCTGCTGACTCCAACCCGAGCCTGCGGCCAGTCCGACGAGCTGGCCGAGCATGAGCACGTCGCCGGATGCCTGGCCGCCCGAGAAGATGGCCACGAGGATCATCGGCAGCGTGATCGCCTGCAGCTTGCTCTGCTCCTTCTGGAGCGTGGCGAGGTGCCGGAAGGCGGCATGCGCGATCTCGTGCGCCAGAACGCCGGCCAGCTCGTCGTCGCTCTCAGCGTACTCGATCAGGCCCTCGTACACGTAGATGTAGCCGCCCGGGAGGGAGAAGGCGTTGACGTCCTTGCCCTCCAGCACCTTGAACGTGTAATCGAACGTGTTCTTGCGGGGGTCTCCCCATCGCACGCGCGGTTGGATGGAGTTCGCGATCTCGGCGAGCTCCTGGCCGATCCTCTTCACTCGCTCCTGGTACTCGGTGTTCTTCGAGACCTTGAACTGCTTCTCGACCTCCGCCGCGTAGCGCTTGCCGATTTCGGCGTCTCGGCTGAGGTCCTCGGCGTGGGGGTCGGGGCGTGGCTTGTCGGACGCCTTGGGCGGCGGCACGCCGGCCTCGGTCGGGGGCGACGGCTCGGAGGGGATCGCCACGGAGAAAGCTCCGAGGATCGCAGCGGCGAGGAAGGGGCGAAGACTCACGTTGCTACTCGTTGGACGCTCCGGCCGGCGGGCCCGGGTCAAGCGGCACGGGACGGTCCCTTTCCCTGTCTACCACGCACAGGATGCGCATGGTTTCCAAACCGTCGTTCAGGAACCTGTGAGGCTGGTCGGGCCCGACCAAGACCACGTCCATCGGGTCGATCCGGTGCCACTCGTCGCCAAGCAGCACCTTGCCCCGACCGGCCAGCACCAGCACGAAGTGGACGTGCCGGTGTCGCTCGAACGAGGTGAACCCGCCGGGAGCCAGCTCGAAGCAACGCGCCTCGAACCCGCAGGGCAGGCCGTCCGTGAAGACCCTTCGGGAGACCCCCTCCCAGGTGCCCGGCTCATCCTTGTACCGCGTTTCGGGCACGCCGTCCCAGCCGCCCGCGCCGTGTCGGAGGATCATTCGAACACCGCCATCGCTTTCAGCCATTCTCCCCGCTTCATCCGCTCGTAGGCCTCCGGCAGATCCTCCAGCCGGACGAAGTGGCTGACCACCTGCTCGGCTCGGACGCGGCCCTCGCGGAGCCATCTCAGCGCGGTCGCCATATCGGACGGGCCGGCGGAGTACGAGGGGATGAGTTCGATCTCTTGAAAGTAGAGCCGGTACTGGTCGAGGGGCAGGGTGGTGCCGGGAGGCATCGGCGCGAAAAGCACCACCCGACCGCCCGGCCTGGCTAGATCCGTCCCCGCCCGTATGGCCTCGGCGCTCCCCGGGCAGACGAAGACGACGTCGAACGAGGCCGGGCGGCCCTGGGCTTCGGCGCGCAGGCCGAGGTTCCGCGCCCACTGGATTCGCGGTTCCGCCCGCTCGATTCCCACGGCACCGGGAAGGACCAGGAGGTGCAGGAGGCCCATGGAGCCCAGGCCCACCACGGCGGCGCTCTCGCCGGGGGTCCAGCGGGATCGTGCGACCGACTTCGCGACGGTTGCGAGCGGCTCGGCGAGCGCGGCGTCCACGGGGCGGAGGTCGTCCGCCCGGTGCGTGTCGGCCAGGTTCGCGGCAGGCACGGCTACGGTCTCGGAGAGGCCTCCCGGCACCAGCCTCGTCGCCTTCCACGTGGGGCAGTGCACGGGCCGTCCCGACTGGCAGGCGTCGCACGCTCCGCAGGGGGCGTGGTGGTGCGGCACGACCACGCTGCCCATAGGGAACCGTGGGTCGTCCGACGCCCGAACGACCCCGCAGACCTCGTGGCCGAGCACGTGCGGAACCTTGCCGTCCATGTACCAGTCCATCAGCTCGCCCGAGCAGAGTCCGGAGGCCAGGGTGCGCAGGAGCAGGCCGCCCGGCGGCAGGCTCGGCTCGTCGTCGGCTTCCACCGCGACTCGGCCTCCGCCCAGGTAACGAACGAGTCTCATGGCTGGAAGACGTACTTGATGCCCACACCCTGGCGCAGGCGCTCGAAGATCGCGGGCGCCTCCTCGAGCCGCGCGGCGCCCGACAGGAGCCGCTCCAAGCCGAGGCGCCCCCCGATCAGCCACTCGCGCGCCGAGGCCACCGCGGAGGTCCCGAAGTGGAACGGGCTCAACACCGTGATCTGGTCGTAGTGGAGACGCTTGGTGTCGAAGCAGGCCTTGCTGCCGGTCGGGCAACCCCCGAACAGCATCAGCCAACCGCCGCGCCGCACCCACTGCAGGCTGCGCTCCCAGACCTCCGGGAGGCCGACGCACTCGATGACCGCGTCGAATCCCACGCCATCGAGCGGCTTCAGATCCTCGAGGTGGACCGTCTCCGCGCCCAGCGCTTCGCCCACCGACAGCCGCGCGGCGTTGCGCCCCGCCAGAACGACCTTGCCCACGCCCAGAAGCCGGAGGACCGCCACGAACATCAGGCCGATCGCCCCCGGTCCGACCACGGCCACGCTGCGGCTGGCGGGGTCCTTGCCGGGAAAGCCGCACTTGGCGAGCTCCTGCAGGCCTTGGGCCACGCACGAGAGCGGCTCGAGCAGGCTGGCCACGGCGAACGGAAGGCTCGGCGGCTTGGGGAAGACGTTCAGCCTCGCGATCCGCGCCGGGACGAGGAGCAGCTCGGCGAACGACCCCAGAACCTTGGTGGACATCAGGGATTCGCAGAGGTTCTCTTGGCCGTCGGCGCACCAGCGGCACTGGCGGCACGGAGCGGAATGCACGCCCATCACCTCCTGCCCGGGCTGGAACGGCGCGCCCACGCCGGCATCGACGACCACCCCGGAGTACTCATGGCCGAAGACTCCGGGCATCGGGATCGCGGGGTGCCCGCGGAGGAACGCCTTGAGGTCGGTGCCGCAGGTGGTGGCGGCCCGGACCCGAACGACCAGATCGCCGGGCCCCGGCTTGGGATCCTCGACCTCCGCGTGGACGATGCGGCCCGGCTCCTGCAGGATCACTGCGCGCATAAGGGAGCGGCGCCCTCGGGAGCACCTTGGCCACAGGGTACCCCGCGCGCGCCCGCCGGGGCGTAGGTACACTCGGTTCCATGCCCACGGTCGAGAACACCGTCTGGAGCCGCGCGCCGCTGGACGTGCTGTACGCGGTGGCCAAGGACAACGAGAAGTTTCCGGAGTTCATGTCCGACGTGAAGTCGGTGACGGTCGTCGAGTCCGACGGCAACCGGGTGGTGAGCGACTGGTCCGCGATCGTGCCGACGTTCCGCCTCAAGGTTCGCTGGCGCCAGGAGGACGTGTGGGACGACGAGGCGCGCACGTGCACGTTCCGGCAGGTCTCGGGCGACTACGACAAGCTCGAGGGCGTGTGGACCTTCCGCGAGGAGAACGGAGGGACCCGGTTCGACAGCCGGTGCGACTACGAGTACAACGTGCCCACGCTGGGGCCGCTGGTGAGGAAGGTGATCCACGCGCTGGTGATCAAGAACCTGGACGGCGTGCTGCAGGCGATCGCCAAGCGTGCCGAGGAGGTCGCCGACGCTCGCGGCTGAGGCGGTTCAGCGGCGAGCGAGCTGGGACCGGAACGCCGCGAGGGTCTGCTCCGACACGTGGTGCATAATCCCCTCGGCGTCGGCGTCCGCCACGTCCGGAGGCACGCCGATGCTCTCCAGAAACGACCGCACCAGCCGGTGGTTCTCGCGGGCCTGCTGCGCGAGCTCCCGGCCCTTCTCCGTCAGGCGCACGGGTCGGTAGGGCGGAGACTCCAGCAGGCCCTCCCTCTTGAGGCGCTGGATGGTCTTCGCCACGGCCACGCTGGACACGCCGAGGATCTCGGCGAGGTCGCACAGCCGGGCGCGGCCCTTCTCGCGGAGCAGGTCGTCGATCAGCTCGCAGTAGTCCTCGGCGTACTCCTTCCGATGGTCGGCGCGGGTTCTCTGGTAACGGTTGAGCGGCATGGATCCCTCCGTTGGGCCGAATGTTCGCAGTCCCACTTTACCTACGCTTTGGGTCTTTCGGCACGCTCCCGTTGCGGGTACGATCCATCGCTGTCGCATGGAACTCCCTCCCTCCCCCAGCCAGCCGTTGGTGGTGTTCGACCAGGTCGAGGTGAAGTACGCCGAGACGGTGGCGCTGGACGGGGTGTCGTTCGAGGTGCAGAAGGGCGAATTCGTGTTCTTCGTCGGCAAGACGGGAGCGGGGAAGAGCACCGTGCTGAAGGTGATCTCGCGCGAGGTGCGCCACACGGGAGGCCGGGCCCTCCTGAACGGGCGCGAGCTGAACGGCGTGCGACCGTCCGAGGTTCCGCTTCTCCGCCGGCAGATGGGCATCGTGCCCCAGGACTTCGCGCTGCTGGCTGGCAAGCGGGTGTGGGAGAACGTCGCGTACGCGATGCGGGCGGTCGGCGCGAGCGCCAAGGAGGTGCGGCGAAGGGTGCCGGAGATCCTGGAGCGGGTGAACATCGGCCATCGGGCCGACGCCTTCCCCCATGAGCTCAGCGGGGGAGAACAGCAGCGGGTGGCCATCGCCAGGGCGTTGATCAACAATCCGGTCCTCCTGCTCGCGGACGAGCCGACGGGCAACCTGGACCCGGAGCACAGCATCGAGATCATGGAGCTTCTGGCGCAACTGAACGTGCGCGGCACGACGGTGCTGGTGGCGAGCCACGACATGATGGTTGTCGAGCTGATGGGCAAGCGGCTGATCCGTCTCGAGGCGGGGCGCGTGGTGCCGCCCGTGGAGGGGATGGGCCTTGCTTGACCACCTGCTGTTCCTCTTCTCTGAGGCGTTCGTGGCCCTCCGTCGGAACCGACTGATGTCGTTCGCCGCGGTGAGCACGGTGGCGGTCTCGCTCTATCTGCTCGGCGGCCTGGGCTACATGTACCTGCGGGTCAGCGAGTACGCCGAGCGCATCCCCGGCCAGTTCGACATGAGGGTCTTCCTGAAGCAGGGGACCACCTTCGACCAGATCCGCGAGACCGCGCGGGCCATCCGCGCCATCGACGGCGTGCGGGAGGCGCGGCACATCCCGCGCGAGATCGCTTGGCGGAAGATGCGCGAGCAGATGCCCAAGGAGACGGAGGGCTTGGAGAACCCGCTCCCGGACGCGTTCAAGGTGACTCTGTCCGACCTGTCGAAGGCCGGCCATGTTCGAGAGGCCATCGGGCGGCTTCCCGCGGTGGAGCCGAACGGCGTCGTCTACGACGAGGCCGCACGACAATACCTGGATCAGGGGCTGCGGTTCCTGCGGTGGCTGGGCGGAACGCTCGGCGGCCTGCTCTTCGTGACCGCCGGCGTCCTGATTTACAACGCGATCCAGCTGACGATCCTGGCTCGGGCGCGCGAACTCCGGATCATGCAGCTGGTGGGTGCGACGAGGTTCACGGTGTCCATGCCGTTCGTGATCGAGGGCATGATGCACGGGCTGCTCGGCGGGGCACTGGCGAACCTCCTCGTCTGGGCCTCGCACGTCCACCTCCAGGATCGCCTGTCCAGCCTGCAGGCCACCGCGAACCTGGGCTCTTACCCGGTCGGCTTGGGCTTCGCGGCCTTTTGCGGCGCTGGAGCCGCCTACGGCGCGGTATGCTCGGTGCTGTCGCTAAGGAAGGCGATGAGGCAGACGACATGAGGCCGTATCCGGTGCTGCTGGCGGTGGTCTGCGCGGCGTTGGCGCTCGCCAACCCGGACCGCGCCGCGCCCAAGGCTCCTCGAACGCTCAGCCGGTCGCTGAACAGCATCCGCACGCGCAAGCAGGAGGCCGTTCGGCAGCTGCAGCAGACCAAGAAGCAGGTTCGCGCCGTGAAGGGCGACCTTCGCGAGGTGGACGGGCGCATCCAGGAGGTGCAGCGGCGGCTGGAAACCACCACCGACCGTCTGGCCGCCGGGAGGGCTCGGCAGGCGCGGCTGAAGGTGGAGCTCGAAGAGGCGCAACGCAGGCTGGAGGCCAAGAGGGAGGAGGCCCGCCAGCGACTCCGACGCATCTACATGCGCGGCGAGGGGATGGTGCTGGCCGCTCTGGTGGAGTCGCGGAGCCTCGGCGAGCTGGCCTCCAGGCAATATCTCTACGAGTGCATGGCCCGCCAGGACCGGGCGGTGTTCGAGCAGCTCGATGCGCTGTGCCGCGAGGTGGCCTCCAAGAAGCGCGAAGCCGACGCTCTGGTGCTTCGCGTCTCGGCCTTGGCGGCCGACCAGAGGCGCGAGCAGGCCGAGCTCCAGCAGGTCCGCGGCCAGAAGTCGCAGCTTTTGGGACAGCTCCTCGACAAGAAGGAGGATCTGGAGCGCGTGGTGCGGATGCTGGAGGCCGAGGAGCAGGCCATCGAGGCGCGCATCCGGGCCTATTACCGCAACCAGAGCCCTGGAACCGTGCTCGCCCCGTTCACCGGTCGGTTCTCCAGTCCGGTCGCGGGGTCGATCACCAGCGGGTTCGGGATGCGGTTCCACCCGATCCTCAAGCGGACGAGGATGCACACCGGGGTCGATATCTCGGCGCCGTACGGGACGCCGATCCTCGCGGCGGCGGACGGAGTCGTGATCGCCGCGACCTATGGCAACGGCTACGGCAACATGGTGATTCTGGACCACGGCGGCGGCTACTCGACCGTCTACGCCCACTGCTCCTCGCTGCTCGTTTCCTCTGGCCAGCGGGTGCGCAGGGGAGAGCCGATCGCGCGCGTCGGCTCAACGGGCCTGAGCACGGGTCCGCACCTGCACTTCGAGGTGCGGGTGAACGGGCGTCCGGTCAATCCCTTGGGCCGTCTTTGAGTCGCCTGCCCGGCGGCAGAATCCAGCAGGAGTCGTGCGGCTCCATGCCCACGTGGGGGTAGTACGTCCTCGCAGCGGGGGCTGCCAGCAGGATGAGCGTCGTTCGCAGCCCGGCGGCCTCGTGCGTCTCGTCGATGAGCCTACGGCCGATGCCGAGCCCCTGGAACCTCCGGTCCACCGCCAGGTCCGAGAGGTAGGTGCAGAAGCTGAAGTCGGTCAGGGAGCGCGCCACGCCGATCAGCTCGCCGTCCACGCGGGCCGTGACGAGCACGTCCGCGTTGCGCAACATCGCCTCGATGCGCTCCCGTTCCTGCACAGGGCGCCTCTCGGCCAGCCCGGATCGCTCCAGGACGTCGATGAACTCGTCCGCGCCGAGGCCCGGCTCGAGGCTGTAGATCGGTTGGGGGTTGCTCATGCTCTGTCGGCTCACAGTCTGACGTAGGGCCGGATGTCCTCCAGTTTCTTTGGCCCGATGCCGCGGACGGCCAGCAGCTCGTCGACCGAGTTGAACCGGCCGTGCGTTCGGCGGTATTCGAGAATCTTCTCGGCGGTGGCGGGACCCACGCCCGGCAGCGTCTGCAGCTGCTCGGCCGTCGCGGTGTTGAGGGACACCGAGCCAGGCGTGGGTCGCGGCTTGGCGCCGGAGGACTTGGGCGCGGCGGCGGGAGCGGACGCCGCCCCGGCGGAGTAGCTCTGGGCCGCGGGGGCATAGGCCGGGCTCACCGGCGGGATGCCGCCGGGCGCCGCCCCCGGAGCGCCGAGCTTCGGAACGGCGAGCTGGGTTCCGTCCTCGAGCTTGGCGGCGAGGTTGAGAGCGGCCTGGTCGGCATCCGTGCGGAATCCTCCGGCCGCACGGATCGCATCCTCGACCCGGCTGCCGGGCTGAAGCCGGTAGACCCCGGGCTTGGCGACCCGTCCGACGACGTGAACCACGACCTCCGGCTCGGGCGCGGGGGAAGCGGCCGTCGGGGCGGCCTCGGCGGGCGGTGCCTGAGGGCTGGACTCGGCGGGAACGAGCGACGGAGGAGCGCTTCGCGGCGGGGCCGAGCTGCGCACCACGATCTCGGCCGGTCGCCGGAGGTTCCTTCCGCCGAGGAACCCGACCAGGAACAGCACCAAACCCGCCAACACCGCTGCGCCCCAAGGGCGCGCCGCCTCGCCCCAACCCGTAGAAGCCACGACTTTATTCTAGTCCGGGTTGCGGCTACTGGAACCGAGATAGTCGGCGAGCCGTTGCAGACGTTCGTGCAACTCGTCGACCGGCAGGCCGATCACGTTGTCCACCGGGCCGTCCAAGCGTTCGACCCAACGGGATGCGCCGCCCTGGATGGCGTAGGCGCCGGCCTTGTCCATCGGCTCGCCCGAGCGGATGTACTCCTCGATCTCCACGTCTGCCAAAGGTCGGAACCAGACCGTCGACGTGACGCAGAACGCCTCTCTGCCCCACGGCGTGGCGAGGGCGACTCCCGTGATCACCTGGTGCGCCCGTCCCGACAGGGTTCTCAGCATCCTGGCGGCATCCTCCGCATCGACGGGCTTGGCCAGCTGGACGTAGCACCCGGGGCGCTCCTCGTACGCGACGACCGTGTCTCCCGCGATGACCACCGCCCCGGGGTGCCGTGGTTGGACCTCCAGCGCCTTGGCGAGCGACAGGTTCTCGGCGGTCTGCCAAGGGTCGCGGGCCACCAGGGCGGCCTCATCCAAACGGGCCGGGTCGACGGCGAACTCGGGCACGATGCGGGAGAGCAGCTGCACGCGTCTCGGCGAGGCGCTGGCGAGAACGATCGGGAAGGGCCATTCGGGCACGGGGCCATTTTGACGCTTCAGCGCGGGGCGGGTCCGCTCGGTCACAATGGGGTCAGACATGAGAGTGCCCTTCGTCGACGTTCGGTCCCAGTACGCCGAGGTTCGCGGGACGCTGGACCCCTGGGTGAGCGAGATCCTCGAGACAGGCGCCTACGTTCTGGGCAAGCACAACCGCGCGCTGGAGGAGGAGGTCGCCCGCTGGCACGGCGTGCGGCACGGGATCGCCGTCAACAGTGGCACCGACGCGCTCCGCATCATGCTCGACGCGGCGGGAATCGGGCAGGGGGACGAGGTGATCACCACGGCGTTCACGTTCGTCGCCAGCGTGGAGGTCATCCTGCAGGCGGGCGCGAGGCCGGTGTTCGTCGACATCGAACCCGCAGGGTTCATGCTGGACCCGAGTCTGGTCGAGCGCGCCATCACCGAGCGGACGAAGGCGATCATGCCCGTGCACCTCTTCGGGCAGCTCGCGGACGTGGAGGCGCTGGTGCAGACCGCCCAGTCGCACAACCTGCTGCTGCTGGAGGACGCTGCCCAGGCGATCGACAGCTCTCACAACGGGGTGTTCGCAGGGAACTTCGGCGTCGCCGCGGGGCTGAGTTTCTACGTAACCAAGAACCTCGGCGCGGCTGGGGACGCCGGCATGATCCTCACGAACGACGACGAGATCGCGGAGAAGTCGCGCTCGATGCGCGTGCACGGCATGGGTCGGGAGCGGTACTACTACGACTACGTGGGCTACACGTCGCGGATGGACGAGCTGCAGGCGGCCGTGCTCCGGGCGAAGCTGGCCCGCCTTCGGGAGTGGAACGCGCGGCGGGCCGAGCTGGCGGCGATCTATACCGAGACGCTCCAAGGCACGCCGGTGCGCACCCCCCAGGTTCTTCCGGGCAACAACCACACGTGGCACCAGTACAGCGTCGTCGCGCCGAAGCGGGACGAGTTGCAGGCGTTTCTGAAGGAGAACGGCGTGGACTCCATGGTCTACTACCCCGTGCCCCTGCACTTCCACAAGCCGTACCGCCACCTCGCGGCGGGCCCCGGCAGTCTCCCGGTGACCGAGGAGATCGCGGCGTCCATCCTCAGCCTGCCGGTTCACCCGCATCTGAGCGACGAGCAGGTCCGCTACGCCGCCGGGAAGGTCCGCGAGTTCTACGGGGCCTGAGGAGCAGCGGGGCTATAATGGGGCCGTGCTGAAGACGCACATCGTCACCGACGCCGACTGGGCGGAGAGGCTGCGGGCGCCGTGGAGCGAGCTGGTCGCGTCGGCACGGGACGCCACTCCCTTCCAGACTTGGGAGTGGCAGAGCCTGTGGTGGCGATGGTTCGGCGGCCCCAAGAAGCCGTGGATCGTGGCCCTGTTCGAGGGTGGCGACCTCGTCGGCCTGGCGCCCTGTTGCGTCACCCGGGGACCTTGGAGGGCGCTCCGGTGGATCGGCACCGGCGCCTCCGACTACCTTCAGCCGATCGCGCGGCCCGGGTACGAATCCGAGGTCGCCTTCGCCCTTTGGGACGCCGTTCGGGACGCGGAGTCCTTCGACCTAACGGACCTGCACCAGCTTAGGGAGACGCAGCCGCTGGCCTCCGTGGCCTCGGGCGGAACCCTGATCGAGCAGGCGAGGTGTCTCGTGCTCGATCTCCCCGGGTCGTTCGACGAGTACCTCGCCGGGCTGAGCAAGAGCCTAAGGTACGATGTGCGGCGCTTGGAGCGCGCGGAGTTCGCCGAGGGCCGGGCCCGGGTGCGCTTCTTGGGCCCCGACGAGGTCCAGGCCGGCATGGAGGTTCTGCTGTCCACCCACAGCAAGCGGTGGAGGGACCGCGGCCTTCCTGGGGCGTTCGTCGGCAAGCGCACCCGAGGCTTTCACAGGGAGTGGGCTGAGCGCGCGGCCCGGCAGGGGTGGCTTTGGCTTGGAGTGCTGGAGCTGGACGGCGCTCCGAAAGGGGCGATCTACGCCATGGCGGTGGGTCGAAGCTGCTTCTTCTACCAGTGCGGGTTCGACCCGGAGGTCAAGAGCCTTTCTCCCGGAACACTCTTGGTGGCATCCACGATTCGAAAGGCGATCCAAGAGGGCCTGAGCACGTTCGACTTCCTCCGCGGCGACGAGCCGTACAAGCGACGGTGGAAGCCGCAGCACGTGCACTCCAACGTTCGCTGGCTGTGGCCGAAGTCCGGCCTCGCCGGCGCTGTGGCGCGCAGCTGGAACCGGGCCGGCTGGCGCATCGAGTCGAAGCTCAGAGAGCGCTTGGAAGGGCGCGGTTTGGTGGGATGAGCGCGTCGAAGTCGGAGCCGCACCCAGACCCCGCGGGGCGACCTCCGGACCAGCGTCCCAAGGTCGCTGCGATCCTGCCCGCCTACAACGAGGCGGAGAGGATCGGCGGGGTCCTCCGGGCCGTGGTGGCTTCGCGCCTGGTGGACGAGGTCGTCGTCGTGGACGACTGCTCGGTCGACGCCACCGCCGAAGTGGCCGGGCGGTTCGAGGGCGTGCGGGTCATCCGTCTTCCGCGGAACCTCGGCAAGGGCGGGGCGATGGCGGCCGGCGTCTCCTCCACCGACGCAGAGCTGCTGGTGTTCGTCGACGCGGACCTCGTCGGCTTTCAGACGCATCACCTCGACGCGATCGTCAGTCCTGTGCTGCTGGGCGAGTGCGACATGTGCGTCGGGGTCTTTCGGGGAGGGCGGTTCTGGAGCGACACAGCCCAATGGATCAGCCCCTACATCAGTGGCCAGCGCGCGCTCTGGCGGCGGATCTTCGAGGCTGTCCCCATGATGTCCGAGCTTCGCATGGGCGCGGAGGTGGCACTGAACACCGCCGCGCGGAGGCAGAAGGCCGTCGTCCGCCGCGTGATCCTCCACGGCGTGAGCAACACCTTCAAGGAACACAAGATGGGGCTGGTCAGGGGTGCGGCCGCGCGGGCGAGGATGTACAGCGAGATCGGACGGGCCATGGTCCGTATCCGTAGGAGGTATCCAAGGCGTGTTTGGCGTCGCAAGGGCGCTTAGTTTCCTGGTCGCGCTGTGGGCCGCGGGCTGCATGCCGGCGGCGGCCAAGCCCCACCCGGACGCGGAGCGCGTCCTGGTGGTGGTGAACACGCTGAGTTCGGACAGCGTGGAGCTCGGGCGGTATTACTCCCTCCGGCGGGGCGTGCCCGCGGAGCACACGCTCGGCGTGAGCCTGCCGGTCCGGGACGAGGTTGGTTCGGACGAGTTCCGCACCAAGCTGCTGGATCCCGTTCGAGCGAAGATCAAGTCCCTGGACAAGCGGATCGACTTCATCGTGCTCACGCGGGGCGTGCCGATCCGGATCCGGGAGGGGGGCTACTCGGTCGACGGACGGCTGGCGGCGATGGACCTGCCCGTGCTGTCCATCACCAAGCCCGAGCCGGAGAACATCCAGCGCTCGATCAACCCTTACTTCGCCAAGAACGAGGGCTTCGACTCCTCGCGCTACGGCTTCTATCTGGTGACGCGATTGGACGGTTGGGACCTTGCGACGTGCAAGAGGCTGGTGGACAACGCCGTGAACGCGCGGCCCTCGAGGGGCCTCTTCTTCTTCGACGAGGCGGACAACCGCCGCTCGGGTGGCTACGGGGCGCTCCAGGAGCTCATGGGCAAGGCGAAGGAGATCCTCGTGCAGAAGGGTTTCCGGGCCGAGCTCGAGACCACCGGCAAGTTCGTCGCGCCGAGCGAGCCGCTGATGGGCTATGTGAGCTGGGGAAGCAACGACGGCGCGTTCGACAAGGCCGCCTACCATCGGCTGCGGTTCCACCCCGGCGCGATCGCGGAAACGTTCGTCTCCACGAGCGGCTACACCTTCTCCAAGAAGGAAGACCACTGGCAGAGCCTGGTCACCGACCTGATCGCGCAGGGCGTGACTGGGATCAAGGGCTACGTGAGCGAGCCGTTCACCTTCGCGCTTGCGCGCCCGGACATCCTCTTCGATCGCTACACGTCCGGCTTCAACCTGGCCGAGAGCTTCTACATGGCGTCGCCGGTCCTCAAATGGAAGGACATCGTGATCGGCGACCCGCTGTGCGCCCCTTACCGCGAGCTGTGAACTACATCCGCTCGGGAGCGGAGACCCCCAGCAGACCCACCGCCCCCCGCAGGCCCAGGGCGGCCGCGGCGCACAGAGCCAGCCTGGCCCTTGTGAGCCGGGGTTCTTCGGGCTGGATCACGCGGCACGTGTCGTAGAACCCGTGGTACAGCCTCGCCAGCTCGACCGCGTACGTGGTGAGTCGATGCACGCCGAAGTCGTCGGCGCATCGCCGAACCTCGAAGGGAAGGTCGGCGATCTTTTTGACGAGAGCGAGCTCCTTCGGGTGGGTCAGCAGCTCCAGGTCCGTCATGTCCGGCTCGGTTGGCGCCCGGAAGCCGGCCTCCTCGGCCTTCCGCAGCACCGAGCGGATCCGCGCGTGGGCGTACTGCACGTAGAACACAGGGTTCTCGTCGGACTTCTTCGTGGCCAAGTCGATGTCGAAGTCCATGTGGGTGTCGTGGCTGCGCATCAGGTAGAAGAAGCGCGCCACGTCCTTCCCGACCTCCTTCTGGCGCTCCGGCGCCTCCTCCGGGGCCATCGTGCGGCCCAGCTCCTCCATCAAGTCGATGAGCGCGTAGATGTTGCCATCGCGCTTGCGCATGGGCGCGGGCTTGCCCTCCTTGACGAACCGGACGATCTGGAAGATCACGACCTGCAGGCGCCGCCTGGCCTCCTCTAGGGCCTGCCGGTCGGCGTCCTCGCCGTGGCTCTTGCGCAGAAGGGAGGCGACGACCGCCGTGAGCCGGCCGATGTATCCGTGGTGGTCCGGCCCGAGCACCGTGACCAGACGGTCGGCCTGCGGCGGCCGGTTGAACTTGTCCAGATGGTAGGCCAGATCGCTGGCGATGTAGGTCAGGCGACCGTCGCGGCGGCGCAGCACGCGGTCCTTGTCGTCGCCGAACCGGGTGGAGCGCAGCCAAAGCGTCGGTTGGACGGCCTCGCCCTGGGGGGCGCCGTCATCCTCTTCGTCTTCGGTCGCCTGCTCGACGCGCACCGCCTCCAGGACCTCGCCGTTCTTGCCGAGCTTCAGGACGGTCTGGTACGGCTCGGTGTCGGCGATCCCGGCGTCGATCAGCCTCTGCAGGCACCGCTCGACCTCGCCCGCGTCGTGCAACGACTGCTCCGAGAACCACGTGTCGAACTGGACGCCGAAGTCCGCCAGGTCGCTGCGCTGGCGCTCGATCATCAGCGTCTCGCACAGGAGCTTCAGGTCCTCGGTGGACAGGGCCCTGACGCACGCGACCGCGTCGGCCGACGAGGCCCGGCGCTCCTCCACCCGCCGGAAGGTCCTGAGGCGACGTTCCAAGGTGCGTCGCTCCCAAGGGTCGCTCTCCGCCGCCAGCGCGGACTCGAGCGCCGCGATCGCCTCCGCCAGCGGTCGGCCCAGCATCTCGGCGATGCGGTCGGCCACGGCCTGCACGTAGTCGCCCTTGTAGCCCCTTTCGGGCAGTGGCTCTCCGAGAACGAGCGAGCGGACCGACTCCGCGAACAGACGCATCTGCTCGGAGTTGACGCCGTCGTTGATGTAGTACTCGCGATGGACGGTGTGCCCGGCGGCCTCCAGCACGTTGCACAGCGCGGATCCGAACGCGGCTCCCCGCCCCGAACCGACGGTGATCGGGCCGTTCGGGTTGACGCTGACGAACTCCACGTTGATGCGCTGCGGGCTCTCGTGCGCGCTGCGCGGGAGGCCGGACCCGCGGCGCAGCGCCTCTCCGACGAAGCGAGCGATCGCCTCGGGCCTCAGCCGGAAGTTCAGGAATCCCGGGCCAGCGACGTCCACCGCGTCGAACTCCGGGGCATCCGCCAGCGCCGAGGCGATCCGCTCCGCCAAAGCTCTGGGAGGCATTCCCGCCGCCTTGGCGTTGAGCAGGGCCACGTTGGAGGCGTAGTCGCCGTGCTCGGGTTGGCGGGTGTCCGAGACCTCCGGGGTCGGGAACGAGGCGGCCGCGGCGAGCCCTTCCTGGGCCAGCTTCGCGAGCGCCTCCTGGATGCGGGTGCGAACGAGATCTCGGATCAAGGGAGTTCCTCCTGGGATCGGCCGGGAACGCGTTTTACCCCAGCGGCCCCCCGGCCTTCCGCGAACCTTTCCGCCTCAGGCCCCGTCTGGATGATGTATCGGGGCGCGAGTAGGTAACATCGTGCGAGTCCGTCGCGGAGGGGCCCGTCCTCGCGCGCGACGGACCGGCGCAACGGGAGAAACAGGATGGCTGCACAGCGATTGCCGATGGTTCAGTATCTCTTGAACCGAGGCTATCTGAAACCGGAACAGCTGGAGGAAGCCCAGAAGGTCGCCAAGCAGAGCAACAACCCAGATATCGGCCGGGTTTTGGTCGAGCTGGGCATGGTGGGCGAGCGGGAGGTGACCGAGGCCAGGGCCCAGGAGATGGGGCTCGGCTTCGTGGACTTGGACCGCATGCAGCAGATCGACTCGAGCGCCGTGAACGTCGTTCCGGAGCGCATCGCCAAGCTGCACGGCGTGTTGCCGGTCCGCAAGGAGGGCATGAACCTTTGGCTGGCGATGTCGAACCCGAACAACATCCAGGCGCTGGACGACGTGCGGATGGTCTCGGGGTGCCGCGTGATCCCCGTCCTTGCGGTGCCGGGGGCCATCGAGGACGCCATCCGCAGGGCCTACCCGTCGAGCACGGGCGGCGCGGCGACGCCCGAGCCGGCGCAGCCCGCTCCCGCCGCGGCGGCGGCCCAGACTCCGAACCTGAGCAACGACATCCGCTCGGCGATCGCTGGCGCCCAGGTTGCGCGCGGCCGCGACATCACCGAGGAGGAGATGGCGGAGCAGGACGCCGAGAAGATGGCGGAGCAGGCTCCGATCATCCGCCTCGCGAACGCCCTGATCCAGCAGGCGATCTACGACCGGGCCAGCGACATCCACGTCGAGCCGATGCAGCGGTCGGTGCGCGTCCGGTACCGGATCGACGGCGTGCTCATGGAGGCCATGTCGGTTCCCAGGAACCTGATGGCGCCGCTCATCAGCCGCCTGAAGATCATGGCGGACATGAACATCGCCGAGCGCCGCATCCCGCAGGACGGCCGCATTGAGGTCCGCGCGCAGGGCAAGGAGTACGACCTGCGCGTGAGCTCGATCCCGTGCCCGTTCGGCGAGAAGATCGTCATGCGCATCCTCGACAAGTCGAGCGTCATGATCGGTCTGAACAAGCTCGGCTTCACGGACGAGAACCTCGCCCAGCTGGAGGAGCTGGTCAGCCAGCCGAACGGCATGTTCCTGAGCACCGGCCCGACCGGTTCCGGAAAGACCACCACGCAGTACTCCGTGTTGAACAAGCTGAACACGATCGGAGTGAACATCCTCACGGTCGAGGACCCGATTGAGTACCAGCTGCCGGGCATCAACCAGGTGCAGGTGAACCGCAAGGCCGGTCTGTCGTTCGCTACCGCCCTGCGCGCCTTCCTCCGCCAAGACCCGGACATCATCATGGTCGGCGAGATGCGCGACCTGGAGACGGCCGAGATCGCGATCGAGTCGTCGCTCACGGGACACCTCGTCCTCTCCACGCTGCACACCAACGACGCGCCTTCGACGACCATCCGTATGATCGACATGGGCGTCGAGCCGTACCTGATCTCCGCGACGGTCATCGGCGTCCTCGCCCAGCGTCTCGGCCGGCGCCTGTGCAACGAGTGCAAGGAGCCCTATGAGATGAAGGCGATCGAGCTGAGGCGCTTCGGCATGACCATGGACAACCCGGACGAGGTGGTTCGGCTGTACCGTGCCGTCGGATGCGACGCCTGCCGGCAGACCGGATACAAGGGCCGAATCGGCATCTACGAGCTGATGGTCGTGAACGCCGAGATCGCCGAGCTGGTGGTGAGGCGTGCCCCGCTCGCCGATATCAAGGAGGCGGCGAAGGCCAACGGCATGAAGGAGTTGAGGGAGGACGGCCTGCACAAGGCGCTGCTCGGCATCACCGACCCCGCCGAGGTCCGGCGCGTCGTCTTCACGGCCGGCTTCTAGCCTCGAACCGGAGAACGAAACCGAACATGAACCCGCTGGAACCGAAACCGTTCATCGCAGGCGCGCCGCAGGGCGCCCAAACGGCCGCTCCTGCCGCGCCGAAGGAGCAGTCGGGCGACCCGATCCCGATCGAGGACCTCCACATCGACGAGCTGCTGCACATTGTCGTGGACCGGAACGCCTCCGACCTGCACGTGTGCACGGACTCGGAGCCCGTGGTCCGCGTGGACGGCTCGCTGATCCGCCTGAACTTTGAGAAGTTCACGCCGCACGTGCTGCAGCGGATGCTCTACGACATCCTGTCCGACGAACAGATCCACAAGTTCGAGTCGACCCTCGAGCTGGACTTCTCCTACGCCCTCCCGCGGCGCGCGAGGTTCCGCGTCAACTACTATCGCGATCGTGGCGCGCTCGCGGCCGCGTTCCGACTGATCTCGGACCGCATCCCCACCGTCCGCGAGCTGAACCTGCCCCCGATCCTCGAGACGATCACGGAGCGGCCCAGGGGCCTCGTGCTCGTGACCGGCCCGACCGGGTCGGGCAAGTCGACGTCGCTGGCGGCGATGATCGACTGCATCAACACTTCCCGCGCGGTGCACATCATCACGATCGAGGACCCGATCGAATACCTGCACCGGCACAAGCTGAGCCTGATCAACCAGCGCGAGCTGGGCGCGGATACGAAGTCGTTCGCCAACGCGCTCCGCGCCAGCCTGCGCGAGGACCCCGACGTGCTGCTGGTCGGCGAGATGCGCGACACCGAGACGATCGCGCTGGCCATCACGGCCGCCGAGACGGGGCACTTGGTGTTCGCCACGCTGCACACCAACAACGCCGCCGAGTCGATCGACCGCATCATCGACGTGTTCCCGCCGGGGCAGCAGGAGCAGATCCGCATCCAGCTGGCCAACAACATTCAGGCGATCATCTCGCAGCAGCTGCTGCCCAGGGCCTCCGGCCCCGGACGCGTGCCGGCCACGGAGATCATGATCGCCACGCCGGCCATCCGGAACCTCATCCGCGAGAACAAGACCCACCAGATCCCGTCGGTCATCCAGACCAGCGGGCAGTTCGGCATGATGACCATGGACCAGTGCCTTCGGGACCTCTACCTGCGGGGCTACGTCAAACTGGAAGACATCATGCAGCGCGCCCAGAACGTGGACGAGTTGAAGAAGATGATCAGCACGCCCCAGCAGTCCGGAATGCCCCCGGGACGCCGCTGAGGCGATAGGAGTCCGCCATGCCGATTTTCAGCTACGCTTACCGAGACGAGTCCGGAGCCATCCAGCGCGGGACGGCCGACGCCGAGAGCGAGGAGATTCTCCGCAAGCGGTTCGAAGAGCAGGGCCTGATCCTCACCGAGGTGACGATGATCAAGGCCAAGAGCGCGAAGTTCCGCAGCCCGGGGCGCGTGAAGCTCACCAACCTGTCGATCTTCTGCCGGCAGTTCTCCACGATGGTCGACGCGGGCGTGTCCCTGGTCCGGTGTTTGGACGTGCTCGGCCAGCAGACGCAGGACGCCAAGCTCAGGAGGATCATTCAGGACCTGGGCCAGCGGGTCGAGTCGGGCGAGAGCCTCTCGCGAGCGATGCAGAGGCACCCCAAGGCGTTCAACAGCCTGTTCATCGGTCTGATCCGCGCCGGAGAGGTGGGCGGCGTGCTGGAGGAGTCGCTCCAGCGCCTGTCGCAGTTCTTGGAGAAGGACGTCGAGCTCCGCCGGAAGGTGAAGTCCGCGATGACCTATCCGGTGCTGGTCGCCACGATGGCCACCGGCATCACCGGCTTCCTGGTGGCCTGGTTCGTTCCGCAATGGGTGAACATCCTGGGCGACCTGGGAGTCGGCAAGGAGCTCCCGGCCCCCACGCAGTTTCTGATCGACCTGTCGAACCTCATCACGAAGAGGGGACCGGTCGTCGTGCTGTCGATCGTGGCGATCGTGATCGCCTGGCGGCTCTTCACGGGCACGCGGTTCGGCCGGCGCGTCGCGGACCGGCTGAAGCTGAAGGTGCCGGTGTTCGGCAAGCTGCACCACAAGATCTGCATGGCCCGGTTCAGCCGCACGATGGGCACGCTCCTCACCTCGGGCGTTCCGATCCTCCAGGCGATGGAGACGGTCGCCGGCACGGTCGGCAACTCGGTGATGTCCGACGCCGTGCTGGAGGCTCGCGCCCGCATCCGCGAGGGAGACCGCATCGGCGACCCGCTGGAGGCCTCCGGGCTGTTCCCGCCGATGGTCGTGCACATGATCGGCGTCGGCGAGGAGGCCGGCTCGCTGGACTACATGCTGCAGAAGATCGCGGACTTCTACGAGTCCGAGGTCGACTCGCAGATCGCCTCGCTCACGGCGGCGCTGGAGCCGATCATGATCGTGAGTCTGGGCTTTATCGTGGGCTTCATCGTCATCTCGATGTTCCTGCCGCTGGCGAGCGCCATCGAGAAGATGTCCGGCGGAGGAGCCGGCGGCGGCATGGACGCGGGCGAGTAGGCCCGGCGATGAGCGGTCGGCCCGGGAGGGGAGCCCGGGCCGGCCGCATCAGGGGGAGCGATGGGGGCGGAGCAGGGAAGCGTCGTTGGATTTCCGGCATGGTCGTGGGTCTTCGGCTTTCTGATCGGCGCCTGCATCGGCAGCTTCCTGAACGTCGTCATCTACCGCGTCCCCCGCGGGATGTCGCTCTCCGAACCTAGGCAGAGCTTCTGCCCCGCCTGCAGGCACACCTTGGGCGTGCCGGACTTGGTGCCGATTCTGTCTTGGCTGGCGCTGCGGGGACGCTGCAGACACTGCGGGCAGAGAATCCACCCGCGCTACATGCTGGTGGAGCTGCTCACCGGCTCGCTGTTCGCGTTGCTGTGGCACCAGCACCTGGTGGCGGTCTTCGACCCGGCCAAGGCCCTGGCCTACGCCCTCGCCTCGGCGACGCTCGTCGCGATCGTGTTCATCGACTTCGAGCTGTACATCATCCCGGACTCGGTCAACGCCTTTCTCGCGCTGGTGGGCGTCGCCTGGAACGCGTGGCTGTACTGGGCGGGCAGGCCGGAGGCGACCACCTGGGGGATGCCGAGCGCGCTCGCCGGATGGATCGTGGGAACGATGGCGATCTGGCTCATCTTGCTGTTCGGGCGGGCGGTGTTCGGCAAGGACGCCATGGGTCACGGCGACATCAAGATGGCGCGAGGCATCGGGGCCGTCCTCTTTCCGGCCAGCGCGCTGCTGGGCTTCGGGCTCGCCATCGTGGCCGGCGCGGTGCTGGGGGCGGTTCAGGTTCTGGCGCGCGGCCGGTCGCAGCCGGACGGAGAGTCGGAGCCCGGCGACGAGCCGACGGTCGAGCCGGAGTCGTACGGCTCCATCCTGCGGTCGGGGCTGGGCTATCTGCTAGGGATCGACATCGTCGGCCTGTTCCTTCCGGCGGTGTACCGATGGTGGTTCGGCGAGGATCCCGAGGGCGCTCTGGAGGAGGAGGAGTTTCAGGTAGAACCGACGATGATTCCGTTCGGCCCGTACCTGGCGCTGGGCGCCATTGGGGCCGCGGTGTTCCAGGGCCCCCTGTGGAGGCTCGTGGAGCGCTACCAGGAGTGGGCGGGACTGAAGTGAACGGGGAACAAGAGGGAATTCGGCGTCGTCCAAATCGCCGAAGGTCGGAGTGTGCGCTTATGCTTCGGAGAACAGGTTTCACGCTGATCGAGCTGCTGACGGTGATCGCGATCATCGCCGTGCTGGCCGCCATCGCCTTTCCGGTCTACGCGAGGGCGAAGGATTCCGCCTACCGCAACTCGGACCTGAGCAACATGAACGCCCTTCGGACGGCGCTGCAGCTCTACCGGGTGGACCAGGGTGGGTACCCGCCCGCGATCCTCGGATACGCCACGCTGTACGACAGCGGGCCTCTTGCGGGGCAGATCGTTCCGGCCGACAAGCTCCGCGGCTTCCTGTACCCGCGTCGGGTGGACTCCATCCGCACCCTCCAGCCTTCGTACGACCGCGCCAGCCTCACGGCCACAGGGCCGGCCGTCTGGCCCAACCGCGACCCGCGCGCGGTCGGCTCCGCCCCGATCCTGGACCTGAACGGGGACGGATCGATCGACTCCGCCGACGACTTCGCCAACGCACGCCAGGCCTACGGCCCCGAGGACGGGTGGGCCACCCCCAACGGCGTCACGAACGACCCGGACGCCGCCCCGCACTACTACCTTGTGAGCGGCTACGACGCCGCGCTCACCGACGTGCCCGGCGGGGGTCAGAGGCTGGAGCTGCGCTACGCCCTCTTCTGGACGCAGTGGGGCCTCACCGGCGGCAGCCTCAACGACGACCCGAGGCAGCTGGGCTACGAGGACCCGCCCGAGTCCACCGTCGTCACCTGGAACAGCTTCTTCCGCGACCTGCAGAACGGGGTGCCGACCCACCAGAAGAGGGACCTCGTCCTGTTCCTGGGCGGTTCGGCCCGGCCGTACGACTCGAACGACGTGTTCAACCGCTCTTGGCGCGTGATGCCGTAGCCCGGAGGACGGCGGCACCGACCCTTCGGAGTTGACATGATGAAACGCTGGAATCGAACCGCGGGAACGACCCTCGTCGAGGTGCTCGTCGTGATGGTGGTGTTCCTGATCGGGATCCTCGCCATCCTGCAGACGTTCCCCGGCGGCCTGCGGATCCTGCGGAACACCCGCGACGCGTCGGTGGCCGCGTCGCTGGCCCGGAGCGAGAGCGAGCGCCTGAAGGGTCGGCCCGACCGGCTCCCCGAGATGATCCTCCCGGTCAACTATGTGTGGAGCGCGTCCGGCATCGCCATCGTGGCGGACAGCGCGCGCCGCGAGGGCGATCTGGGACCGGTGGCGGCGGCCATCGACTCCGACGGACAGGTGCTGGACGGCGACGGGAACGTCCTGGGCCACTGGTCGTATCTGAGCGGCCCGAACGTGGTTCGCCGCGTGATCGGCGAGGGAGGGCGCGTCCCCGCCCCCCGGCCGGTGGGCTCGCTGTACGGCGGGCTGATGGTGCTGCAGTTCGCTCCGGTGGTGTTCAGTCCGCAGTACACGGAGTTCTTCCAAGTCTACGGACCCGACCTGAGCAAGCGGGAGGGCGAGCCGTCGTTCCGCCCGAGGGACTACGAGTACTTCGTCGACGAGTGGGACTCCGAGTCGGCGACCCTGTACGTGCCGCGCGACACCGTCAAGCCGCGGACGTACCGCCTGGCGTTCACGGCCTGGATCCGCGACAGCTCCGGCGTGCGGGCCAGGGACATCGTGGACGTGAACGTGGGCCCCGTCGCGCCCGACTCCGGAGGCGGCTTCGTCTCCTTCCCCTTCTCCGACTTCGCCGGCCTTCAGAGCGGGGAGTCGCTGGTCGCGGTGGAGTGGGACACGATCCGCCTGTCGCGCCTCTTCGACCGGGTCCTCAGCTTCTCCGGCGACCCCTACGAGTACCAGCTGCTGGATACCACCCTGGGAGTCCTCCTGTTCAACCCCGCGGCCTACAACGCGACGGTGAGGGTGGGGCGCGGCCGGGTGGTGCCGCTGACCGCTCGGGTGAACTACGACGTCCTCGACTGGCGGATCCTCCGCGAGGAGTTTCGCGTTCCGCCCGACAACGAGCCGTGGCACAAGCTGGTGGTCGGGAGCCTCGCGGTGCAAGGCATGAGCGGAGCGGACGGCAGTCCCAACCACGGCTTCCCCGTTCCGTTCGGCAACGCGGTGCAGAACCGGGACTTCGGCCTGGTGGACCTGGAGACCGGCGGCACCGTGCATCCCGACTCTTACACGGTGGACAAGTCGCTCGGACTGGTGACGTTCCGCGATAAGGATGGGGACCTTGGGAACGGGCTGCAGATCGATCTGATGCTGCCTGGCGCCGCGGGCCCCACGACGGTGGACGGCTCGGGCAGAGCGCTTCGGGCGCTGTACCAGGCCTCTGGCCAGTGGGCCGTGCAGGTGCTGACGGCTCCGGCGGTCTTCCGGCAATCGTGGGACAGGCCCGGCGTCGCGCAGTTCTACGTGGGCGGATCGAGCGGATTCGGCGGCCTGCCCACGCGCATCTACTTCCCGTGGATGGACGCCGGCAAGAAGGTTCAGATCGGCGAGATCGTGTACCGCCGAGCCGGCGACGCGACCGGCCGGGTGCTCGAGGGGCTGGACTTCCTGATCCAGGGCGCGCCGGCGGACCCGCTGGGTCTGCCCTATGTGGACATCCGGTCGGTGGACCCGGAGGCCGTCGGATTCGACTTCGCCACCTACGGCTACGCGGTGCGCCGCGTGAAGGGCGCGTCGGTTTCGGTGCGGGTTCTGTGGAACCCGGCGGCGTTCACCCTCGGTCCAAACGTAGCGGAGAACCTGGACGCGTTCAACCGGTGGCTCGGTAACTGGCGCGTGGTCAAAACCGACACGTTTTTCCAGCGGAGTGGAGACTGATGGCTAACCGACGAAGGGCCTTCACGCTCGTCGAGCTTCTGACCGTGATGTTCATCACGGCCATCCTGATGGGCATCATCATCATCCCCCTGGTGCAGGGGTTCAACCTGGTGCGCTCGGCGCAGGCCTTCGCCGACGCTCAAGACAGCGCCCGGCTGGTGCTGGACCGGATCGCCGCCGAAATCTCGAACAGCGCGGGCGTGCGCGACAACAGCGGCGACCGCGGAGCGTTGGACCTCGCGGTCCCGGGCCGGGACAGGGTGACTCCGGTCGTCGTGCGCCTGCGGTACACGAAGCTCGACATCCTGAAGCCCGCCCAGGAGGGGCAGAGGGCCGGCGGCGGCTTCGTCAACCCGAACACCGGCAAGATCGACCCCACGCTCAAGGCGCCGAAGGGGCAGATCGTGCTGCCGGTCGCTCCCGGAGCCACGATCGTGCGCTACTGGATCGGCCTGAGGGATCCGTTCCGGCCGTACAACAACCCCTACGACGGCCTGCTGATGGACCGCAACGGCGAACGGGACAACCTGTACGTGCTCTACCGCGCCGAGGTGCAGCCGGTGCTGTTCCAGGCGGGAGGTTACGCGGCGAACACCGCGCTCTTCGAGGTGGACTCCAGCGGCGCTCCGATCCTGGACGACCCGGCGTTCTTCCTGGCGGACGGGACCGCGGCCAAGGCCCAGCGCATCCGCAACTGGCTCGCGCGGGCCACGGTGGTCACTGAGGTCAGCCGCTACGACATGATCCGCCCCGTCTACGACAAGGCGAGCCGGGCCGTGGCCTACGACGGCGACATCCCGCGGATCGTCCCGTTGATCGAGTTCCGGCCCGCCCGGGTGAGCAGCGAGCCGGCCGAGGGACAGTCCGCGGTGCGCCTCGGCGAGGAGTCCGAAAGCATCGGTCGGATCGCGAGCGACGTGTTCACCACGCGGCTCGGGGGCTGGTCGAGCGCGATCGTCCGGCTCTGGCCGAACGGCTGGACCCCCGGCGGGGCCTACAACGAGGCGTTCGTCGACCCCTCCGGCTCCGTGCTCTGGACCAGGACTCCGGGAGGTTCGGCGCCGACGTTCGACTTGGGCGTCTATCTGGCGGCCTCGAGCGCGGGCGCGAAGTACGCCTTCTCGCGAGCCCTGAACGCAGCCGCGCTCGGCGATCCGGACATGCGCGCCGCTTTCGCGCCGTTCTGGGTCGAGCCGGAGTCGGGGCGCGTCCTTGCGAGCTTCGACGTGCGCGAACTGGGCTCGGACGAGGGCGCGCCGTTCGACAACGCTCCGACCAAGGACTGCGGCCCACAGGAGACCCCCGGCACGGCAGGAACGCTCTCCGGCCAGCTGTCGGACTACGGGGACATCAACAGCCTGTTCAACAAGGTCTGGCAGGAGAACCCGTCGCTTCGGCCCAACATCCACCGGTTCATCGACCTGAGGGTGACGCCCAACGCCGACGGGACGCCCAGCCCCCTGCACCCTGACCCCGCGATCGGCTTCCCGCGGGCGACGATCGTGCCCGGGTCCGAGGTGGTCATCGGTCCGGACCAGAACCCGGGTCCGCACTACGGCCAGCCGATCCGATACTCGCGGACCACCGGCGAGCCGGGACCGAACCAGTACCGGATCAACTACACCAACCTGCGCGAGCCGGACGACTACGGCCTGCTGGGCCTGCCGAACCCGCCGGCGACCTACGACCCGAACAACCTCGTCTCCGCGGTGATCCAGCCGCGGTACAAGGCCGGTTACATCCAGCTGAACTCGGATCCGAACGTGCCGCTGCCCACGGGGAACATTCGCGTCACGTACCGCTTCCAATTCACCGCGCCGGGCGATTCGGTCACCGTCGACTACGACTCGCGCCGGATCGTGGAGATTCTGCTGACCATGCGCAACTTCCCGCAGACCGCGGAGCCGAACCCGCAGTCGGTCACGCTCAAGGCGACGGCGACGGTGCGCAACTTCCTGCGATAGGGGAACCATGAGACCGGGCAACGGAATGGCAAAGGCTGTGGAACGGAGAAGGGATGCTGGCCAGACGCTGGTCATGGCCATGATCATCCTGGGCGTGCTGCTGATCCTGGGCTTCGTGTTCGTGGGCATCGTCAACCGCGGCATCACCACCGCCTCCAGGAGCAGGACCAGGACCCTCGCGGCCGACCTCGCCGAGGCCGGCATCCGCTACGCCCACTCGAGGCTGCTGTACAGCGAGCTCGGCGCGGACTGGCGCGGCGTTCCCACCCCGCTGAACCAGGACGGCAGCGACTTCACCGCCGACCCCGACGCGCTCTACCTGCGGCCCGGCACCGGTCTCGGCCTCCGCTTCGATGGCGATCCGCAGATCGACCTGGGTGGTCCCGACGGCCTCGGCCCTTACACCAGGGTGAACTTCGAGAGCGGCCGGGCCCTCGTGCGGGTTCGGTTCGCCCCGAGCGACTTCAACGTCTTCTCCTCCGATCCCAGCGGCAGCCTCCGCAACCCCGGTCGCGCGCGCAACTACACGATCATCGAGAGCGTCGGCCGCCCCGGGCGCGTCAACCCGAACGACCCGACCACGCTCGCCTCCAGCCAGCCGATCCGGTTCCGGAACTTCGCGTCGGGCGACGACTTCCGCCGAACGCTCGGCGAGTTGAAGAGCCGCGACAACCGGTTCGTCGGGCCCCGCAAGCTGATCGCCTTCGCGTCCATCGGGATCATCGAGAGCGCTCTCTACATCACGAACCTGGACAACGTGAGCCGTCCTGCCGAGATCGGGGTGCCCAGGGAGCTCGGCGCGATGTACGAGGGGAACCCGGTGCGCGTCCCGATCCAGCTCGGCGGCTTGGACACGGTGTACACCATCGGCCCATCGCCGACGCCCTTCCCGAACCCCGTCGGCGGAGGAGGATCGATCGTGAGCAACGCCGACCTGGTGGTGCACGGCGACGTCAACCTGTACCTCAACCCCAGGCTGGGCGACGGCGTGCTGGTGAACGGCATCCTGCGGGGAGCCGACGACGACAGCCGCATGAACATTCTGGCCGCCGACTGGAACGGCTCCTCGTGGGTCACGGGCAGCTTCTCGCTGGGCAACGGCACCTCGCCGAGCCTCTTCAGTCGCAACCCGTCGTTCTCGACCCTCGGGGGCTTGATCCGCGACCGCCTGCAGCAGGCCGACGCCGACGGCAACACCCGCGCGATGATCCGCAAGGATCCCCCGCGCGTGACCATGGTGGACCCGGACACCGGCCTGAACCGCTATCTCGTCGCCACGCGGAACAGCGGACGCATCGTCGGCAACGGCAACAGCGGGCGCTTCGGGCACGGCCGCGGCGTGTACGTCAACAACAGCTACGACGTTCAGGTCCGCTCGACGGCGGACGCCCGCGAGGACGTCGGCACCGAGGAGGCTCTGGTCGACGACTGGCTGAACCCCAACAACGGCAAGGCCGGCTCCGCTTGGAAGGGGCCCTTCTACGTTCCGCCAGGGGCCTTCGTGCAGCTGCTGCCAGACGGGTTCATCATCGTCCGAGACGGCACGAGGCGGCCCGCCGGAGCGCGGGACAACCAGCGCACGTGGCGCAACGAGGACGGCAGCGACTCCGGCCTGACCGGCATCCGCTTCCGCATCGGAGACGTGGGCGGAGTGCCTTACATCATCAACTCGCTCACGCCCGATGCCAACTTCAACTCGGACACGCCGAACTACGCCGCCGGGTTCCCGTTCAACGGCCTGCTCTTCTTCGAGGGGAACGTGCGGATCCGCGGCGTCATCCCGACCGACCGGCAACTGACGATCGTTTCGATGGGCACGATCTACATCGAGGGCAGCATCACCAAGGGAGTCGTCACCCCGTCGGGCCGGCTGAACCGCCCGAGCCGCTCCGCCCTGATGCTGATGGCCAAGGACTACGTGGCTGTCAACACCACGCAGTTCTTCGGCCCGACCGTGGGTCAGGAACTGGAGGAAGTCAACGAGGCGGCGGCGGCCACCGCGCTGAACCCGGTCCGGCTTCGCGCCGAGGACGGCCAGCTCAACCTGCGCGCCGAGTTTCTCCTGTCGCCGGACACGCCGGGCGGCAACCGGCGCGATCCCGGCTCGTGGAGGCCGTTCGCCGAGCTGTACCGCGAGTTCGCCGGAACCTCCGGCAACACCGGCGACCCGATCCCGGTGAGCATGCTGCTGACGCACACGATGGACGACGGCCCCGCGCCGACGACCTACATCCGCGCGGACGTGAACTACGGCCTTAGCGACTCGGCGTTGCTGTTCCCGCTCACACCCACGAACGCCGCCACGAACGTCTTCGGCCCGAGCTACGTCACGCCCGGCTACACCACCCCCGGCTGGGCACCCCTGTTCGGCCTCGGCGTGGAGAACTGGCAGCGCTACAGCAAGTTCGAGACCACGGACTTCCGCTTCCTAGACGGCACCGCGCTCACGGTCGGCGACGCGCAGATGACCGTGCAGGAGCCGATCGGGCGGTTCACGGCGTTCCTGCAAGGCACCAACGACGTGACGATCCGGACGGCGGCCACGGCCACCGAGGCCACGAACGACTACCTGCTGGCCCGAGCCGCGATCGTGCCGCACGACGTGCGCATCGAGGCCTCCGTGTACGCCGAGCAAGGGTCCTTCTTCATTATCCCCGGGCCATGGTTCAACCCGAACCCGAACGACACGCGGGAGCGGTACCAAGCCCTCGGAGCGACCAAGGCCGAGCGGGACCAAGCCCGGCTGGAGGCGTTCGGCGCGATGCCCGGGACGCCCTTCTACGGCGAGCCGCTCGACGTGCGGGTGGTGCTGGTCGGCTCGGTGAGCCAGAACATGCCGGTTCCGATCAGCCAGCAGGCGGAGTGGCTTCGGAAGTGGGGCTGGATCCCCCGCGAGATCGGCGCGACCGGTCGCAAGATTCCGTGGGTCCACGTGCCGGAGGGCTTCGACCTGAGCGCCCCCGACACGTTCGCCGTGCCGAACCTGATCCTGGCCTACGACCCGGCGCTGGCCACTGGACGCGCCGGCGGCTTCGACCCCAACTCGCCGTACGTGCGGTACGACGAGTTCGGCCGGCCCCTGCCGCCGATGCCGCGCCTGCCGGTCAGCCCGACTCTCGCCTACTTTGGAGAGGTGAATCCGTGAAGCTGAGCACAGCGCTGACCACGATCGGGGCTCTCGCCGGGGCGTTCGCCTTCGGCGGACCGACGAACTTCGCCCAGAAGTCGGTGCCCATCCGGGCGGGCGTCGTGCTGCTCGACAGCCAGAAGATCGCCGCGGGCAACCCGCAACCGGCGAACTACGCTCCTTTCGTCTGGTACAACCTCGACTCGAACACGACGGTCAAGCCCGCCGGATGGAACATCCACAACCCCCGCGCGATGGGCTCCATGACGCAGGCCGCCTACGACCGGTGGGTCAGCCTCTCCTCCGTCGTGGGAGGCGTCGTGCCGCCGGTCGGCAGCACGCTCACCAAGCGGGACGCTGCGTACTGGGAGTTCCGCCTCGCCACCGCTTCGGATGAGATGTTGGCGGATTACGACGTTCTCCTCGTCGCGGCCCACGGCCGGGTGAGCCTGAACCCGCTGGAGCGCGAAAAGCTGCGCCGATTCGTGGACAAGGGCGGCGTGCTCTGGATCGACATGACCTCGGCCGCGGGACCGAACGCGCCGCTGGGCACCTCCGTCGACCCGATCAACGGACTGCCGCTCACCGTGGTGGAGAACCGGACGAACCTCGGCCTGAACAGCGGCTTCGATCCGTTGCACCCCCTTCTCAGCTACCCGTTCGGCCTCACGCCCGAGAACCTCAACGCCATGCAGTCGAGCAACGGCCTCGGCCTGAAGGCGCTCAACCTCGGGGACTACGGCATCTCGGGCCTCGCGGGCATTTTGGCCTCTCTGCCGGGCGAATACGCCTTCTTCAACCGCGTGGCGGGCGACAACCTCGGCCCGGTGATCCTCTCCGGGCACATCGGCGACGGGTTCGTGGTGGTGACCTCCCGCGGGGTGGCGACCACCCTCAACCGCGTCCTCGTCGGCGGCTCGTTCGCTCCGAATCTGCAGGAGCGCGCGCTGGATCCCACGTTCGACCGCACGTTCGTGTCGGCCGCGAAGCTGGTCGTGAACATGATCCATCTGCCCTCGGGCAGCCGGCAGTTCCGCCAGGGAGCGCGCAAGACGAACTCCAGCCCCGTGGACGTGAACGCGCCGCTCCTCAAGCGGTTCAATGCGGAACTGCCGCTCAACCCGGGCTCCGGCAACTTCATCCCGCCGGCCGTTTTCAAGAACCTGCTGGTGGCGGTGGACGACAGCCGCGTGTACGTTTTCAACGCCCGACCCGGGACGGACCTCGACGGCGACGGCGTGGCGGACGAGGGTATCCCGGACCGCTCGCTCGGAATGCGGGCCGACCTGATCTGGCACAGCTCCGCCCTGAACGGCCCGATCAGTCCGCCCCTGTGCGTCGAGGTTCCCAGCGGGCCGTTCGCCGGCGAGCAGATTCTGGTGCAGGAGGCCAACGGCCGCATCGTGGCGTTCCGCGCGCTGACCTTTGACGGCGCGGGTCGCATCGTCGGCTCCGGCTCCATGGCGCCGCTGTACACCGTTCAGCCGCCCGACGGCGCCTCCGTGACCGACACCTCGGTCGAGGGCCGCGGACCGTACGCACCCACCTACCACGAGGGCTTCGTGTACGTCGCGGACACCACCTCGAACAACGCCGGCCGCCTGTGGGTGCTGAACCCTGGCACCGGGGCGAAGGTCTCCAGCGCCAACGACTGGGTCATCGGAAAGTCCGGGAGCCCGGTGATGTTCACCGTGGGCGCCAGCCCGACGGTGGGCTACATCCCGATCGCGGACAACAGCGGCGGCGTGGACAAGGTCGCCTATGTGGTCTCGCGGCCAAACCCTGCGAACGCCACCCCGACCGGTACCGCGAGCGTGACCAGCATCTGGATCGGCGCCAAGGGCGAGAAGCCCGTGGCCTTCCAGGTCGCGGGCGGAACCCAGCTGCGTGTGACGCTCCGTTGCTCGCAGAAGGGGCTGAGCGCCTACCTGCCCGGCGCGGGCAACGCCCTTGGGGTTCGGCTGACCTTGGTGGACGCCGCGACCGGCGACCCCTACACGCCGGCTCAGATGGACGCGATCTTCGACGGCACCGTGTCGCAGATCGCCCCCGGACTGCTGAGCTTCGGCCTGAAGAGCGGCGCCTCGCTGGATCCGAACGCGGTCGGCGTGCGTGTGGACTACACCATCGACTGGGGCCAGGCGTCGGCCAACGCGAACGCCGTGCGAGGCAACCTGTTTCTGCCGGACGACTCGACCCGGAGCCGACGCATCTTGGACGGGGTCGCCCTGGGCCCTGAGGGGATCTTCTACCTGACGTTCGGCAACAGCCAGGGGGCGGGCAGCCTCTTCGCGTTCCGCGAGCAGGGCCAGGGCTCGTTCGACTTGGTCTACCGGTACGACCTGTACCCGCAGCACACGATCAACCTGAACCAGGCGTCGGCGGTCACCTATCGGGAGACGCTGCTGGACAAGGACCCGATCGTCACGACGCTGCTGCCGTTCCTCAACCAGCCGCTGACCAGCCTGCGCTTCGTGGGCGGGCCGGCGGTGCGCGGCGACACCGTGTACGTGATGGCCAAGGGCACCAAGCTCGGGGTGGTCCAGAACGCGATCCTGATGGCTTTCCGGGCCAAGCCGGGGAACGTGGAGATTCGGCTCCCGGCGATCGAGGGTTCGTTCACGCTGCTGCAGCCGGACCTGCTCCGGAGCGCGGACCCTTCGAACCCGAACGTCTACACGACCATCCAAGCTTCGCAGTACCGCTACGACAACTACGAGAACCAATCGCGCGGAGTGGTTCGGCTGCTTTCGCTGATGTCGGGCAACCGCGGGCCGGTGACCAACGCGGTCAGCCTGAGCCAGCCGGTCATCCTGCGCCGCCAGAATCAGCCGGACGAGCTGATCGAGCCGGATCGAACGGGCTCGACTTGGTCGCCGTTGCTGTTCTACGTGGTGTTCACGGGTCTGGACACCCTGAGTGCGCCGACGGTTCTGGGCGACACGGTGTACGTGGCCGGCGCGAGCGTGCTGCCGAACATCCTGTCCGGGCCGCCTTTCCCGCCGCTCCAACCGACCGGCGTGGTCACGGCCCTCAATGCATCGATCAGCCCGAACGACCCGTTCCTGTTCGCGGACCCCGACCGGCCGTGGAACAAGCAGCTGTACCAGCTGAAGGTCTCTCCGAGCTTCCAGGGCAACCCGAACTGGGTGTGGCCGCAGACCGTCGGGGTGACGTCTTTCGACGACTACCGGGTGAGGGTCCTGCAGACCACGCTGGGCGTTTCGCCGCAGGCCTACGGGGTCGTGGGCGGCGACGGCGCGCTGTTCGCTTGGAGCTCGCAGGGGATCTCGGGATTCAGCCGAGCGGACTTCCTGGTCTGCGACGAGGGCCGCGTGGCGCGGTTCGACCCGAGCGGGAACGCGCTGTGGTCCACCGAGGCGACGCTGAGCTCCGGCCCGTCGGTCGAGGTTGGCGCGGTGGGGAACGCCCGGCCGTTGGTTCGCCCCGTGCGGGCGTACCGGTTCGGCTACGGCGACCTGCTCGTGGTGGACGCGGGGTCCAACCGGATCGTGCGGCTGGATTCCACAGGCCGGGAAGTGCGTTCGATCGACCGCTTCGTGCTTGACCCGAACGGCATTCCGGAAGGCTACGTGGCGAACGAGCCCCTGCAGCTCCGCGAACCCCGCGACGTCCTTTGGTGGACCGAGTACAGGGCCAACCCGAGCGGCGTGAGCAACCCGCAGGCGCTGGAGTACTGGGTGCACTACCTGGTGGCGGACTCGGGCAACAACCGGGTCGTGGAGCTGGTGGATCGGTATGCGGTGGATCCAGCCACGCGCGGTCTGCTCGGCGTGGTCTCGTTCACCGACGCTTCGGGTGGCACCCAGCCGGCGCTGGGAGTGCTGTACTGGCACTCGCCGAGCACGATCTCCGGCAAGGGCTTCCGCTTTGCGTCCTTGGCCCGTATCTTCCGTCCGGACACTGGCCGGCACGCCTATGCGGCCGCCATCGGCGGGGCGACCCCGACGCGCGTCGATCTGGGCTTGGACGCTCCGAACCTCGGATCTCCTGAGACCGACCTCAGGGAGTCCCGCGACGGCAACGGCGGCATCGTGTTCTTCGACGGACCGAACCTGGAGGTGATCAACGAGGTCGCCGTCCCGGCCGTGGCGGCGAACGTGTTCTGGAACGCCGATTCCGGCTCGTTCAGCAGCCCCGCGGTGCCGGCCCGGAAGAAGGTCCTCACGAACCTGAACTCGGTGACGATGCAGAACGTGTACCTGGATCTGGACGGCACGGGGCCGAAGACGCACACGGCGATCCTGTTCACGGATTCGTCGGGCGCGTACGAGATCGTGAAGTCCGGCTCGGAGTGGCGCGTGGTGTGGATGCTGCCCAGGAACGTCTATCGGGTGATGCGCCGAAACCCGGCCACCAACGAGCCGGCCGGCGACAACCCGCTGGACTTACGTCCGATGTACGCCAAGCGGCTCGATTCCGGAGAGATTCTGATCGTGAACGGCTACTTCGGCAGAAAGCGGAACGGCGAGCCTTTCGAGGGCGAGATTCTGCAGTTGAACGGCGACTGGGATCCGGGCGTGCTGGGCAGCGGCTTCCAGTTCACGCAGACGAACCTGGGGTTCAGTTCGATCAGCGTCCGGTTCGAACTGCCGCCGATCCAAGGGACGCGCGGGCTGACCGTGCCCGTCTTCGCCGACCGAGATTGAACGGAGAACGATGGTGAGCACCATGGCACGACGATCGCACCTCTTGGCCGGACTCCTGGCGGCGTGCGCGCTGGTCGGGGCGGGGGCGATGTCCTGGGCGCAGGACTTCCCGACGTTCCGGGGCAACAACGAGAGGACCGGCCGCAACACCGGCGCCACCGTGAGCAGCCCCGGCCGGGCCAACCTGCGGTGGTGGCACCCGGCGGGCGTGACCGGCGCCTCGAGCCAGATCGTCCGGGACAACACCTCCAAGCTGGCGAGCAAAACCGGAACCTGGTCGTCGCCGAGCACAGGCGGCGAGGCCTCGTCGGTGTTCGTGCCGAGCCAGACCGGCGACGCCGCCGTCGACGCCCTGATCTCGTCGTTCTTCGACCCGACCTCACCGAACTACGGCGTCCGGCCGATCACGCCGGCCTACGAGTTCGCCGTCACCACGCCGAGCGCGACGTTCACGAACTACGACAGCTACGACCCGACGGTGCCTCTGGCGGGCGCGGCGCGCACTTTCACGTGGAATCTGACGCCGTCGGACACGACCGCAAGGAACTACGCCCTCTACGTGTGGATTCCGACCGGCCCCACCGATCTCGACCCAGGGCCCGGTGTCGCCTTGGTGTATCCGCAGCGGTACTTCGTGTTCGAGGTGCTGTACAGCGGCAAGCGCCACGTGGAGATCGTGGACACCTCGGCGAGCGGCACCGGATGGGTGCGGCTGGGCAACGGCGGTCTGCCCACGGATCGTCTGTTCCCCTACGACGGGACAGGCTCGCTGACGGTCCGCCTCTACAACACCGTTCCGCGAGACCGCAGCGGCAGCCTGATGGGCCAGTCGGGCGGCGCCTCCATCACGCTGGTGTACGCCGATGCCGCGAAGGCCGAGCCGATCTACGGGTCCTACACGGCCAGCACGATCATCAGCATGCTGTCGGACGCCGCGTCGACGCGGAACGTGGTGGCGGCGCGCAACGAGTACACGGTTGACGGGACGGGCCGGACCGTGGCGACGGGGGTCGTTCGCTCTTTCGACGTGCAGACCGGCGCCGTGCGCTGGACCTTCTCGCCCACGGACAACTCTGGCAGGCAGGTCGTCGTCGACGCTCCGAGCAGCCAAGTGACCCCGAACCCGCCGGCTTGGTCTGCCCAGACCGCGGCCAGCGGCTACCTGGGCGCGGACTACTACGCCGCTCCGCTGGTGGAGAGCCGCGCCTCCGCGACCGACGTGCGCTACACCCCGAACCTGCCAGCTGGCGAGTACGCGATCAGCATGTGGCTGGCGGGCAGCAACGGCGGCCAGCTGTTCGCCCGCAAGATCATCGTGGAGATCCACGAGGGCAGCACCGTCACCGACGTCGAGGTGAACCAGGACTCGCAGTCGAGGTGGGTCCGCATCGGCAACCGCAGGTTCCGGCATAGCTCGACCGCTCCGCTCCAGGTGCGCGTGCTGAACTACAGCGCGGAGGCGAACGACGCTCTGGAGGGTCGGCTCGCCTACGCGGACGCTACCGCGTTCAACAGCGGGCCGGACCTCGCGGTCAAATCCACGCCGGTCCAGGTCAACGGCGCTCTGATCAAGATGGCGCCCGGAGACCCGCCGGTGGCGACCGACGTGACCCTGGTGGCCTCGGAGGACGGGCGGATCTACTGCCTGGAGTCGCAGGCGAGCGGCAGCCCGCGGGTTCTGTGGGCCTATCCGAGCCTGCGAGACCCCTTGGACCCGTCTTGGTCCGACCCGAACCAGACGAACGGCGAGGACGGAGCGGGTCCCGTGGCCGAAATGCCGACCGGCTTCGACCTGTCCTCGGCTTTGGTCAAGCGCATCGACGGCAAGGACTACCTGTACGTCGCGGCCTCCAACGGTCGGGTCTACTGCATCGACATGGCCGGTCGGGGCGACATGAACCTCGCCACGGGCCGCGCCGGAACCACCACCCGCGTGTGGACCTGGCCGGACGACTACCCGTCTACGTCCAAGACCTCCAGCCTGGGATCGTTCCTCGGGTCGATCGCCTACGCCGACACCGCCTCCGGCCCGACAATCATCGTTCCGGCCCGTCAGGGAAGGATCTACGCGCTGGACGCCCGCGGGACGAGCGGCAAGAAGACCACGGTGCGGTGGCAGTACCCCGCGCTCGACCAGCCGACGCTCGGGGAGATCGTGTCGACCCCGGCCGTTGCGTTCGGGAAGGTGTACGTCGGCACGCTGCCCAAGGTCGACGAGGCGAACGGGGAGTTCTTGGCCCTCAACGCGGACGACGGCACGGTGGTCTGGCGGTTCGGCGGGACGAGCGCCCTGCCGACCGACGGCTGGGTTGCCAGCCCGACGGCGGTACCGGGAGTCCTGCTGGGCGGGGGCGAGCCCGACACGGTGTTCGCGGCGAATGAGAACGGCACGGTCTACGCATTCGACGCGAACGGATCGGGCGGCTCGGCCACCGTGCGTTGGCAGACGTCGGAGCTGGCCACCAGCTTCGCCGGCGGAGGCCTGACCTTCACCACACTCCGCGTGCTGAACAACGTTGGGACGCTGACGGCCACCCCGGTGCCGTGCGTGCTGGTTCCGACCGCCGAGGGCCGCCTCGTGGCGCTGTTCGCCCAGGCTTCGGCCACCAACCGCTACGGCGGCCGAAGGGCTTGGGAGTACGTGCTGGCCGGAGGCCTGTCGGGCCACGCCTCGGCAGGCCGGAATTGGCTGACCGTCGCCGACACCAGGGGCTTCCTGTACGCCTTCAACGACGATGTCGGTCTGCTGACGCCCGGCGAACCGCCCGGGTCCGACGGCGTGGTCGAGAACAACCCGGTGGCGGACAACTTCCGGAACGCCCGGATCAAGCTGATCGACCAAGCCACCTACCGGCAGTTGCGGGCTGGCACGATGGACTACGCCGCCGCCGACGCGGCGACCGAGGTCGGCGGCAGCCCGCTCGCGTTCGAGTGGGGCGAGCGCATCTACGTGCTGGTCTACCGCTATCCGCACGCCACGCAGACGCCCGACGGCGACAGTGTGCCTCCGCCGACGGTGAACTTCCTGTTCACCGGGCAGGGTTCCGCGGCGCGCACCATCTCGGTGGAGAGCCGGCAGTTCCCGACCGTGTCGGGCTCGAACCCGCCCACGGCGACGGACGGCACGCGTCTGGACGGGTACGCGGTCATCGACTTCGCGATCCAGCCCGGCGGCGCGAACGCGATGCCCCCTGGCGACGGGAGCGTGACGGCGACGATCACGACCCGATCGCTGAACGACAACGGCCAGCAGCAGACGGTCAACCTCGATCCTGCGAACTCCGTCCGAGCGTTCAAGGTGGCGAACCCGCTGGCGTTGGTCATCACCACCCCGGCGGACGCCCTCCGCACCGTCGGATACTCGGTCAACCCGTCCGACGCCGAGAACCTGATCAACGGCTCCAACGTGCCGGGTACGCAGAAGAACCGCCTCCTGGCGAGCGTGGGGCTGGTGGCCCACGGGCAGAGCGGCGGGGTGACCATCTCCGTGGTCGACCGCAGCCTCATGAGGCTGCTGCGGGGGCCGGGGCGCGGGCTGGACAACGTGCGCGTCGAAACCCGCCCGCTGGCTTGGCTCGGAGGCGTTGGGGCGGTGCTCTTCCCGCTGGACCAGACGCTGTTCCCGAACTACGAGGACCTGCCGTCCCGGTTCCCGAACGACAGCCTCGACTACCCCGACATCGGGGCGGGTTCGGTCAAGGTCACGAAGTCGGTGTTCGGCGCGGCCGAGAACCCGGTGTTCTCCGGAGTCAGCCTGAACCCGCCGTCGTTCCCGGACGAGGCGAACCCGGTTCCTGCCCAGAGGACGCTCAACCCGACGCCGTTCGACTTCGTGGTGGAGGTGCCTCGGTTCCAGCCGCCGAACGCCACGACGCTGCAGGATTCGGCCGGGGCCGAGGTTCCGGCGGGCTACGCCGGAAGGCTGTTCGTGCTGGTCGACAGCAACGGCAACGGCAGGCTGGACCTCGGCACGGGCCTTCGCGAGGCGTACCGCAGCTTCCGGCTCGCCTCTCCGGTGGACGTGGACGAGCGGTTCGCGGTGAAGACGCCCGTCGTAGACGCAGGGATGCTGCCGATCGGCGCCGGGTTCAGCCCGCTGGCGCCGTGGGATCCTTCGTCCCCGCTGAGCCCGCTCGCTGGTCCGTTCCGCGACCTGTTCAAGCCGTTCACGGTGGTCAACGAGGGCAACGTGAACCTGCTGAACCTGCGTCTGGCCAAGGCCACGCAGCTGCTGGCTGGACCGCTCAACCCTTGGCCGATCTACTCGACCACGAACCACGACGCGGCTTGGCTGGAGGCGGCGGCGAATGTGTTCTCGAGCCTTGATCCCGACTCGCGGTGGATCCTCACCGACGACGGCGGGAACCCGCATCCGAACGTCGTGCTTCAGAAGGCGCGGCCGGGCGACCGGGTCGGAACGGAACTGAACCTGAACGCCACGCGGCGGGCGAACCCGGTGACGGGCGTCCAGCAGGGCAAGCTCTCGTCCACCGCGCCGGATCCGTACCTCCCGAGCGTCGCTGTCACGGTGCCGCTGGGCATGCCGAGCGGCGTGTACCAGCAGGTGATGCGCGTGATCAACGAGGTGCGGACGCCGACGTACCCCGCGAACCAGGCGCTGAGCTTGGACCAGTACGGCGCGGGACTGGAGGCCTACTCCGACCCGACGTTCACGCTCCGCTTCACGGTGCGCGAGGGACGCCTGACGAACGCCCCGACGCGCTTCTCGGCTCCGCTGGTGGAGGACGTCGTCTCCGGCTCGGAGCGGTTCCTGCATCCCAACGTGCAGCCGACCGTCGCGCGGGCTTCGAACGGCAGCCTGTTGGTGGCTTGGGCCTCGCCCAGGTCCTCCTTCGCCGAGGCCCAGCCGGGCGCGGACGCACCCGCGGACCAGCCGTACCGCATCTTCCTGTCGACGCTGCGGGGCACGACGCCCGCGGCGGTGACGGGGCCGAACAACCTGCGCGATCTGAATTGGTTCGTCCCGGCGACGGCCGACCGCTGGTTCAGCCAGCCTTCGGACGCCCCCTATCCGAACGTGCCGAACCAAGCCGCGGCCGACGCGCTGTTCGGCGTGGACACCGCCAACAACCAGTCGGTCGTGCTGAGCACCATGAAGTTCGGTCTGCCGACGCTCCCGTCGCTCGGCTTCGTGGACCCGTTCAGCGGTAGCGACCTCGGGACGGCGTATCTGGCGTTCGTCGGCGAGGCGCAGGTGCAGACGCTGAACGGCCGCGCGAACCAGAGCAGGATCTTCCTGGCTCCGGTCAGCGTGTCTGCCGCGGGCGTGCCCACCGTCGGGGCGCCGATCCGCGCGACCAAGGACGACCCGGGCATCCGCAAGACGCGCCTGAGTGTGGTGCAGACCGGCGACCGCGCGACGGTGTTCTTCTCGGCCACGACCGGTGGCGGGGCGCAGGTTTCCTACACCACGTACAACCCCTCCGTGGCGAACATCGACGACCGCTGGTCGCCGATCCGATCCGTATCGCTCGGATCGGGCTTCGAGGAGCTGTCGTCGCCAAGCGTGTCGGCTCGGATCTACACCGGCGCTCCGCAGTCCGCCGGCGGATTCACTCTGAACCCGGGCACCCGGATTCTGGAGATGGCGTTCGCGGGCAAGCTGCGTGGGCGACCGAATAGCGAGGTGTTCCTCGCCCGCATGGTGGCGGACGCCAACGGGGCGCCGGTGCGGCTGGCGGCCTTCGCCCCGCGCGAGAACGAGGTGCTGGAGGCCGTTGGTCCCGGCGTCTATCGCTCCCAAGGTGTGAGCTGGAACCTGAGGTTCGCGCCGCAGCTGTGGCAGAGCCTCAACGGGGTGGCCACGAACCTTGAGGTGCCCAACACCAGGCGCGTGGATTCCTCGACCGGCATCGTCACCTTCGAGACGAGGCTGGGTGGGCGCGTGACCCTGGACCCGAACTCCGGGACGGTGCGCTTCGGCACCGCGACGCCGAACCAGAAGGCAGTGTTGCTGCTGACCTACCAGCCGTACGCGATCCGAGTGAGCGGCGCCGGCCAGACGACGTCGCACTCCGCACCGAACCTGCTGTTCGACAACCGGCTGATCGCCGATGCGAGCTACTGGGCACGGCCGGGCGGCTCGGGTGTGACCAACGCCGACAGCGACTCGATTCGGACCTCACGGTACCTCGTGGCCTACGGCCGGTCGGCCGCGGGCGGCGGGCAGTCCGCCCGGCCCTATCTGCGGTCGTACCGGCTCGGCGTGCAGCTGCCAGCGGGTGTGCTCACGAACCCGGACGGCACGATCGTGTCGCTGGCCGTGGTGGGGGCTTCTGGCGCGTACCAGGTCGACCCGGCGCGCGGCCGCGTCTACTTCACGGACGTCGACGAGGGCCGGAGCGTGTCCATCGCCTTCCAAGGCGTGACGGAGGACGGCGTGGCGGTCAACGTGCCCGCTGCGACCTACACCGTCGGGTTGGTGCCGGAGCAAGAGGAGTTCCCGGTGCCGATCGCCCAGCCCGTGAACGAGAGCTCCCCGTTCCTGAGTCTGGATCCGTTCGATCCGGCGGGAGCGATCGGGAGCCGCAGGCCGGGCCTGATCTGGATGGTGTGGACCAGCACCCGCGCGGGCGTGCCGGACATCTATCTGCAGACTCTGGCGCCGCGCTTCGCCCCGATCCCGGCGACGCGGTAGCTTCGGTGAGAACGAGGAACGTTGGGCGCGGGCGGCGGGACGGGCCGCCCGCGGAAGAGCTAGGGATGGCGAACCGAATCGCACTCGGGTTGCGTCCAACTAGGGTGAGGGTCGCCTTGGTTGACAGGTTGGACGGGCTGGTAGTAACATTAGCTCGCCTCTAGGCAGGCGCAGGATCGGGTTTATGGCCAAGAAGCTGAGCAGCGCGCTGGGCATCGACATCGGGAGCAAGACCATCAAGGTCGCCGAGGTGAAGAACCAAGGGCGGCAGGCGGTCGTGACAGCGCTCGGCGTCATCGATACCCCTGCGGACAGCGTGGACCACACCGGCGTGTACAACGCCGACAACGTGGGCGCGGCGCTCAAGCAGCTGCTGCAGTCCATCGGCGCCTCCTCCCCCAACGTCGTGGTGTCCATCGCTGGCCAAGCTTCCGTGCTCGTGCGGACGCTCGAGGTGCCTCGGATGAACGACACCGAGCTCGCCGAGCACATGCAGTGGGAGATCAGCCGCAACATCCCGTTCGCCGAGAGCACGGTCCAGAGCGCCTACGCGAAGCTGGAGGACCAGGATCCGAACTCCGCCAACATGGACGTGGTGCTGGCGATCTCCCCCCAGAGTGCCGTCGACACGCTGATCGCGGCGATCAAGAAGTCGGGCAAGCAGCTGGCCGCCATCGATGTGGAGCCGACCGCAGTCGCGCGCATGCTCGCGGTGAGCGGCGTGGACCCGACCGAGGTCACGTGCGTGGTGGACATCGGCCACAAGACCACGGGGATCAACATCTACCGCGGCCGCAACCTCCTGATGCCGAGGCAGGTGCCCGTGGGTGGGGAGCTGTTCGCCCAGGAGCTTTCCCGCAACCTCAATGTGAGCCTGGAGGAGGCGGAGGAGATTCTGAAGACTCGCGCCGAGATTCCGCACGGTTACGTCGCGGAGGCGCCGCCCGATCCGTTCGCGGTTCCGAGCTCGATTTCCCCGGAGCCTCTTCAGCCGTACAACCCCTTCGCTCCGGAGCCCGAGATGGGCGGCGTGCAGGATCCGAACGCGACCGGCGGGTTCGAGCCTGCGCCCGAGCCGAGCGTCGCGCCGGAGCCCGTCGGAAGCCCGGAGACGATGCGCATCCTCGACGGTTTCCGCCCTGCTTTGGAGGAGCTGGTCGCCGAGATCCGCAGGTCTCTCGACTACTTCCGGAGCAAGGGCGGCGAGGTCGATCGGTTGCGGCTGTTCGGTGGCGTAGCCAGGCTCAAAGGGTTGCAGGTCTACCTCGGGAATTCTCTGGGGCTCGGCTGCGAGCTGATGGACCCGTTCAAGGGCGTGTCCGTGAACGCTCGCAAGGCCGATCCCGAGTTGCTGGATGGTCGGCGGGGCGAATTCGTCGTGGCGATCGGCAACGGCTTGTACATCCTGTTCTGAGTTAGGGAAGAAGAATGAAGCTCAACCTCCTGCCGCCATACGTCAGCAAAGGAAAGCAGTCGAAGGTGGCCATCGTTCTGATGGTGCTCATCCTTCTGCTCAGCGTGCTTGCCAGCCTCGGCATGATGGTCGTGTCGAAGCAGGCCTACGAGCGGGAGAAGGCCCGAGCCGCCGCCCTCGAGAAGCCGGCCAGCGACGTCGTGGCGCTCAGCAAGCTCGCGGACACGATCACCGCGAGCGCCCAGACGGTGGTTCTGAACGTGGAGCTGGCGAAGGCGATGCAGGAGCACTGCTCCGTCTACCCGGACTTCTACGATTCGATCCGGAAGTACATCCCCGCGTTCTTCCGGGTCACCTCGATGTCCGCCTCGCCGATCAACTCGGAAACCGTCACGCTCACGCTGTCCGGCGTTCTAAGGACTCAGGAGGAGTACGCGAACCTGATGCTGGCGCTGAACCGCATTCCGGACGTGCGGTCCGTGAGCCGCTCGGGCTACCAGCTTGTCGAGACCTACGTTCCGAACCTGAGCCAACTCGACCAGACCGGAAGGCCCATCCGGCAGGGCGAGCAGCCGCTTCCCGACGACCCTCTAGACCGGCTGCAGGCCTTGATCGCCCGCGGAGGTCGGACCGACTACGTCGGCGTCGGCAACTTCGGTTCGGGCGAACCGGGGCTGCGCGGCGCGATGCCGGATTGGTCGCAGGTCACCGTCACAGTCGTGATGCCCGGCAAGCTGCAGGCTCCCGACGTGCGGGGCACGTTGGCGAACGCGGCAAGGGCATCCTCGGCAGCGAGCACCGCGCCGGCTGGCGGCTTCGGTGGTGGCGGCGGCTTCGGGCCTCCGGGTATGTTCGGGCCTCCGGGCGCGGGCATGCCTGGCCCAGGCGGACGCGGTGCCGGCGTTGGCCGCATCGATGAGGAAGAATAGGAGCAGGCGCTTATGAAGATCAGCCCCTACGTCTACATCGTGATCGGCGTCTCGCTCGCCTTGGTCGTCCTCTCGTTCGGCCTGTTCCACTTCTACCTGCCGAACATGAAGAACGCCGAGTACCAGCGCCAGCTGGCCGAGAAGCGCGAGGAGATCGTCGGGCAGGCGAAGCGCGCCGAGAACAGGGTTGAGGAGGCCTTGAGGCTGAGGCAGGAGAAGACCGAGCAGTGGAAGCGGGTCGTGGCCGCCCACACGCCTCCGGCCTCCGTTGCGGCAGGTGGCATCGACATCTCGGTGAACCCGTGGCAACTGGCCATCGATGCCCGGAAGTTCAGGAACAGCGTTCAGGCCGCGGTGAACCGCCAGCTGAAGAATGGCGGCGTGAAGGTGATCAACGGGCCGCTCGTCCCGTTCCCGGAGGCCCATTCCACGGGTCTGCTGGCGAGCTACTTCAACTTCCCGGCGATCCCGTTCCCGGTGGTGATCTTCGACCTCGGGACGGTCACGGTGCAGGGAACCTACGAGCAGATTTGCGCGAACGTGCGCGCTTGGCGCAATATGCCGGGCTATCTGGCGGTTGTGGACGGTCTCGCGTTCACCGGCACCTCGCCGCAGCTCACCGGGACCTACCAGTTGACTCTGGTGGGCTACATCCGTGGCCAGAAGCTCTTCGGCTCGGTCAACGAGGCCGGCGGCGGCGGTTCGACCGGTGGCTTCGGGGCGGGAGCGGGCGCGCCCGGACCGATGGGATTCGGCGCGATGTTCGGACCTCCCGGCGCGGGCGGCCCTCCCGGCGGAGTGCCGATGGGTCCTCCGGCCGGAGTCGCAGGGCCTTCGGGCCCCGGCGGCGGGAAGCCCCCGGCACCCTCTGCGGCGCCGTCTAGGTGAAGGGACAATGGCGATGGTAGCAGCAAGGAAGTTGGCTCTGGGTTCGGCGGCGATTCTGACGCTGATGGGTTGCGGGTTGCTCGGCGGGTCGGAGACCGCGGAGACTCCCACGGCGACCGTGAGCCTGTCGAAGTACCAGAAGCTCGCGGAACAAAAGCCGGATGCCCCCGCCGGAGTCCCGGTGGAGCCGAACACGTCGATGGACAACCTGAAGAAGCTGGTGGCTTCGAAGGTCTTCCCGAGCCGGCCGGACCCGTTCTCCCTTCTGCCGGTGGAGGCGAAGTTCGACAAGGACCAGGCTGCGGCGCGCTTCGTCCAGACGGGTGGATTCATGACCGTCTGGACGCCGCCCGCGGAGGAAATGGAGGAGGTCGTCGCCGTGGAGCCTCAGCCTGTGCGGCGACTCGCCGGGGTGGTGGTGAGCAACGGCGCCGTACTCATCCTCATCGACATGGGAGACGGCAAGGGAGTTCAGCTGGCCCGCGCGGGCAGCAAGCTCGGTGAGTGGACGGTCGCTTCCGTCGACACGGAAAAGGCGATCCTCAAGCGGGACCCGAAGAAGCGGCCGAGCGAGGTTCTGGTGCCCTTGGCCAGTCCGCTCGAGCTAGGCGCGCCTGGAGGCGGGCCCAACGTGCCGGGCGGCCCTGGCGGCCGGCCGGGCGGCGGCATGATGCCTCCCGGCATGGGGCCGATGGGTCCGGGTTTCGGTGGTCCAATGGGTCCTGGGATGGGGCCCAGCGGACCGGTGGACTTCTGAGGCGGCTCGTAGGAAGTTTTGGAGACAGCTGTAACGGAACAAGAAGAAAAGCATCCTTCTTTGTGGAGGTTTGAGACAATGAGATTGAAAACACTCGCGTTGGCGACCGTCTTCGGGCTCAGCCTGTTCGGTGGATTGGTCCCTTCGGCTTACGCCCAGGACGATCCCCGCGACAAGCGGATTCCGAACCTCGAGCTGGAGTCCGCGGATGTGCGGGACGCCTTGAAGGCGCTCTTTCGGAGCGTGGGCGTCTCGTTCACCATCGATGCGGACGTGATGGGCACCGTGACGGTGAGCCTCAAGGACGTGCCCTTCGAGACCGCCCTGCAGGCGATCCTGAAGCAGGTGGACGCCACCTACCGCGTGGAGGCCGGAATCTACCGGATCATCCGCCGGCAGGAACCCACGATCGAGACCACTCCGGGTGAGCAGCAGAACGTCCCTGAGGAGAAGAAGGTTGTTCGCCGGATCAAGGTCCGCAGCGCCGATCCGTACCTGATCATGCTTCTGATTCTCCAGAGCAGCACAGACACGACCATCCAGCCTGAGTGGAGCACCCTGTCCAAGGGCGGTGGCGGTTACGGCGGCGGCGGTTACGGCGGTGGTTATGGCGGTGGCGGCTATGGTGGCGGCTATGGCGGCGGGTACGGTGGCGGCGGCTATGGCGGAGGTGGCTACGGCGGCGGCTTCGGCGGTGGCGGCTTCGGCGGCGGCTTCAGCACCGGAGGCGGCAGCAGGGGCTTCGGCGGTAGCAACCGCGGCTTCGGCGGCAGCAACCGCGGTGGCGGCGGCTTCGGTGGAGGATTCGGAGGCGGCCGCGGGTTCTAGGGAAAGAACGCCTTGCGGCCGACAGGAGAGGGTAAGGAGAAGAGCATGCGATTCCATTGGTCGAAACTCAGGAACGCGGGGGTGGTGGTCGCCGCGCTGGTCGGTGCGGCGACGATCGCCCGCGCGCAGGACCCGGCATCGGACGTTCGCGTCGATCTGAGCCTCAAAGACGCCGATCTGGTGATGGCGACGATGATGCTCACGAAGCAGACGGGCGTCCAGTTCGTGATCGTGCCGAGCGACACGCCGTTTCCGCGGGTGACGCTCACGCTGCACCAGGCCACCGTGGAGGATGCGATCCGCTACGTGTGCCAGGCGGCCGGCGTTCACTTCCGGCGCGATGCGAACGGTGTCTTCGTGATCAGCAGGGAGAAGCCGGCAGACCCGAAGCCGGCGGTTGGTCAGCCGTCGGCTCCCACTCCCGCGCCGAGGACCGTGAAGAAGATCCGCCTGATCCGGGCCGACGCCAAGGCTGTCTACGATCAGGTGCTGTTCGGCATTCCCGAGAGCACCACGCTCGCCCTGGAGCGGGCGGCGATGGCCCGCAAGCTTCGGCTTGACAAGCGGCCGGAGTACAAGAACCTGGTGCGCGGTTTGGAGCGCCCGACGTACGCGGCCGTGCCTACGACGCAGCTGGCGCCGGATCCGACGCTCGAGAGCGGGCAGGACATCGCGCTCCCCGGTGAGGAGGGCGCTGGCCAGATCGGCTTCGGCGGTGGCGGCGGCCGAGGTGGCTTCGGAGGAGGCATCGGTGGTGGCCGGGGCGGCTTCGGCGGCGGCGGTCTAGGCCAGGGCGGTCGCGGAGGCTTCGGCGGCGGCTTTGGTGGCGGCGGCTTTGGTCAAGGCGGCGGCATCGGTGGCGGCCTCGGTCAGGGCGGCGGCATCGGCGGCGGCTTGGGCCAGGGCGGCCTCGGCGGAGGCAACTCGCTGCTCGGCGACTCGATCGACTACCTGAGCTACGACCCGACGGACAACAGCCTGATCGTTCGGGGCAACGAGGAGGACATCCGCGAGCTCCAGAACTGGATCAACATGTTCGACGTCGCGCCGAAGCAGGTGGAGGTCCGGGTCGAGTTCGTGACGACGACGGATCAGTTCCAGAAGTCCTTCGGGGCGGAGCTGAACTGGCAGCGGGGCGCGATCTTCGCCGGCTCGCAACCGGGGTATTTCGCTCGGTCGGCGGACCCGATCTTCCTGAACTACGCTTCGGGCAACGTCGTCGCTCGGATCCGGGCCTTCCTGCAGGAGGACCGCGGCCGGGTGGTGAGCGCTCCGATCCTGCGCACGCTGAACAACCAGTACGCGGAGGTCTCCACGTCGATCAGCACTTGGTACTACGAGCCGATCGTGTCCACCACGGGTGGCGCGATCATCACGCAGTACAACCCGCAGGAGATCAACATCCCGACGTTCCTCTCGATCGCCCCGCGCATCAACGACGACGGCACGATCACGATGTTCCTGCAGCCGCAGATCTCGGAGCTCGTTGGCTTCTCCAACGGCCCGGACGGTTCGCAGAACCCGATCATCTCGGATCAGTACATCAGCGTCGTGGCGCGCGTGAAGGATGGCGAGACCATCGTGCTCGGCGGCCTGACGAAGAAGAACGACAGCGTGACGATCAAGAAGTTCCCCGTGCTGGGCGATCTTCCGATCATCGGTCAGTTCTTCCGGGGCACGTCGCGGAACAAGAACAACAGCGAGCTGCTGATCTTCGTGACGGCGACGGTGATTCCCGACGACGTCGCGACCGGCATGGCTGGGCCGTAGGGGGCTATCGCGCTCTTCTCCCCCTCAAGGCGAACGGGGCGCCGCAGGATGCGGCGCCCCGTCCCCGTTTGTCCGGCTGTTTGGCCTCAGGAACCGACCCTCGTCGGAAGAATCCGTACGCGACGGTTCGGCTCCACTCCGACCCCCTCTGAAGCCAGGCGGCGGGCCTGCACCATCTGGAACTGCAGCCTTCGGATGGACGCGGGCCTCGGTGCGAGCTCCACGGGCTTGCCCGTTTGCTGAACCACCTCGATCGCGGAGAGAACCTCGTCCATGGCCTCCGTTTCCGCGTCTTGGAGGGTGGCCGGACCCGCGAGAAGCTCGTCCAGCGCGGCCGCGATCTGACTGAATGTGTTCGACTTCACGACGACCGTGGGCAGCGAGGGTCCGGGCAGATCGCGCAACCTGCGGTTGCCCCCTTGGAAGGCGGATCGGATGGCCATGACCGCGTCAGCCTGGCGGGAGTCCGTCGCCACGACGGCCGGCACCCGCTTTTCGCGGATCGCCCGTTCGAGCCTCGTTCGCGCGATGCCGTACGGGAAGATGCGGAGCAAACCCCCCGACTTGCGCTCTGGCGAGGGAGGCAAGGGCTGTTCGAGGTCGGCCGCCGCCTCCTGCGGGTCCACACGGTGGACCGCCGGAACAGGCTTGTTGAAGCCCGGTTCGGCGAGGTCGGGCGCGGCTTCCTTCTGCAGCACCTCCACGCTCCCGGCTCCCGTCCGGGCGCGGATCTCCGGCCTAGGAGGCACGCCGCGCAGGATCAGGTCCACCGTCTTCTGCACGTTGTGGTGCACCGCCATGCGGTCGAAGTCGATGAGTTCCACGACGACGTCGAAGGTCGGCGGCGCTTTCCGCTCCAGCACCGTCTTCTGGGTGCCGCGCTTGCGGGCCTCGTCGTCCGACAGCGTGACGGCCTGGATGCCCCCGATCAGGTCGCACAGGGTGGGGTTCAGCATCAGGTTCTCCAGGGTCTGCCCGTGCGCGGTAGCCACCAGCTGCACGCCCCGTTCGGCGATCGTGCGGGCGGCCATCGCCTCAGCCTCGGTGCCGATCTCGTCGATCACGATGACTTCGGGCATGTGGTTCTCCACGGCCTCGATCATCACCTGGTGCTGCTCGGGAGCGGAGCGAACCTGCATCCGGCGGGCCGAGCCGATGCCGGGATGGGGGATGTCGCCGTCGCCCGCGATCTCGTTGGACGTGTCCACGATCACCACACGCTTGCCCACCTCGTCGGCCAGAACCCGCGCGATCTCGCGCAGCTTGGTGGTCTTGCCGATGCCCGGCTTGCCGAGCAGCAGGATCGACTGCCCGGAGCGCACGATGTCGTCCATGATATCGATCGTGCCCTCCAGGGCGCGGCCGACCCGGCAAGTCAGGCCGACGATCTTGCCTCGCCGGTTCCGGATGCAGCTGATGCGGTGCAGGGTTCGCTCGATGCCGGCGCGGTTGTCGGATCCGAAGTCCCCGATGCTGCGGACCACGAAATCGATGTCGCTCTCCGAGACGATGAGGTCGTTCATCCGGTCGGCTCGGTCGCGATACCGAGCCTCGGCCGGTCGGCCGTAATCCAGGACGACCTCGACGAGGGACTCCAGGTTGTTGGCGGCCTCGAGGCGCTCTCGAACAGCCGTAGGGAGGATCGCCAAGAACTCCCGCAGGCCGCTGGTCAATGGACTCATGTGGGTCTCTCTGTCGGGGGGCTTCCCCAATGGAATGGACGCTCCGGGGCGATGGGACGGATCACAGGTCCTTTAGGGTTACGTTAAGGTCCTGCGTCTTGCCCTTCGACCAGACCCGCACGCGCACGGTGTCGCCGGGGCGCTTGTCGGCCAGCGCGACGGTCAGGTCGGTGGGCTCTTCCATCCGTTTGCCGTTGACTTCCAGCAGCACGTCCAGCGGGCCGAAAGGTCCGGATCCCACGGCCTCACGGACCAGCAGGCCGTAGGAGGGAGGCTCCACGCCCAGCTCTTGGGCGATCACGCGGCGCACTCTGGGCACAGCCAGCAGGCCGCCTTGCGGATAGACGACCACGCCCAGGCTTCCATACCGGACCCTGCCGAAGCGCACGATGTCGGACACGATGCGCTTGGCGCGGTCGATCGGGATCGCGAAGCCGATGCCAACGTTGCCGCCGTTCGGCGTGATGATCGCCGAGTTGATGCCTACCACCTCGCCGCTCGCGTTGGCCAGGGCTCCGCCGGAGTTGCCCTGGTTGATCGCGGCGTCGGTCTGGATGGCGTCCAGAAGCACCGTGCGGCCACCCAGGGCCAGCGTTCGGCCCTTGTTGCTCACGATGCCGGCGCTCACGGTGTTGTCGTAGCCCAGCGGGTTGCCCACGGCGATGACCCACTCGCCAACCTCCAAGGCGGCGCTGGACCCCAGAACGGCCGGCACGAGGTTGGGGGCATCGATCTTCAGCACGGCCAGGTCGGAGCGGGGATCCGTGCCCACCACCTTGGCGTCCAGCACGCGCTTGTCCGGGAGGCGAACCTGCACCACGTCGGCGTCCTCCACCACGTGGTTGTTCGTCAGGATGTACCCGTCCTTGCTGATGATCACGCCGGAGCCGGTGCCGGTGGGCCGCACGCGCACCTCGTCGGACCAGAAGTTGACGAACCTTTCCAGCCGGTCGACGCTTACGACGGCGGGCATCACGCGCCGAACCGCCACGCGGAAGTCGAAGGGAGCGGCAACGGTCTGAGCAGTGACCGCGGGCTCGGCCTCCCACTCGAACGCAGGCAGACCGCGGCTCTGCAGAGCATGGTTCGCCGAGAACAGGATCCACGCGATCGCCACTCCGATCGCCGCGCCGAGGAGAGCGTAGGCAAGCCTTCTCATGGTGTTTTCTCGTCTGGGCACGGGCTACCAACCCTCCCCATTATGGAACGTCCTCCCTGCCGCGCCGGCTCCCGTGAGGCGTCCGGACAGGCAGGTAGAATCCAACCTGTGGAGGCAGCCTTGCCGAGCCTGGTGGGTCTGACGACGGCCGAGATCGCGCAGGCGGCTCTGGCCGGGCGCGACGATGCCCGCTGGCGGGCCAAGCAGATTGCTCACTGGATCTACCGAAAGGGAGCCACCGACTTCTCCGCCATGCTGGACCTCCCCGCGGCCCTTCGCCAGGAGCTGGCAGGCCGCTTCCGCGTGCAGCCGCTGGAGGTTGCGGACCACCGCGTGTCCAAGGACGGCACGCAGAAGCTTCTGGCGCACTCGGGCGACGGCGAGGTTTTCGAGGCCGTGGTGTTTCCCACCCGGGAGCGGGTGAGCTGCTGCCTCAGCTCCCAGGTGGGTTGCCCCATGGGTTGCAGGTTCTGCGCGACGGGCTTGGGCGGTTACGACAGGGACTTGACGGCGGGCGAGATCGTGGCCGAGTATCTGGCCCTCCAGCGGCTCGTTGATCGCCGGATCAGCCACGTCGTGTTCATGGGCATGGGGGAGCCCCTGCTCAACTACGCGAACGTGCTGAAGGCGATCCGGCTGCTCCATGAGGAGGTGGGTCTCAGCTACCGGCACATCACCGTGTCGACCGTGGGCATCGTGCCGCGCATCGATCAGCTCGCGGACGAAGGCCTGCCGATCCATCTGGCGCTGTCGTTGCATTCGCCGTTCGACGAGGTTCGCAGCTCTCTCATGCCGGTGAACCAGAAATGGAAGGTTTCCGAGGTGCTGTCGGCCCTGAGGCGGTACGTGGCGGCGACCGGGCGCAAGGCGACCGTGGAGTACCTGTTGCTCGACGGCATCACGGACACGCCGGATCAGGCGGAGGAGCTGGCGCGCCTCGTTCGCGGGATGCCGTGCGTGGTGAACCTGATTCCTTTCAACCACGTCGACACGGAACAGGGCTTCGCCAGGCCGAGGCGGGAGGCCGTTCGGGAGTTTCGGCGCCGGCTGGAAGCCGCCGGGGTGAACGTCACGCAGCGCGTCGAAAGGGGGCACGACATCGCCGCCGCCTGCGGACAGCTGGCAGGCCGCCACACGGGCAGACTGGCTCGAAGGAGGATGCGATCCGTACTGCCGGTGTCGCCGTCGTGATCTGCGGCCTCGCGCTCGGTTGCGCCGCCCCCCGGCCGCAGCAGCGGGACAACCCCGCCCCCGAGCCTCGGTCGATGGAGGCCTCGCAGGGCGAGCTCGCGCGGACCGACCCTCGAACCGGTCGAAAGCTCTGGACCGTCCGATGGGCGTCGGCCTCGCTGGACTACGGCTCGGACGGCTCGTTCGGCGGCACCATGGACCGAGTGCGGGGCGCCCTCTTTGGGCGGAACGGCGAGAGGACCTCCTTCGAGGCGGATCGCGCCGAGGCCCGGCAGAAGGAGGATTGGCTGAAGCTCTCCGGCCACGTACGGCTGGAGGCTCAGGAACCCCAGGCGCGCCTGCGGTGCGAGGAGGTCCTTTGGGATGCCGCGGCCAGCACGGTCAAGGCCCGGGGCGGGGTCGTCCTGGAGACGGCGGCCTATTCCGTTGGACCGTTTCCGGAGCTGTGGGCAACGCCGGACCTGACCTACTTCAGCACGCCGGACCTGTTCGAGGCGGGTCGCGGGAGCAAGGAGCGTTGGAACAAGCGATGAAAGCACGACTCGCGTGGATCGGGATCGCCAGCCTGTTGCTGGCGGGATTCCAGGGCCAGAAGATCGTGTTCCGGGACAAGGGGGGCACGATGGAGGTTACGGGTTTCGCCAGCTGGTCCACCCGTCGGCTGGACGGCAACCGGCTTTCGTTCCTAGGGGTTGGGCAGCCCGTGGTGGCCAAGTGGTCCCGTCAGGCCATGGAGGCGCGCGCGAACCGGATCGAGGGCTTGGTCGTCCGCCAAGGCGAGGCGTTCGAGCTCGTGTCGGCCGACCTGTCCGGCCAGGTGCGGGCGACCTTCCAGCGGGGCTCGGCCCAGCGGTCTCCGACGACCCTGCGTGTGGAGAGCGGGAATGCATCGTACGCCTCTGCGAGCTCGCAGCTGAGGCTGACGGGCGGTGTGCGGCTCACACAGGAGGAGCCGGCCACCAAGCAGTCGTTCGACATTCGTGGTCAGAACGCGACCGCCGCCTTGGCCCCGGTTTCGGGAATCGCCCCGAGCGAGGCCGTGAAGAGCCTGGAGGTGGACGGTGGCGTGCGCTTCCGCTTCGTCCGGCAGGGCGACAAGGGACTGGATTTGGACGGAACCTCGGACCGCCTGTCCTACGACTCCCCGCAGGGGGTTCTGGTTCTGGTCGGCAACGTGCATCTGCGGGGCGAGGATCTGTTCTACGGCGGCGAGGCTTGGGCGAACAAGGCGACCATCCGCCTGGATGCCGCGAAGAACCCAACCAGCGTGGAGCTGGAGGGCACTCCGGCAGAATCGGCGGTCAGGCGGAAGGCGGCGGCTGGGCGATGAGAATCCGCGCGGAAGGGCTGGTGAAGCGATACCGCGGGCGCACGGTCGTCCGGGACGTGAGCTTCACGGTGGACCAGGGCGAGATCGTCGGCCTTCTGGGTCCGAACGGCGCGGGGAAGACGACGACGTTCTACATGGTCGTGGGGCTGGTCCGGCCCGACGGAGGCAGGGTGTTTCTGGACGACCGGGACATCACCCGGCTTCCGATGTACCTGCGGGCGCGCGCCGGCATCGGCTATCTGGCGCAGGAGCCGAGCGTGTTCCGCCGCCTGACGGTCGCGGACAACATCCGTCTGGCTTTGGAGGCGCGCGGCTTCCCGAGAGCCGAGATGCCGGAGCGAATCCGGGCGCTCGCCGAGGAGCTCCACGTGGACCGGTTGCTCAACGTTCCGGCCACGGTGCTCTCTGGTGGCGAGCGGCGGAGGGTGGAGGTGGCCCGGGCGCTGGCCTCCGACCCGAAGTTCATCCTGCTGGACGAACCGTTCACCGGCATCGATCCGGTCACGATCGAGGAGATCCAGGAGATCATCTTCCGCCTGAAGAGCCGGAACATCGGCATTCTCATCACCGACCACAACGTGGGGGCGACGCTCCGCATCACGGACCGCAACTACATCCTCATCGACGGCAGGATCATCGCCCAAGGAGACGCCGCCGAGGTTGCCGCCGACCCGCTCGTGCGGAAGCACTATCTCGGCAGGCAGTTCGCGACCGAGGTCGCCGAGATCGACGAGGCGGCCAACGAGCCGATCGTCGCGCCGCAGGCCGAGAGCTACGGGGAGGACGTGGAGAGTTGAGCCGCCTCTGGGTGCTCGTTCTGCGCGAGCTGATCGGGCCTTGGGCCTTTGGGGTGGCGATCTTCACCGCCCTGATCATGACCATCCTGTATCTGTTCCAAGTCACGGAGTACCTCGCCCAAGGCGTCGAGCCGGGCACCGTGCTGGAGATGACCGTGCTCTTTCTGCCCGGGGTGCTGGCCAAGACGTTCGCCATGGCGGCGCTCTTGGCCTCTCTGCAGGCCTTCGGCCGACTCAGTGGCGACAGCGAGGTGGTGGCGATGCGGGCCGCCGGCCTGAGCCTGGGAAGGATCATGATGCCGGTCGCAGCCTTTGGGCTTGCCGTGGCTGTGGCGACCTTCCTGCTGAACGAGCTGGTCGTGCCCCCTGCCACCCTGCGGGCCGAGACGCTGAAGGAGGACATCGTCAAGCAGATCCGCTCGGATCGCCTGCGTCCGCTCGGCTATCCGGTGTTCGAGAAGGGCGTCTTGGTCGCGCAGCTCAACGCGAGGGACTTCGACCTGGCCCGCAAGACGTTGAAGGAAGTGAACGTGGTGGTCTTCAACAGGGACTCCGGCAAGCCGGCGTTCTATCTGAACGCGGACAGCATGGTGTTTGAGAACGACCGTGAGTGGAGAATCCGTGGGCGCGCCTCGATCGTGACCTCCGACGGCAGCAACAAGATCGAGCTGACGAACGGGCTCTGGCCCCGGCAGGTGCCACGGCTGGACCGCGAACCGAAGGACCTGCTGGCCAGCCGGGTCCGGAACCTGGACTCGTTCAGCATGGCGGAGTTCCGGGAGCAGATCCGGCGGGCCAAGGCAGACCGCGTGGACGACCGTCAGGTGGCGAACCTGGAGTACGGCTACTTCAACAAGATCGCGCTACCTCTGGCGGCGTTCGTGTTCGCGCTGGTGGGCGCTCCCCTGGGCATCCGCAACCACCGCACGGGCGCGGCCGCCGGCTACGTGCTGTCCGTCGCGATCATCCTCGGATACTTCGTCCTGAGCAACGTGATGGGGGTCTTGGCTCAGGGAAGGAACGTCCCGCCGATCGTGGCGAGCTTCCTTCCGGTCGTGGTCGGCACGGTTCTCGCGGTGGCGACGATCCGACGGAAGAACCATTGAGAGGGGTCTGCCGATGGATGTTCTGAGCGTCGGGTTTCTGGTTCTGGTGGTGTTGCTGGGAGGCGTGATCGCCTTGCTGGCGGACCGCTTGGGCCGGCGCTTGGGCAAGAAGAGGCTGAGCCTGTTCGGGCTGCGGCCTCGCCACACGGCCGAACTGATGACCGTCGGTGCGGGGGTCCTGATCCCGCTGGTCACGGTGCTCGTGGTGATGGCCGCGAGCCGGGACGCGCGGGAGTGGCTCATCCGCGGAAGGCTCCTCGCGGAGGAGTTGGCGAGGCTCCAGACGCTGGTCGGCAACCTCGAGGAGGAGCGACTCTCCTTGGCGCGCGAGATCGGCGCCAAGGCTCGCCAAGTCGGCGAGTTGAACCGGAGGCTCGGTGCGCTCCAGAATCGCATGAAGCAGCTGGAGGCTCAGACGGAGCGCTATCGCCAAGCGAGCTTGGTCGCGGGCAAGAGGGCCGCTGCGCTGCAGGCGCGCATCGCTCGGCTCAACGGCGACCTTGCCAAGCGCCTGGCGGAGCTGCAATCCGCGCAGAGCAAGCTGGATCGAGCGCGAAAGGAATACGCCTCGCTGCAGCGCGAGTTCAACGCCATCAACCGTGAGCGGGAGGACGCCTATCGCGAGAACCTCAGGCTCGACCAAGAGAACGCGCGGCTGACCAAGCAGGTGGAGCAAGCTCGGCAGGAGGTCGCCCAGCTGGCCTCGGACCGGCAGCGCTTGGAGGGCGACCTGGCCAAGGTGCGAGAGGCCTACGAACAGACCCTGCGCGGTTTCGAAGCGGACCTGGAGCGCATCAAGCTTCAGCGTGACCAGCGTCAGGCCGAGCTGAAGGCCGCGGAGGAGCAGCTCGCCACCCGTACGGAGCAGCTGAGGCAGAGCATCGGCCGGACCCGGACCGAGCCGATGATCTTCGCGATCGGCGAGGAGCTAGCGAGGTACCCCGTGGAGCCCAGGCTCAGCCGCGAGGCGGCCGACGCGGCGCTTCGGAGCCTGCTGCGGATCGCGCGGACGAGGGCCGCGGAGCGGGGGGCGCAGCCTCTGCCCGGACTGAGCTCTCCGGCCGGGCTCTTCGACGCGAGCACGCCCTCGGGAGTGGTGACGGCGGCGCAGCAGGAGGCCGAGATCGTGCGGAGCTTGACCGGGAACTCGGAGAACCTGGTCCTGATCGCCACTGCGAGCTTCAACGCATTCCGGGGCGAGTACGTCCCGCTGACGATCCGCGTGTACCGCAACCCGATCGTGTTCCGCGACGGCGAGACCATCGCCGAGACGAGGATCGACGGCACGCGGAGCGACGACCAGGTGGCGAAGGACATCGCCGACTTCGTGCGGCAGAGCGTCGTGGATCGGGTGCTCAAGGAGAGGATGATCCCCGCCCGCGGCCGGGAGGATTCGCTCGGGCGCGTCGAGATTCTGGACGTCGTCCAGCGGATCCGGGACGCCAACCGGATGGTTCGCCTCCGGGCGGTGGCCGACGGAGACCTGCGGGCCGCGGACCCCCTGAAGATCCGCTTTGTGATTCGGTAGGCTCGCCCCATGCCCGAGAAGGTGGTTCTGGCTGTGGATCCTGGGACGGCGAAGTGCGGCATCGCCCTGGTTCGCCGTGGGCCGGACCAGAGGATCGAACTGCTGTGGCGCAAGATCGCCCGGACGGAGGAGCTCGCCGCGGCCGTGGCCGAAGCCTTTTCCGTGCGTAGGCCCGACTTGGCCATCGTCGGATCGGGCACGCACTCGAAGCCCGTCGTCCACGTGCTCCGGGAGTTGGCACCGTCTCTGGGGATTCTGATCGTGGACGAGAAGAACACCACCATGCAGGCGCGCGAGCGGTATTGGGAGCACAACCCGCGGCGGGGCTGGAGGCGGCTGCTGCCTTCCACCATGCTGGTCCCACCGGAGCCGTTCGACGATTTCGTCGCCCTGATCCTCGCCGAGCGGGTCCTTCTTGCCTGAACGTTGGTGCAGACTGGTTTCCGGATGCACAATAGAAGCGGGGGGTTGCGATGGACGGATCGTCGCTGAGACGTCTTCTGCGCGAGGCGCCGGTGGTGGCGTCGGTCCATTGCTCGGATGGCTCGGCCCTCGACGACCATGAGGTGCGGGAGCGGCTGGCGCGGGCTTGCGCCGAGGGCGGCGCCAGGCTGCTCCGGGTCGAGGGCGCGGAGGCCGTCCGAAGGGCCAAAGCCGCCACGGGCCTGCCGGTGATCGGTCGGATCGACCGCAAGTATCCGGACAGCCCCGTGCGCTCCACGCCGACGATGGCGGAGGTTCGCGAATTGCTCGACGCAGGCTGCGAGCTGATCGCTCTGGACGCGACGTCGCGGCCTCGGCCGGGCGGGGAACGACTGAGCGACCTCGTCACGGCCATCCGTTCGCACGGCCGGCTGGTGGTCGCGGACTGCGACGACGAGGAGACGGCCGCGTTCGCGATCCATACGGGTTGCGACGCGGTGACCACGGGCCTCGCGGGATACTCGGGCAAAGCCCGTCTGCGCGTCGGGCCGGATTGGGACTTCCTCCGAAGGGTGGTGCAGCTTTCGGACCGGCCCGTGCTGGCGGAGGGACAGTTCGCCGAGGAGTGGCAGATCGAGGCCGCTTTGAGGATCGGAGCGTCGGGCGTCGTGGTCGGGGCGGCCATCGCCGATCCTGCCGCTCAGACCCGCCGCTTCCTGCAGGCGGCTTCGCGCCGGTTTTGCCGGGTGGCCGCGTTCGACATCGGCGTCCATTGGCTGCGGTTCGGGCTGTTCGACGAGGACTGGAGGCTCCGGGAGACCGACCAGACGCCCTTGGAGGGTGGTCCCGACCAGTGGATCCAATGGTTCCGGTCCGTGGTGGCCCAGCGGGACGTGGAGTGCGTCTCGGTGGCGAGCCCGGGCACGGTGAACCCCCGCTCCGGCAACGTGTGGGAGGCGCCCGGGGGCTGGACGGCCCGTTTCACGGCGGAGACCATCGGTGCGCCCACGGTGTCGCTGAACAGGGCTCTGGCGGCCGCGTGGGCGCACGCGTGCCTGCCGGAGTTCGCCGGCCGGCGGGTTGCGACCCTGCTGGTGGGCAAGAGCGTGGCTTGCGGGCTGTGCAGCCAACAGTCGCTCGTCGTGGGGACGATGGGGCAGTACCCTCGGCTCCATGAGCTACCGACGAGCACCGGCCAGACGTTCGAGGAGCTGCTGGACGGGGTGTCGACGGCGGCGAAGCCCACGGAGGAGCAGAAGGCGCGCGCGAACGCGGCGGTGCGGGAGGCGATCCGCGCGATCGCCGCGGTCTGGCTGCCGGAGATCGTGGTGCTGAGCGGTCCTGTGGGCGCCGCCGATTGGATCGAGGTCGACCTGGGCTACCGAAAGGGCTGGCCTCAGTTCCGCGTTCTCCGGTCGCCCTTGGGCGGCCAAGCGGCGCTGCACGGGGCGGCGGCCCTCGCGCTGTTCCCGCCAAAGGCGCTGAAGACTCTGTAGGTACACTCTCCTCCATGCCGGAGCTGGTGCTGGAGGTCGGATGCGAGGAGCTCCCGGCCTCGTTCGTGAGGAAGGCTTACGAGGAGCTTGCGTCGCGCGTGGAGGCGGGGTTGGCCGAGGCCGGGCTGTCGTTCGAGCGCATCGCGGAGCCGATGGGGACCCCGAGGCGGCTGATCGTCGCCTACCGCGGCGTTCCCGAGCGCCAGCCGGACCGCAAGAAGGAGGTTCGGGGTCCCGCCGTCCGCGCGGCCTATGACGCGGACGGAAACCCGACCAAGGCGCTGGAGGGCTTCTGCCGCGGCCAAGGCGTGTCGCCCGGCGACGTGCGCCTCGAGGGCGACTACGTGTGGGCGACGCGGGTGGAGCCCGGCCGTCCGGCGAGGGAGGTTCTCGCGGACATTCTGCCAGCCGCCATCACGGGTTTGACCTTCGAAAAGGCGATGCGATGGGGCCACGGGCGGCTGCGGTTCGCTCGGCCGATCCGCTGGATTCTGGCCGCGTTCGACGGGGAGCCGGTGGAGTTCGCGATCGAGTCGGTGCGCAGCGGCTTGCTCAGCCGCGGCCACCGGTTCAAGCATCCCGAGTCGTTCGAGGCACGAACGTTCTCCGCGCTCTTGGAGGGTCTCAGGCAGCGGCAGGTGGAGCCGGACCCGAAGGAGCGCGAACGTCGGATCCGCGAGGGCGCGGCCGCCGTGGCCGACGGCGCTCCGGACCTGGACGACGCGCTGGTTGCGGAGAACGTGTTCCTCACCGAGTGGCCGATGGCTCTGCAGGGGAGCTTCGCGCCGGAGTTCCTCGAGTTGCCGGAGCCCGTTCTCGTTTCGGCGATGGCCAAGCACGAGAAGTTCTTCCCGGTCCGGGACGCGTCGGGGAAGCTCACGAACCGGTTCGTGTCCATTCGCAACGGCGGCGAGGAAGAGACCGTTCGTGCGGGGAACGAATGGGTGTTGAACGCCCGGTTCAACGACGCGCGCTTCTTCTTCGAGGAGGACCGCAAGCTCACGATCGACGACTTCCTCGAGAAGACGGCTGGCATCGTCTTCCAAGAGAAGCTCGGCAGCGTGCGCCAGCGTGCGGAGAGGCTGGAGAAGCTTTGCGAGGCGATCGCAGAGCGGACCGGCGCCGACGAGAGGGAGCGCGAATACGCGCGGTTGGCGGGCCGCTACGCCAAGGCGGACCTCAGCACGGGGCTGGTCGCCGAGTTGGCGGCGCTGCAGGGGGTCGTCGGCTCCATCTACGCCGAGCGGGACGGCGTGCCCCACCCGGCGGCCTGCGCCATCGGCAAGCAGTACGATCTGGCCAAGATTCCGGAGAAGGACTGCGAGGGCGTTCGGACCGCCCTGCGGCTGGTTTCCGCGGACCAGATCGACAAGCTCGCGGGATACCTGGGGCTCGGTCTGGCGCCGAGCGGGTCGAGCGATCCGTTCGCGCTGCGCCGTGCAGCGACGATGTTCATCGAGACCTCGTGGCGGTGGCCCGGGCCGTTCCCGTCCGCGGCCACGCTTCTGTGGATCGCGGAGGGCCTGTATCGCCAACAGGGCATTGAGCTGGCGCGCGACCGGATGGTGCAGGCGGCGTCCGACCTTTTCGCCGCCAGGTACCCGGTGCTTCTGCCCGATGTCCGCCACGACCAGCTGGAGGCGGCGCTTCTGCCGTCCGTGCCACTGGCGGCTCTGGATCCGTGCGCGGTCCTCATGCGGACGAAGTGCATGGCGCGCTTCGCGGGCAACCGCGCGTTCATCCAGACGGCCACGAGGCCACTGAACATCCTGGCGGCGGCGGAGAAGAAGGGGATCGAGGTGCCGCAGATCGATCTGGAGGGGCTCGATGTGGCCGAGCTAGACTCGGAGGAGGGTGCTGAGCTGGCCTCCGTCATGGGGGAAATCCGCGAGCGGGCGCTCGCCGCGGCCGGCGAGCACGACGCCGACCGCCTGGCTGGTCTGCTCGACGATCTCCGGGAGCCGATCAACCGCTTTTTCGACTCGACCTTGGTGATGGCCGAGGACGAGCGGATTCGGGCCCACCGGCTCGCGCTGCTCGCGCACTGCCGCAGCCTGCTCTTCCTCGCGGGCGACTTCAGCAGGCTCGTGGTCGAAGGCGACTGACGCCTGCCCGGAATTGCGTCAAACTAGGGGGGTGCGCCTCGGCCTGCGACCCTTGTTCACCCTGGCGATCTTCCTGGGTTCCTTCCTGCTGTTTCTCGTTCAGCCGCTCGCGGCCAAGATGATCCTGCCCGCCTTCGGCGGCACCCCGGCGGTCTGGAACACGAGCATGGTGTTCTTCCAAGGAGCCCTGTTGCTGGGGTACGCGTATGCGCACGGTTCGGTGGCGAGGCTCGGCGTGGGCAGGCAGCCGTGGCTCCACCTTGCGCTCATGCTCGCGGCCCTGCTGCTGCTGCCGATTTCGGTGCCGATCGGGCTGGTGGCCGGCGGGCACGCGCGGCCCGAGCTCCTGGTGCTGCTGGTCTTGGCGGCAGGCGTGGGTCTGCCCTACTTCGCTGTTTCGGCCGGGTCGCCCCTCTTGCAGAGATGGTTCGCGGAGACCGACGACCCGCAGGCCTCCGACCCGTACTTCCTGTACCGCGCGAGCAACTTCGGCAGCCTTCTGGCGTTGCTGGGCTATCCGACGCTGTTCGAGCCGTTTTTCCGGCTGCGGACCCAAGCCCTGATTTGGTCTGCCGGATACGTTCTGCTGGTGGCGGTGGTGGCCGCCTGCGCCGTGCAGGCCGTTCGCCATCACCGCTCGGCTCGGGTCCGGGAGGCGGCTCCCCCGGAAAGGGCGGAGCCGATCCCTTGGCGACGTCGTCTGTTCTGGGTCGCGCTGGCCGCGGTGCCCAGCAGCCTCCTGCTCGGCGTCACGACGTACCTGACCAGCAACCTGACCCCGATCCCTCTGCTGTGGGTGGTTCCCTTGGCCGTGTATCTGGGCACGTTCATCGTGGCGTTCCAGACCCGCGAGTCCAAGGTCGGTGCCGTCGCCTCCAGGCTGTTTCCCCTTGTGGCGGCGCCGATGTCGCTCGCCGTGGTGCTGGAGTCGTCCGAACCGCTGCTGCTGCTGGGAGCGCTCCACCTGCTGCTGTTCGCCGTCGCCGCGCTGGCCCTGCACCGTCGGTTGGCGGAGGACCGACCTTCCGCCGGCCGGCTCACCGAGTTCTACCTCTGGGTGTCGGTGGGCGGCGTCTTGGGTGGCGCGTTCAACGCGCTCGTGGCGCCGAACGCCTTCTCCACGGTCGCCGAGTACCCGATCGCGATCGTGCTGGCTTGCCTTCTGGTCTCGCCCCGCCCGGGCGAGGGCGGGCCCCGGAGGCTGGACTTTGCGTACCCGGTCTTGGTTGCGGCGGCGGCTCTGGCGGGGTGGTACGCCAGCAGGAGGACGGACCTGGTCGCGCACTGGGCCGAGGCGATGGGCATTCCTTCCGCGCCGCTGGGTACCGTCGCGATGCTGGGCGTCCCTGCGATCCTGGCGTTCTTGGCGGTCGATCGGCGGCTGCGGTTCGGCCTGTCGCTTGGGGCCCTCTTTCTAGTGGCGACCCAGCTGCACGTGAACAGCAAGGGCAACGTGACCTACACGGCGCGCAGCTTCTTCGGCGTCACCAGGATCGTGGAGACGCGCGACGGTCGGCTTCGGCAACTCGTCCATGGAAACACGCTGCACGGCCTGCAGAACCTGGAGCCTGCCTATCGCCGGACGCCGATGACCTACTACCACCCGACGGGACCGATCGGCGAGGTGTTCGAGAAGCTCAAGCCCAGCCTTGGCAGAGCGAGGATCGGGCTGGTCGGGCTGGGAGTCGGGTCGCTCGCGGCCTACGGTCAGCCCGGGCAGCAGATGGTGTTCTTCGAGATCGATCCGTTGGTCGAGCGGATCGCCCGCGACCCCCGCTTCTTCACCTTTCTGCGCGACTCCAAGGCGGACGTTCGGGTCGTGATCGGCGACGCGCGCCTGATGCTGGAGCGGCAACCCGACGCCTCGTTCCGCCTGCTCGTGCTGGACGCGTTCAGCTCCGACTCGATCCCGGTCCACCTGCTCACCCGCGAGGCTATGCGCCTCTATCGGCAGAAGCTGGCGGCGGACGGCGTGATGGCGTTCCACGTCAGCAACCGCTACCTCGTCCTGCACAACGTGGTCGCCCGCACGGCGCAGGCCGAGGGGATGGTCGCCGCCTACCGCGACGACACGTTCGTCGACGACGAGCTCGCGATCCAGGGCAAGACGGCCTCGCAGTGGGTGGTCGTCGGGCGAAGCTGGAGCGACCTCGACCCGATCGTGCGCCACAACCCCCTCTGGGAGAGGCTGGAGTCGCCCGAGGGCCCGGTGTGGTCGGACGACTTCTCGAACCTGCTGCAGGTCTTCGAGCTCTAGTCCGACCAGCGCTCCCAACGGACACCGTCGGCCGCCCGCGGTGGACGGGGGGTCAGCGGCGGCTTGGCTCCCGGATAGCCCAGCGCGACCAGCAGGACCGGCAGGCGGGAGGGTGGCAGGCCGACGGCCCGCGCCACCTGCTCCGAGTCGAAGCCGCCCACCGGCGCGGATGCCAGTCCGGCTCCCTCGGCGGCTGCCAGCAGCGCCATCGCCGAGAGGCCACCGGATCGAAACGCCTCGTCCCGGCACCGATCCGGGTGTCCGTCGTAGGCGAGGCGGGCGAGCTCCGTCCACTCCTCCAGGCGGTCCGGCTCGAAGCAGCTCAGCTCCGGCATGCGCCGCGCCCGGGCCGCAAGGTCCAGGTCGGCGGCGAGGACCACCACCGCGGCGGCGTCCTCGATCTTCTGCTGGTCGAAGGCCGCCGCCCTCAGCGCCCGCTTGGTCTCTGGCCGGGTGCAGACCACGAAGCAGACCGGCTGCAGGTTGAGCGCCGAAGGAGCGAGCCGGGCGGTCTCCAGCACGCGCTCCAGCACGTCCGGCGGGATGGGACGGTCGGGGTCGAACGATCGCGCCGAGCGTCGCTTGGCGAGCGCCTCGAGGATCACCGCGCCACCTCGACGGGGATCGCCTCCTGAATCCGCCGCAGGAGGGCGGGGCGCTCGCTGAAGAGGTACAGCGCCTTCAGCTCCTGCAGCTCCGCGCCCTTGGCCTCGGAGCCCACGGCGTCCAGGCGGAAGATCTGAAACCCGTTCGCGGTGAGGCTCGGCTTGGTGATGCCGCCCGGCTTCAGCGCCCGAAGCTCGGCGGCCGTGGAGGTGGAGAACGCGGACAGCAGCTTCCAACCGATGGCGCCTTGGCTGGAGAGCACCCTGGCGTCGTCGGTGACCTCCTTCAGGGCGTCCGTCCAATGCAGGCCCTTGGTCAAGCGCTCGTGGAGGTCCTTCGCCTTGGCTGCGGCCGCGGAAACAGCGTCCGCGTCGTCCCCGTCTTTGCGCACGACGATCGTCGAGACCTTGACAAAGTGGGCCGGATCGAAGCTGCGCAGCAGCATCCGATCCACCAGGAGCTGGCTGTGCACCCGCAGCCACAGGCGCGAGCGCGGGAATCCCTCGCGTCGGATTCTCGCGTCAACATCCTCGCCCTTGGGTTCGTTCGCCAGCACCTCTCCCAGCTGCTTGTTCAGTTCCTCCCGGATCTCCTCGGCGGTCACCGTCACGCCCTCTTTGCGGGCGTACGCGAGAACAGTACGGTAGCTGATCAGGTCGTTCAGGACCTCGGCGCCGCGCCAATCCCAGAGGAAGGGCTCCACGTCCGAGGCGCGGATTGGCTGGCCGTCCACCTTGGCCAGGACCCGCTGCGGCTCCGGCTTGGGGGGTAGAAGCTCTTTCGGCAGGTCCTGCGCGAGCAAGGCGACGGTGAGGGCGAGGAGGGAAGCGAGCAGCTGCATCGGGTCCACCAACAGTGCGACGTCGGTCGGGCGGGTCCGGTTCGATCCGGCCTGCGAGGAGTGTAGCCGTTTCGGGGTAATCCTCGTCCATGCGAATCCGCGCGCTGTGCCCCGCCAAGGTGAACCTGTTCCTGAGCGTCGGCCCGGCCGACGGGCGCGGATACCATCCGATCCGCACCGTCTTCCAGGCGGTGTCGCTGTTCGACGAGCTCGTGCTGGAGCCGAGCGAGGACGGCCGGGATCGCTTGGTCTGCGACTGGGAGGACCTGCCGGAGGACAACACGGTGTCGCGGACGCTGCGGCTGCTGCGGGAGATCGCGCCGGTGCCGCCCCTCAGGATCGAGGTCCGCAAGCGGATTCCGGCCCAGGCGGGGCTGGGCGGTGGGAGCTCGGACGCGGCGGGGGTGCTGCGGTGCGCTCCGAGATTCTCGCGCTTGCCCGTTCCCGAGAAGGAGCTGTTCGAGGTGGCGCGGGCGATCGGTGCAGACGTCCCGTTCTTTCTGATCGGAGGACGGGCGAGGGCCGAGGGGTACGGCGAGCGGCTCCATCCCCTGCCCGATCCCGATGAAAGACCGATTCTGGTGGTCCTGCCGTCCTGTAGCGTATCCACCGCCGAGGCCTATCGGCAACTGGATCGGCACCCCCGCGCGCTGGCGCCATGGCCGGAAGGGGAGATCGGCCCGAACGACTTCGAGGCGGTGGCGCCCCCGGACTGCGCGGCTGCGAAGACCGCGTTGCTCGAAGCTGGCGCCGAGAGCGCGCTGCTCTGCGGCTCGGGCAGCGCCGTGTTCGGTGCCTTCGCCAGCCAGGAGGCGCGCGACCAGGCGAGGAGGAGGCTCGAATCCGCCCGGCCGGATTGGCGGCTGTGGCCCGCTGAGTTTCAGGGGCGGTCCGCAAGCCTTCAGGTCTCTGTGGAAAGCTGATTCGAGAAGGGACGAAAGGCCCATCGCTCTTTCCCTGCCCTCAAGCCGGCACTTTTGCCAGCCGAAAAGACGACTATGGGCAATGGCGCCTTGGACCGCAACAGACCGGACACGAGGGAAACGGAGTCGTTTCTGCAATCTCAAGAAGGGGTTCTTGACGCCTCGGTCTGGTACCACGAAGGGAAGCTTGTGGCGAACCTCGTGATCCACCGCTACGCGGTGGTCGACCTGGATGAGATCCGCGTAGGATGCGCGAGGGAGCTCGGCGACGAGAAGGCCCCCTCGCTGATCCTCGTGATGCGCGAGGAACCGGCCCGGAGGTGAGCGCTATTCGGCTTCGAGCTCTTCGTCGATCTCCGGCAGGTCCCGCGGTTCGTTGAGGTTGGGCGTCGCCGGCAGCACGGCGGTCAGGTCCAGCTGGGTGATGTTCTGGTGCTTCCGGTTCGGGCAGTTGTTGCACACGAACTCCACGTTCACCCGCTGCATCCAGCTCGGAATCTTCTCGATCGGTTTTCCGCAGGAACAGTAGACCATAGTCAGGAATCCTTCGTTGTGGCGGAGGCCTCTTCGAACGCCTTCGCCGCGTGCTGGTGGCTGAGCCAGCCGTTCAGAGCCATGATCGCGGCTCCGGCGAGATACATCCACACGAGTCCGTTCTCCCGCTTCTGCCCGGGGTCGCGGATGGCGTCTTCGCCTCCGAGGAAGGGGAGGCCGACGATTGCCACCACGAGCAGCATCGCTGCGAACCAGAACGAGCTGTTCAGGTACCAGACCGGCGGTCGAGGCTCTTTCCGCTTCCCCACGAGACCCCAGTGTACCCGTCGCGACGGGTCGGGACCTCGGACGCCCGGAGCAGAGCCGCCAGCGGAGAGCGGCCAGATCGGAGTATAAAGACCTCCGGTGCGCTGGTCTTTGGTTCTCGCGTTCACCTGCTTGGCGGGTTCCGTGGTCGCTGTCGGGCGGCAGGAGCTCGCGGGCGGCCGGTTGTCCACTCCGCCGAACCTGGACGGAACGGTTCTGGAGGAGGAGTGGGCGGAGGCCGCGAGCGGCTCGGGGTTGCACGACGCCGAGACCGGTTCGCCGGAGCCGTACGCGACCCGCTTCTGGATCGGCTACGACGACCGGTACGTGTACTTCGCTGCCCAGGCCGACGACCCCACGCCGGGGAAGATCAAGGCCGACGAGTACCGCAACAACGCCAACCTGAAGGGCAACGACCTCGTGGGCGTGGTGATCGACCCGTTCGGCACGCTCGCCGACTTCAACGAGTTCGAAATGAACGCGTCAGGCGGTACCGCGATCCGCATCGCCGGCGGTCGTGCCCCCAAGAGGGAGTGGGTGGGCGAGATCGCCGCCAAGGGTCGGCGGACCGAGAAGGGCTGGGAGGTCGAGGCCCGGATCCCCTGGGAGATTCTGCGGCTTCCAGAGGCAGGCCCGCGCACGGTGCGCATCAACGTCTATCGGTACGTGTCGCGCGACCAGCGGACCTATCGTTGGTGCGACACCCGCAACGGCCAGGTGGGGAACATGGCGCGCTGGGAGGGTGTGCGGATCCCTCCAGTGGACCGGAGACGGGCCATGAAGCTGCTGCCGTTCCTCTATGCCGGCTACGAGGACGAGGCGGGCGTTCTGGACGGCGGGCTCGACGCCAAGATGTCGCTGACCGGAACGCTGGAGGCGATCGCCACCGTTCGGCCTGATTTCCGGAACATCGAGAACGACATCCTCAGCCTGGACTTCAGCTACTTCCAGCGCCTGACCAACGAGTCGCGGCCGTTCTTCCTGGAGGGCGCGGAGTACCTCAAGATGGGCAACGACCAGAAGATCTTCGCCAGCCAGAGGGTGGGGAGCTTCGACGTCGGTGCGAAGGTGTTCGGCAAGGCGGACGCCAAGACCACCGTTTCGGCGCTGGGGCTCTCCACCTTCGGCGAGGAGACGCTGTTCGTCGCCGGGGTCGGAAGGAGGTTCGACGACAAGACCAACGTCAACATCGGCGCGGTGCTGCAGGACGGCGACGCGAACGACCACCGGGCGGCGATGGTTCAGGTCAACCGATTGGTCGGAGCGACCAACCTGTACTTTGGCACGATGCTGACGGACGATTCGGAGCGCGGCTACGGCCAGCGGACGAACGTCGGCGGCTTCTACTCGGGCGGTGGGCTCAGCGCCTACGGGGAGTACGTCGAGGTGTCGCCGGACTTCTTCCCGAGGGTGGGTTTCTCGCCGGAGCAGGACCTGAAGGGCGCGAACTGGAGAGTCGACTATACCAGGCCCACGCGCCGGCACGGCCTATCCGAGGCCGGCTTGACGCTCTCCGGAATGTCGTACACCACGCTCGGCGGCGATCGCTATCGCGACAACCTGCAACTGTCGACTTCCACCACCTGGCAGGACGGACTGGATCTGGACCTCAGCTACACGAGGGGAACCTACTTCGAGTTCGACGACGAGACGTTCCGAGTCAGCATCGAGAAGCCGCGCCGGGATCCCTACCGCAGGTGGCAGCTCGACTATGTCGGCGGGCGGCTCGGCGGGTCGGACTATCAGACGGTGGTCGCGAGCTTCCTCTATCGGCCCTGGCAGCGCCTGCAGCTGAGCTTTCGCCACCAGTGGGTCCAGCAGGACGGAGTGCGGGAGCAGACCATCTTCAGCGCCACGTGGGACTTGGGCCACGATCAGTCGGTGAGCGGCCGTCTGGTGAGGGCCGACGACGACACCAACGCGTACCTCGCCTTCCGGCAGAGCGGCAACCGCGGCACGGAGTACTTCGTCGTTCTCGGCGACCCGAACGCCTCAACCTTCCAGAGCCGCCTCATCCTCAAGGTCGCCGTCCCTATCGACTGGTACCTGTGAGCTCTCGAGGGCGATCTTCAGCCGCTCGAGAGACCGCTTGGCGGATTCGCGCATGGACTCCGCCAGGGCGGCGAACGAACGCGGGTCGCACGTGGTGAGGCACCGGACCTCCACCACGGTGCGCTCGCCCGGCAGCGGGGAAAGGTAGATCGCGCTCCAAACGCCCCTCGCCGCGCGGCGGTTCGGCGTGGTGCTGGGCAGATGGAGGGCCTTGAGCAACAGGAGCCTCTGAGGGTCCATGCAGACGACCTTGCTGATGAGGTTCTGGTCCTTCGGCGTGCTCTTGGGGTCGCCCCAGTAGAGCCTGCCTCCGATGCCTTCCTCAATCACCGCGGTCTCAGAGTACCAAAGGCGGAGCCCCTCGGTGGTCGAGGCCGCCTTCCACACCCGTCCGATCGGCGCGTCGATCTCAACGCCGTAGTTGAGGCACACGTGGACAGGCTTGCCTGCCGGACGTTTGGGAACTTGGGTGACCATCCCATACCAGAGTACCTCGTATCGCCCCGGGCATGGCGCTGGGGAGGGACCATCAGGCCAGCAGTCCCGGTATAACGTTGCAGAGGAGGTGTAGGCGATGAGGATCGCGATCGTTCTTTCTGGTTGCGGCGTCTTCGACGGATCGGAGATCCACGAGGCGGTAGCCTGCATGCTGGCGGTCGCCCGGCGGGGCGGGGAGTGCCGCTTCTTCGCTCCAGACGTGGAGTTCGAGACCATCGACCATCTCGCGAAGAGGCCCGATGGAACGCGGCGGAGCGTGCTGGTGGAGGCCGCCCGCCTGGCCAGGGGCGAGATCCTCCCGCTGGCGGAGTACAGGGCTGAGGAGCACGACGGGCTGCTGTTTCCGGGAGGCTTCGGAGCTGCGAAGAACCTGTGCACCTTCGCCACCGACGGCGCCGCGATGCGCGTGCTGCCGGAAGTGGAGCGGGCGATCCGCGACACCCACCGCCTCGGCAAGCCGATCGGCGCGCTCTGCATCGCTCCGGTTTTGCTCGCCAAGGTGCTGGGAGCCAACGTGACGGTGGGGCACGACGTCGAGACGGCGGCCGCCATCGAGAAGATGGGCGGAAAGCACGAACCGAGCGACCACGGTCGCGCCGTGTCGGACGAGCGGAACCGCGTGTTCACGGCTCCGTGCTACATGCTGCCTTCCACGGTGGCCCAGATCGCCGACGACGCCCAGGCAGTTGTCGACGCCATGCTGACTGGCCGCGCCTGATCGGCTCGATCAGGCGAATCCGGAGTCCAAGATCCCCTCGAGGACGAAGATCGGGGCGTTGCAGCGCAGGCCGACTGCGATGGCGTCGGAGGGGCGCACATCGACCTCGATCTCGTCCTTCTCCGTATGGAGGACGAGCTTGGCATAGAACACGTCGCTCCACAGGTCGTCGATGAGCACGCGGTCGACGGTGGCCCCGAGCCGCTCCAGAAGATTCTTGATGAAGTCATGGGTGATGGGGCGATCCGGCCGCTCGCCCTCCAGCGCCATCGCGATGGACTGGGCCTCGAAGGGCCCGATCGCGATCGGCAGCTTGCGCGTGCCGTCGGTGAGCACGACGAACTGCGCGACCTTGTTGCCGGTCTCCGCCTGATAGACGCCCTCGACCGTCACCTCCACGGGGTCCCCGTAGGAGACCTCCTCGCGCTCCGGCTCCTCGCCGTCGAACCGGAAGAACGACGGCGGCTCGTCGAGGTTGTCGGGCTCTTCGCGATCTTCAGGATCGTCCGACATGGCCGTAAGATACCCCCGCTAGACGGTCGCCCTGGTGCGCTGGATGACGCTCTCCAGGAAGGACGCGTTGTCGGGGGTCCGCTTTAGCAGACGGATGAGCGACTCCGTGGCCTCGATGGAGTCCTTCTGGTTGGCCAGGAGACGATGCAGCTGGACGATGGCCTCCATCTCTCCGGGCCGGAACAGCTTCTCCTCGTGGCGGGTCGAGCTGCGCTTGACGTCGATGGCGGGCCAGATGCGCCTCTCGGCGAGGTCGCGGTCCAGCACGATCTCCATGTTGCCCGTGCCCTTGAACTCCTCGAAGATCGCGTCGTCCATGCGGCTTCCGGTGTCCACCAGCGCGGTGGCGATGACGGTGAGCGAGCCTCCCTCCTCGATGTTGCGGGCTGCCCCGAAGAACCTCCGAGGTCGGTAGAGCGCCGAGGGGTCCAGACCGCCCGACAGCGTGCGCCCGGAGGGGTTGATGGTGAGGTTGCTGGCGCGGGAGAGCCTCGTGAGAGAGTCCAGCAGGATCACGACGTCGTTTCCGGCCTCGACCAGCCGCTTGGCCTGCTCCAGGCAGAGGTCCGCTACCCTCATGTGGTTCTCCGGCGGCTCGTCGAACGTGGAGCTGACCACCTGGCCACGCACCGAGCGGCGGAAGTCGGTGACCTCTTCGGGGCGCTCGTCCACCAGCAGCACCATCAGGTACGCCTCAGGGTGGTTCTTGGTGATCGAGTTGGCGATCGTCTTCAGGATCGTCGTCTTTCCGGCCTTCGGCGGCGAGACGATCAGCCCGCGCTGCCCCTTGCCGATGGGCGAGATGAGGTCGATGACGCGGGCGATGATGTTGTCCGAGGTCGTCTCCATGACGTACCGCTCCTCTGGGTGGAGCGGCGTCAGTGAGTCGAACGTCTTGCGGTGCTGCATCTCCGGGGAAGTGGCGCCGATGCCGTTCGCGGACTCGACGCGCAGCATGCCGGGGTACTTCTCCCCCTCCTTCGGGGGGCGGATCAGGCCGAACACCATGTCGCCCGGACGCAGCCCGAACCGCTTGATCTGGGACTGGGAGACGTAGATGTCGTTCGGGGTCGGGACGTAGCTCGGCTGGCGCAGGAAGCCCCAGCCCTCGTTGACCATCTCCAGGGTGCCCGACCCGTAGATCGCGCCGGCCTCCGCGTTGGCCTTCATGAGCAACTGGTGGATCACCTCGTGCCGAGGCAGGTTGGTGGGCACGTCGGCCGCCTTGGCGGCCTTCAGCAGCTCGGTGGGCGCCATCCTGTCGAAGTAGGCGAAGTCGATCTGCGGAAGCTGCTCGAGATCGGATGGGTTGTCGGTCTTGGGCAGGCCCTCCCGGCTTCGACCGCGTCGGCGGGAGGACTGGCCATCCTGCGACTTGCGTGGACGGAACTGATGGCTCATATCGGACCTGTGTACCAGAGCGAGGCTGGAGCGGACTTCAACGGAGCGCGCCCTCAGGGGGCTAGGGAAGACTCGTCTTCGCTCAGAACGGCGATGTCCCGCAGATTGCGGTATCGCTCTGCGAAGTCTAGACCATATCCTACCACAAATACGTCCGGGATCTCGAACCCGACGTAGTCCAGCGGGACGTGCAGCACCCGGGCCGTGGGCTTCGACAGAAGCGCGAAGACCTTCAAGGAGTTGGGGTTGCGCGTGCGCAGGATCTGCAGCAGGTGATCCAGAGTCTGGCCCGAGTCGACGATGTCCTCGACAATCAGCACGTCCAGCCCTTCGATGTTGATGTCGAGGTCCTTCCGGATCTGGACGTTGCCGCTCGACTTGCGGCCGTTGCCGTAGCTGCTCACCTGAACGAAGTCCACGGTGACGTTGTCGCCCAGGCGTCGGCACAGATCGGAGACGACCAGAAAGCTGCCCTTCAGCACGGCCAGCAGAAGGAGAGGCCGGTCGCCGTAATCGGCGCGGATCTGCTCGGCGATTTCGTCGAGCTTCGCCTGGATCTGCGCCTCGGAGATCAGGATCGACTGGATCATGTCCTTCTGCCGGTCTCCGCCACGACGACCGAGTGGATGCCACCCCGCGTGTTGAACCGACCGGTGACCCGCATCCACCTCGGGCGGCAGGCCTCCGCGAGCTCGTCCAAGAGGCGGTTCACGACGGCCTCGTAGAAGATGCCCTGGTTCCGGAACGAGAAGTAGTACAGCTTGAGCGACTTGAGCTCGATGCACAGCTGGTCCGGGATGTACTCGAGCTCGATCGTGGCGAAGTCCGGCTGGCCGGTCTTGGGGCAGACGCTGGTGAACTCGGGACAAACGTGCGTGATCACATAGTCCCGATGCGGCGCCGGATTGGGGAAGGTGTCGATCAGAGCCATGGCTGCGGTTGCGGAGCAGGCGCGGGGTGCAGAAACCAGACGGTATAGTGCCGCGCGATGCTGTGGACTGCGTGGATCGCCTGCGGGCTGCCTTTGGCGACCGCTCCTTGGAACATCATACCCAAGCCGGAATCGGCCGAACCTGCCGAGGGTACCTACGAGCTGAACCGCCGGACCCCCTGGTTCGCTGATTCGCGCGAGGCGAGCGGCGTGGCGTCGCTGGCCGTCCGGATGCTCGAGCCCGCGATGGGCGGGCGCATGCCGGTGCGGAACGGCAGGCCGCGCGCCGCCGACCCGCCTGCGGTCTGCCTCAGCACCCAGGGTGCCGATCCCTCCCTGGGCGAGGAGGGCTACGAGCTGGTCGTGGAGCCCAACCGGATCTCGATTCGGGCGCCGAGACGCGCCGGCCTCTTCTATGGCGTCCAGACGCTCCGGCAGATGCTGCCGCCCGAAGCCTTCGGAAACCGACCTGTGGCCGATGGGTTTCTGGTTCGATGCGGACGGGTGGTCGATCGCCCGCGCTTCCGATGGCGGGGCTACCTGCTGGACGTCGGCCGGCACTTCCGGACGGTGGACTACTTGAAGCGGACGATCGACCGTCTCGCCTCGCTCAAGATGAACGTCCTCCACTGGCACCTGACGGAAGACCAAGGTTGGAGGCTGCAGATCCGGCGCTACCCGAAGCTCACCGAGATCGGCGCGTGGCGCGACCAGGGAGGCCGCCGCTACGGGGGGTATTACACCCAGCGCGAGGCTCGGGAGGTGGTCCGCTACGCCGCGGAGCGCCACGTGACCGTCGTTCCCGAGATCGAGATGCCGGGACACTGCGTCGCGGCCCTGGCGGCCTACCCGGAGCTCTCCTGCACCGGCGGACCGTTCCGGGTGGCCAATCGATGGGGGGTGTTCGAGGACGTGTACTGCGCCGGAAAGGACGAGACGCTGGAGTTCCTGAAGGGCGTTCTGGATGAGGTCCTGGAGCTCTTCCCGAGCACGTTCCTCCACATCGGCGGCGACGAGGTGCCCAAGACCCGCTGGCGCGCCTGCGCCAAGTGCCAGGAGAGGATGCGCCGGGAGGGCCTGCGGGACGAGCACGAGCTACAAAGCTGGTTCATCCGTCAGATCGAACGCTACCTGGCCTCCAAGGGACGGCGCCTCGTGGGCTGGGACGAGATTCTGGAGGGAGGGCTGGCGGAGGGAGCGACCGTCCAATCCTGGCGCGGCATGGGCGGAGCCGTTCAGGCCGCCAAAGCCGGGCACGATGTCATCGCCTCGCCCACTTCGCACTGCTACCTGGACTACCCCCTGTCCGCCATCAGCCTGGAGAAGTCGTACTCCTTCGAGCCGGTGCCGGACGAGCTGACGTCCGACGAAGCTCGGCACATCCTTGGCTTGGAAGGCAACATGTGGGGCGAACGGACGCCGGACGAGGAGGACGTGGATCGGCAGACCTACCCCAGGCTGGTCGCCCTCGCGGAGGTGGCCTGGAGCCCCAGAGAGTCGCGCGACTGGCCGGACTTCCAGCGGCGGCTCTCGGTCCACCAGCGGCGGATGGCGCTGCAGGGCATCGCGTTCGCGCTGCCCGGCGGCGTGCGCCTGGGCGACTGGACCCCCCAGGTGGTCTCCGAGACGCCGCAGGACGCCTCCTGGCCGGTTCCGCGGACCTTGCTGAGGAGCGGAACGGAGGTGGTCGTCGAATTCCAGTACGAGAGCGGCCTGCACGGGCTCGAGGTGAGGGGCGTGGTCCTCGAGGTCGGTGGCCGGACCGTGGCGGAAGACCGGCACGTCGGGTTCGCCGGAGCGTCGAACCGGGCGAACCGGTACGTGCTCCGTCTTCCGCCGGAGCTTCCAGGCGGTTCCGCGGTGCTTCGGGCGACGGTCCGCAGCGACGGCGGGACGGACTCGCGCGGCGCCGTGTGGCTCCTGCCCAGCCGGCCCGCGAGCCAGAGGTAACCTGCCGCCGTGGGAAAGCGAGCGATCACTCCCGAAGACCTCCTGCGTTTCCAGTGGGTGGCGGACCCTTGGATCCACCCCGACGGGGAGCGGGTGCTGTTCACCCTCAAGAGGGTTGAGAGCAAGTACAAGGTCGTGTCCCAGCTCTGGGTGGCCGGCCAGGAAGAGCCGCCTCGCCAGCTGACTTTCCACGAAGGCGGCGAGAGCCACGGCCGATGGTCGCCGGACGGGAGGCGGATCGCCTTCCTCTCCAAGCGCGGCGAGACCGGGGCGCAGGTCCACCTCCTGACGATGGACGGCGGCGAGGCGCGGCGGATGACGAACTTCCCCGAGGGGAGCCTGTCGGAGTTCCAGTGGTCGCCGGACGGGCGGTGGCTGGCTGTTCGATTCCGGGAGGCGCATCCCGATTGGACCGAGTCCGCCAAGAAGCGGCGCCAGGAGATGGGTCTGAGCGACGCTCCGTGGGTTGTGGAGACGGTGTTCTATCGCTTGGATGGCGACGGAATCTTCGGAGAACGCAGGCACGCCCTGTACTTGGTCGACGCGGAGACGGGAGAGCATACGCGCCTCTACGACCAGGATCCCACGGGAATGGGCTCCTTCTGCTGGGCCGCGGATTCCAGCAGCTTGTTCGTGGTCCGGCCGCGCCTGGACGATCCGTGGAGGTCTCCCGAGGACGACGTCGTTCAGCAGGTCTTTCTAGACGGCTCGGTTCGTACGCTGGACCGGTTCCCGCCCGGCCCCAAGGGATCTTTGGCCGCATCCCCCGACGGCAGGTGGCTGGCCTTTCTCGGGGATGATCGCGTCCAGGAGTCCTGGGGAGCCCGCAACACCAGGCTGTTCGTGCACGCCCTAGACACCGGCGAGACCAGGTGCCTGTCGTCCGACACCGACGCCTGCCTGGCCGCGGCGACGCTGTCCGACGCGAAGGAGGGAGCGGCTGGATCCGTGGTTTGGTCGCCCGACAGCCGAGCACTCTACGTGAACTTGCCGGTGCACGGAACCAACCACATCGGTTGTGCGACGCTCGATGGGACCCGCGTGGAACCGCTCACGTCCGGGCCGATGCTGGTGGCCTTCGGCAACCTGAGCGCCGACGGAACCCGGTTCAGCGTCCTGTTCGGTGGAGCCACGCGCCTGCAGGAGGTCGGGGTGTTCGATCTGGACCGCCATCGCCAAGGTCCGATCCGGCTTACCGGCTTCAACGACGACCTCTTCGAGGAGATCGAGGTTGCGGAGCCCTGGGAGCACTGGATCAACACGCCCGATGGAACCAAGGTCCACGCCTGGACGCTTCTGCCGACCGGCTATCGCGAAGGGGACCGCCTACCCGCGGTTCTGGAGATCCACGGAGGGCCGCACTGCCAGTACGGCTGGACCTTCTTCCACGAGTTTCAGGTGCTCGTGGCCGAGGGGTACGCCGTCGTGTACTCCAACCCGCGTGGCTCCAAGGGCTACGGTGAGGCTCACTGCCGCGCCATCGAGGGCGACTGGGGCAACAAGGACTGGGTGGACATCCAGGCCGTGAAGGATTGGATCAAGGCCCAGACCTGGGCGGATCCCGCGCGGCTGGGCGTCATGGGCGGCAGCTACGGCGGGTACATGACCAACTGGGTCGTCAGCCACTGCGACGACTTCGTCGCGGCGATCACGGACCGCTGCGTGAGCAACCTGGTGTCCTTCGGCGGCAACTCGGACTTCCCGCATCAGGAGAACGGCTACTGGAAGGGCGCTCCTTGGTCGGACATCTCCGAGCTTTGGCGCCAATCGCCGATCGCGCACTTCTCCAACGTCAAGACCCCGATGCTCATCATCCACAGCGAGGGAGACCTGAGGTGCAACATCGAGCAGGCGGAGCAGGTGTTCGTCGCGCTGAAGCAGAGGAGCATCCCCGCGCGGTTCGTGCGCTATCCGCGGAACACGTCGCACGGGATGTCGCGCAACGGTCCGCCGGACCTGCGGATCCACCGCCTCAACGAGATCGTCCGGTGGTGGGCGAACCACCTTCGGCCGAAGCCCACGCCCTGAGCTCTCGGATCAGCCTGCGGGCCAGCCGAGCGTTGCCGATCAGCGTCGGCCGTTCCCTCGGCTCGACCAGCAGGCGGGCGCGCCTGCCGTCGACTTCCGCCTCCACGCACACCCATCCGCCCAACAGAGCCCACGTGTGAGGGTTGGGGCGAAAACCGACGCGCCGCACGCCGGCTCTGGGCAGAACCACCTGTGTGCGCTCGCCCGAGAACACGATGCGGTCGTCGGTCCGGTAGAGGAAGCCCACATCCTCGTGGGCGTCGAGCAACCCCCAGTAGCCGGGGCTGGCGAACCCGACGAACAGGGCGGCGCTGGGGTGGGGAACCCGCCGGGCGATCTCGCGCCGGAGCGCGCCGTTGCCGAGCAACCCGAAGGCGTTGCCTGAGAGCCAGCCGACGATGGGCGAGGCCGCCACCCAGGCGAGCGCCGAACCCAGCGTGTTGCCCGTGCGGACGGCGACCAAGATTCCGATCAGCAGGGGGATCGCCGCCAAGCCGACCGGCAGGAGGTTGCCCGCCAGCTGCCGCCGCCAGGTCCATGCGCGGGCTTGCGGCCTTCGAGGGTCTTCGCGGCTCACACGGGGCATGATACACTCGGAACGCCCGATGGCTCGGAACCTGCTGGAAACGGTGGCCGCGGCGCCAGGTTTGGGTCGGTACCAGGACTGGCTGGTGAAGGCGTGTGCAAGGGAAGAGACCGTGCTGGTCGCCTTTTCGGCAGGCCGGTTGCGAGCCGCGAAGGGCGCTCTGGACGAGGGTTGCGGGGCGACGCCCCTGGCGTTCCACGAATGGGTGGCCCAGACGCTCGAGTTCTGCGGGGGATACGCCCAGAGGCTGGCTTCGGAGGAGCTGCAGCTGGCGGCGATGGCCGAGGTCTGCGCCGGTCAGCCGCCCGATTCGCCGTTCTACGAGTCGCGCCGCTTCGGCGGGCTTCACCGCGCGCTCTGCCGAACGCTGAGCGAGCTGCGCGAATGGGGCGTCGACGCGCCCCTGCTGGAGCAGGCGCGACGGCAGGCCGGCGAAGATCTGGGGAGAAAGCTGGAGGCGCTCCTGCAGATCGAGGAGGAGTTCCGCGAGCTGCTGCGGAAGATCGGGTACGCGGTTCTTTCCGATACCTTGGACGACGTGGAGTCCTCCGAGCCGGAGCCCGGACAGTCGCTACCTCCGGCGGTCCTCTTGGCGGATGCGGAGTTCACGCCGCGGCGGGCTCGGTTCGTCCAGTGGCTGGTTCGGCACGGGTGCGACGTCCGGGTGCTCGTGCACCGGCACCCGGGGGGCGAGCTCGGCTTCGACGGGGCTGCGCGGTGGCTGGCGTCGCTCGGCGCGGAGGCCCGCGCGATCGGTCACCCGGCGGGCTGGGTCGGAGGGCTGTTCGGCGGGAGTCCGTCTCAAGGGGGCGTCGAGGCGCGGATCTGGAGCACGCCGGACCCGTTCTTCGAGGCGGAATGGGTCGTGCGCGGATGCCTGGCCGACCTCGCAGAAGGGGTGCCGCCGGAGAGGATCGCGATCGTCACGCGCGACCTCCAGGCGATGGTTCCGTATCTGGACACGGCCGCGGCCAGGCTCGGCCTGCCGATCTCGATCCCGACCACCGTTCCCTTGTGTTCGAACGGCTTCGCGAGGCTGGTCCGTGCCGTGTTGGACGTCTGTGCCTCCGACCGCGCCCGCAGCCTGGAGGCTGTGCTGACCTTCCGCTACGGGGCGCTCGGCCGAACGGACCGCGACGGCCTGCGCCAGGCGCTTGCGGAGGCGGAACGGACCGCGGACCCATGGGCCTTTCTGGAGGCCTGGGCCGAGTCGAACGCGGAACGCGCGAGCTGGCTGCCGGGCCTCCTCCGACGTCGCCGAGAGGCGCTCGGTGCGACCAAGTCGCTGGCCGCCTGGGGTATGTGGCTCCGGGACCTGATGGACGAGGGGGACTGGGCCGCCGACGATTCGGGACCGAGGCACCTGTCCGCTCGAGACCGTCGGGCGATGCGCCAGCTGCAGGCCACGCTGTCCGCTCGCGCCGCGGTGGCGAGAGCCTTGGGCGGCGGAGCGCTGGACGTGCGGCGGTTCCGCGATCTTGCCTTCGAGATTTGGCGGGACGCGGAGTCGACCGTCCGCGATCGCGAGGATGGGGTGTTGGTGGTCTCCCGGGCGGCGGACGTTCCGCCGGTCGACAGCCTGTATGTGATGGGGATGCTGGAAGGCCAGCTGCCCCGGAGGCGGTCGGAGGATCCGATCCTTTGGGACACGGACAGGGCCTTTCTCAACGAGGCGCTGCATCTGGATCAACCGCTGGACGACTCGCGGACCGTGGCTCGAAGAGAGCGGGACGAGTTCGTCGCGCTGTGCTCCACGCCCCTGAAGCGCCTGACGCTGAGTTACCCGCAGACCGACGACGAGCGGGACAACGTGCCGGCGTTCTATCTGCGGGAGGTGGAGCGCCTCGCCGGCATCAAGCCGAGGGTCTTTCGGCGCAAGGAGCTCCCTGCGGCCTCCGACGCTCTGTGCCCCGAGGCGGATCGCTTGCTGGGGGAGGCACTGGCCGGTCCTCGGCGAGCTTCCTCCCAAGCTGGGATTCGTTCGGAAGAGCTGCGCTCCCGCCTGGCGTGGGACGGGGAGCGGCCCGTGTGGCACGAGCGGGCTTTGGACGCGTTCCAGTGCCCGTTCTTGGCCTTCGCCCGGCACGGCCTGCGGCTGGAATCGGGCCGCAGGTTGCATCCGCGTCATTTGTTGCGCGACGTCGCCGTGCGGGCGCGGCTGCCCGAGGCGGCCCTGAAGGACGACGGCTGGACGATCGTGGAGGACACCCTTGCGGCGATGGCAAGGGAGGCGGAACGGTCGGAAGGGCCACAGTTCGCCCAGAGCCTGCTCGCCGTCGGCAGGCGCGTACTCCGGAGGTGGCTCGAAAGGGAACGGATCGCGCAAGGCTTGTGGCCGAGGCAGGTGGTCGGGCTGGGCGTGCGGTCGGGCTCGCCCGGGACGCGCGGCTATGTGCCGCTCGACGACGGCCGCCTTCCGTTCGAGGTGGTGTACGACGTCCTGTGGGAGGCGCCCGGAGCGGCGGGGGCGACCTTCTACGGCTCGGGACCGCATTCGGACAGGCTCGAGGGCCGGGACGAGCTTCTGGTGGCGCTGCTGATCGTCGGGCTGTTCCGCAAGGGCGCCTCCTACCACATCGAGTTTGAGACGTTCGGAAACCGTCGGAGGGCCTTCGCGCTGGGCGAAACTCTCGGGAGCCGTCCCGGGGACCCGGAGCACGGAGTGGAGAGGCGTTCGCTGGACGGGAACGACAAGCTGTGGGTCACCGCGGCACAGCGGATGGCAGGCGAGGCGTGGCGCGTGCTGAGGAACCTGGAGGTCTCCCCCAAGCCCGGCGACGAGTGCGACCGGTGCGCCTACGGCGAACTCTGCCGACGCTCCAAGCGGTTCCCCGAGCGGGATGAGTTCGATGGAGACATTTGAGGGAGTCCAACTCTCCGAGGAACAACTTCGGGTGGTCGAGGCCCGCCGGCCAAAGCTCGTGGTGCGAGCGGCCGCCGGTTCGGGAAAGACGCGGGTTCTCGTGGAGCGGTTCCTTCGGTTCGTCGTGGAGGAGGGTCTCGACGCCGACCGGATCCTGACCATCACCTTCACCAAGCGCGCGGCAGCCGAGATGAAGAGCCGGATCGTGCGGCGCCTCACGGAACTCGGGCGGACCGACCAGGCCCAGCTCGCGGAAACCGGACCGATTTCGACTATCCACGGCTTCTGCGAGAGGCTGCTCCGCGAGAACGCCGCGGCGGCCGGCATCGACCCGGACTTCGAGGTGCAGGAGGGCTTCGAGCGGAGACGCCTGCTTCGGGAGTTGGCGGAACGCGCCGTCTTGGACTCCCTGCAGTCGGACGACGCGGTGCAGAGGCTGCTGGAGCGGCTGCTGGAGCTGCACCCGCACCGGGCGGAGCGCGAAGCGATCGAGGAGATCGCCCAATGGGTCCGAGACGCCTTCGACGCCCTGCGGGGCACGGGGCTGGACGCCGAAACGCTCGAGGAAAGGTGCGAGGACCCAGACCGCTGGCTCTGCGCATTGTGGGAGGGCTTCGGGGGCCGGCCGGACGGTGGGCCGGACTATGGGGTCCTTCTGGAACGTCTGCGTAGGACTCCGGGGTGCAAGCTGAATGCGAGGTCGCCGGAGCAGGCGGCGCAGGAGGACCGGATCGCGGCCGAGAGCAGCTGCGTGCTGGGGCGCCTGGCGGCCGAGGTCTGGCGCGCCTACGAGGCGGAGTTGGTCGCTCGGGGTTGGTTGGATTTCGCAGCCCTAGAGGCCGGGGCCCTGAACCTGCTCGAGCGGAGCCCGTCCGTCCGGGATCGGTGCCGGACCACCTATCCCGTGGTGCTGGTGGACGAGGCTCAGGACCTGAACCCGGTGCAGTACCGCCTGCTGGAGCTTCTGTCGTGCGACGAGGAGATGCTGGTCGGCGACGAGCAGCAGTCGATCTATGGCTTCCGCCAAGCCGACAAGACGCTCTTCGAGAGGCACGCGGCGAGGCACGACGCCCTGCCTCTCTCTCGGAACTACCGGTCGCACGAGAGCATCCTGAGGTTCGTGGACGACCTCTTCGCGGGCGACTGGACGGACCGGGGCCGGATGGGTCCCTCGGACGCGCGGACCGCCGACCCGTACGACGCGGTGGAGGCGCTGCAGTTCTCCGACGGAGGTTGGGGGCCGCTGGTGCGGCGCGTGAAGGAGCTGGTGGAGGAGGGCTGGCGGCTCGGCGACATCGCGGTGCTCACCCGAAGGCGGTGGCAAGCCGCGGAGATCCACCGGTCGTTGCGCCAAGCAGGCCTGCAGGCTCGGCTGTTCGGCGAATCGGAGGACTACTACACCCGGCTGGAGATCCGCGACATGGCGAACGCCCTGCGGGCGCTGGTGGACCCCTCCGACCGGCTGTCGTTCCTTGCCTTTCTCAGGGGGCCGCTCGTTGGGTTGAGCATGGACTCCGTCGCGTCGATCGCCTTGGACGGGCTGCCGGAACACTGGTCTTCTTGGGAGCCGCCGTTGGAGGAGGACCGGGAGGCCTGGCGCCGGTTCCTGGGGTGGTACCCCGATCTGGCGTCCTTCGCGGACAGGCTCTCCGCTTGGGAGGCGCTGAAGGAGCTCTTCGCCCGCTCGGGGTGCCTGGAGCGCCTCGCGGAGTCTCACGGCCCCTGGCAGACGCTGATGAACGTCCGCAAGCTCCTGAGGCTGGCCGCCGAGACCCCCGAGCTCGGCCCGTGGGAGTTCGCCAGCCAGATACGGGAGATCGAGCGGATGCGGCACGCGGAGGGCGAGGCGCCGGTGTCCGACGAGGACGACGACGAAGTTCGGGTGATGACGATCCACAAGGCCAAGGGTCTGGAGTTCCCCGTGGTCTTCGTGGTTGGACTCGACGAGAGGCCCCGCAGGCCCGGACCCTTGGTGGTGGATCGGAGAGCTGGGCACCTCGTTCTGTCGCTGGGCACCAGCCGGGCTCCGAGCTGGGTGAAGACGGTCGCTGCGATCCAAGAGAGGGATCGCGAGGAGGAGCTTCGGGTGCTCTATGTGGCCCTGACGCGCGCGAAGAACCGACTGGTCCTGTGCGGCCCGGTGGTGCCGAGGGGCGCCCCCACCCCTTGGGCGTGGATGATCCGGAAGCCGGCGTTCCGGATTCTGCTGGGCAAGGGGTCGAAGGACCGGTAAACTCGGCCCATGGCGCTCGTTGTGGCCGTCGCACAGGTCGCCCCGAAGAAGGGGGAGCTCTCCCGCAACCTGGACCGCATCGCCGAGGCGATCGAGCAAGCCTCCGTCGAGGGGGCGGACTGGGTGGTGTTTCCCGAGACGGCCTCCACCGGCTACTTCCTCGAGGGTGGCGTGATCGAGCTGGCACTGCGGGCCGAGCAGCTGGCCCAGGAGCTCGGCTCCAGACTGGCCGGGAGGTTGCGTCGCCCGATCGACGCGACCGTCGGCTACTACGAGCGGTTCGAGGGTCAGTTGTACAACAGCGCGGCCTACTTGGAGCTCGGCGCAGGCGCGCCCAGGGTCCTCTCGAGCTACCGCAAGTTCTTCCTGCCGACGTACGGCGTGTTCGACGAGCAACGGTTCGTCAGCGCCGGGCACGAGGTCGGCGTGCTGGAGACGCGCTTCGGGCGGGTTGCGCACCTGATTTGTGAGGACGTGTGGCACTCGATCCTGCCCACGCTGGTGGCGTTGCGGGGCGCCCAGGTTCTGGCGGTGCCCTCGGCCTCGCCCGCGAGGGGCTTCGCGGGGCCGCGGATTGAGAACCACGATCGGTACGAGCGGATGGTCCGCGCGCTGTGCGAGGAGCACGGGCTGTTCTGCGTGAACGCCCAGCTCGCCGGCTTCGAGGGCGGCAAGGGGTTCATCGGCGGCAGCATGGTGGTGGATCCGTTCGGGCGCGTGATCGCGTCCGCGCCGATCGTCGAGGAGGCGTTGCTCGTGGCGGAGCTCGATCTGGACCTGATCGAGATCGCGCGGACCCAGACGCCGCTGCTCAGCGACCTGAAGGAGAGGCTGCCGGCGATCCTTAGGATGCTGGGCCGGACTTCGCCCTAGGGCCGCCCCGGAAGCCGCTCGGGAACAGGGCCGCGAGCGTCGTCGAGCGCACAGAGCCGCCGGCGTCGCTGAGATAGAGCGGCACGAGGTTGGGGTCGGGGCAGAACTCGAACAGCGACTGCAGGCAGATTCCGCAGGGGGGCGAGCCGTCCTCCGTCGCGACCGCGACCGCCCGCACCTCTCTTCCTCCCGCGGACACGAGGCAAGCCAAGGCCGCCCGCTCCGCGCAGATCGTCGCCCCGTAGCTCGCGTTCTCCACGTTGCAACCGGTGTGGACGCGCTCCGACTCGTCCATCAGCGCCGCCCCGACGGCGTAGCCGCTGTACGGGCAGTAGGCCCGCTTTCTGGCCACCTGCGCAACTCCGATCAGTCCAAGATTCATGCTGAAACCTATTTGAATCGGGCGATGGTGACGCCCTGTCCGCCGTCGGCTGGCTCGGCGAAGCCGAACGATCGCACGTGCGGGTGCCGCCTCAGAAGGTCGTGGGTGACCTTGCGGAGAACGCCTCCCCCCTTTCCGTGCACGATGCGCACTTGGTCCATGCCTGCGAGAACGGCGTCGTCGAGAAACTTCTCCAGCTCCCGCTCCGCGTCCTCGGCGCGCATCTGGCGCAGGTGGATCTCCGTGGCCGCGCTCAGCGCCCGGCTCAGCGAGAGGTTGGTCCGACTCCGGGCGGTCTGCGTCGTGGCGGCAGGCTCGCCGACCGGCCTCAGCCGGCTGACTGGGACGTTCATCTTGATCGGTCCTAGCTGAATCTGCACCGTGCCGTCCTTGGGTTGGGTGAGCACCGTGCCGATCTGGGTGTAGCCTTCCACCCTCACCTGCAGTCCCGGAGCGATGTCGGTTTCCTTGGGTTCGGAGTGATCGTCGAGTCGGAAGGCTTCTGCGGCGCGGTCGCCCTCGGTCTGGATCTCCTGCAGGCGCCGCCTGGCCTCCTGGAGCTTGCGCGGGTCGGCGGAGCGCTTCAGCTCCTCGAAGACCTGGGCGGCCTGCTGGCGGATCTCCCGCAGCACCCGCTCGACCTCCTCGCGGGCTTGGGCGTGGGCGGTGCGCCGGATCTGCTGGGCCTCGGCGAGCTTCCTCGCGGCCGCGGCTTCGGCCTTCTTCAGCTCGGCGGTCCGGCGGTCCGCCTCGCTCTGGGCGATCCTAGCCTGCCGCTGGGCGATCTCGAGCTTCTCCAGCATCAGGGCGAGGTCCTGCTGCTCCGAGGTGAGCGCTTGGCGGGCTTCCTCGACGACCTCTTTGGGCAGGCCGTAGCGCTCGGCGATCTTCAGGGCGTGGCTCGCGCCCGGCGCGCCGAGCAGAAGCCGGTAGGTGGGCCGCAGCGACTTCGCGTCGAACTCCATCGCGGCGTTCCTCATGCCGGGCGTGTTGTACGCGAACGACTTGAGCTCGCCGTAGTGCGTGCTGGCGACCACCTTGGCGGAGCCGCGCTGCAGGCTCAGCAGGATCGCTTTGGCCAGCGCGGCGCCTTCCGCCGGGTCCGTGCCTGCGCCCAGCTCGTCCAGCAGCACCAGCGCACCGGGCCTCAGGTTGCGGAGCGCCTCGGCGACGTTGCGGATGTGCCCAGAGAACGTGGACAGCGACTGCTGCAGGCTCTGCTCGTCGCCGATGTCGGCCCAGAACTGCGTGAACGGGCCGATGCGGCAGGCGTCCGCCGGTGGGAACAGGCCGGACTGCACCATCAGAGCCAGCAGCCCCACGGTCTTGATGGCTACCGTCTTGCCGCCGGTGTTGGGGCCGGTGATCAGCAGGGCATCCCACTCGAAGCCGACCTCGATGTCCACGGGAACCACCGTGCTCGGGTCGAGGAGAGGGTGCCTCGCGGCTCGGAGCTCGATGCCGCAGCCCTCGGCGAGCGCGGGCACGCAGGCCCGATCGTCGATGGCAAGGCGAGCGACGGCCAGGGCCAGGTCGATGCGGCCGGCTACCTCAAGGCTCGCCTCCAGGTCGATGGCGATCTTGCCAACGTCGGCGGAGAGCCTCGCGAGCACCCGGTGCGTCTCTTCGCGCTCCGCCGCCTCGAGCTCGCGGAGGGCGTTGCCCAGCTGGAGGACGTCCTCCGGCTCGACGAAGAGGGTCTGGCCGCTGGCGCTGGTGTCGTGGACGATGCCGCGGATCTTCCCGCGGTGCTCCGCCTTGACCGGCACGACGTACCGGCCGTCGCGGGTGGTATAGATCGGGTCGGATAGGTACTCCCGAGAGCGGACGGTGTACGAGTGGATCTTTTCGGTCAGCCGGTGGGTCGCCGTGGCCTTCCGGCTGCGGATGCGCGCGAGCTCGGCGCTGGCGGAGTCCTTGACGGTGCCGTCCGACTCCAGCGAGGCGGCCAGTCTGCCTTCCAGCGCCTTGTCCTCGCGGAGGCTCTCCGCCATCGCCGCGAGCGTGGGGTGGTCGGCCTTTCTGGGGATCACGAACTGGCGGAAGGCGCGGATGGCCTCCAGGGCCTGCCAAATCTGGAACAGCTCCTGGCCTCCCAGGGTGCCTCCGCGGCCAGCCAGCCGAACCGCCTTGCGCAGGTCGCGGACCAGGCTGAGGCTGGGCGGGGCCGGGCCGTCGAGCAGGGCATAGGCCTCCTGAGTAAGCTCCATGCGCCGCTGGACCTCGTTCCGGTCGGTGGACGGCTCGAGGCCGCGCGCGAGGGCGGCACCGATCTCGGTCTCGCAACGCTGGGCGAGCCGGTCGAGCACCTTGGCGTATTCCAGAACCTCGAGCGCGTGCCTCACGGGTGGCTCATTATGACCTTAGGGGCCGGATCGGCGACGGTAACATCGTGTCCATGGACTTGGCTGCCCGGGCCGAAGAGCTGCGCCGAGAGATCGAGCGGCACAACTACCTCTACCACGTGCTGAACCAGCCGGAGATCAGCGACTCGGAGTACGACGCTCTGTTCCGGGAGCTCGTGCGGATCGAGGAGGAGCACCCGGAGCTGCGGACCCCGGACAGCCCGACGCAGCGGGTGGGCGCGCCGCCCGTGGAGGGGTTTCCCTCCCATCGCCACCTGGAGCCGATGCTCTCGCTGGACAACGCCTTCGGGGAGGGGGAGTTCCGTGCGTTCGACGAGCGGGTCCGCAGGGGCCTGGGAACCGACGAGCCGATCGAGTACTTCGTGGAGCTGAAGCTCGACGGCGCCTCCATCTCGCTGACGTACCGCGACGGCGTGCTGGAGGCGGCGGCGACGCGCGGCGACGGGACCACCGGCGAGCGGATCACGGAGAACGCTCGCACCGTGCGCGGGATTCCGTTGCGGATGAGGGTCGGCTGGCCGGGCGTGGTCGAGGTCCGTGGCGAGGTGGTGATGCTCAAGTCCGTGTTCGAGCAGCTGAACCGGGAGCGGGCCGAGAGGGGCGAGCAGGTCTTCGCGAACCCACGGAACGCCGCCGCCGGCGGGCTTCGGCAGCTGGACAGCCGGCAGACGGCCGCGCGGAAGCTGAACTTCTTCGCCTACGGTTTGGGCGCGGCCGAAAGCGTGCCGGTGGATCGCCAGAGTGCTCTGATGGCCCTTCTCCGCGAAGCCGGGTTCGCCGTCCGTGAGGAGAGTCGCTTGTGTCGGGGCGTGGACGAGGCCTGGCAGGCCATCGAGGCCGTACGGCTCCAGCGCCCGAACCTGCCGTTCGGCATCGACGGCGCGGTGGTGAAGGTTGACCGGTTCGACCTCCGTGAGCGGCTAGGGGCGACCTCGCACGGGCCCCGGTGGGCGATCGCCGTGAAGTTCCCGGCGGAGCAGGCGTTCACCCGTCTTCTCCGTGTCTCCGCGCAGGTCGGCAGAACCGGCGCGATCACGCCGGTGGCCGAGCTCGAGCCGGTGCAGGTCGGTGGTGTCACGGTGAGCCGGGCGACGCTGCACAACTGGGAGGACGTGTGGCGCAAGGACGTCCGCGAGGGGGACATCGTGATCGTCCAGCGGGCGGGCGATGTGATTCCCGAGGTCGTCGGGCCGGTTCTGGACAAGCGCGAGGGCGACCCGCCGAAGCCCCAGGAACCCACTTCCTGCCCCGAGTGCGGCGGTCCGGTGGGCCGCAACCCGGGCGAGGTCGCTCTGCGATGCCTGAATCCAGCCTGCCCGGCCAAGGCGCTGGCGAAGCTGGTGCACTTCTGCTCCCGCAACGCGATGGACATCGAGGGGCTCGGCGAGAAGCAGATCCGTCGGTTCCTCGAGCTCGGGCTTCTGACCGACCTTCCCAGCATTTACCGGCTGGCCGACAGGAGGGAGGAGCTGCTGGCCCTCGAGCGGATGGGGGAGCAGAGCACCGCGAACCTCCTGGAGGCTATCGAGCGAAGCAAAACGCGCACGCTCGACCGCTTCCTCTTCGGCCTCGGAATCCGTCACGTGGGCGAGCGAGGCGCCAAGGACCTCGCCCGACACTTCCGAACGCTGGAAGCCCTGCGGCACGCGGACTACGAGGCGCTGATGGCCGTTCCAGACGTCGGCCCGAGAACCGCGAGCGAGATCGAAGCGTTCTTCGAGGACGAGGAGAATCGGGCGATGGTCGACGAGCTTCTATCGCTCGGGGTGTCTCCGGCTCCGGTCGACGAGCCGCGCGGGGACGCTCTGGCCGGGCAGACGATCGTGTTCACGGGCAAGCTCGAGCGCTTCACCCGCGAAGAGGCGGAGGAGGCCGTTCGAAGGCTGGGCGGCAAGGCGGCGGGAAGCGTGAGCCGAACCACCACGTTGGTCGTTGCCGGTCCGGGCGCTGGAAGCAAGCTGCAGAAGGCCCAGGAGCTCGGCGTGCGAGTGGTCACAGAGGACGAGTTCCTGGCGATGCTTCCCGAGGGCGCGCTTTGACCCGCTTCGAGATCCGGGTTCCAGAGCGAGAGCTGAACCTGCCGCTGTGCGTCTCGTGCGGCCAGGTTTTCCGTTGGCGACGGATCGAGGAGGACGTCTGGGCTGGTGCCGACGGGCAGGACGGCTACGTTTGCCGGCGTTCGCTCGGAGGGTGGGAGGTGACGACGAACGCCGACGAGCGGAGCTTCCGTCGGCTGTTCCAGCTGGACCGCCGGCTCCGTGACGTTGAGGAGAGCATCGTCGCCTTGGCCCCAGAGCTTGCTCCCTACGTGGCCCGCCTGCCGGGCCTCCGGCTCATGCGTCCGCGCTACGCCCGAGAGGTTTTGTTCAGCTTTCTCTGCACAAGCAACAACAATTTGGAGCGGATCACCCGGATGGTGGGGTGGTTGGGCGACCTCGGCGAGCCGATCGCGGGCTTGCCGGTGCGCGCGTTTCCCCCGCTGGAGCGCTTGGCCCTTCTCGACGAGGAGGAACTCCGCGGGGCGGGCTTCGGGTACCGAGCGCGCACGATCGTGGCCGTGGCCCGCAGGCTGACGGAGCTGGGGGGCGATTGGCTGGACCGGCTGCGGGGCGTTCCCTACGGGGAGGCCCACGCCTGCCTGCGCGAGCTGCCGGGCGTCGGGCCGAAGGTCGCGGACTGCGTGTGCCTGATCGGCCTGCATTTCGATGAGGCCGCGCCGATCGACACGCACCTGTGGCAGGCGGCCTGCCGGCTGTTCTTCCCTGAATGGACCGGCAAGGCGCTGACCGAGGCGCGCTACCTGCAAGTGGGTCAGGCTCTGCGCGAGCGCTTCGGGCCGCTCACCGGCTGGGCGCACCAGTACTTGTTCTACGACAACCTCCTGCGGTGGCGCGCCCGAAGCTCGCCCGAAAGAGCGGATACACTCGTTCCATGAAGTCTCGGTTGGTCGTGGCTCTTGTGGCCATCGCGCTGGGGGCCGGATGCGTGCCCCATGCCCAGGTGCGGCTCCAGCCCCGCCCGAGCGCGCCGAAGGAACGCTCCTTCGGCAACCCCGAGCTCTTCCTCGTGGTTCGGGACCAGCGGGTGAAGGAGAGCAGCGGGCTGGCGGCCAGCCCGACCCGCAACGACTGGCTCTACACGCACAACGACAGCGGCGATTCGGCCCGGGTCTTCCGCATCGGCCCGGACGGCAAGGTGTCGGCCGAGATCGCCTTGCCCGCGGTCTCCGTCCGCGACTGCGAGGACATGGCCTCCGCGACGGTGGGGGGCGTTCCGTACCTCTACCTCGGCGACATCGGAGACAACGAGAAGCGAAGGGACTCGGTGTTCGTGCATCGCTTTCGGGAGCCCGGCGCCGACGGGCGCGTGCGCAGGGTGGAGACCTTCGAGCTCGTGTACCCCGACGGACCCCGCGACGCCGAGGCCCTGATGGTCTGGCCCGGCAGCGGCGAGCTCTTCCTCGTGGAGAAGACTCACGGAAAGCCCTCGGGCGTGTACCTTCTTCCTGGCACTGCGAAGCCCGGCAGGCACGTGCTGCAGCGCGTCGGGGAGGTGCGGGTCGGAGGAGATTTGGCGGAGGCTCAGATGATCACGGGAGGGGACGTGGCACTGGACGGTCGGCACGTTGTCCTGAGGACCTACCTCGGAGCATACGAGTTCTCCGCGCCCGACGGTCGGCCCGACGGCTGGTGGCGCTCCAAGCCGACCAAGATCCGGACCGGCTTGGAGCTTCAGGGCGAGGCGATCGCGTACTCCCGGGACGGCAGATGGCTCTACACGTCCAGCGAAGGTTCGCCCTGCCCGATCCAACGCATCTCCATCCGCTGATCAGGAGCCTTCTTCCTGCGCCCGCTGGGCCACGGACCGCTGCCCGCTGTTCTGGAGCTTCTCCACCAGGTCGATGCCGAACACCTCCTTAATCTGCTCGCTGAGAGCAAGCAGTCGGGCGGGGTTCGTCGCGGAGCCCCCGGCGCCGGTGGCCCGGTTGTCGATCACGGTCACGCGCTCGATGCGCGTTTCCGCGATGCTGTCGGTGAGCTGCCGGATGATCGGCTCCAGCTTCTGGAGGAGGAAAATCTGGCGGGCTTGGTCTCCTGCGGCGGCCCAGCTGCTCGCGAGCTTCTTGAGGGCTTCGGCTTTGGCCTTGCCTTCCTCGACGATCGGCGCGACGGCGGCCGCGGCCTGCTGCTCCAGAGTCTCGCACTCGGCCTGGGCGGGGGCGACGACGTCGGCCTCCAGCCGCCTGCGGACCTGCTCGATCCGCGCGCGCTGGACGTCCAGGTCCGCCCTCGCTTGGGCGACGAGCGCGGCCACTGCGGCCCTCTCCTCCGCCACCAGGGCGCTCATTCTGGTCTGCGCCTCGCGCAGGCGCTTCTCGGCGTCCGCCTTGCTGACGGTCGTCTCCGCTTGAATCTTGGCCTGCATCTCCTGCTCGCGGTTCTCGGCGGCGCGGACGATGGCGTCGGCGCGGGCCGTCGCCTCGGCGACGCGGGCGGAGCTGAGCAGCTGGGCGTTGCGGATGCGCCCGATCGAATCCAGATATCGAACGTCGTCGGTGATGTTCTGGATCTTCAGCGTGTCCACGATCAGGCCCAGAAAGGTCATGTCCTGTTCGACCTCCTGCACGATGCGCTCGTCGAGCAGGTTGCGGTCGGAGTTGATCTCCTCGGGCGTCATGGTGGCCAGCACGCCCCGCAGGGAACCCTCGAGCGTCGCCTTGGCGATCGCCATGATCTCGGTGCGCGTTTTGCCGAGGAAGCGCTCGATGGCGTTGTTCAGCACCGGCTCGTGCGAGGCGATTTTGACGTTGGCCACGCCCTGCACGTTGAGCGGCACGCCTCCCTTGGCGTATGCGCCCTGCGCGCTGAGCTCGATGATCATGTTGGTGAGGTCCAGCGAGTCGACGCGCTCGATGAACGGCCTCCGCCAGCCCATCCCGCCCTTGAGGATGCGGTACCCCACGCGCCGGTCTCCGATCCGCCGAGACGTTCCGGAGAAGATCAGCACCTGGTTGGGCTGACAGATGTACAGCAGCGACTTCAGGCTGAGCAGGAACAGCCCGGCGAACGTGAGCAGAATGCCGATGACGAACCAAAGCCAGGTCACGGGCGGGAACCTCCCTAGGGCGTCTGGCCCGACACGGTGCCGGGCACGTCGATTCCGGTGGCGCGCTGGACGGCCTCGAACACCTTCTCCAGCATCGCCGGGTACTGGGCCATGTAGTTCGGCAGCGTTCGGCCGTCCCCTCCGTCGATGACGCGGATCTCGCCGACGTCCAGCTTCTGAACCCCCTCGGCGGCGGCGCGGATGAGCTTCTCGATGTCTTCGGTGAGCTGGATCTGCATGGCCGACGGCCCGGCCTGCTGCCATGCTTGGTACAGCAGCTCGAGCGCCTCGCTGACGGCCCGGCCACGCTCGCGGATGATCGCCGCTTGGCCTCGGGCCTTCAACTCTTGGGCGCGGCGATCGGCCTCCGCCGGCAGCACCTTCTCCACCTGCAGCCGGAGCGCCTCCAGCTCGGCGCGGACCTGCTGGAGTTCTTGCTCGGCCTCGGCCCGCGCCTGGCGGGCGGCTGCGAGCGTCCGCTCCTCCTGGCTCCGAACCTCCGCCTCCAGCTCCGCCTTGAAGCGCCGCAGCTCGTTGGTCATCTGCGCGACGGCGGCGTCGACGTTCGCCACGGCCACGTTGGCCCGTCCGGCGTTCTCGGCCTCGGCCTTCTCGGCGACGCGTTTGGCGTCCGATTCTGCGATCTCCGCCTCCCGGATGATGTTGGCGATCGCCTTGCGCCCGGTGGCGTCCAGGTAGCCGACCTCGTCCGTGACGTGCGTGATCTTGAGGGTGTCGAGGTGCAGGCCGAGCTTGCGCAGGTCGGCTTCGGTCTCCTTGGTAAGCGACTCCGCGAAGGAGAGGCGGTCCTCGTTGACCTGCTCGGGCGTGAGGTTCGCGATGACGCCGCGCAGGTGGCCCTCCAGGGTCTCCTTGGCGACGCGGCGCACCTCCATGAGGTCGCGGTTCATGAAGCGCTCGACGGCGTTGCCGATCACCTCGGGATCGCTGCTGATCTTCACGTTGGCGACCGCCTCGACGTTCATCGCGATGCCGCCGCGCGAGTACGCGTTCCGCACGGTGATCGGCACCTCCATCAGGGTGAGGCTCATGCGGTCGACGCGCTGCAGGCCGGGGAGCGCCAACGTCCTGCCGCCGATCACGGTATCGTAGCCCCGCCGGCGGCCCTGGATCGTTCCGCCGCGGAAGATGCCCGAGACGATGAGAACCTCGTTCGGCGCGCAGATCTTGAGAAGCGACTTCGCCAGGATCGCGAAGAAGATCAGCAGACCGAGCGCGAACACCGCCCCGCCGACGAGGGCGGAGAATCCGGTGAGCGCTTCCAGACCCGTTTCTTGGGCCAAGAGCTGGAGCATCATGGTTTCACCTGAGATAGTCTTCCTTTCGCGCGACCCGCGCGTTGTTGCCTTCGAACCCGACGACGAGCACCTCGTCCCCCGCCTCGATCTCGCGCCCGTCCTCGGCGATCGCGACGAGGTCCACCGTGTTGCCCTTCACATGGAGCCGAACCTTGCCCGGAAGGCGGCCGCGCACCGGTACCAGGACCTTCGCCTCGGCGCCCAGGAAGTCCTGCTCGGAGATGGCCGATTGGCTCTCGTTCTTGGCGATCCAGTGCACGATCCCGCTCGCCGCCAAGCCCATGACGAGGCCGGTGACGATCGACACGACCATCGTGAACGGCTCGCCCGTCTTCGCGAAGAGGGTCAGCGCGAGGCCGGTGACCCCGAACACCGCGGCGAGGTAGGTCCAGAAACGCAGGCTGGTGAAGGGAATCCAGAATTCCGCCGCAGGGGCGGTGTCCGCTCCGGCGTCATGGGCTACCGCCGGCGCGAGCTCGGTGCCAGAGGCATCCGCGTCGGCGCCGCCGACGTCGTGGTCGGCGTCCATTCCCCCGTCCGCGTCCAGGCCACCGTGCGCAAGGCCACCCAAAGCGGAGAAGAGAACGAGTCCGCCTCCCACGATCGCGGCGACCAAGTACAGGGCAAGCACTACTTACACTATCGCCCAGCGCCGCCGAAGGTTGCGGCTATTGCGAGGTGGTCTGCCGCTCTTCGGGCTCGTCTTGCGGCGCTGTGGCCTCGGCCTGGCCAGACTCCACGGCAATCAGCTTGGGGAGGTGGGAGAAATCGAGCTCCTCAAGGGCCTTGTCGATGGCGTCCAGCTGCAGGCGCGCCTCGCCGAGGGCTTCGAGGAAGTCTTGACTCGGCACCTCGGGCGACTTGTCGACGAGCCTGTAGCCGAGCATCTTCACCCGTAGGGTGTCCAGGGTCGTCATGAACACGGCGGCCTGCGCCTCGGTTCGGCTCACCCCGGCCATCACGGCGTCGTACAGCTTGCGGTATTCGGCGATGTTGCGGTCCGCGATGCGGTAAAGCTCCTTGGCCTGGGGGTCGGTGGGCGAGGTGCTCCACGCGGGTGGCTGCACGTACACGCCCCGCTCGGTGGCCAGAACCTCGCTGGACACGAGGTCGGCCCGGCGGAGCGCCGCGTACAACGCCTTGCCGACCGCTTCCACCGTCCTCGGCATCTCCCGCAAGGAGGCCACCTGGTCCTTCCTCATCTTGGAGACGACCTTGCGGAATCGCTCCAGGCGGTCGGCGCACCCCGCCCAAAGCGCCTGGAACCGCTGGTTCCGAAACCGCTTGCCGACCGACGCGTTGTAGGCGCGGACGGCGTAGAGCCCTAGCGACCCGACGGCGGCCGCCGCGGGCACCGCCCAGCCGAACGCCTCGGGGAACCAATGGTACGCCCCATAGCAGGCTGCGAGGAAGACGATCTCCCTCGCCAGGCTCCGCGGGTTCAGGAGCTCCAGCAGGAACAGCCTCCGGTCTTGTGCGCGGATATCGTCCATCGCAGCCTCAGTTTAGCGGAGGATCTCCAACTGGGGGCAGAACCCGCTCGGCGGCGTGGGCCGTCTCCAGCAGGGCCTCGTCCTGCATCGGGGCTCCCAGCAGCTGCAGGCCCACGGGCAGGCCGTCGGCGAGGCCGCAGGGAATCGACAAGGCGCAGAAGCCGCCCATGTTCGCGGGGATGGTGCAGAGGTCCAGCATCTTCAGGGCGACGGGGTCGGCCGACATCTCCCCCAGGCGGAAGGCCGTCACGGGTGCCGCGGGCGAAACGATCGCGTCGCACCGGGCCAACACGTCCAGGAATTCCCGGCGCATCACTGTTCTGGCCTGTTGAGCCTTGGCGTAGTAGGCCTCGTAGTAGCCGGCAGAGAGCACGTAGGTCCCGACCACGATGCGCGTCTTGACCTCGTGGCCGAAGAGGCGGCCGCGAGTTCGGGCGACCGCTTCCACGTGGCCCGACCCCTCGATCCGGGGCCCGAACCGGACGCCGTCGAAGCGCGCCAGGTTGCTGCTGGCCTCGGCCGGCGCCAGGATGTAGTAGGTGCTGACCGCGAGACGGATGGACGGCAGGGAGACCTCCCCCAACTCCGCACCCTCGGCGCGCAACCGCTCCAGGGCCTGCTCGAAGGAGCGTGCGACCGCTGGATGCAGCGCTTCGCCCGCGAGCTCCGTAGGATAGGCGAGGCGCTTGCCCCTCAGCGTGCCCTGGGACAGGTCGGGCCGGATCGGGCCGCAGGCCACGCTCGTGCCGTCCTTGGGATCGTGGCCAGTGATGGCCTCCGCGAGGAGGGCCGCGTCTTCCACCGTGCGGGTCATCGGCCCGATCTGGTCCAAGCTCGACCCAAAGGCCACCAGACCGTAGCGCGAGCATCGGCCGTAGGTCGGCTTGAACCCGACGATGCCGCAAAGGGCCGCCGGCATGCGGATCGAACCGCCGGTATCCGAACCCAGCGCCGCCGGCGCGAGCCGGGCCGCCACCGCAGCAGCGGAGCCTCCCGAGCTGCCTCCGGGCGAGCGCTCCAAGTCCCACGGGTTGCGGACCGGGCCGAACGCCGAGGTCTCGTTCGAGCCGCCCATGGCGAACTCGTCGAGGTTGGTCTTGCCGAAGACGATGGCCCCAGCACTGCGGAGCCGCTCGACGACGGTCGCGTCGAAAGGCGGGACGTAGCCCTCTAGAATCCTCGAGGCGCAGGTCGTGGGGATGCCCCGCGTGGAGATGTTGTCCTTGACCGCCACGGGGAGGCCGGCCAAAGGAAGGCACTCGCCTGCGGCGAGCCGCTCCTCCACGCTGCGGGCTTCGGCCAGTGCCTCCTCGGCATCGAACCAGAGGAAGGCGCCGAGACGATCGCCGAGCCGGGCCACCCGCTCCGCGTAGGCCCGCACCACCTCGGACGGAGTGAGCTGGCCCGATTGGACGTCCCTCACCAAGGCGGCGGCCGTTCGGTCGACCGGCATGGCCCGCTAGTCCTCGATGATCGTGGGCACCACGAACAGCCCCGCGCGGGCCAGCGCGGAGTTCTGGAGCGCCGCCGTCCGGTCGAGCGGTTCCTCGGGGATGTCGTCGGCCCACACGTTCTGAAGGCTGACGGCATGCGACTGGCCCTCGATCGCGTCGAAGTCCAGGCTCTCGATCTCGGAGAACAGCCCGAGCAGCGCGTTCAGCTCGGACCGCAGCGCGACCATCTCCTGCTCCGACAACTCGAGCCGAGCCAGCTTGGCCACGTGTCGAACTTCTTCCAAGGAGATGGACATGGCTCCCCATTATGGCACACCGTCATAATGGGTCCGATCGGATGGATCGACCCAGATACCCGTACGTCGTTTCGGTCCTGGTGGTGATCTTCGCGTTCGGCGCGCTGCTGCGACTGGCCAAACCGCTGATCCCCCCGGAGCAGCCGGCCGACGTCATCCGGGAGCCTGCGGAGTACGCCCGCGCGGTGCTCGCCGACCGCATCCCTTGGATGGGGATGGGTCCGCTGGCGCTTTCCGAGGCGCGGCGGCTGGACCGGCCCCTGCTCGTGCTCATCGCCGCGCCATGGTCCGCGGTTGGTCGCAGCTTGGAGGAGGGCGCGTTCCGGGACGCCGACGTCCGCGCCTTCGTGAAGAGGAACTTCGTGGCGGTGAAGATCGACCCGGCCCAGAGGCCGGAGTGGTTCAACACCTTTCTGCCCGTGAGCCGCGTGCGGCTGGGTTTCCTTCCCGACGCCCAGCTCTGGCTCCTCGATTCCGAAGGACGGATCCTCAGCGAGGTCTTCTTCCGCGATCCCAGTTCCCGCATCGATCCCGCCTGGTTCTTGGCGCGGCTGGTGGAGTTTCGAGACCGCTACCGGACGGCGAGGCTGGAGCCTTGGAACCTGGAGCCGCCCGGGGTCCAGCAGAGGATCGATCTGGAGAGCCTCGGGGCGGAAGGAGCCGGAGGCCCGCTCGATCTCGCCTCGTATGCCGAGAGCGTTCGGTCGGCCATCGGTCCCAACGGGGGATTCGTCGGCGCCGGCGGCTCGGTTGGCATCCCGCCTCAGGCTTTCCGCTTCCTGGAGATTCTAGGCGACGAGGAGGCCCTGCGCCGGGCCTTGGAGCCGGTGCTGCTCTCGCCTCTGGTGGACTGGGTGGACGGCGGGGTCTACCTCCGGCCGGTGGATAGGGATCTGCGAACGCCCCAGTACGACAAGGTGGCTCTTCACAATGCCGAGATGATGCGCGCCCTCGCGCTCGCAGACGCGCTGTGGCCGGACGCGTTGGCGCGGCAGGTCGCCGAGGACTGCTACGATTTCCTCTTCTCCGGCCTTCGACAAGGGGAGTACCTCGCCGCCTGCCGCGTCGGGGACGAAAAGAAGAACGGTCGCAGCTCCAGGAGCAGCTTCCCTCCGCGGGATCTGCGCTCGGCGGCGGACGCGACGGACCTTTTCCGCCAGTACGGGACCGAGCCGTTCGACGTGGCCGAGTGGTGTCGCGAGAATCTGTGCCTGCGCGTGGAGGAGAACCCGTGCATGGTGCCGAGAATCCGAAGCGCCTCCATCGTCTCGCAGGACCGCGCGCGGCTGGCGGTGGCCCGCGCCTGGCTTCGGCGGATCGCCGACTCGAAGCGCCCGCCGGTCCTCGCCGCCCCGGGCATGGCCGACGCGAACCTGACGGCGGTCGCCAACGGATTCATGGTGGCGCGGCTCTGGGGAGATCGAAAGAAGCTCGAGGAGGTGGGAGACCTCTGGGATCGCCTGGACGTGCTGGAGACGGGTGGCGACGTCGCGCGAGGAATGCATCTGACGGACCCCGGCTCTCCGTACCTCGGCGACTACCTCGCGTTCGCCGACGCCGCCCTGCAGGACTTTCTGGCGACCGGTCGCGTGGTCTCGCTGGAGCGCGGCCTTCGCGTGCTGCTCCGGGCCCGGGAGCTGTTCCAAACAGGGCAGCCGGGCTCGTGGGCGCTCACGACCGAGGCCGCGACGGTCCTCCCGGACGCGCGCGCGCCGGAGATCGTGGACAACGTGGGAGAGTCCTGCACGGCCAAGGCGATGCGGCTCTCCTTCGCCTATGGACGGTTGCTGAGAGGGAAGGGGCCGTCGGCGTTGGTGGCCGCCGTGCTGAGCCAAGACGCCGCAGCCGCGCTCGCTCGCTACTCGGCTTTGGCTGGAACGCTCGGTCTGGACGCAGCCGGGTACGCCGCGGCGGCATGGAGCCTGTTGGACGAGCGGCACGCGGTAGTCGTCGGCCCCGACTGCGTCGACAGGGCGGCGAGCCTCTACCGAAGGGTTCCTTTCCGACTGGTCGCCCCGTGCCTTGGGCCAGTGCGGCCGGATCTGGCGCGGGCGAAGCCCGGGATCTACGTGATCGAGGGGGCCAAAGCGAACGGCCCGCTCTCGGAAGAGCAGGCCGTTCGGTTGTTGTCGGCTCGGACGCTCAGCGCCTCGGGCGGAAACGGGCGTTGACGTCGTCGTCCGGGCGCCGCTCCTTCTGCGGGAAGGAATCGGGCACGTCCACCGGCTTGGTCTGCTGCTCGGCGGGCGCCCGCGTCGGTTGCTGCTGCTGGGGCTGCGCCTCGGCGTGACCCTTGCTCTGCTGCTGGCGCGCCTCGCCCCTGCCACCGCGGTCGTCGCGACGATCCGAACCGCGGGACTCGCGGCGGTCGCCCCGGCCCCGATCGCGGCCGCCGCGGTCTCCCCGATCTCCGCGGTCGCCTCCCGGACGGCCGCCGGTCGGCTTGGGAGCCACGGCGTTCTCGTTGTCGGCGAGCTTCGGGTGATCTTGCGGCACGCCGAGCGCCGTCAGGTTGATGCGACCGAGGCTGTCGATCTCGTGGACCACCACGTTCAGCTCGTCGCCGACCGAGACGACGTCATCGGGCCGGCGGATGCTGCGGGTGGTGAGCTGCTCGAGCGGAACCAGCCCTTCGCGACCCGGAATGAACTCGACCATCGCGCCGCGACCCATCAGCCGGCTGACCCGGCCCCGGAACTTCGTACCGATGGCGATGTCGTCGGTGAGCGCCCGGATCATCGCGATGGCCTCCTCGACGGCCTCGAGGTTCGGCGCGCCGATCAGCACGCGACCGTCCTGCTCGATGTCGATGCTCGTGCCGGTCGTGGTCGTGATCTTCTTGATGGTGGCGCCGCTCGGACCGATCACCAGGCCGATCTTCTCCGGGTTGATCTGGATCGTGATGATCTTCGGCGCATTGGGCGAGAGCTGCTCGCGAGGAGCGGCGATCTCGGCCTCGATCACGTCCAGAATCTGCAGCCGGGCCTTCTTCGCCTGGTGGAGCGCCTGGGCGAGGACCTCGTCCGGGATGCCCTCGAGCTTGGTGTCCAGCTGGAGTGCGGTGATGCCCTTCCGCGTGCCGGCGACCTTGAAGTCCATGTCGCCGCAGAAGTCCTCCATGCCTTGGATGTCGGTGAGGATCTTGTACCGCTGGCCGTCGGACATCAGCCCCATGGCGATGCCGGCGACGGGCGCCTTGATCTTGATGCCGGCGTCCATCAGCGCGAGGGTCGAGCCGCAGACGGAGGCCATCGACGTGCTTCCGTTGGACTCCAGCACCTCGCTGAGCAGGAGGATGGTGTAGGGGAAGTCGGGCTCCTCGACCGGAACGACCGGCTTGAGCGCGCGCTCGGCGAGGGCGCCGTGTCCGACCTCTCGGCGGCCTGGGCCGCGCAGGGGCCGCACCTCTCCCACGCTGTAGGGCGGGAAGTTGTAGAAGTGCATGAAGCGCTTCTCGGTGTCCAGCTCCAAGCCGTCGATGATTTGCGCCTCGTTGGGCAGGCCCAGCGTGCAGATCGTCATCACCTGCGTCTGGCCTCGGGTGAACAGCCCCGAGCCGTGCACCTTCGGCAACAGCCCGGCGCAGGCCTCGAGCGGGCGGATCTCGTCGAGGGCGCGACCGTCGGGTCGCCGGTCCTGCTCGAGGATCAGCCGCCGCACGGCTCCCTTGACCACCTTGTCCACCGCCTCGGGCAGCTGGGCGACGGTCTCCGGATCGTCGGCGAACCGCTCGGCGTACTTGGCGACCAGCTCCTTGGAGAGATCGTCCAAGGCCGACTCACGGGCGGCCTTGTCCGGGTTGCAGATGGCGGCCTCGATCTCCTCCCGGCACTCGCGGTCGATCGTCTCGGCGAGCTCGGGCGAAACGCGGAAGATGTGCCCCTCGCGCTTGGGCTTGCCCGCGATCTGCGCGAACTTCTCGAACTCGGTGCAGATCAGCTGGATCGCTTCGAAGGCGATCCTCAGCGCCTCGTGCATGTCCTCCTCGGACACTTCGTTCGCGCCCGCCTCCACCATGGAGATCGCGCCCTTGTGGCCGGCGACGATCAGGTCGAGGTCGGACCGCTCGATCTCCTCCATGGAGGGGAAGAGGATGAACCGGCCGTCGACGCGTCCGACGCGGACTCCCGCAATCGGCCCGTTGAACGGGACGTCCGATACGGCGAGTGCCGCGCCCGCGGCGTTGATGGCGAGGACGTCGGGCGGGCACTCCGGGTCCACGGCGAAAGGCATGGCGATCACCTGGACGTCGTTGCGCAGGCCCTTGGGGAACAGCGGTCGGATGGGGCGGTCGATCAGCCGGCTGACGAGGATCGCCTTCTCGCTCGGGCGTCCTCCCCGCTTGATAAAGCCTCCGGGAATCTTGCCTACGGAGTACTTGCGCTCCTCATAGTCGCAGACGAGCGGCAGAAAGTCGATGCCCTGGCGGGGTTCGGCGGACATGGTGGCCGTGCCGAGCACGACGGTCTCGCCCATTCCGAGGAGAACGGCGCCGCCCGCCTGGCGGGCGACACGACCGGTTTCGACGCTGAGGGTCTTGCCCCCAACCTCGAAAGCGTGGGATTGAATCATACGTAGCCTCCTTAGCGAGGCTTGACTTCGCGGATGCCGAGTTTCTGGATCAGTTCGCGGTAGCGAGCGATGTCCCGAGAGCGCAGATACGCCTCAAGCCGCCGGCGCTTGCCAACGAGCATCATGAGCCCGCGCCGGCTGTGGAAATCCTTGCGGTTTCTCTTCAGGTGCTCCGTGATCTGTTGGATCCGGGCGTGGAGAATCGCGATCTGGACCTCGGTCGAACCCGTGTCGGATTCGTTGGCGCGGTGCTCGGCGATGATCGAAGCTTTCAGAGTCTTCTCCAGCGGCATGCTTAAGTCAAGTGCCTCCAGTGTTCGCCCCGCTTCGGAGTTGCTTTGCCGCTCTATGCAGACACCCGTGGGAATCTCCATACAACGGCAACGACCGTCCGAAGCGAGACGACTCACTCTACCACAGTGGGCGCGCCGGCGTCAACGGACCCACCGGGGGCTACTCGGTGCGTGGAGCGACCTTGGAGGACCGGATCTCGGACTCCGTCCCGGCGGGCGTGCGTCCCCACGCGATGTCCATCAGCATCTGCTTGGCCTCGTCGGCCTTGCGCATGCGGCACAGCTCGGCCAGCCGGTCGAGGTCGCGGAGCAGCCAGCTCCGGTCGATGGCGGTGCCGGAGCGCACGACGTTGATCTTGCCGTGGGCGGTGGGGACGAGGTCCTCCGGGTCGTTGGCCAAGGCCTCGTGCAGCTTCTCGCCGGGCCTCGCGCCGGTGTACTCGATGCGGATGTCCTCGTCCGGCACGAGCCCGTGGAGGCGGATGATGTCGCGCACAAGGTCGTCGATGCGCACCGGGTCGCCCATGTCGAGAATGAAGATCTCGCCGCGCGTGCCCATCGCCCCGGCCTGCAGCACCAGCTGCACGGCTTCCGGAATGGTCATGAAGAACCGCGTCATCTCCGGGTGGGTCACCCGAACGGGGCCGCCACGGCGGATCTGCGCCTGGATCAACGGCACGAGGCTTCCCCTGCTGCCCAGAACGTTGCCGAACCGAACGGCCGCGAACTCCGTCTCGGAGGTCGCCCCGTAGGCGGACACGATCATCTCGCAGACGCGCTTGCTCGCGCCCATGACGCTCCGGGGGTTCACCGCCTTGTCGGTGGAGAGCATGATGAACTTCCGCACGCCGTACTTCACCGCCAGCTCGGCGAGCGTCCGGGTGGCGAGGGCGTTGTTCTCGATCGCCTCGATCGGGTTGCCCTCCATCAGCGGGACGTGCTTGTGCGCCGCCGCGTGGAAGACGACGGTCGGTCGGTACTTGGCGACGACCTCCTCAATCGCGGCGCGGTTGCGGATGTCGGCGACGACCGCCGTCGGGCGGAGCTGCGTGGTCTGGATCAGCTCCTGCTCGATCTCGTACAGGCTGTTCTCGCCCCTGCCGACCAACACCAGGCTGGCTGGGTTGAGCCGAGCGACCTGGCGGGCTAGCTCGCCTCCGATCGATCCGCCGCCCCCGGTGATCAGCACGTGCTCCCCCGTCAGGTAGCCCGCGATCTTCGCGAGATCGATGGACACCGGCGGGCGCCGCAGCAGGTCTTGGATTTCGATCTCGCGCATCTGCGGCGTGAGCGCTGCGCCGCGGATCAGGTTGTCGATCGTGGGCACGATGCGCACCCTCGCGCTGGTGTTGCGAACCAGCTGGAAGATCCTCTTCACCTCCGAGCCGGGAACCTCGGCGCTGGCGACGATCACGTCGTGGATGTCCAGGCGCTCGATGGCGTCGGGCAGCTCGGCGATCGTCCCGACGACGGGCACCCCGCGGATCCGGAGGCGCTTGTGCGCGGGCTCGTCGTCCACGATCCCGACCACCACGAACCTGGAGTGCGGCTGGCGGTCGAGCTCGCGGATGAGCCGCTCGGCGTGGTCCCCGAACCGCACGATCAAGGCCCGATTCGGATGGCGCGTGGACGAACCCGCCGTCCTCGTCCTCCACGCCAGGGAGCGATGCACCACGCGCACGCCACAGAGGAGGCTGATCGTGTAGTAGGCGAACAGCACTGGGCCCAACGAGGCGTTGAGGGCCGTGTCATGGCGCACGAAGAAGTCGTAGACGCCCACCGCCACGCTGGCCAGAACGCATACCGCGATGATTTCGAGGAACTCCGTGAGGCTGACGTACCGCACGTCGACACGATACAGCCCGCGCAGGGCCAGCACGCCGATCACCACGGCGGACAGCCCCAAGGCGAGGACCAGACCGAAGGGCGAGCGGATCCAATGGTTGGGGTGCCCGGCGGTCAGGCCGAGAGCCAGGAAGAGGCTCGCCGACACCATCAGGCCGTCCAGAAGGGTGGCCAACAGCGCGAACCGGCGTTGTCTCCTTAGGCCCGCTCCTCGCGAAAGCTGCGAATCACCTCCCATCTCCCGGCCCCTTAGACCATTCTGCCCCGATTTTGTTCCCAACGGGACAACTTTCAATAGGCTTTGGCGAAGAGAACGCGTCGCGGGCTGGGCCTCCCGGTCAGAACGCAGGCCCCCGGCTTGTCGTCGTCCGGGTGTAAAGGCTCCAGCGGTATGCAGCGGATGGTGGCCTTCGTGCGCTCGGCGATCTCGCGCTCCGTCTCGCGGGTGCCGTCCCAATGAGCCAGGACGAATCCGCCGCCCCCCTCCCCGGCGAAGCGCGCCTCGAACTCCTCCCATCGGTCCACACGGTGCGTGTTGGCCTCGCGGAAGGCCAGGGCCTTCTGGAAGAGGCGGGACTGCATGGCGGCCAGCTCCGACGGGAGCGCCTCGGCGAGGCCGTCCATCGGCACCGTCTGCTTCTCGAACGTGTCGCGTCGGGCCACCACGACGGACCCCGCCTCGAGGTCGCGCGGTCCGAGCTCGATGCGCAGACACGCGCCCTTGAGCTCCCAGTCGTTGAACTTGAAGCCGGGACTCTCCTTGGTCCTGCGGTCGACGGTGACGCGCAGCGGCTTGCCGTCGTAGCGGGCCTCGGCCAGCGAGCCGGCGAGGCGTTCGGCGGCTTGGAGGGTGGCCTGCTTGGAGGCATCGTCCCGTCCGATGGGTACGATCACGATCTGGATCGGAGCCAGCCGCGGCGGCAGCACGAGGCCTTTGTCGTCGCTGTGCGCCATCACGAGCGTTCCGATGAGCCGGGTGGAGACCCCCCACGAGGTCGCGTAAACGTACTCCAGACGGCCCTCCTGGGTCTGGAACGTCACGTCGAACGCCTTGGCGAAGTTCTGTCCGAGGTGGTGCGACGTTCCGGCCTGGATCGCCCGGAGGTCCTGCGTCAGCGCCTCGATCGTGTAGGTGTGGTCCGCGCCCGCGAACTTCTCGACTTCGGTCTTGCGGCCCTTGACCACGGGCACCGCCATCCACTCTTCGGCGAACTGGCGATAGACCTCGTGGATGCGCGCCGCCTCCTCCTCCGCCTCCTCGTAGGTGGCGTGGGCCGTGTGGCCCTCCTGCCAGAGGAACTCGCGGGTGCGGAGGAACAGCCTGGGCCGCATCTCCCACCGGACGATGTTCGCCCACTGGTTGATCAGCAGAGGCAGGTCCCGATAGCTCTGGATCCAGCGGCTGTAGGTGTTCCAGATGACCGTCTCGCTCGTCGGGCGGATGATGAGCTCCTCCTCGAGCCTCGCCTCGGGATCGACGATCAGGCCGCCGGCCTCAGGGTCCACCTTGAGGCGGTAGTGGGTGACGACGGCGCACTCCTTGGCGAACCCCTCCACGTGCTCGGCCTCCTTGGCCAGGAACGACTTCGGCACGAACATCGGGAAATAGGCGTTCACGTGCCCGGTCGCCTTGAACATGTCGTCGAGCGCGCGCTGCATGTTCTCCCAGAGGGCGTACCCGTGGGGCTTGATCACCATGCACCCGGCGACGGAGGAGTGCTCCGCCATGCCGGCTCGAACGACCAGCTCGTTGTACCACTCGCTGTAGTTCTCCGAACGCGAAGGGATGCCCTGTTTGCTGCTCACGGTCCCTAGAGTGTGGCACAAGCCGGCTTTGCGCTCAGGAACCGTCGGGAGAGAGCCGCTCCCGAACCCACCCGAGGATCTCCTCCGCGGGGGTTCGCGGGTCGAAGGCCGTCGGCTCGTGGAAGCGCACGCGGACCGCTCGGAACGACGGTCGCGGCACCACGCAGCCGTAGGGCAGCACCCTCTGCGTGCCGTCGATCCGGGCGCACAGCACCGGTGCCCCGCTATGGCGGGCGAGCAGGGCGAGGCCCGGCTTGAGGGGAAGCAGAGAGCCGTCCTGGCTCAGCTCGCCCTCGGGGAAGAGGCCCACACACTCCCCGTCGGCGAGAAGCCTCAGCGCGTGGCGCAAGGAAGTTCGGTCCGGCTCGCCCCTGCGCACGGGGAAGGCGCCGAGCCGTCGGATCAGAGGACCGAGCACGCGGATCTCGAACAGCTCGCTCTTCGCCATGAAGTGGATTGGCCGCGGGCATGCGATCTGCAGCACGGGCGGGTCCACATCGGCGAGGTGGTTGGAGACCAGCAGTAGCGGTCCGGTGCGCGGCACGCGGCTCGCGCCCTCCACGCGGATCGGACCGAGCATCAGGAACAGCGCGCGACCGAAGAGCTTCAAGGGTGGCAGAACCGCGCGCTGGTACAGCCGCGATTGGCGGTGAAAGTCCCAGGGACCGCTCATGGAGTCCGACCGGCCAGAATCTTGCGCACCGCCTCGGGATACGCCCTGTGCTCCAGCTCCAGCACTCTGGCCGCCAAGGTCTCGGGCGTGTCTCCGGGCAGGACCGGGCAACGGAGCTGGACCACGATCGGCCCCTCGTCGTACCGCTCGTTGACCAGGTGCACCGTGCAGCCGCTTTCTGTCTCCCCGGATCGCAGCACGGCCTCGTGCACCCGCATGCCGTACATCCCCTTGCCGCCGAACTTCGGCAGCAGCGCCGGGTGGATGTTCAGCACTCGGCCGGGGAACGCGTCGAGCACCTCTCTGGGAAGGAGCCTCATGTATCCGGCGAGGCACACCAGCGTGCATCCGGTGCTGCGGAAGGCCTCCGCCAAGCGCGAGCCCGCGTCGGGACTGGCGACGTCAACGACGGCCGTGGGCAGGCCGAGCTCGCGGGCGGTTCCGAGCGCCGGGGAGGACTCGCTGGGACTGACCACGAGGCCGACCTCGGCGTCGAAGGTCCCTTCGGCGCAGGCGCGGGCCAGCGCGCGCATGTTCGACCCCCGCCCATGGCTGCCGACCAGAATGCCGATCTTCGGCTTGGAATCCCCCGCCATGCGCCGATTATTGCGCCAACGGCCCGGGGCGCAGTCGGATCTCTCCTCCGTTCGGGATGGAGGTTTCCTCGAAGGGCGCGCCGTCCGAGGTCAGAACGGGCGCGGAACCGGGCCGCGGCGTGACTCGGACGGACAGCTCCTCACCGTTGAGCACCTCGATCCGCAGGTCGAACCGCGCGCCCCTGTGCTTGAGGTTGGAGACGCCGTAGATCCGCTTGGGCCTCATCAGCGTGCTGGGCAGCATCGGCGCGATCAGGAAACCCTCCAGGTCGTCGTCCTCCCGGAATCCGAGGATGTGGCGGATCACCAGCGCGGGCAGGGTGGCTCCCCAGCCGTAGCCCTCGCAACCCGTGTGCATCAGGCCCGTCGGCTCGCTCGGCCAAAACTCGGACGCGACCCCTGGGATGCGGAAGTTGTACTCGTCGGGCAGGCCGAAGCTGTTCTTGGGCAGCCAGTGGACCGACCGGGCGCAGGTTCGACCGTACACGCGGTCCATGGTCTGCGCCAGCAGGTTCGAGATCTCCTTCCGCAGGCCCGAGCGGTATCCGGCCTCGCAGAAGGGGTAGAGGAACGAAGGCCACTCGAGCCAGTGGCGCGGGTTGTCGAAGAACCTCTGGAACTGGTGCTTGATCTCCTGGATTTGCTCGTCGGTGGCGATGCCGACCGCGACGGGGAGCAGCATCATCACGTCCCAGTAGTCGTCGAGGATGATCGGCGAGCCGGTTCGCGCGTCGAAGTCTCGGAACCACCCGTCGACGAACATGTTCCGCGTGGCCTGCACCCTTGCCTCGGCTTCCTTGCGCCACAGGGTCGCGCGGTCCTCCCGGCCCACCTCGCAGGCGAACTCAGCCAGCCGAAGCATGGCGGAGGCCATGGCGGCCTCGACGTCGACTGTGCGCACGAAGCGCGCCTCGGCGCCCTCCGCGGCCTCGGACGTCATCGGGATGAGGAACCGCTTCGAACCGTCCTGCCCCGACTCCCAGCTGTTGTCGCAGAAGAAGTACCCGGTCTCGTCGCTGCGGTTCTCGATCCACCACTCCACGAACTCTTCGAGCCTCGGGTAGAGGCGGGAGAGCCACTCCCGGTCGCCGGTTCGGGCGTAGATCTGGCGGATGGTTAGGAACGGCAGTCCCCAGATCGGTGCCGTCCCGCACTCCTCGCCGCTCTGCCCGACCATGTTCACGCTGCCGTCCTCGCGGCAGCAGGGGACGTTGGGCGCGGGGGCGTCCTCGAACGTGCCGAGGATCACCTCCTGGGCGAGCCGGGGATCGGCGAAGCTCAGCGCCATGCTGTCGAGCATCGTCTCGCCCAGCACCAGGCGGGGGGTGTGGATCTGCATGCCGTCCCACGGCCGGGTGAAGATCCCGGCGGGCGGGCGGATCGTCATCCTCAGCGTCTCGAGGTCGTAGATCCAACCCTCCTTCCACTGGGGCGACCAGTCTCCTTCCAGCAGAGGCGCCGAGCGGTAGAAGGCGTCGTCCTCGTCCAGTTTCGCTCCGACGACTTCCTCCCACTCGGCGAGCGTGTGGCGGAACCTCGCCAAGGCGTCCCGCTCGTTCACGCCACGAACGAGCGCCAGCACCACGGTCTCGGTGGACCGAGCCGGCACCTCCAGAGCGTAGGAAGCGACGCTGTACACCGCGTGCGGCGTGCCCACAGCGGCGCCGGCGTTCGAGTCGAGGTTGTTCGCGCGCATCCAAGACCGCCACACCTCGGGCTTCTCGGTGGCCTTGAGCGCGGTCGGTTGCCGGTCCGCGCCGATCGCGAACTGATCGCCGTAGGCCCACATCTTCGAGACCATCGCGTGCGAGTCCTTGGACGGCCGCGCCAGAACGCCGTTGCACCCCCACCACCCCTGCTCGGGGAACCCGTACACGTTGGTCGCGTGCAGGGTTACGGGCATCGGGCTGTCGTCGGCGTTTTCGAAGACCGCACGGCACACGAGCGCATGCTCCGAAACCAGGGTCCACTGCAGCGATACCGACAGCCCGCAGAACGAGAAGTCGAACGTCGTCAGGTTCTTGGTGTGGTAGCGGCTGGTGAGCTTGACGCCGCGGGTGGAGAAGTCCTCCGGCTCGAAGAACACGGAGTCGCCGATCACGACGGCCGGATGCGACAGCGAGAGGTAGTTGAGGGTCCTCTTGGGCCCCTCGCCATACGGCCACGGGAGCCTGCGGCACCAGAAGCCGAAGCCGAGGGGCGGGACGCACCGCACGACCCCGCTCCGGTTGCGAACCGCACTGTGCCAAGGGTTGTCCAGGTAGCCGAAAGGAACGTAATCCCGAAAGGGGAACGAGGCCGGCAACCGGAGCCCGCTCTTGGCATCTTTGGAATCGGCGTCGGTGTTCAACGAATGTTGAGACGATTTAGACATATCCCGCCCCTTTCTCGCACCGCGCGAGGGCTGCCAAGACCATTGTAGGGCGATCGCCGCACGCTGTCCAGAGGCGGATCAGGCCCGCGGGAGGGACGGCTCGATCTCCAGAAAGTAGCGGACCACGTCCGGATCGAAGTGCCTGCCCGACTGCTCGGCGATGTAGGCACGGACGGCCTCGGGTTCCCAGGCCCTGCGGTACGGCCTGTCGGAGAGCAGGGCGTCCCAGACGTCCACGACCGCGAAGATGCGCGCGGGGAGCGGAATCTCCTCGCCGCCCAGGCCTCGCGGGTACCCCGATCCGTCCCACTTCTCGTGGTGGCAGTACGGGATGTCCAGTGCCGGCTCGAGGAACTGGATCGGCGAGAGCCACTCGTAGGCGTACACCGGGTGCTTCCTCATCTCGACCCACTCCTCGTCCGTGAGCGGGCCCGGCTTCAGGAGGATGCTGTCGGGCACGGCCAGCTTCCCGACGTCGTGCAGGAGCGCCCCTTGGCGCAGCGGAACGAGCTCCTCGTCTCCCACGCCGTAGGCCTGCGCGAGCCGGGCGGCGGCCATCGACACGCGCTCGGAGTGGCCTTTCGTCTCCCGATCGCGGAGGTCGACGACCTGCGCCCACCCGACGAGCGTCTGGTCATAGGCCAGTTGCAGCTCGGCGTTCGTCCGCACGAGGCGGTCGAACAGCTCGGCGCTCTGGACGGCCATCGTCGCCTGGCTGGCGACGACCTCGAAGAACTCCAGCCGGTCTTCCGGCACATCCGGTTCCTGACGGAAGAACGCCTCCAGCACGCCGAGGACCTCGCCCTTAGAGGCGAGAGGGACCACCCAGCCGTATCGGATTCCCTCTGCAACCAGTTGGCGCTCCCTCGAACCGAGCGCCTTCCCGTCGTCCGCGCGCCAGCGAACGACTTCGTTTCGGAGCGCGGCGATGCCGGCGGCTCCCTCACCCAACTTGCACACGCCGCGCCTCAGTTCTGGCGAGGCGATGCCCCGGCTGGAGGCGTGCGTGAGAGCGCGCGTCGTGCGGTCGAGCAACAGCACGTCCACGGCGTCCGCTCCGAGCTGGTTCCCAACCTGGTCGACGATCACGGAAAGCATCAGGTTCAGGTTCAGGCTTGAGTGGATGGCCAGGTCGATGCGCCGCAGCGCGCCGAGGCGCTCCACCTGCTCCCGGATCCGCCTTTCCGCCTGTTTCTGCTCTGTGATGTCCCGCAGGAACAGGGTGAGGTACCAGCCCGACTCGAGGCGGACGCCGCTCGCGTTGGCCTGCGCGCAGAACGTCGACCGATCGCTCCTTAGGGCGGTGACCTCCAAGCCGGACAGCGCGATGCGGTCCTCGCGGCAGTCGCGGACCTTGGCGAGCAACTCCTCGCACATGGAACGCCGATCGGGATCGACCAGCTCCAGAATCGAGCGACCGACCATCCGCTCGGACGAGTGGCCGAACATCTGCTCTGCGCAACGGTTCATCGATCGGATGGAGCCGTCGGCGTGGAACGTGACGATGCCCTCGGCGGCGTTCTCGAGGATGGCTTCGTGGATCGCCTGCTCCTCCCGCCGAGCCGCCTCCACCCTCTGGCGCTCGACCCGCGTCCGGTGTTCTCCGATCTCCCGCTCGACCACCGGCGCGAGCTTGGCCAGGTTGTCCTTCAGCACGTAGTCCTGTGCTCCGGCCCGCATCAGGGCCACGGCCGCTTCCTCTCCGATGCAGCCCGAGACCACCACGAACGGGAGCTCCGGGAATCGCGCCCTGACCAGCTCGAGAGCCTGCTCGGCGCTGAAGCCCGGCAGGTTGTGGTCGGAAAGCACGATGTCCCAGTCTTGCTGGCGGAGCGAGGCGGAGAGGGCGCCGAAGGTTTCCACCCTCAGCACGATGGGGTCGAAGCCCCCTTGCCGGAGCGCGCGGGTCAGGAGCAGCGCGTCGTCCTCGGAGTCCTCGACCAACAGGACTTTCAGGCGCAGGGCGACGGGCTCCCGTTCGCTTCCTCCCTCGTCGGTGGCCTTCGGCACGACCGCCATGCGTCTCACCTTCAGCGAGCATCCCTCGTGCGGCGTCCGTGCCGGCCGTCTGCCTGCCCTCGCGGGGCGGCGCGCATCCTAGCAAAACTACTATAGGCCATGGTTTTCGCGAGAAGCGACGAAAGGAATGAAACTGTCGCGAAATCCGCAATGGAGCACCCGTCCGCGTGCAAATCGGAGAGGGTTCGGAACAAGATGGACCCGGTGATCTGCAATGGTTGAGGCTGGAACGAAGCGATACGCGCTGGGTCTGGACTATGGCACGAACAGCGTTCGGTCCCTGATCGTCGACGTGGAGGACGGCCGCGAGGTGGCCACCTTCGTGTTCCCGTACCCCTCCGGCGTGGAGGGCATCTTGCTCGATCCGAAGGATCCCAACCTCGCTCGCCAGAACCCGGCCGACTACCTGCAGGGCTTCGAGACGGCCGTCCGCGAGGCGGTCGCCATGGCGCGACAGGCCGAGCCGGGCTTCGATCCCGCGCGGATCGTCGGCATCGGCGTGGACACCACGGGCTCGACGCCCATTCCCGTGGATCGCGACGGGGTTCCGCTGTCGTTCCACGAGGAGTTCCGGAACGACCTGGCGGCCATGGCGTGGCTGTGGAAGGACCACACGTCGTTCGCCGAGGCCGCCGAGATCACCGAGCTTGCGGAGAAGGGCGGCTACCCGTACCTCGCGAAGTGCGGCGGGACGTATTCCTCCGAGTGGTTCTGGTCCAAGGTTCTGCACTGCCTCCGGACCGCACCCAAGGTGTTCGCGTCGGCATACAGCTGGGTCGAGTTCGCGGACTTCGTCCCGGCGTGGGTGACCGGCAACGCCAAGCCGGAACGCGTGCGCCGGGGAGTGTGCGCCGCCGGCCACAAGGCGATGTACCACGCGGACTGGGGAGGCCTGCCGAGCCGCGAGTTCCTCGCCAAGCTGGCCCCTGAGCTGGCCGAGCTCCGAGATCGGCTCTACGACGAGGCCGTTCCCTCGGACCGCCTCGCCGGCAGGCTCTCGGCGGAGTGGGCCGCCAGGACGGGGCTCGCGGAGGGCACGCCGGTGGCCGTCGGCGCTTTCGACGCCCACATGGGCGCCGTCGGCTCGGGCGTCCGTCCGGGGGTGCTGGTCAAGATTATGGGCACGAGCTCCTGCGACATGACCGTCGCCGAGCGGGCGCCGGACATCCCCGGCCTGTGCGGCATCGTTCCGGGCTCGATCCTGCCGGGGATGCTGGGCCTGGAGGCCGGCCAGTCGGCGATGGGCGACGTCTACAACTGGTTCGTCAGCGAGCTGTGCCCGCCTGACTACGCCGCCGACCCGCACCGGCTGCTCAGCGAGGCCGCCGCGAAGCTCAAACCCGGCGAGTCCGGCCTGCTGGCCCTAGACTGGAACAATGGCAACCGCACGATCCTCGTCGATCCGCTGCTCACGGGCCTCTTGATTGGGCAGACGCTGCACACGTCGGCGCCCGAGGTGTACCGGGCGCTCGTCGAGGCGACAGCCTTCGGGTCGTTGCGCATCATCGAGCGCTTCGAGGAGCACGGCGTGCGGATCGAGTCGATCGTGGCCGGCGGCGGAATCCCCGAGAAGAACCCGTTCGCGATGCAGGTGTTCGCCGATGTGTGCAACCGGCCGTTCCGGCTCAGCCGCTCCTCGCAGACGTGCGCGCTCGGCGCGGCGATCTTCGGCGCCGTCGTCGCGGGGGTCTATCCGAACGCGGAGGCGGCGCAAGCCAGGATGACGGGCCTGAAGGACACCGTGTTCGAGCCGATCCCGGAGAACGCCGCGGTCTATGCCGAGCTGTACGAGCTGTACCGGGAGCTCCATGACGCCTTCGGCACGAAGTCGCACGCCGGCGGTCTGTACCCGGTGATGAAGCGGCTGATCGCGATCCGGGACAGCGTCCGGAAGGGTTGAGTCAAGGGGCTGGGCCGGTGAGGAGGTCGGCCCAGCATCCGGGTTCGAGCGAGCCGAGGTCGCCGTCTCCGAGCGCTGCGGCGGCGCCTCTCGTTGCGCCGGCGTAAGCCGCAGCTGGGTCCAGACCTTCGTCTGGATCGAATCCCGGCGGTCGGTGCGTCGCCAGCCGCACGTACTCCACGGGATCGCCGTTGCAGATCGGCCGGTCGCTGCCTAGGCACAGCCGCACCCCGGCGCGGTGCATCGAGCCCAGTGGGTTCAGCTTGGCCATGCGTTCCGGCCCGAGGCTTCGGGCGTAGGCCTCCGAGAAGTCGGCCAAGAACTCGGGCTGGACGCAGACGTGGCAACCGAGTCGGGACAGCTCCGCGATCTGCCCTTCGTCGGCGATCATCGCGTGCTCGATGCGGTGGCGGGACGGTTCGCCCGTCTCTCGCAAGGCGTGCATCGCCAAGTCCAGAGCGTGGTCGCCGATGGCGTGGATCGCGACGCTCCAGCCCGCGTCGTGCGCGCGGCGCACCATCTCGCGCATCCGGGCCGGGCGGTACGTGAGCACCCCGCTCCAGCCGCTCGGCGGAACGGCGCCTCCCAGGTAGGCGCCACGAATCGCGGCCGTCCGTGCGCCGAGGGCGCCGTCCGCGAACACCTTGATGCCAGCCACCCGGCACCGGGAGGGATCAACCCCGGCCAACTCCTCCTCCCAGCCGCGCCGAGCCTTGGGCCCGAAGACCGCGGACCACTGCAGGTACAGGCGCAGGCGCACCGGGCAACCCCTTCGAGCGGCCAGAGCGTACGCACGGAGCTCGCGGCGAAGGTCGTAGTAGCCGGTCATCATGTCGGCGACGGTGCCGATCCCCATCCCGGCGAGCCGCTCGCAGGCGCGCAGCACCGCCGTCGCCATCGTCTCCGCGTCCTCATTGGGCGCGACTTTGCGCAGAGCCTCCTGCGCGCGCTCCAGCAGCCAGCCGTCGGGGCGGCCGGCCGGGTCTCGTCCGATCCGGCCGCCGGGAGGGTCCGGGGTCGCATCGGTCACACCCGCGATCCGCAGCACGGCGCTGTTCACTAAGCTGGCGTGGCCGCTGACGTGCCGCAGAACGATCGGGACGTCGGCAGAGAGCCGATCGAGGTCGTCCCGCGTGAGGGCCTCGTCCTCGCTCAGCCGGTTCGGGTCGTAGCCCGCCGCAACGAGCCAGCCGTTCGGCTCGGTGAGGCGGAGCGCGTCGCGCAGCCGATCGAGGATCTCCTCGCGACTGGAACATCCGGCCACGGTTGGTCGGACGAGGTCCAGCCCCATCGGAAGCACGTGCGCGTGCGGGTCCACGAACTTGGGCCGAAGCGGCGCTCCACGCAGGTCGATGCTCCGCGCGCCCTCCACCGGGCCCTCTGCGATCCGTCCACCGGCGACCCACACGTCCCGAAGCTCGTTCCGAAGGGGGTCCAACGCGTTGCGATAGACGACGGCCTCGGCCATCACTGTCTCCGTGCGCTCTTGCGGTGGCCAAGGAGGCAGACGATGACGCCGATCCAGCAGGCCTGGCTGGCGATGGCAGGCACCGGCCGCGTGCGGAGCCAGAGGGCCAGGAATAGGAACAGGCCCGAGCAGGCCATCCGGATCGCTTGGGTCCCGCGGCGCGGGATCAGAAGCAGATTCACCGCCACCAGCGCCAGCACCAGCCACTGAACGTAGCCCGTGAACGCCAGGAACTCCTGCTCGGTCACGCGACGCCTCCCGCGTACCGCCGCACGTCGGACGCCGAAGCCACGGGCACGATCCGACAGTCGCCCCGGTCCGTCTCGTCGCCGAGCCACACCACTCCCGTCCGCCGCTTGGCTGCCAGCGCCCTGAGCTCTCCCTCGTCGTCGAGCCCCGGTCGGAGGAGCAGCGCCTCGAAGGCGTCGTGGAGCGCCCAGACGGACAGCGCCGCGTCCGTCGAGCCGTCCGCGAACAGGCCGAGGAACCGGAAGACGCCGTCTTGGCGCGCCGTCTCCAAGACCTCGAACGCCGGGCGGGCGACTTCGGCGGCCACCGGGGTTCGAACGCGGAGGAACCAGAGGTCCGGTCGGCGCCCCGCCATGCAGCTCAGCATCTGGATGAGGTCTCCCATGAGCGCGTCGGCGACAGCCTCGGGCCGCAGGGAACCGAGGTCGGTTTCGTCCACCACGACCAGCTTGCCGCGGTGCTCCAGCAGGCCGTGGCACCAGAGGCCGGTCGAGGCGGACACGTCCAGGGTGGCGTCGGTTTGGGCCAGGGCCGAAAGGGCCTCGCTCCATTGGGGCGAGGGAAGCGGCCGCAGCCACGTGTCCGGCCAAGGCTCGTTGGTCCTTCCGAGGATCCTGTTCAAGCCGCCGACCTCCGGAGCAGGTGGTCCGCCAGAGCGAACAGGAACAGACCGATGGAGACGTAGCCGTTAAGGGTGAAGAAAGCCATGTCGACCCGACTGAGATCGTACGGGCGGACCAGGCTCTGCTCGTAGGCCAGCAGCAGGGCCGCCACGCCCACGCCGAGGAAATAGACGGTGCCCGCGCCCATCGCGGCGCCCGCCGCGACGAGGCACAGCACGGCCGCGAGGTGCGAGATGCGGGAAACCAAGAGGGCGCGCGATCGCCCGAGCGTCTGTGGCAGCGACCGAAGGCCGTGCTCGGCGTCGAAGCGGTCGTCCTGGAGGGAGTAGATGATGTCGAAGCCGGCGGTCCAGAAGAGCACCGCCGCCGTCAACCAGCCGATCCGAGGGTCGAGGTCTCCGCGAACGCCGATCCACGCCGCCGCCGGCGCCATCCCGAGGCTCAGACCGAGAACGAAGTGCGACAGCGGCGTGAACCGCTTGGTGTGGCTGTAGCCCAGCGTGACGAGCAGAGCCACGGGGCACAACGCCAAGGCCAGGCGGTTGAGCATCGCCGCGCTGAGGACGAACAGCCCGACGCTCGCCCAGAAGAAGGCGAAGGCCTCGCCGGGCCGCAGCAGCCCCGCCGGAAGGGCGCGGCCCCTCGTGCGTGGGTTGAGGGCGTCGATGTCGCGGTCGGCGATCCGGTTGTAGGCCATCGCGGCGCTGCGCGCGCCCACCATGGCGGCGACGATCCATCCGAACTTGGCCCAGCCCGGCCACCCGCCGGCGGCCCACATCATGCCGAGCATCGCGAACGGCAGGGCGAAGATCGAATGCTCGATCTTGACCATCTCCAGGAACACGAGCAGGGCATGGAGCGGGCGGGCGACGAGGGACACTTCCGCCTTGGATGATACTGGTTTCGACGGCCGATCGTCGGCGGACTCAGAACAGCCCCGTGAGGCGCCCGCGCTCGTCGACGTCGATCTTCACCGCATTCGGCTCCTTGCCCAGCCCCGGCATCAGCATGATGTCGCCCGCGAGAGCCACCACGAAGCCCGCTCCCGCCGAGGGCCGCGCCTCGCGGATCTCGATCTCGAAGTCCTCGGGAGCGTTGAGCAGCTTGGGATCCTGAGAGAAGCTGTACTGGGTCTTCGCCACGCAGACCAGCATGTCGAAGTTGCATCGGTGCTCCGCTGCCCACTTGAGGCGGCGCTGGGCGGGCAGGTCGATGGACACCGAAGCCGCGCCGTATGCCTTCTTCGCGATGGTCTCGATCATCTTGTCCAGCGGGATGTCCGACGGATAGAGGTGCCGGAACTCGGACGGCTGGGCCGCCAGGTCCACGACCTGCTCCGCGAGTTCGAGGCACCCCTCGCCGCCCTGGCC
>Ga0308419_1000026_pt1 | contig 122127 bp, 107 predicted proteins | sample HotsprSampleMS50_FD_203674 | JGI IMG/M metagenome (GOLD analysis project Ga0308419, IMG submission 203674) | Hot spring phototrophic mat microbial communities from Mushroom Spring, Yellowstone National Park, Wyoming, United States - 20090730_MS50 ... | reverse complement strand
ACCGCTACGAGACCCGGGCCACCGCCCTGACCACGAACCTCCCCTTCGCCCAGTGGACCCAGGTCTTCGGGGACGAGACGATGACCGTGGCTCTCCTTGACCGCCTCACCCACCGCAGCCACGTCCTGCTACTCAACGGGGAGAGCTACCGCCTCAGAGAGAGCCGGAGAAGGGCATCCTCGACCTGCCCCGCCCAGCAGGCTCCCCAAGGAGAGGAGAAGCTCCCATGACAGCTCCCAAGCTCTCCGGGCGGGGCCCCCCGGACTAACCCCTACGCCACCAAGGTCAGGACACTCGCTCCAGGCGTGCCCTGGCCCCCTTTTCGATGAGCACGCCGGCTCCCTTTTCGGTTGACACGCGCAGTCTTTGGCACACGGTCAAGAAGTGGATTGAAACAGACGCCTATAGGCATGTTGGCGGGGCGGTCTTCGGGGCCACAGTGTACGGAGACAAGTATGACTATAGTACTGTGACCAGTCCGAGTAAGCCCTACGGGTACTTCTTCACTATCAGCGCTGGAAACGGAACGTCCCAAGCAATCTCTGGTACCCAGACCTACAGCGGTGCCTTCTCGACTCCACTGGGGTTCACCGCTTCGGCCTCGACGACCTACAACAGCGCGGTGTCAGTCCAATGGATGAATAACACCACCAACGTGACCTTTGCCATGTACGACCAGAATACTAACCAGAGGATCTGGTACGTAACATCCACCGAGTACGATTAAGCGGACGACCCACACCAATGCCCTTGGAGAGGATAGGAATGCTACACCAATCTCGGGGCCGGACCATACTCATGGTCGTTGTCGCGATTCTCTTGCTGGCGTTCGGCGTTGTCAGGCTGGTGAGCATCTCTGGCGAACCGGTTCTGAGCATGACATTCAGCCTGATGGTGACCGAGGACCGCCGTCTGGGGACAGCGGAGACCGGTCTCTACACTTTTGTGACGGCAGCAGTCCGTTTCCCGCTGTGCCGCGTCGTCCGCCTGGAGGTCGTGGACCTGGACGACCAATCCGGCCAATACAATCTAGTGGACGCCTGGGTTGTCGAGGGGGCGGGGTTCAATGGCGAGGCCGAGGACCTGGAGGGAACCGGCTTAGCCGGACTCGCCACGCCAGTCGAGGAGTACCGGCCGCAATCAGAGCAAGTATGGCTTCTGCTACAGCTATTCAACAAAGGGAGCGGACCTGACTCCAGCACTTTCGCCGGCCCGTTTACCCTGCACCTCCGCTACACGCTTCTGGGCATCCCACTGACACGTGAGTTCAGTTGGGGCTCTTCAGACTAGACCCCAGCATGTCACGGGGGAGCCGGCGTGCCGGCTCCCCCGTGGATATAGGTCTTCGCCAGGAGGAAGGAGGTCCCACCCTTTCCTTTCTCACGGCCCTCCCCCAAGAAGCACTCAGGCCCTCTCGTGAGGGGCACCGGCTCACATTCCTTGTCCGGAGGGTGAGGCCTGCTTCTCACATTCGGTGGCCTAGGTAGGTGTAGGGGAGTCTGAGGTGGAACCGGCGGGAGTGCCCGCCGGCCTCTTGATTTCTAGGCGAAGCAACAGGGAACCCCCGAGCGCAACCAGGCTAGGTCCCCCGGGGGTTCCAGCGACGAGAGGTACTCGTCATTATCAGGGAACTAGCTCCGCGGGTCAAACGGTTGCTCGGAGAAGGGGGGGCGGCGCCAACTTGGAAGTCGTCCCGCGGGGCACGCCGGTACCCGCCTGGCCGCGGTCTCCGGCTCAGGCCCGGCGTCCCCGGGCCGGCATCCTGGAACGGAAGCACGTCTTCTCGGGCGAAGGCAAGACCCGGGGAATCTCAGAGCGGACCCTGCGCCGCTGGCTTCCGGCCTACCGGAAGGGCGGCTTCGAGGGGCTCAAGCCCAGAACCCGCAAGGACCGGGGAAGGCCCCGCAACATCCAACCGGAGGTGCTGGAGAAGGCGGCGGACCTGCGGGAGGAGGTCCCCGAGCGTAGTAGCAGAAGGTGATGGCCTCGTACGCCCTGACGGACCCGGACCGTCGCGTCGCCCTACCTGGAGCAGGCTAGCCGCCAGCCCGGTCTGCCCTCAGTGGTCTGCCCTCAGGTAGGCCTTGGCCTCGGCCCAGCGCGGGAACTGCCTTTCTGCCTCGCGGAAAGCCGGCGTGTGATGGTACCGCCGGCTGCCGGCGACCTTCGCGCCCATCACCCTGTGGAGGAGCTCGTGGTACATCACGAACTCGACAACGTAGGAGGGGACAGCCGGGTCATCGAGCTTGGGGCTGAGCGTGACCGTATCGCGGACGGCGGAGTAGTAACCCAGCCGGCGGCCACCGGTTGAGGCACCCCACGTGAGGATGGGCCGGGTGAGCCGGCCTTTGAAGCAGTCGGCGTTGACCTTCTCGAACACCGCCCCGAGGTCGTGATGACGACCCCGCCCACCGCCCGGCGGGGGCGCCGCGAGCTCCAGCGCGAGGGTCACGGCCCGAAAGTCAGGCCCCGCCGCGTAGGACGCCACGGCAGCCCGGAGCCCGGCCATGCGCCGTCGCGCGCCGGGTAAGGCCAGCCGGACCAAGGCCTCGACCACCTCGGCCGGCGCTCCGACGAAGCCTTCGCCGGCCGTGACCAAGAGACCGTCCGCACGAGCGCCGGCCCGTAGCGGACGGACCCGGTAGAGCATCGCCGTGTTGTAGAAGTCCACCCGGAGCGGAGGCAGACCTGGCGGTCGGCCCCGCTCGTGCCGCACGCGTCCGGCGATGGTGGCCGCCAGCCTCTGCGTAGCAAGGTGCGCCTCGAGGCGCCCGTCCTGGGCGAGGTAGTCCAGCCACTGGTACGCCCGACGGGAAGCTGCCGGGAGCTCCGCCGGCCCTCCCCGGTCCCGGCAGAGGCTTTCGACCCTCTGAGCGGCGGAGCGGATGGCGGTCAGAAGCTCTGCCGGCCACGGGGGCGGCCCGGCGCTGGCGAGCCGCCACATGGCCTCACGCAGCCGGTCCGTGACCGCGACCAAGCCGGTGAGACGGACCGGCGTAGCCGTCTTCTCTGTGGTCTCCTGCACCAGGGTTAGTCCCCTCCGTCCACGCCTGCGGTCTCACTCCCGGAGCCGCGGGGCGACCGCTCCCGGAGCCTCGGGACGACTGTGCCCGGAGCCGCCAAGACCGCGCTACCGCCCAAGGCCGGCGACGAGCTCTCGGCCCCAAGCCGTCGCCCGAGCGACCGTGTCCGGGTAGCGTCTGGCCTCGCCCGGCCCATCCAGACGGGGGAAGCCCCTGTAACCAAGGTAGGCCGCGTTGAGGACCTTGGCCAAGGTCTCGACGACGAGAGAGGCGCATTCGAACTGCCGGACGCTGTCGAGCGCGGAGGTGAACAGGCTGGCCAGGGCTTTCCCCGAAGAAGCGCAAATCCGGGGGCGCCCGAGGAGGTACTTGGCCGCCCAGAAGCACTGGAAGCGCTCCACGAAGGCCTTGGCGAGGGCCGATACGGTACCGAACTGGACCGGGGAGGCGATGACAATCAGGTCGGAGGCTTCCACCCGGGTGTAGAGGTCCCTCATGTCGTCATCGAGGCGGCAGTCCCCGGTCTCGTGGCACCACCCGCAGGCCAGGCAGTGGCTGAGGCGGCGCTCCCTCAGCCGCACGAACTCGACCTCGGCCCCGGCGGCTCGAGCCCCCTCCAAGAGGCCGAGGAGGAGGACCTCGCTGTTGGAGTCCTGCCGGGGGCTGCCGCCGACCCCTAGGACCCTCGCCATTAGCAGTCCTCCTCCGCAGGCTCGGTCGCTCTCGCGCTCACCGGTCCACCCTGACGATGGTCGCCTCACCCTGGCCGCCGCCGGAGCAGATACCCGCCGCACCCCAAGTGAGGCCCTGTCGCCTCATCTCGTAGATAAGGGTCATGAGGATGCGGGCACCGCTGGCCCCGATGGGGTGGCCGATGGCCACGGCCCCTCCGTTGACGTTGACGATGTCCTCCGACCAGCCGCCCATCCGAAGGGAAACCAGCGCGACAACGGCGAAGGCCTCGTTGATCTCGACGAGGTCCAGCTCGCCAAGGCCCATGCCCAGCCTCTCGGCCGCCTGCTTGATGGAGAGGTAGGGCACCGTGGCCAGGTAGGGAGCCTCCTGGGAGACCCAGCCTTGCGAGACGATGGTCGCCAGGGGCTCGAGACCCAGGCGTTCGGCCTTCTCCCGGGCCATGATGACGAGGGCCGCCGCCCCGTCGTTGAGGCTGGGAGCGTTGCCGGCGGTCACTGTCCCGTCGGGGGAGAAGACGGGCTTGAGGGCAGCGAGCTTCTCCAGCGAGGTGTCCGGCCGCGGGTTCTCGTCCCGGTCGAACACGACCGGAGGCCCCTTCTTCTGGGGTATCTCCAGGGCGAGAATCTGGTCGGCCAGCCGGCCCTCCGCCTGGGCGGCTAGGGCCCGCTGGTGGCTCCGGAGGGCCCAGCGGTCCTGGTCTTCCCGGGAGACCCCGAACTCCTTGGCCATGCGGTCGCCGTAGGCGCCCATGTGGACGTTGTTCATCGGGCACCAGAGGCCATCGTGGACGGTGGCGTCGATGAACTTGGTGTGGTTCATCCTGAGACCCCAGCGCGCTCCCTGGACCATGTAGGGGCCCTGACTCATGCTCTCCATGCCGGCGGCCACGACCACGTCGGCCTCACCGGAGCGGATGAGGGTCTCGGCCAGATTGGCCGCCCGGAGGCTCGAGGCGCAGACCTTGTTCACCGTGTCGCACGGCACCTCGACCGGAAGCCCGGCCTTCAGGGCGGCTTGGCGCCCCGGGACCTGACCGCAGCCGGCCTGGACGACCTGTCCGACGAAGACGTAGTCCACCTCGTGCCCCTCGAGCCGGACGGCGTCCAGCGCGGCCCGGATGGCCTTGGCCCCGAGCTCGACGGCCGGGATGTCCTTGAGGGCCCCGCCGAAGGCCCCGAAGGCCGTCCTCTTGGCGCTGACCACGACGGCGTCGCGGCACCCGCACGTCTTCTTGTCTCTGGAGACTGGCATAACGGCCTCTCCTCTCCTGCTTCGACTTCACACCCGGTCGGTCTCGCCCACACCGAGGTCAAGTCTCTCAAGTCCAGAGTACACGTTCATCGCACCCCCACGTACGAACCCCACCAGGGTGATGCCGGCTCGGCGCGCCTCGGTCACGGCCTCGAGCGTCGGGGCACCTCGGGAGGCTAGAACTGGTATGCCGGCCCGAACCGCCTTTGCTACTGCATCGGACCAGACTCGCCCACTGATGGCAAGGAGATGCGGTTCCGCGCCATCCGCGAGTCTCCCCTCCCACCACAGACTTCCGATGACCTTATCCAGAGCGTTTCGGCGCCCTATATCCTCCCGCACGGTACCTCTACCAGAGATGAGGGATACGGCTGCGGCGGAATGCCCGGCGCCAGTCTCCCGGAAGAGGGGCGCCTCATCGAGCAGAGCGACCGAGGCAGCCACGAAGCCCGGCTTGAGTCCCACCCGCGGGCTGCGCCCCGCTTCTCCCGGATGCCTCGGTGGGTCGCCGGGGAGTCCCCCACGGGTGGAGAGTCCCACCCTGGCGTGCCGAAGGTCTTCGCTGATGGTCAGCATCACGGCAGCAGGAGCGTCGTGCGCTGATAGCAGACCTTGACCGATGAGCCATCCCACGACCAGGTCCTCGAGGTCGCTCGGCGAACAGCGGAGGCCGACGACCCTCCGGTCGGAAGGGCCGTGGACCTCTAGTTCCAGGAGGTGCTCGACGGCCACCGCATCAATCAGCCTGACCGGTTCGCGCCCAGGTTCGACCCGGACCAATTCCACCATGGTACGAGGCGTGGTCCGGGGGGTCCGCTCGGAATGCATGTCGGTGAGGTTGACGCACCTCGCGGGCCAGACAGGCCGACATCTCATCGTCGCCAGCCAAGTGCCAGCCATAGTATTCACTGCTTGCCGCCTTCTTCTCCGTCGGCCTCTGTCTCCCTACCTTAACACGGCCGGTAGGTTCGGTGGGTGACAGGAAAGGGAGGGCGCCGCGAGAATTGCAGTGTGTCGACGGGAGGCGAGAGACACGTGCAGAGCATCAGAGCTTGCATAGACGGCAAGGAGGTAGTCGTGCGCCCGGGCACCAGCATTCTAGACGCAGCACGGCAGCACGGCGTGTTCATCCCCACCTTGTGCCACGATGACGAGGGGGAAACCTCAAGCGGCTGTGGATTGTGCGTGGTCGAGGTGGAGGGGTACGGCCTGGTGCGGGCATGTGTCACACGAATCTCCGACGGCATGTCGGTACGGACGGACACCGCGCGGGTGTCGGAGGCGAGAAGGAGCTATCTCGATGCTCTTCTGAGCGAGCATTACGGGGATTGCCTGGCCCCATGTTCGTTGGCGTGCCCGGCTGGTCTTGACATTCAAGGATACGTAGCGCTGATTGCACGAGGCGCATTTGCCGAGGCGGCTGAGCTCATCCGAGAACGGCTGCCCTTCCCTGCGGTCATCGGCCGCGTCTGCCCACATCCCTGCGAGCAGGCGTGCCGGAGGAACCTGGTCGACCAGCCGATATCCATCTGCGCCCTGAAGCGGTACGCGGCCGATGCGGAGGCCGCTCGAGGAGAAGCTACTCTACCCACTCCTGCACCGCCGACGGGCCGCAGGGTGGCCGTAGTCGGTTCTGGGCCGGCGGGTCTCACAGCCGCCTACTATCTCAGATTGGCCGGACACGCGGTGACTGTCTTTGAAGCCCTCCCTCAGCCGGGGGGGATGCTGCGCTACGGAATCCCGGCCTACCGGCTGCCCCGCGCGGTCCTCGACCGCGAGATAGACGCCATCCTTGGACTCGGAGTCGAAATCCAGACCGAGAAGGTCCTGGGTAGGGACCTTAGCTTGGAAGGTTTGCGGACCCGCTTCGACGCGGTCCTGCTCGCCCTGGGCGCTCAGCGCAGCGTTCGCATGGGAGTCCCGGGAGAGCAGCTCGACGGGGTCTGGCCTGGCATCTCGTTCCTCCGGTCAGTGGCGTCGGGTGACAAGGTCGAGGTCGGGAAGAGAGTGATGGTCATCGGCGGAGGGAACACCGCCATAGATGCCGCCAGGACGGCACTGCGTCTGGGGGCCGAGGAGGTGACCATCGCCTACCGACGGTCACGGGCGGAGATGCCGGCGTCTGACTCAGAGGTCGAGGAGGCCGAGGAGGAGGGTGTCGCTTTCTCCTTCCTCGTCGCTCCGGAGGGTGTGGTCGGTCCGTCGGGTCGCGTGGAGGCTGTCCGTCTGGTCCGGATGAGGCTCGGCGCAGAGGACGCCAGTGGCCGGCGGCGCCCAGAGCCGGTCCCGGGGTCCGAGTATTCGGTCCCGATAGACACTCTGATCGTGGCCATAGGACAGGAGCCCGACACATCGGCCTTGCAAGGGGTCGAGGGTCTGGATATCGAGAGGGGACGTATCGTCCACGACCGCTCCACGCAGACGACCCGGCTCGAAGGTGTCTTCGTCGCCGGTGATTTCGCGACGGGGGCGGCTACGGCCGTCGAGGCCATAGCTGCAGGGCGACGTGCCGCACTGTCGATTGATGGGTTCCTGAAGGGACAGACGCCAGCACCTGAGCACAGGGGCTTCAACATTAGCAAGGGGACTTTAGAGGAACTGAGGGGGAGACCCGAGTTCGATGAGGTCCCCAGAAGCCCGCGGGTGTCCGCCCGTAGGCGTGACGCAAGGTCGAGGGCTCGCGATTTCGGAGAAGTCGACTTGGGTCTGGACGAGGATGCCGCACTGCGAGAGGCAAGCCGTTGCCTAGAATGCGGGTGCAAGGCTTCGACGACCTGTCTCTTGAGAGAGGCGGCTACTCTCAGTGGCCTTGACGACCGCAAGGCTGGAGTAGGCCAGCGGTACGCGGTGGACAAGTCCCACCCGAACATCGAGCTCGACCCGAACAAGTGCGTGGCTTGCGCTAAGTGCGTGCGAACGTGTAACGACATGCGCGGGGTCGGCGCCTTGGCGTTGGTCTACCGTGTAGGGACTTCGGGAGGCGTGGGGACGACCTTTGGCGACAGCACTTGCGAGTCCTGCGGGAGCTGCGTCGCCGTGTGCCCGACAGGTGCGCTCACCTCGAAGAAGGACCTCCGGCCCGGTCGTACGGTCAAGACCATCTGTCCCTATTGCGGTGTCGGGTGCGGAATCGTGGTCGGCGTGCGTGGTAACCGCATCGTGAGTGTCGAGGGCGATGCGGCCAACCCCGTCAACCGCGGGCATCTGTGCGTAAAGGGAAGGTTCGGTCTCGATTTCGTGTCCGACCCAGGACGCCTCCGGACTCCGCTGGTTCGGAAGAACGGGGCCCTCCACCCGGCGACGTGGGAGGAAGCGCTGGACCTCGTCGCTCGGCGTCTCGAGCCCTATCGCGGGGATTCGTTCGCCATGGTCGCGTCGGCTCGAGCAACCAACGAGGACAACTACGTCATGCAGAAGTTCACGCGCGCGGTGATGCGGACTAACAACATCGACCACTGCGCTCGGCTCTGCCACGCCCCCTCAGTGGCGGGCCTAGCCCACACCTTGGGTAGCGGGGCGATGACCAACCCCATCAGCGACATAGCCTTGGCCAGGTGCATCCTGGCTATAGGAACGAACACGACGGCAGCTCACCCAATCATAGGGCTCGCGGTCAAGAAGGCGGTCCGGGACGGGGCACGACTCATAGTGGCCAACCCGCGCCGAGTGGACCTGTGCCGGTTCGCAGACATCTGGCTCCAGCAGAGGCCGGGGACAGATGTCTGGCTCATTATGGGGATGGCACGGGCGATCGTTGACGAGGGGCTCCACGACCAGCGATACATAGCCGAACGGTGCGAGGGGTTCGAAGAGTTCCGGCAGTCCCTGGACGCGTTCGACCTTGACCGTGTGGAGCAGGCGACAGGCGTACCCGCTGACCGTATAGCCGAGGCGGCAAGACTGTACGCGACTTCCAGGCCGGCATCAGTGCTCTACTCGATGGGGATAACGCAGCACTCTCACGGGACGGACAACGTCATCGCGATTAGTAACCTGGCACTCATCACAGGTAACCTCGGGGTCCGCGGAGGCGGGGTGAACCCTCTACGAGGGCAGAACAACGTCCAGGGCGCGTGCGACATGGGCGCGCTGCCCGGGGTATTCCCGGGATACCAGAGGGTGGATGACGCAGCAGTCCGCCTGAGCTTCGAGCAAGAGTGGGGGGTCTCGCTCAACGCCAGCCCGGGTCTGGTCCTGACGGAGATGCTGCCTCGTGCTTTGGAAGGCAAGGTCCGCGCCATGTATGTGGTAGGCGAGAACCCGGTCCTGAGCGAGGCCGATGCCACTCACGCTGAAGAGGCTTTGCGGTCCTTGGAATTCCTGGTCGTCCAGGACATCTTCCTCACCGAGACTGCGGAGCTGGCGGACGTCGTGTTACCGGCGGCCTGCTTCGCTGAGAAGGACGGGACCTTCACGAACACGGAACGTCGGGTCCAATCGGTGAGACGGGTTGTGGACCCACCGGGTGAGGCCCGACCGGACTGGTGGATCGTCTCCGCTATAGCGCGTCGTATGGGGGCCGCGGGGTTCGATTACGAGTCAGCAGCCCAGGTCATGGCCGAAGTGGCGCGGGTCACTCCGCAGTACCGGGGCATCACCTACGGAAGATTGGCGCAGGTCGGACTAGCCTGGCCATGTCCTGATGTCATGCATCCTGGGACAGAGGTTCTGCACAGCGGCAGGTTTGCGACCCCGAGTGGCAAGGGCCAACTGGTACCGCTGAACCCCGGGGCGCCCGCTGAGCTCCCCGACCGAGAGTACCCCTTGCTTCTCACCACCGAACGCAGTCTGTACCACTATCACACGGGGACTATGACCAGGAGAGTGCGGGCACTGGAGGCGCTGCATCCGGAAGAGCGAGTGGAGGTCAACCCTCACGATGCAGGGAATCTAGGTCTGTCCGACGGGCAGCTCGTCCGGGTCGTCTCGAGGCGCGGGTCCGTGCAGTGCCGGACCAAGGTCACGCCCAGAGCTCCTCGTGGAGTAGTGTGCATGAGTTTTCACTTCGCTGAGTGTCCCACTAACCAACTGACCAGTGGCGCACTCGACCCCGTGGCTAAGATACCTGAACTCAAGGTGTGCGCGGTGAGACTGGAACCGGTGTGAGCCCGAGTCATTCCAGTTGGCCCCCGGCGGTCCGGGCTCTTGGCCAGACCGCCGGGGGCCGCGGTCCGCGGTTTGTCTCCGCCCCCACTAGTCGCCCTTCTTGATGATGTCCTCGTTCCGCTCGATGGGCTTGGTCGTGTCGGCATGGCCGACGAGGGACTCGACCCGCTTGCCTTCGACCAGGAACTGGACGGCCTTCACGTTGGGGCTCTCGGTGAGACTGTCGACCACCGACAGGATGGTGAACATCTCGCCCGTGGAGCCACCCCAGTGCTTGGTCTGGATTTCCTTGGAGAAGTTCACGTAGGCCACGCCCTCGACGATCTCCAAGGACAGGAGCTGGACTCCTTCGGGGATGGTCCGCACGTGTCCTTCCAGTCGCGGTCCCGCGATGAGCTGTTCGACGACGATCTGCTCGTAGGTCTTGTTGGGGTCGGCCTTGACCGTCCTGTCCTCGGGGAGGAGCCACATGGCTTCCTTGTCGCCGAAGTAAAGCCTGACGACGATCTCCCCCTCGCCGGGCCCCGGGTCGACCGGGACCTCGCCCGTCTCGCCCGACGGACGACCGAACGGGAGAAGGGAGCAGCCGGCCAGGACCGCAGCCGAGACCAGGACCGCCACCGCGAGCGCGGCCACCGTCAGCCTCTTACCCATCCACGTAACGCTGAACATCGTGTCTTGACCTCCCGGAAGGGTCCCACCCTCGCCGGCGGGGACCCGCTTTGGTTTCAGCCCCAGTCTAACCGCAGCCCGTTACGTAATGATTACGACCGCCTTAAGACATCTTGACGGGGCCCCGGGCAGCCGGAAGTCTCACCTCGAAGGTCGTCCCCTCCCCCGGACGACTGACGACCGAGACCGAGCCCCCGTGCAGCTCGACGATGCGCTTGACGATGGCCAGACCGAGGCCGGTGCCCCCACCCCGGCGGCTCCGCGACCGGTCGACCCGGTAGAAACGTTCGAAGAGGTGCGGAAGATGCTCGGGAGCGATACCGGGCCCGTCGTCGGCCACCCGGAGGCGGGCCTCTCCGCCCTCTCGGGAGACGTCCACACGGACCGTCCGTCCGGCCCCCGCGTAGCGCAGGCCGTTCGTGACGAGATTCACCAGCACCTGCTCCAGGCGGAGACCGTCCCCCACGACGAGCACCGGTTCGAGGCTACCGGCGCGGAGGTCCACCCCCGCGGCCTCGGCGTCCCGGCGGAGGCTTTCGAGCACCCCGCGGGCAAGGTCGGCGAGGTCCACTTCCTCGCAGGTCAGGCGCACCTTCGGGCTTTCGAGGCGGGCCAGCTCGAGGAGGTCCCCGACCAGTCGGCCCAGCCGCTCGGCCTGACCGGCCATCTCCCGGGCGAACTCCCGGTAGACCTCGAGGTCGGAGCCGTCCGCCTGCCGAGGGGCACTCGGGTCGTCGCCGGCCGCCATCGGCTCGGCCATAGCCCGGATGGCCGCCACCGGGGTCTGGAGTTCGTGGGCGACATCGGCGAGGAACTCCCGACGCCGCTCGTCCTCCTCCTGGAGACGTGTGGCCATCTCGTTGAAGGCCCGGGTCAGGGTGGCGACCTCGTCCCGGCCCCGGACCGCCACTCTCTGGCCGAGGTCGCCGCGACCCATCCGCTCGACGGCGCGGGTCAGGCGGACCACCGGACCGGTCACCGAGCGAGCCGCGGCCACCCCGGCCAGCCCCGCCACCAGTACGGCCGCGAGACTGCCCAGGACCATGGTGCGCGCCACCCCGGCGAGCCCCTGGGTGACGTCGGCCAGAGAAGTGGCGAGGAAGACGGCCCCGACCGGCCTCTTGTCCTGGAGGACGGGGGCGACGGTGTAAAGGACCCAGCCGCTTGTGGGAAGGTAGCGCCGGCGGCTGGCGCTCCGGCCGGCCAGAGCAGCGGCCACCTCGGGGTGGGTGAGTGTCCGGCCGGTGTAGCCTGCCGGCGACATGGAGTCGGCGACCACGCGGCCGCTGCCGTCGAGGGCCAGGACGCGCGAGCCCGACTGGGTGGCGTAGCTCCGGACGACCTCGAGCAGGCCGGGGCTTGACTCCAGTGGTGGGCACCCGGGCCGGTAGTAGGGCTCGACGAGGTTGACGGCGATGTTGGTCTCGGTGAACGCGGCTACCTGCCGCTGGTGGAGGGCCAGCCGCTCAAAGGCGACCAGGACGAGCGCATCCATGGCCGCGACGGCGATGAGCACCACCAGGAGGTGGGTCAAGGCGAGGCGGCCGGCCAGGCTCCTCACGGCCGCCCTCCTCCCCGTCGGGGCCCGGTCGGGTCTTCGTGCGCTCCGGGGAGTTCATCGGAGAAGAAATAGCCCCGCCCCCAGGAGGTCTTGACGTAGACTGGCCGGGAGGGGTCGGGCTCTATCTTCTCGCGCAGGCGCCTGACGTGGACGTCGACGGTACGGTCCGCGCCGACGAAGTCGTACCCCCAGACGGCCCGAAGGAGCTGGTCCCTCGGGAAGACGCGGCCCGGCGAGCGCGCCAGGTGGAGGAGGAGATCGAACTCGGTCGCCGTCAGGCCGGCCGGTCTGCCCCCGACCGTCACCCGACGCCGGGCCGGGTCGATGACGAGGTCGCCGAGGACGAGAGGCTCGTCCCCGCAACCGGCGTCGAGTTCCCGCCGCCGGAGGGCCGCCCTCACCCTGGCCACGAGCTCGCGGGAGCTGAAGGGCTTGGTCACGTAGTCGTCGGCTCCGAGCTCGAGCCCGACCACCTTGTCCACCTCGTCGTCACGGGCGGTGAGCATGATGATGGGCACCCGGCGGAGGGCCGGGTCGGCGGAGGCCCGGATGCGCCGGCAGACCTCGAGACCGTCCAGGACGGGCAGCATCAGGTCCAGGATGACGATGTCCGGGGGAGCCGCGGTGGCCAGCCGTAGCGCTTCCGTGCCGTCGCCCGCAGTCAAGACGCGGAAGCCCTCGCGCTCCAGCGTCAGGCGGAGCCCTTTCACCATGGCCTCCTCGTCGTCAACGACCAGAACGGTCGGCATCGCCCGGGGTGCGGTGGGCCCGACCGACAAAGGGAACCCCTCCTAGGCGGCGTCTGGACGCTTGAGCCCGCTCGACGAGCCATCTGTTCACAAGGTAGACCGCCAAGGCCGGGCCGGGCCCCGTCCACAGCCAGAGGTAGCGGGGCGGGACGTACCCGTAGGCCCAGGCGTAGGCTTGGGCGATGGCCAGCGGCAGGAGGAACCGGAAGAAGGTGAAGAGGTCGTCGGCGAGATAGTCCAGGAGCCGGAGCCTGTAGGGCGGTGAGAGGAGGAAGTACACCGCGTCGGCGGCGAGCTTGGCCGTGGCTCCCGTGGCCAGGCAGCGGAGGAACGGCTGCGCCATGAAGACCGACCCCTCCAGCAGACCGACCGCGTAGACCGTCACGGCGTAGCCGAGGCCGGCAGCCATGCCGAGACGTAGCGCTCTCCCCCACAGCATCCTCGAGCCTCCCTCGATGCCTCTCGACCCTATAGTCCTTCCCGAGCCGGTCCGGTGATGCCCCCGTCTGGCCCGTCCCCACGGCCCAGGTCCTTCTCATAGATGACGGTCTCCAGGACCCACTCGGCCCGGGGACGGTCCGTCCCGAGGAGGGCGGTCAGGACATCGTGCTCACTGCCGGGCAGAGCCAGTAACAGCCGGGTGGCCCCGGCCTGGAGTCCGCACTCGACGGCCGACGCCAGGAGGTCCAGCGTCGGACCGGGTCCACCCTCGAGAAGGGCGACGACGAGCGTGGAGTGGGCGCCCGAAGAGCCTTCGTGCGGCGCTTCCGATCCGAGCAGGGCGACCCCCGAGGTCCGGCCTCGGCCCTCCTCCCGGACGAGAACCGCCGCCGGGGGGCAGAGGTACCGCTGCAGGCGGGCCGCGGTCAGGGTCCACAGCTCCCAAGGGTCGTCGGGGTCGGCCACGAGCCCTCCGGGAGCAAGCAGCCCGGCGGCGGCCCGGTCGCGGATGAAGGCCAGCACTCCCTCGGTGTCCGTCTGGCGGGCCTTCCGGACGCCCTCGTCCCGCCTTCCGTGCGCCCGGAGAAGCCCAACGAGCGGCCCCGGCTCGAGCGCCTGAGCGAAGGTCACCTCTCGCCAGACCCAGCGGCCGACGGTCCGGAACCCCAGCTTCCGCTCGACCACGCTCCTGGCCGGGCCGTTGGTCACAGCGGTACTGAGGCGGGCCACCCGGCAGCCCCAGCCGCGACACGCCTCGAGGACGTAGGCGGTGAGGCCCGTGGCCAGGCCCCTGCCGCCGAACTCGGGGGCGACCCGCATGGCGCCGAGCCAGGCCTCCTCCCCGGCGGCTGAGGCCGCGCAGCAGGCAACGATCTCCCCGCCCTCCTCAGCGACGAAGAAGCCGCCGAGCTCCGCGGCAAGGGCCTGGTCGATGACGTAGGGTATCCAGTCGTCCGGGTGCCGCGACGAGACGGCCAGGATGCCCTCGCGGTCTTGCGCGCCGGCGCGGCGGAAGACGGCCTTACCGGGTCTTTCGGTGCTCCGGGTCAGGTCCGCCCTCACGGTCGGGTCCTCCCCCGCGGTCCGGTCCGCCCTCACGGTCGGGTCCTCCCTCGCGACTGGGTCAGCCTCACCCCCGTCCCACCGGCCGATGCCCACGCCGTCGGCCGGCGGGGGCTCAGGGGAAGTCCCTGCGCCCGGGGGACCACACTACTCAGGACGGGGTGCGCCTACACCGGGTTTCCTCATCGGGTCGTTTCTTCGCTCGTGCGGAAGGGCCTGCCACCCCCACAGGAAAGGAAGGGAGCGCGCCGAAGGTGTGGGGGCAGCATCTCGAGAGGCGACAGACGGGGAGGGAAAGGCTTGGAGAGCTATCTTCGGGAGTTGGTCAGGGGCCGGCCGGCGGACTACGTGGAGGTCCGCCTGGAGGAGACCCACGTCACGAACGTGTCCTTCCGCGGCCCGGTCCTCGACCAGGTCGGGGAGACGACCTCGTTCGGAGGCAACGTCCGGGCGCTGGTCAATGGCGGTTGGGGCTTCGTCAGCTTCACGCGTCTCGAGGACCTCGAGGCAAAGGTCGCCCTGGCCATCCGCCAGGCGGAGCTGGTCTCGAGGGAACGGCCCAAGCCCTTGAGGCTCGCACCCGTGCCGGTCGTCCGCGACATCGTGAGACCCGAGGTGGGAGAGGACCCGCGCAGGGTCCCGCTGAGCGCGAAGAAGGAGCTCCTCGAGGGGTACAACCGCCAGATAATGGCCTGGGGCCCTCCCATCGTCACTTCCTCCGTCTCCTACTTCGACCGGCACCGTCACATCCGCTTCGCCAACTCCGAGGGGACGTACATCGACCAGGAGCTCCTGGATGTCGCCGGAGTGTTCTGGGCCGCAGCTGCGCGCGGGGGTGTGACGCAGATACGTCACTACACCTTCGGGTCTTCGAGCACCTTCGGCGTTGCTCGGGGGCTCGAGGCTCAGGTGGAGGAGGTCTGTCGGAAGGCGGCGGCACTGCTCGACGCGCCCGTCGTCCAGGGCGGTGTCTACCCGGTCATCCTGGACCCGCAGCTAGCCGGCGTGTTCGTCCACGAAGCCTTCGGTCACCTCAGCGAGGCCGACAACGTGGACGAGAACCCGAACCTCCAGAAGGTGATGACCCTGGGACGGGAGTTCGGCGGGCCCCACCTCCACATCTATGACTCGGGCTCGGAGCCCGGTCTCCGCGGGTATCTCCGCTATGACGACGAGGGGGTGCCGACCCGCAAGACCTACCTCGTGCGAGAGGGGAAGCTCGTCGGGCGTCTGCACTCCCGGGAGACGGCCGCCAAGATGGGCGAGGAGCCGACCGGTAACGCCCGTGCCGTGGACTGGCGTTTCCCGCCCATCTGCCGCATGCGGACCACGGGTATCGAGCCGGGAGAGGCCTCCTTCGAGGAGATGCTGGAGGGTATCGAACTCGGTGTCTACGCGGTGGGTAGCTACGGCGGCCAGACGGCCGGCGAGATGTTCACCTTCACGGCGGGCGAGGCCTACATGGTCCGCAACGGGAAGCTCGCGGAGATGGTCCGCGACGTCACCCTGACGGGGAACGTCTTTGAGACCCTCAGGAACATAGACCTCATCGGCCGCGACCCGGCGAGCCGCGACGGCCCGGGAGGCTGCGGCAAGGGCGAGCAGGCGCCGCTAGCCGTGAGTTTCCGGAGCCCGCATATCCGCATCCAGAACGTCGTGGTGGGAGGTGTGACCCGGTGAACGCAGCCGGCGACGCGCTCAAGAACGGGACGGACCCGGGCGCTCTCATCGGGCGGGCCCGCTCGCTGGGGGCCAGCCAGGCCGAGGTCTACACCTTGGAGCGGGTAGAGGCCCCGGTGGCGTTCGAGGCCAACCGCCTCAGGCGCGTCTCGAGCACCCAGACCGGCGCGGTCGCGGTCCGGGTCGTGAAGGACGGGCGGCTGGGCCAGGCGACCTCGACGCGGCCCGGAGACACCGAGGTCGTGGACATGGCCGTGAGGGCGGCCGAGCTCGGCCCTCCTGCCGACTTCGACTTCGCGCCGGTCGCCCCGGTGCGGGGGGACCTCCAGATGTTCGACCCCGCCGTCCGGGAGTGGGACGTGGAGGCGATGGTCCAGGCCGGACGGGGCCTGGTCGAAGAGGTCCGCGGGCTAGCCGACGGCCTGCAGGTGGAGGTTCACCTCGAAAGGACGGAGACCGTGACCCGGGTCGTGACCTCGGCCGGCCAGGACGTCAGCCGCAGAGGGACTCTCGCGCAACTGAGGTACAGCCTTGAGCTGGTCGAACCGGAGAACATGATCCATATCTTCTACTTCGACCGGTCGCGTCGCCTCGGCCTCGACTTGGACCTGGCCGTGCGGCGCGTGACCGAGCTCTTCACCCACGCCCGCAGGAACGTTCGGGCCGGGACCGGCTCCTTCCGGGTCCTCTTCGCCCCGCCGGCCGTGGGGGACCTCGTGGCGCCGCTCGTCGCCTGCCTGGACGGCAAGGCGGTGGTCAAAGGGGAGTCGCCCTGGCGGGACAAACTCGGGCAGAGACTCTTCGCCGAGGACTTCACCGTTTGGGACGATCCGACCGTGCCGTGGGAACCGCGGACCCTCCCCTTCGACGACGAGGGAGTCCCGACGACCAGACGGCCCGTCATCGAGCGCGGCGTCCTGAAGGGTTTCCTTCTCGACTTGAGGACGGCCCGCGCCCTTGGGCAGGCGGCTCAGGGCAACGGTTTCCGTCGCAGCCCAGACTCCCCCCCGAGCCCCAGCCCCACGAATCTCGTCCTCGAGCCGGGCGAGAAGCCGGCGGCCGAGCTCCTCTCCGAGTTGTCCGAGGGTTTGTACGTGGTCCAGCTCATGGGCGCCTGGGCCGGCAACCCCTATGCCGGGCAAGTCTCGGGCAACGTGCTTCTCGGCTACCTCGTCCGCGGTGGCGAGATCGTGGGCCGGGTGAAGGACTGCATGGTGTCGGTCAACGTCTTCGAGGCTTTCGGCGGGGCGCTGGTCGCCCGGAGTCGGGAGACGGAGCCCTCCATGGGCGCGGAACGGCTGCCCTACCTCCTAGTGGACAAGGCGAGTGTGACGACGAAGGCCTAGACGGCCCCGGACGGGACCCCGGGAGCCTGTGCGGGTGACGCGCGTGCCGGCCCGCATGGGCGACGGCTCACGCCCGTCGCGGACTGTCTCTCGGGGCCCCGTCTGGATACCTACCGGCCGTGTTCTCCGGCCGACGCCTTGGTCGCGTCACTGACCTGCGACCACCACTTCCCCGTTACGTGCGTAGGTGGTTGAGTTCGCCACAGACAACCCGTTCTTCAGTGTTTCGATCCTGAACACACCGTCCACGTCGCCCTTCCTGAACCGGACGAGCACCGACTTCCCCTCGACGGTCAGGCGGTAGGGGCCGACGTGACTGACCGTGTACTCCGTCACTTTCCCATCCTCGCTGGTGACCATGTACGTGCCACTCCACGGGACGTTCCGGCGGGTCTCGACAACGATGGTGAAGGAAGTCGGCGCACACGAAGCCAGGAACAAACACACCATTACGAGCGCAGGCAGGAGCGATAGCCTGACCTTCATGGTCTTCCTCCTCCTTCCAGGTCTCTTCCGGCGGAGGGCCTCAAGAGGCTGAGTCAAGGCGGATCGTGCCCTCCTGCAGAACAATGTGCCTAGACGCCACTTCTACCAGCTCAAGATTGTGGGTGGCAAGGACCACCGTCGTCCCTCTTGCGTTAGCCTCCTTCATGAGCCGGACCACCTGCCCGGCGGCGTGACTGTCCAGGTTGCCTGTGGGCTCATCGGCGATGAGCAGGTCCGGTTCGGTCACGATTGCCCTGGCGAAAGCCACCCGCTGCTCCTCTCCCCCACTCAGCTGGTCGGGATAGTGGTTGGCACGGTCGGACAGCCCGACGCGGGAGAGGGCCTCCAGGGCTCGGGCCCTGCTTTCCTTCCGGCTCAGACCTCTGTAGGTCAGGGGCAAGCAGACGTTCTCCAGGGCGGTGAGGTTCACCAGCAGGTTGAAGCTCTGAAACACGAAGCCTACTCGCCGGTTTCTGAAGCGGGCCATCTCGGCGTCTGTCAGCCGGCTGAGGTCCCGGCCTTCGAACAGGTATCGCCCGCTGCTCGGCCAGTCTACCGCACCCATGATGTTGAGCAGGGTGCTCTTCCCAGAGCCGGAAGGACCGGTTATGCAGACGAACTCGCCCTTGCTCACCGAGAGGTTGACGCCGCGGAGGGCTGCCACCAGGGAGGGCCCCTTGGGGTAGACCTTTCGTATGTCGTCCAAGACGAGCATCGCCATATCCGTATCACTCCCCGGTACGTAGTAGCTCGTGGAGGTTCTCCTTTGAAAGGTCCAGGGCGGTGGGTAGCAGGGAGGTCAGCGCCACCACTAGCGACGCCGTGACGGCTACTAGAAGGAGGTCGGCCACGAAGGGGTCCGGCCAGCCCTGTGCCCGCCAGACCACAAGCGACACGACCATCCCGACAAGGGCGCCTATCCCCGAGGCAGTCAGGCCTAACGCGCAGGACTCCCTAAGGACCATGCCTCTGATGGTGCGCTTCGTCGCTCCCAACACCCGCCGTATTGCCCTCTCCCGCCGGCGGTCGAGCGAGAGTGCAGCAAAGCAGGCCGATACGCCAAAAGCCGCTATGACCAACCCGGAGAGGGAGAAGGCCGTCAGGAACGTGGTTCCTGCCCGGCGGGCAGTCGCCAGAGCTTGAATGCCGGCCACCAGCGGTTCGACGTGCACATCCGTGAAGGAGGTGAGCCTGCTTGCGACGACGTCGAGTGCTTCGCTCAGCTCCACAGAGTGCGGCGCGGCGACCCAGACATCCGGCGCACCTGTCTGGGCTCTGACCAGAGCGACGTCGGTCAAGTCATCAAGGCACACGATGACGGAGGAGTCCCGGTCGCTCATGAGGTCAAGGATTTGGCTCGGGCGCTCGGCGACAACGCCCGCGATCCTGAGACGCTTGCCGGCTATCAGGACCTGTTGGCCCACCGGGTCGGCTTCGGCGAAGAGTACCCGGTATAACGTGGAGCCGATGTAACACTCTCCGGAACCCGGCCCGTCGCTACGCTTACCATCGCGTCGGGCTATCGTCCAACCTCTGAGCTCAAGGAAGGAACCCTCCACCCCGTAGACCGGTACCTCTCTTACTCTGCCGCCGTGCTCGAGCGGGAGGTGCAGGAGGGTTTGCCGGGCAACCTTGTAGGATGGGGGGAGCGTGTGGCTGAGTACAGAGGAGCACTCGGCGGAGAGCTCGTCAGCCCCCAGGGGCAGGCGCACCAGCACGACGTTCTCCCCGGCCGCCGCAAGCAACCGCTTCATCTCCAACAGTCCGGAACGACCGCACGCGGTCACGATAAGCATACAGGCAACCGCAAGGGCGAGCGTACCGCACGCGAGGAGCTTCCTCACATCGAGCCTGTGCCTCCGGGCTCGGAAGGCAGGACCGTGCAGGCGGGCGTTCGGGGGAATACTGGTGGCTTTCAGGGAGGTAGCCAGCGTGGCAATCAGCACGAGGACCAGCACGATGGGCACAACCGCCGCCGTACCGCAGTCGTCCCACGGGAGTCCCAGTGCGTCAGCCAGCCGCCCGCCCCAAAGGGCGGCGAAAACCACGCCGGCGCCAGTCCCCAGTGCGGACAGGAGCAACGGGGCCGACGCTTGGCGGGCCCAGACGTCCAACCGAGTCGCGCCGAGGCACCTCCTCAGGGCTATCTCCCGCCAGTTCCGGGCGATGTCATACAGGGTGAGATTGACGACCACAAGGCTTACAAGCAGAAGGTACGTACCCGCCAGGTATGCGTAGTGTCTTTCAAGGTTGCCCTGGACAGCTCTCAGTGTCATCTGGAGCACACTGCCGACACCGACCAGGACCCCGGCCCCCGGGTACCGCTCCAGGACGAACTCCCGGGCAGACTCGACTATGGTGTGCGGCTGCTGGCCTGGTTTGGGCTCTACCAAGACATGAAGACCGGGGCTTTCGAGTGTGTCCCCGTGCGGGTAGAGTACGCGTGGGATCCGCTCCCAACAGAAAACGCACGTGTCCGGGGTGATGTCGCCGAAATCGGGGGGTGAAGACGCAGGGGGAGCGATTGTCCCGGTCGCCGGCTGCAGGTAACCGACGACGGTCAGGGGCGTCTCAAGCCACGGATGCCGGTGTAGACCCGCGGTACCCAGAGCCGTCTCTCGTGCGACTGCAGCACCGAGCACGCATTCCCCGTACTCCCGCGGCAGCCGTCCGCTTTGGAGTCTCAGACCCAGGACAGAGAAGTAGTTCTCTGTCACGCCAACGTAGTGCAGGTAGCGTAGGTCTGGAGTACCGACCACTCCGACGGGCTGCGTGAACCCTGCGACGGTCGCGGAGGCACCAAGGCGGGCTGCCAGTTCCCTTAACTCCTCCGGCGTTAGCCCGTAGCTGTCGCCCTTGTAGACGTACACCGCCACGGCGTCCGGCTTGGCAACCGAGAGGTCGGCACTGATCTCGGTGAGAGCACCTGCTCGAACATGGATTATGCTCGCCAGCAGGAAGCTCGCTAACCCGCACCCCACGAAGACCGAGGACTGCAGGGCAAGCCTAGCCTTGGCGAGGGATGGCCGTTCGGAGAGGACCATCGCCCTCCTTCGCAGTGGTCGGGCCGCGTACTTGACGAGCCCCGAGCCCGCGTCCCACCGTGGGTTCTACAGGATGGGCTAAACTTCCTGCGATGGCTCTGCTGGAGTGAACGAAATGGAAAATGCCGCCCACCGAGAGAAGACCGGGTCGGGGCGGCTCGGGCGCGGCCCGCAGTCTGGGCGCTGGAATGGTCCGTACAGTCAGGCGCGGAGGAAGTCGATCAGCTTGGTGTGGAGCTCGGCGATGCGCTCGAGGCGGAGGGTGTAGAAGATGTAGTTGCCCTCCTTCACCGGCGAGATGAGCTCGGCGTCGCGGAGCAGCTTCAGGTGGCGGGAGATGGTCGGCTCGGCTAGGCCCAGTTCCACCGCAAGACCCTGGGTGCACTGCCGGTCGGTCATCATCAGCTTGAGGATTTGCAGCCTAGTCTCGTCGGCGAGGGTCTTCAGGAGCCTCGAGAGCTGTTCGGGGGGGACGAGGGTGTCCCGGCGGAGGTAGACGCCGGGCTCCACGGAGAAGGACATGACGAGCCGCCCGTCCTCGAGTTCGAAGATGCTCTGGGGGGACACGAACAGAGACGGGAAAAGGGCTATCTCGGTCAGGCTGCCGAGGTCGAGCTCCGTCGTGCCGGACCCGCTCTCGATGACCACCCGGTCGGGCTGGGGCGGCCGGCGCAGCCTCTTGTCACGGGAAATGAGGCCCCCGCTCAGTCGGCTGAGGAAGCGAGGAAGAGCTTCCTCCTCCAGGCGGCGGGCCTCGTCCTTAATTCCCCGGACCAGGGCCAGTTCGACCCAGTGGTACTCCTCCTTGAAGTACTGCTCCCAGTAGCGCAGGAGGAAGGCACACAGCTCCTCCCTGACGTCCGCCGGGGTGCGGAAGAGGCGGACAAGGCCTTCGCGCCGGCGCGGTTCGGTGATGTCCAGGTGGCCGATGGCCCCCGAGACCCTACCGTGGTCGGCGAGGGCCGCCTCGACCTCCGCCTCCGGGACCTGCTCACCCAGGAGACGGAAGACGAAGGCGGCGTCGGGCAGGCCCCGGATACGCTCGACGACCTCGGTGAAGCTGAGCCGGTCGAGGTCGGGTAGCTCGAGGGCGAAGTCGATGAGGTAGAGCCACTCGCGGACGTTGTCGCCGAAGTAGCGCAGGTCGCGGTAGGTCTCCGGGGACACCTTCTCTTTGAACCGGATGACCCAAGGGAGGAGCGCCCCGTGGTGACGGGTGTCGTAGAGGACCTGCAGGCTCAACACGGTCTCGATGAAAGGGGAGTAGAAGAAACGGACCCGGTTCTTCGGGCCGGGTCGCACGGCCACGGCCAAAGGTCTCACCCCACCGGCACCGGCACCTCGGCCGGTCTCACACGTCGCAGGAGTAGTTCGGCGGCTCTTTGGTGATTTCGACGTCGTGCGGGTGGCTCTCCTTGAGGCCCGCAGCGGTAATTCGGACGAACTCCGCCGTTTCCTGGAGCTCGCGGATGTTCCGGGCACCACAGTAACCCATCCCCGCCCGGAGCCCGCCGACCAGTTGGTACACGGTGTCCGCCAGGGGGCCCCGGTAGGGCACCCGGCCCTCCACACCCTCGGGCACGAGCTTGGGCTCGCGGAACTCGTGGTCTTGGAAGTAGCGGTCGCGCGCACCCTCCTTCATGCTGGCCAGGGAACCCATGCCTCGGTAAACCTTGAAGCTGCGCCCCTGGTAGATTTCCGTCTCCCCGGGGCTCTCCTCGGTCCCGGCCAGTAGAGCGCCGACCATCACCGCCTGGGCTCCGGCGGCGAGAGCCTTGGTGATGTCCCCGGAGTATTTGATGCCGCCGTCGGCGATGATGGTGACACCGGCCTCGCGCGCCGCCGCGGCGCAGTCGAGGATGGCGGAGAGCTGAGGGACGCCGATGCCCGCGATGACCCGCGTCGTGCAGATGGAACCGGGCCCCACGCCGACCTTGACCACGTCGGCCCCGACCGCAGCGAGGTCCCTCACGCCGTCCGCGGTCGCCACGTTACCCACGACCAAGCGGAGGTCGGGGTACAGCTTACGTATCTCGCGTGTCAGGCGGAGGACGTTCTCCGAGTGGCCATGGGCGCTGTCCAGGACCACCACGTCGACCCCGGCCGCGACGAGAGCCTCGACGCGGTCTAGGGCGTCCCCGGCGATGCCGACGGCCGCCCCGGCCAGGAGCCGTCCCTTGGAGTCTTTGGCCGAGTTGGGGTACTTCTCCGCCTTCTCGATGTCCTTGATGGTGATGAGCCCGCGGAGGCGGAAGTGCTCATCCACCAGCGGGAGCTTCTCGATCTTGTGTCTGGCGAGGATGCGCTTGGCTTCGTCGAGGGTCGTCCCGACCGGCGCGGTCACCAGGTTCTCGCCGGTCATCACCTCACGGATGGGTCTCCCGAAATTCTCCTCGAAACGGATGTCACGGTTGGTGATGATCCCGACCAGGCGGCCCCCTTCGGTCACGATGGGCACGCCCGAGATGTGGTATCTCTCCATGAGGGCCACGGCCTCGGCGACACGGTTGTCGGGGTGGAGGAAGAAGGGGTCGACGATGACTCCGTGCTCGGACCGCTTGACCTTGTCCACCTCGCCTGCCTGACGCTCGATGGACATGTTCTTGTGGATGAAGCCCAGGCCGCCCTCGCGGGCGATGGCGATGGCCATCCTGGCCTCGGTCACGGTGTCCATCGCGGCGCTGCAGAGGGGGATGTTCAGGCGGAGGCCGGGGGCGAGGTCGGTGGACACGTCGACCTCCCGTGGCAGCACGGAGGACCGCCTGGGGACCAAGAGAACGTCGTCGAAGGTCAGACCTATGCGCATCGGGCTCTCCCCCGTCCGCCGAACCTTGCTCTTAGCTTACACTCCGAGGCCACCCCGGACAAGCCTGCGGGCCCCGACGGAGCGCGGCCGGCGGCACGGGTGGCGGCTGCACTCGTCGGCGGCTTCGGTGGGGTCGGCCCTGTTCGGCAGCCGGGTGGCGCCGGCCCCGGCCGGTTGGCAGGGGCCGCCCGGCCGGGGCCGAAGAAGGCAAGGGGAGGCGAGAGCTTTGGGTGCGGAGCGTGAAATCACCGAGGACATCCTCTCGGGTCGCCTTGAGCCCCGGGTGGGTCTCGAGTGCCTTCTCCTGGTCAGCCGGGGCGTGCGCCCAGGGGCGATCGTCACCGTCCCGGCCGAGCTCCCGGATGGTGAGGTCCTTGGGGCACAGGTGGACTACGAGTTCCGGGCGAGGCTTGCCGGTCAGGCGCAAGACCTCAAAACCCGCCTCACCGACGCCATGGAGAGGCGGCGGAAGAAGCCGCTCGAGTTCAAGGCGTACGTCCTCAGGTCGGCCTTCGAGAACAACGTGATGTCCAGCGCTTCGTACTTCCGGCACCGCGAGGCCGTGTTCGCCCTGGGGCTCGACCTGGAGGAGTCGGAGGTGCGCCCGACAATCAGGGAGTGGTACGTCCACCGCCGTGAGGACCGGCCACGGGTGCTGGAGCTCCTGAGGCGCCGACGGGAGATACAGCGCGCCCGCACGCAGTTCGACCCTTCACGACCGGTCAGCTACTACGTCTACCCCGAAGAGCGGGACCCCGAGTACCTCAGGTCGCTGGGCCGGCTGCTCGGCTACCCCGAGTGCTGCATCGAAGCGTACGTCGCCGGTCGCGAGGCGGCCGAGCGGGACCCCGAGGCCATCCCGGAGCGGCGGGCCGCCCGCCAGCTCGAGAGCGAGTCCGCGGAGCCCGAGGCGTACTGGCTCAAGGACTTCTTCCCCTGTCGCCCGGCGTGTCCGGCGGCACGGGCCAAAGGGCGCGAGGCTCTGGCGGCGCTCGCTGCCGCGGACGCGCGCCTAGGCGACCTCTATCGGGAGCACCTCGGGCGGAACCTCGCGCGGGTCAGAGCCGGCCCGGAACTCATCCAGGCCCACGAGGAGTGGCTCAGGCGGCGTTAGCCGTCGCGCGCTAGAGGACGGCGTCCCCGGGGACGACGAGGCGGGTCCGGTCCGGCAGGAGCGCCTTGAGGCGCCCGGCCGGGACGCCGAGGAGGTCGAGGCCGAGGCGGTCGAAAGCCACCGGAGGCAGGAAGACCGCTTCCCCGGGTCCGGGCGGGTGATCTCGGAGGGCTGAGGCCAGGTCAGCGACGGTGAGGAGGCCCGCGCAGCCGATGGAGCCCCCGAAGGTCTTCGATGGGACGGTCAGGACGCGGGTCGGGGGCAGGCCCTCACCTCCGGGCAGCCGGCCGGCCGCGCGGAAGGCCGCCTCAAGGACGGGTGCGGCCAGGGTCGAGGTCAGGACCGTCGAGCGCACGACGCCGAGCCGACGGGCGAGACGGCCGACCACGAGGATGTCTTCCGGGTCGACGTCTCGGTCCAGGACCAATCCGCCACCCGATATCGCGGCGCCCTCTCCTCCCAGGACCCCAGCCTGTCTGTCCAGGACCAGGTCACCGCGGCCGGCGGTACCCAACCGCACCCGTCCGGCGCGCCGGAGGGCCTCAACGCAGCGCCGGAAGGCGTCCACCCGCGAGAAGGGAGGCTCCCCCTCCACGTGGGTCAGGACGTCCCCCGGTCCTAGCCCCGCCCGTGCGGCCGGGGAACCGGGGAGCACACCCACGAGACGGGGCTCGAGGTCGCTCAGAAGGGGCGGCTCGAGGGTCACCGGGAGGCCGGGCGCGGCGGCCCGGGCCTCCTCCACCAGGGCGGCCACCTCGGCCGCCGAAGGCAGCAGCGCGCGGACCTCTGCGGGAGTGCGGAAGGTATGACCGGGGACGAAGACGCGGAGAAGGCGGGCCCCGTGGGCGGCCACGAAACGGGCAGCAGCGGGGAGGTCGCTCCTCCCGGTAAGGGCGGGCACGGCGACCACGCTGGCGGTCCAGGGAAGCCCGGCCTCGGCGAGAAGGTGCACGGGTAAGCGCGGGTCGTGGTCGACCCCGTGGAGCGTCCGGAAGGCCCGGCGGGAGACGGTGTTGAGGGAGAGTGTCACCTCGACGGGGGCGAGGGCGGCGAGCAGTCCCGCGCGCCGGGAGTCGAGGAGCGTGCCGTTGGTGGTCAGGCGGAGAAGGCACCCGGGCAGGCTCTGTCGGACGAGCTGCACGGCCTCGTCGAAGTCGGGGTGGGTGAGCGGCTCGCCCTCGCAGATGCGCGAGGCCGACTCCCCGATGACGACCGCCTCCGGGGGGCGGCGACGCCGGGCGAGCCGCCCGACCGACTTCCGCAGCTCGTCGAGCGGGCGGGGCGCGATGAAGTGGACACGCAGCCCGGGCGGGTTGGCCCGGTTGCTGCAGAAGACGCACCGGAGGTTGCACGTCGAGGTGAGCGGCAGGATGCCGACAGCCTCCGCCTCCGCGACGGCAGCCTCGAGGTCGGCCCGTCTATCCACAGGAGGCCCGGCGAACGGACCTCCGTCTAGCTGGGTAGGAGGCTGTTTATCCACAGTATCCACAGGACAATCCACATAATCCCTTTACGGCCCGCTTACTCCTTGTCCTTCCTGCGGGTGCGGGCATCCGGGCGAACAGCCGTTTGAAGGGCCGAGGCCGGCGCCGGTGTGGACGGTGCGGGGTCGCACCCTCCGCCGCGCCGTCCGCCCCTCCGTGGGCCACGGCGGCGCGGCGCCCCGCCCAGCCCGGCTGAGGGCCTGATGCGCAGGGGCATCCCGTCCGGGGGTAGCTCGACGGCGGTCCCCGTCGCGAGGAGGAAGTGGGCCAGGGCCGCCACCATCGCGGCGTTGTCGGTGCAGAAAGCCGGAGGGGGCACATGGAGCTCCACCCCTTGCCCCGCCGCCCGCTCGGTCAGCGCCCGGCGCAGGCCACTGTTGGCGGCGACTCCGCCGACGACGGCGAGGCGGTCGAGCCCCGTGGCGGCCAGGGCTTCGAAGGCCCTGCCGACGAGCATCTCCACGACCGCAGCCTGGAAGGACGCGGCCACGTCCTCGAGGGCGAGGCTGCGTCCCGTGCGGCGACACTCCTGCACGTGGTAGAGGACGGCGGTCTTGAGGCCGCTGAAGGAGAAGTCCAGCGTGCCGGGTTCCAGGCGGGCCCTTGGGAAGGACACCGCCCGCGGGTCGCCGCGGGCCGCCAGGCGGTCGATGGCCGGACCGCCGGGATAACCGAGGCCGAGGTACCGGGCCACCTTGTCGAAGGCCTCTCCCGCGGCATCGTCCCGCGTCTCGCCCAGAGGGGTGAAGCGGACGTGGGCGTCCAGGCGGGCCAGGCTCGTGTGGCCCCCGGAGACGATGAGGACCACGAGGGGTGGCTCGGCGCGGCCCCGCACCGGGACGTGACCCGACGGGCCGGAGCTCGGTGCCTGGGTGCGACCCGCTACCGGGCCAGCACTCGCCGCCGTGGTCTCGGGAGGGTCCAGGAAGACGGCGTAGGCGTGGGCCTCAAGGTGGTTGACCGGGACCAGCGGCCGCTCCCAGGCGAGGGCGAGCGCGGAGGCTGCGGCGAGCCCCACTATGAGCGCCCCGGCGAGGCCGGGTCCGGTGGTGACGGCGACGGCGTCCAGGTCCCGCGGGGTCACCCCTGCCCGACGGAGAGCCTGGTCCACGGCCGGCAGGAAGGCCTCGAGGTGACGGCGGGAGGCGACCTCCGGGACCACGCCGCCGTACAGACGGTGGAACTCCACTTGGGAGGAGACTATGCTCGACAGGACGCGTCTGCCGTCGGCAACGACGGCCGCCGAGGTCTCGTCACACGACGTCTCGAGGCCGAGGACCAGGGTCACGGGGCTCCCCCGTCCGCCGGCGCGAGGTCCTTCCACATCACGATGGCGTCCTCGTGGGTGTCGGTGTAGTAGTCGCGACGCAGCCCGGTGGCCCGGTAGCCGAGCTTCTCGTATAGGTGACGGGCCGGGAGGTTCGACACCCGGACCTCGAGCGTTATCCGGGCTGCTCCCAGGTCGGCGGCCTTACGCTCGAGGGCGGCCATCATCCGCCGCCCGACGCCCAGGTTGCGCCAGTCCGGGTGCACGGCGATGTTCGTGATGTGGGCCTCGTCGAGGATGACCCACATCCCGCCGTAGGCGACCACCCGCCCGCCGATACGACCGACCAGGTAGGTCGCGTAGCCGTTCGCGGTGAGCTCGCGGTGGTAGGCTCCGCGCGACCAGGGGGTGGTGAAGGACGCTTGCTCGATGTCCATTACCTCGTCCAGGTCGGTCACGCGCATCGGCTCGAAGCGCAGGCGGGAGAGGACCGCCGGCGGCGGGCTCGGGGCCTCGGGGAGCTTCCCCTCGCTCACGGGCGGCCACCTCCCGGGCTCGGGGCGTCCTTCTGCCCACGCCGGCACGAAGGGACGGCCGGCTGCTCTTGCCCGCCGGTCGGGCCCCGCGGCGGCCAGATGGCCGGGTCCCTCAGATAGAGCGGCACGAGGGCCAGCGGGTCGTCGGGACCATGGGCGGCCAGCCGCTCCACGGCAAGGAGGGCGAGGTCGCCGGCCTCGGGGTACGCGGCCACCGGCGCCGGGTGTGCGCCGACCGAGGCGCGGGCCAGGGCGCCGGCTACGACCGGGTAGTGGAGGGTCGGGCCGTCCCCGGCCAGGAGGGCCTCGCGTGGCCGGGACCCCCCGCGGGCGGCGAGGGCGTCGAGGAGCCACGACGTCACCCGCGCGGGCTCGCCGACGACGTAGGCGTCGCCTCCGACCGCGGGGACGGGCAGCGGGTCGGCGTCCCGCTCGTAGACGGCACCGAAGACTTCGCCGCGCCTGGCATCCACCAGGGCCAGCACCGGCGTCCCGGCCGGGGCACCCGCCCTCCGCCGGGCCGTCCGGGCGAGGACGTCCAACGTACCCACCCCTTTGAGTGGCACGCCCAGGGCCCAGGCCAGCGCCTTGGCTGCCGCGAGGCCCACCCTGACGCCGGTGAAGGAACCGGGCCCGAGGGCGACCGCGATGAGCTCGAGGTCCCGCAGGGCCAGGCCAGCCAGCCGCAGGACCTCCCGGATGGAGGCGGACAGGTCCTCGGCCGGGTAGGCGTCCGGCGCGGGCTCCCAGAAGAGTTCTTCGAGCCGACCCGGATTGACGGCGGCGAGGCTGCGCGCCCCTGTCGAGGTCTCGATGGCGAGCACCCGTGCCGGCCGGGTGGCCGAGGCGGGCACCGGCCGGCTCGAGTGCACCGGGCCGGCGCCGCGCGGGTAGGGGTGACCCGGTGTGACCGCCTCGCGCTCACCTCCGCGGAGGGTGAGGGTGATGACGCGTCGCGTGCGGTCACCGCTCGGGTCGAAGGCAACGTCCACCTCGTAGCGGCGCTCCGGGAGGAGGTCCCACGCCCTGTCGGCCCACTCGACGACGGCGACGCCCTGCCCGTGGAAGAGCTCCCGCCACCCGAGGTCGGCGAGGTCGGTCCGCTCGAGGCGGTAGAGGTCGACGTGCCGCACGGGGAGCCGACCGGGGTAGTCCCGCACGAGGGTGAAGGAAGGGCTCGCCGCGCGCTCGGCCGCCCCGAGCCCCCGGGTGATTCCCCGCGCGAGGCAGGTCTTCCCGGCGCCCAACGGGCCGGTCAGGGCGACGACGTCGCCCGGCTCCAGGTGGGCGCCGAGAGCGGCGCCCAGGCTCTCCGTCTCGGCCTCGGAGGTCGTGGTCACGGTCGCAGGTAGAGGCGGAAGGACCGGGTCACGTCCGACGGCTCGTGGCAACGAGCTCACCTCCGCCCGAAGACACGTAGAAGGTTGGCCGGACCGGGCCGGGTCAATACCCGGGCCCCCCTTCGACGGGGCCGCGCCGGCCCGCCTGGAGCCGCAGCCACTCGGCCCGGACGGCCTTCATGTCCTCCCACACGGGTCTCTTCTTCGAGGGGTCACGGAGGAGGGCCGCGGGGTGGAAGGTGCACATCACCCGGTAGGGACCGACTTCCAGCCACCGCCCGCGGTCCCGGCTGATGCGGAGGTCACCGCCGACCATGGCCTGGGCAGCGGAGGCCCCGAGGCAGACGATGATGGACGGCCTCATGATGGCCAGCCTCTCCTCGAGCCAGACCCGGCAGGCGGCCACCTCCTGCGGCAGGGGGACGCGGTTGCCGGGGGGGCGACAGAGAACCGTGTTCGTGATGTAGACTCCGTCACGACGGAAGCCCACGCTGAGCAGGATGCGGTCGAGGAGCTGCCCCGCAGGACCGACGAAAGGCCGGCCCAGCTCGTCCTCCACCGCCCCGGGCCCCTCGCCCAGGAAGAGGACGCCCGAGTCGGGGTCCCCTTCGCCGAAGACCACGCCGCGGCAGCCGTCCCTGAGGCCGCAGCGCCGGCACTCGCGCGCCCGTGCCGCCAGTGCGGCCAGGGCGTCCGCGCGGGTCGCGTCGGGCAGGAAGAGTCCCGACTGGCCCGGAGCCGGCACAGACGGGGCGGGAACCGGGGTAGACCGGTCCGTCAGGAGGGCCGCCGAACGAGCCTCGGTGCCGTCCCCCTGGCCCGGCAACTCCTCTCCCGGGAGCCCGAAGAGCGCGAGCTGCTCTCCCGGAGCTGTCATCGGCCTCGCCTCCGGTCTCGCTATTCTCCCGGGCGGGCGCGTTACCCTGCCCGTAGACGGTGGCGGGGGCGGGACCGGGTCCTCCGGTCCGCCCCCGCCACTGCGGGCTACGAGCCCGCGCGGACTCCGTAGGTTCAGCTCTCCAGGATCTCGACGTTCGCCCGGGGTACGGTGACGACCTCGCCGGACTCGAGGCGTGCCTTGAGGATGCGCACCTTCGCCTCGGTCTCGATGACGACGAGCTCCGGCGGGAGCTCGACCACGGTCGCCAGACGCCCGAAGTAGGGCTCGCGGATCAGCCGGACCGGGGTTCCCGGGACGAGGCCCTCGCTAGTTTCGGCGGGGGCCTGAGCCTTGGCCGGCTGGTAGCCGGAGACGATGATCTCCGGCCGCATGACCCCCGCGCGGATCTGGGTGGCCCCGGTCACCGACGCCTCGAGACCGTCGAGGCTCTTGAGGAGACCGTAGGTCTTGTCCGCCATCCTCATCGGGCCGAAGCCCTCGGTGACGATGAGCGTGGTCGGGACGTCCTCGTGGCCGGTGATGGCCACACCTATGTCATAGCCCAGGTACTCCACGAGGTCGGTGTCGATGATGCCCCCCGCGACCACGGCGTGGGCCCCGACCTCGACGGCCTTGCGGATGGCTTCGCCGGTGATGAGGGAACCGCCGACGACCACACACCCCTTGCAGGTCTGGTCGATGTCGGCCGCGGTCAGGGGCCGGTCCGGCCCCTGGGCGCGGAAGCGGATGGGCCCGTACTTCTCCCCGCCGACCCCGAAGATGCCCTGGATATAGGCCCCGCGGGTCTCGATGACGACTCCCTCGCGCGGGAGGACCTCAGCGACCTTGCCGTTGATGTAAGCCGTGAGTTCCAGCGGCGTGGGGGGCTCTCGGAGGGTCACCTGACCGGAGACGTCCGAGATACGCTCGATGGTGCCGTCGCAGGGGGCGACAAGGCGCTTCTTCAGGAGTCCGAAGAGGCTCGCCGACATGCCGATGACCTCACCGGCCTTGACGGTGTCACCCTCCTTCTTCTTCATGGCGGAACGGACCTCGTTGGGCAGCAAGGCTAGGACGTTGGCCGCGTTGAGCGTCTGCGGGTCGCCGGGGAGCATCGTCTTGGCCACGACCGTGTCGGGCCTGACCGTGTCACCCAGCTTGACGAGGACGTCACCCTGGATGGGCAGACGGCGCTGCCGCCTGAGGACCGTGTAGTCGGTGACCTTCAGGCCGGGCGTGTAGGCGTGGGCCATCTCAGTTCGCCCCCTCCTTCCCGGTGAGTCGGTCGAGCGGCCCGCCCGGGTAGACGTCCAGCGCGCGGAACCACTCGAGGAGCTTGGCCGCCCTTGTCTTGGGGTCCTCGGGGAGCGCGAGCGGACGCCCGCGCCCGTCCAGGATGAGGCCGCACACCCCGCCCTCCACCTTCGTCTCCAGGCGGTGCCCCGGACCGGCGCCGACGTCGAAGCCGTGCGCCGGGGTGATGTGCAGCTCGGCTGTCACGCCTTCGGGCAGCGGGATGCGCTTCATCTCGCCGTACTTGACGCTCTCCTCGAAGGTCTCGCCGCGGTCCAGCGTGCCCTTGACCCTCACGACCTCCGTGGGGGTCTTGGCCGAGGACTGGCCGGCCGTCGCGACGACCGCGCCGAGCCGGATGAGGCAGTCGCGGTCGAAGACCTGCGCGGAGGCCTCCGGATGGACGGTGGCCAGGACTCCCAGCTGAGGCATCATGAAGATGCTGTCTACCGCGAGCTGGGTCACGCCCTGGGGTTCAAAGCCGTCGATCATCATGAGGGCGGCCTGGACGCGCCGCGGGGCGTGGGAGAGAACGCCGCCGCTACCGATGAGCAGGTTCAGTTTGAGCATATCTATGAGGGTCTCTTTCTGGGTCCTCTGCTCCATGAACCGGTCCATGGTGCCGCCACGGTGCACACCCTTCAGCCCGGTAGCCAGGGACTTGTGGTGGACGAAGGCCAGGGCGAGGGCCTCGCGGCAGATGGCCTGCTCGATGAGGAGCTCCTCGAGCGTCTGAGGGATGGTGGTCGGGCGGATCATCTTGTTGCGGATGCGGTTGCGCAGGTCCGCCTCGGAGATGAAGAACGGCAGCCACCGCTGGATGCGGGGCAGGCCCGCCTCGAGAAGCACGTTGCAGATGCTGTAGCTCATCCCGAGGTTCGCGCTGACCGTCCGGTTGAACGTGTCCTCGAAGAAGGAGAACACGTCGGTGGTGGCCCCGCCGATGTCGACGCCGATCACGGTGATGTTCCTCTGGCGTCCGACCATCTCGACAAGGCTGCCCACGGCCGCCGGGGTGGGCATGATGGGCACCGGGGTCCACTTCATGAGCTTGTCGTAGCCCGGGGCCTGGGCCATCACGTGCTCCATGAAGAGGTTGTGGATCTCCTCCCTGGCCGGCCCGAGGACTTCCTTCTCGAGGACCGGGCGGAGGTTCGGCACCACCCGGAGGTCCATCTTGTCGCCGAGGGTGTCGGCGATGTTCGGTGTCGCGTCTTTGTTGCCAGCGTAGATGACCGGAAGCTTGAAGCCGATGCCGAGGCGTGGCTTGGGCTCGGCGGCGGCGATGAGCTCGGCGATCTCGACGACGTGCTTCTTCGTGCCGCCGTCAACGCCGCCGGACAGCAGGATCATGTCGGGGCGCAGATGGCGGATGCGCTGGATCTTCTGGTGGGGCTTTCGCCCGTCGTTGACGGCGATGCAGTCCATGACGATAGCGCCGGCGCCGAGGGCTGCGCGTTGTGCGCTCTCGGCGGTCATCGTCTTGACGACCCCGGCGACCATCATCTGCAGCCCGCCGCCGGCACTGGACGTAGACAGGTAGATGTCTACCCCCCGCTGCCCCTTCTGCGGGGTGATAATCCCTTTCTCGTCGAGGAGCTGGCGCCCGGTCAGCTCCTCGATCTCCCGGATGGCGTTCCGGGCTCCCGCCGTGACGTCCTCGAAGGGCTTCTCGACGGTGGTCGGAGCCTCGCCACGGACGATTAGGCGATACACCCCGTCGCGCTTCTCGATGAGGATCGCCTTCGTCGTGGTGCTCCCGCAGTCGGTGGCCAGGATTGAGTTGATTTCCCGGCCGAGGTCGTACTTCGGGCGACTCATTCCGTTCCCCCTCTCGGTCTCCCCTCGGGCTCCCGACGCCGACTTTCCGCGGTCCGATGCGGGGCCAGCGCGGGCCGTGTCCGGTTCTCTGTCTCAGGTGCTCTCCCGACCGCCCGGCCCATCCCGGTCTCCCGGCGCCGTGGCCGCCCCGCCCGCCGGGGCGGCTTCACCACCGTCTTCGGGCCGGTCTTGTTCAAGACGCCGCCTGCGCTCGCGCGCTCGGGCGCGCCTCTCCTCGCGGAGCAGGCGTTGCTGCCTGGCCCGCTCCTCCTCGAGTTCCTGCAGACGGTGGACGAGTATGTCCACGTTCTCCGGGTCGCGGAGGAGGTAGCCGTATCTGTCTATGTCCGGCACGAAGACGCCGAGGATGGGTGAGAAGAGGTGGAGAGCGTTACCCGCGATGCGGCTGAATGGTTTGTTGCCCTCGATGAAGAGGATGGCCGGCGCGCCCAACCCCGCGCGGCACAGCCATTGGGCGGCACGCTCGATGATCGCGTCCCGTCGCTCCGGAGTGATCTCGTCGAGCGGCGGCAGGTCGCGGTGCGACAAGACTCATCCCACCCTTCGCCGACGTTTTCGCCCGCTCAATGTTCTTTCCTGTCACCGGCGCAGAGTCGGTCGGGCCTCCGGGAAGGCGGCGGCGCTGTCGGGCGCGGCGAGGCAGCTTCCAGGGCCTCCACCCGCCGGATGAGCCGCTCGAGATTATCCCGGCGTTCAATGAGGCAGGCGAGGTTGGCCAGGCGCAGTGGGTCGGCAACGATACCGAGCACCGGGTCCAGCAGCCGGATGAGGTGGGCTCCGAGCCCGGCTAAGGGCTTCGAGGCTTCGGCTACGAAGACCGCCACGCGCCCCAGGCCCGCCCGTGTGAACTCTTCGGCCAGGTTGTCGACCAGGAAGACCTCCCTCTCTTGCCTCTCTCGCTCAGAGCTTGCGTCGAGGAGCGGCCCCGTCGAGCCGAGTACGTCCCACATCCGCCCGAGGGGTCCGCGGCCGCGGCCCTGTGCGTCCCGAACTTTCTCTGGCCCGTGCTCTTGCACTGTCCCCAGCCCCCCCGTGAGTCGGAGACGGGAGGCACCAGCCGGCACCGCCCGTGTCCTAGGGCGGAGGGTGCTCAGGCGGGACCGGGGGTATGCCGGGCGGGGCCCAGACGGCAGCCCCACCCGGCCCCCTCGCTCTAGAGAAGCTCCAGATTGGCCCGCGGCACGACCACGGTCCGGCCGTCCTCCAGCTCGACCACGGCTACCGGGGTCTTGCACTCGGTCTCGATCCGCTGGGGCTCGCGCGGGAGCTCCAGGATCGTCCCTTTCAGCCCGAAGTACGGGTCGTTGATCACCCGGACCCTGAGGCCCTTCTGCAGGTCCTCGTAGACGACCTCACGGTTCACGAAGGCGCCGGTGTACTCCGGGAAGGGGACGATGACTTCGGGGCGGATGGCGCCGGCGCGGATCTGGGTCGCCCCGTTTATGCAGGCCAGCCGGCCCTCCATCGCTTGCAGGGCCTCGAAGACCTCGACCCGCATGTCCAGGTGCCCGAAGCCCTCCATCAGGATGAGGGTCATGGGGATGTCTTCCTGGCCGGTGATACCGACCCCGAGCTTCACACCGAGGGACTGCACGACATTGAGGTAACTGGCCGTGGCGGCGATAACCCCGCGGGCGCCGACCTCCAGGGCCCGCTTCAGCGCGGCGTTGGTCGCCATTGAGCCGCCGACCAGGATCTTGCCCTCGCAGTCCGGGGTGATGTGGTCCTCGGTGAGGACCTCACCCGGCCCGTTCACGAGGACCTTGAGCTCCCCGAACCGCTCGCGCCCCACCCCGAAGATCCCCGTGATGCGCACGGCCGGTACCTGCACCACGCAGCCGCGCTTGGGGATGACGGAGGCCACCGTACCGCGGAGGTACGCCGAGACAACGACCTCCTTGAAGGGCCGGGAGATGGTGACCATGCCGGTCTGGTAGTTGATGTTGGTGATCACGCCGGAGACGGGTGCCTTGGAGTTGCGGACGTAGTAGGCTGCGGCGTCACCCTTCTTGGCGATGATCTCGCCCCGCTTCACCTCGTCGCCCACTTTGGCCGTCATGAAGCGCTCGAGGTCCCGGGGTCGGCAGCCTAGGTCGAAGGCGACGTCGAAGTCGACCGGGGGTTCTTCCTTGCCGAAGACCTCCCGGATGACGACCCGTCCGGATTTGGGCGAGATGTCCTCGATGACCCCGTCGGTCGGCGCCTCGAGCTCCTTGGCGCCGTAGAGGCCGCCGGCCAGGCCGCGGGCGATAATCTCCTTGGCCTTGACCTGGTCGCCGACCTTCTTCAGCATGCACTGCGGCAGCTCGTGGTCCTGCACACCGATTAGACGAGCCACGGGTATGACCCACGGGATCCCCGGGCGCAGGCTGATCTTCGCCACCGGGGTGTCCGGCTCGACCGGCTGGCCCGCCTCGACGAGGACCTCTCCGGGCAGCGGAAGGACGCGCGTCTTCTTGACCAGCGTGACCTGCTGGCTAACGACGGACTCGAGTGAGGAGACCACCGCGTCTGACCCCCTTGTCTTCGTCCCGAGAAGCCCCCTGGACTCCTTTGACCGGGCTCTCCTCGAGGTACTTGCGGACGACATCCATCGGGTAGGCGTCCATCGCCTCGTACCACGCCAAGAGACGCTCGACCCGCTTCTTCTCGTCGCTCGGCAGCTCGAGCGGGCGGCCGCGGCAGTCGAGGATGAGTCCGACCAACCCTCCGTGGACGACTTGACCCGTCACGCGCTTGCCCTTACCGGCGCCGAGGTCGAGCGGCCCGAACGGCTCGGCGTCAACGGTCGCCGTCTCGCCTACCCCGAGGGCGATGCGCCGGATGTCCCCGTAGTTCACGGTCTCCTCCACGACCCGCCCGTCGGGCATCGTGACCTTCACTTTGAGAGCTGGTCTGCCCTCGCGGGAGGTGCCGCTCGGGGCGATGACCGTACCGAGGCGCACCAGGCAGTCCTTGTCGAACACCTCGGCCGCGATGTCCGGGTAGGCGCTGGCCAGCACTCCGAGGTGGGGCATCATGAAGATGCTGTCCACGGCGAGCTGGCAGAGGCACTCGGGCTGGAACGAGTCGAGGAGCATCAGCGCGGCCTGGTTCCTTCGCGGAGCGTGGGACAGGACACCGCCACTGCCGACGAGGATCCCGAGCTTCTTCATGTCGATGATCTCGGTGCCGAAGGACGACTTCACCGTGTCCTTCATGCTGCGCCAGACTACCGAGAGCTGCTCTTGTTCGATCTTCCGGGCGAGTTGTTTGTGGTGCTCGAAGGAGAGGCGCAGGGCCTCCCGCGCGATGGCTTGCTCGAGGATGAGGTTCGCGACGGTCTGCGGGATGGTGGTCGGCCGGACCATCTTGTTGGAGATCCAGTCGCTGAGGCCCTCCTTGTCAACCTCGAAGGGCACCCAGCGGCGGATGTTCTCGTACCCCGCCTGCTCGTAGACGTTGCAGATGCTGTAGCTCATGCCGAGGTTGGCGCTGACCGTCCGCGTGAACGTGTCGGCGAACTCGGAGAACACGTCCGTCGTCGCGCCACCTATGTCCACACCGATGATGGACGTGTTGTACTGCTTGGCCATCACCTGGATGATGTAGCCGACCGCGCCGGGCGTCGGCATGATGGTCGTGTCGACCCACTTCATGAGCTCCCCGTACCCGGGGGCCTGCGCCATGACGTGGTTCATGAACAGGTCGTGGATGGCCTCGCGCGCGGGACCGAGGTTCTCCACGTCGGACCGCGGCCGCACGTTCTCCACGATATGGACGTCCATGGTTCCCTCGCACACCGACGACACGAGGTCGGCGGCGTCCTTGTTCCCGGCGTACACCAGCGGAAGCTTGTACGTCTGACCGAACCGCGGCTGCGGGTTGGCCTGGACGATGGTCTCGGCCATAGCGGCGAGGTACGAGACCGAGCCTCCGTCCACCCCTCCCGACATCAGGATGATGTCGGGGCGGAGTTGCGTGATGCGCGTGATCTGTTCCGACGTCGAGCGCCCGTCGTCCACGGCGATGACGTCCAGGACGACCGCACCGGCCCCGAGCGCTGCGCGGTGCGCGGAGTCGGCGCTGATGTGCGTCACGAGCCCGGCGACCATCATCTGGAGGCCGCCGCCGGCGCTTGACGTGGATACGTAGTAATCCACCCCGCTGTCGCCCTGTCTCGGGCGGATCAGCCGGCCCTCCTGGTCGAGGATGGGGCGCTGGAGGAGTTCTTCCACGCGCTTGATGGCCTTCCGCACGCCGATCATGACGTTCTCCCACGGGGCCTCGACCGTGGTGGGCATCTCGCCCCTGGTTACCAGCCGGTACTCCTCGCCACGCTTCTCGATGAGAATAGCCTTCGTGGTCGTGCTGCCGACATCTGTGGCCAGTATGGACTGCGGTCTATCTTGGGCCACTTGTCCCCTCCCCCTCTCCGACTTAGTCCCCTTCAGGGTAGCCACACGGAACCGGAAAAGCCCCCAGCTCGGTAGGACTCGGCTGACGCGCAAGGAGTTCCCGCCCGGGAGGGCACGCCGCGTGGGGGCGGCCGCGAGGTGCCTTTCGAGAGGCGAAAGGTTGTCCCTGTACACCGGTTGGGAGGGCCCACCCCACGGTCGCGGGGCGGGCCCCCCCAACAGCCGTCCGCTCGGCGGGGCCCACGTCTCGGTTAGACGCTGAACCCCAGCCACTGCACGAAGATCGTGTTCATCCGCGACAGGAAGAGGTTCCAACGGTAGAGGACCGTGTTCCCGAACGCGGACCCGAGCGCGATCATGATGTACCACTTTCCGACCTCGGCGACACCGCCGACGACCGGGTTCTCCTTAGCGATCGTGAACAGGAAGTACACGAGCGCGGAGAGCACGCCGATGAACACGAGGACGTTCTTAACCGTGTTCAGCGGGAGGAAAGTGGCCGAGACCTGCGTGAGCCAGACGGCCGGGTCGAAGGCCAAGACGTACCCTGTGCCGTACCCGACCCAGAAGGACATGGGGTAGCGCGCGAGCCAGGACAGCGACGGCACGTACCTGAAGAAGATCATCAGGCCGAGCAGAATGGCGATAATGTAGTGCCACTGGCCGTCCTTGATGATCCACTCTTGGATGGCCGGGGTGATGTAGTTGAAGAACATGTAGACGAACCAGTACGCCGTGGCCAGACCGAGGTAGACGGTCTCGGCGAACCGCCACACCGGGTTGTCCTTGTATAGGTACGTGTATACGGCCAGGATGCAGAGCGCCTGGGCCCAAATGCCGGGATTAGTGCTCAGGTGCACTATGTTTCACCTCCTTACGGCGTCTCGGTTGAGAGCCGTGCCGTGCCAGGCCGGTCTCTGTCCCGGCCGTTACTTCTTGCGGCTCGTGAGGTAGCCGATGTTGCCCAGGATGATGAAGAGAGTCACCATGAGGGCGATGACCGACATGGTGTCCTGCGACTTCACAGCCTTGCCGGGCTTCCCGACGAGCAGCTCGTACTCGGCCGCACCGCGGCTACCACCGATGAGACCCTTGTACTGGCCGGAGTCGAGGAACGGCGTGTGCTCCGGGACGGACATCTGGATGACGCCCACGACCAAGGGGATCCCGGTGGGGGTCGAGACGTAGGTCAGCCACTCGCGCGCGCCGGGAGTGCCGCAGTCAAGCACTAGGATGGCGTCGACGTACTCGGCGGCCAGCTTCGGAACCTGCGAGATGATGGGGAACTGGGCCAGAGGCTGGTTGTTGTAGTCCGTGATGCAGGCCGTGACGAGGTCGTTGGTCGCCTGCTGCATCCAGATGCTGCCGCCGGGCTTCGAGCCGAGCTCGATGTAGTCCTCGCCGTAGGTGTACCCGTAGTCGCCGAGGATGTCGGTCACGATAGGATGGAGCATCTGCACGCCGAGGGTCCAGCTCGTGTTGCCGATGAGCATCTTGTACCCCCGCTTGGCGCACTGATGCAGCATGGCGACGAACATCGGATCTAGCTCACCGCGCGCGCCGGGGTCGTACATCGGCGCGATGAAGACCAGGGAGCCGTCCGGCAGGTTCTCGATGGCGCTATAAGCCCCCCGCGTCATGTCGGAGATCTTGACCGGCAGGCCGAGGGGGACGAAGAGCGTCAGGATGACCAGAGCCGCCGCGATGAGGTAGATGATCCGACGGTCGATTTTCATCAGGCGTTCCACTTAAGAGGCACCTCCTTCCGGAGATGAGCTCCTTTCACCTTCCATTCAATTGTCTATCCCTGGGCGCTGCGCACCAGGGCGTCAGACGGCAGGGCGTCACTGCGTGCCCGTGCCGCCGATGTGGGCGCGCTCGAGGCCGAGCATGATGCGCAGGGCCGTCGCGAAGCCGCCAACGTAGGCGCCCAGCGTGATGGCCCGCATCGCCGCCATGTTCAGAGTGCCCATCATCCACTGGTTGACGAACCCGCTCCAGCCGCCCAGCCACGACTTCCAGATGGCGTCGCCGATGGGCGCCCGGCCGAGCATCACGAGCACCGCGCACACGAGGAGGATTGTGGCCTCCTTGGTCCGCACGCGGAACGCCCGGTAGGCCGCGGAGGTGATGAAGAAGGCAACCATCGAGAAGATGGCGGCGCTCAGGGCGGCCATGATGTTCTCGTAGATCCAACCGAAGATGGGCCCCTCGAAGCTCCACTCCGCAAGGCCGACGATGAGGTAGCCGTACATCGTCAGGAGAAGGATGATGCTGAAGACCCATCCTTCGCGCTTGCGCTGGATGTTCTTCCAGTGGATGACCGTGAGGTTGACGAAGCCGAGGGCCAGGGCGACGGCATAGCTGATTTGGAACCAGTTGTTGAGGTACTCCATCAGGTTCCACTGCTTGCCGAGGTAGAAGTACTGCGAGAAGATGACGACCAGAGAGGACAGGACGGTCAGGATCATCGGACCCTCTTTACGCATCTAGACACCCCCTTTGCTCTCAGGTGCCCCTTCCGTGGTCAAACGGGCGCTGCGCTCTGTGGCAGCAACCCTCTTCGCTTAGTTCTTCAGCAGGCTCTTCAGCCAGGTCGTGCTCGGGTCGATCGTGGCCCAGATGCAGCCGACGAGGATAAGCAGCCAGATGGCGATCTTGAGGATGTCCTGCCCGACGACGGTGCCGTACATGACCGGCTCCTTGGACAGGTAGGCGCTGGCCGCGTAAATCTCCTCACCGATGAGGGCGTAGTCGCAGGCGGCGACGAAGAACGGCAGCTGGTGCGTGTTGGCGGTGCCGCCGATCTGGATCATCCCCTGGAACGAACCCGTCTCGGCCAGGATGAGCGACTCGGCGTAGAACGAGCCGACCATGATGTTCGCCGCCGGACGCTCGCGCTCGAAGATGCCGATGCAAGCGCCGCAGAAGGCGAACTGCTCCGCCGACAGGAAGCGGACGTCGTCCGGGTTGAACGCGTCGGGACGCCCCTCCTCGAGGTAGGCCTGCCGGGTGATCTCCTCGATGACCGCGTAGGGCAGCGGGTCGCAGGTCAGCGCCAGGAACCTGGTGTCGTACCGGGCGCACTGCCGCGACACATGGGCGATGATGCCGAGCGCGGCCAGGGTCTGCGGGTTATCGATGCTCTGGATGCCCGGGATGAACGTCACCGGCCGCCCCATCTCGGTGGCGCGACCGATGGCCTCATCGACGGCCTCGAGACCGGCGACCTTCTTAATCGTCGGGATCTTGCGGCCGGTCCGGGCGCGAGCGATCATGACCCAGACGAGGACGGCGAGGGCCAGGACGATGAAGAAGTCGACGAGCGCACCCTCCGCGAAGATCCCCCAGACGGCCTTGGCTTCCCCCTGAGCGATTAGCCACATCATTGTGCTGTCTCACCTCCTGGACTTGGTCTGCCTTGCTATCGCTACACTCCAGGAGAGCCGGAAGGGGGACACTCCCCTGGAGACGCAGCCCACCCGTCAGGCGGTCGGTGGCCCAGAAATGGCTACAAACCGACGTAGTTCCATTCGCTATGGTCGGCTCTTCTCCTCCTGGACCGACGGATTTCGCGCCGGGAGCGTCCGGTCGGACATAGAGCCGCCCTCCCCTGCCGCTCCTTCCTGCCCAGGGACGAAACGCCTGACGACGTCTAACACCTGCTCCCGGTTGTCGCGGCCGAAGTAGAGAGTCATGCCCTTGAGGTAGCGCTTCCGGAGGTCGGTCGGACTGAGCCGGAGGTACACGCCGTCGCGCAGGACGCGGTAGCCGTCGAAATCTGTCCAGCGGTGCCCTTCCAGGGAGAAGAAGATCCTCTGATAAGCCTTTTTGTTGGTGAGGACGAACCCGGTGGGGAAGTAGAGCGGCCCGAGTGCTCCACCCAGGAGGACAGCGGCCAGGACTACGGGGCCGATCTGGCCCCCGAAACCCCACCAGACCAGAGCCAAGCCGAGGACGGTGGCGACCATGCCCACCGCGAAGGTCCTGGGACTCCGCCTAGCCAACGAGGAAGACCACTTGAGCAGCGTGACCTCAGGCGAGTACGCCTCCGACCGCGGAACTCCGTTCGCCTCAGGCGTCAACCCGCCAGACCTCCCCGCGTCACCGGCTCGACATGCCGTGCCGACAATCGCCTGGACCGACCGCCGGTTCCGGTCGCCTCGGTTCTCTCACGGGAACGTCTATTTCGCTCGAGTCCTCCCATTCCCTGCCGACCGGTCTGCCTTATATCCGGGCCAGCTCGTCTTCGCGCCTGAGACCGAGGAGAAGGGCCAGATTCGCGCGCCCGTCCAGGCGCGGCTCGATCTCTCCCGCGTTCGCAGTCAAGAGCGAGGTCACGCCCGGGCCGTGGCCGGCGATGCGGGAATCGCTGTGGATGACCACACCGATGATGATGGCCCCCCGCCGGAAACTCCGCCCGTAGAACGAGGAATGGTCCCGGATGGCAACCAGGTCACCGAAACGCAGGCGGTCCAGGCCGAGCTCCTTCAGCAGACCCGGGTCCTGGCTCGTGATGTCGTAGTCCCCGCTGTGGGAGGTGGACGCCCCGAGCCCGGAACCCATGAGGTAGCCGGGCACCTCGGCGACGACCGGCACACTCAGGCGCGGCCCGTCCGGTCCGTCCACGACCTCCGGGTCGAGCCGCTCGAAGAGGTCCGGGTCGAGGTTCATGACCTTTATGCCGGGGAAGTCCGGTAGCTCCAGCCCCTGGCCCCACGCCCGGACCAGCACTTTGTCGCCGACGGCCAGCTCCTCGAGGACCTCCGGTTCGAAATCTATGAGCACGTGCTCGATGCCACCGTGCTTACCCGTGACGTACCCACGGGCGCCCTTCGCCTCCCCCGAGACCACGGTCGCCCGGTTCCCGACGCAGGCCAGCGTGTTGTAGGCCGCGTTAACCTTCTCGTCCTTGTCCTTGGTGCTCACTCCGGGTTCCACGTGGTCGCCGGCCCAGCCGAAAGCCGGGTCGCCCACCCTCACGTTGTAGACGATGCCCCCGGTGGCAGGGCCCACACGGGCCACGCCGTCGTAACCCACCCGGTAGGGCATAGTCATGATCGGACTGGAGACCTCTCCTTGCACGGAGATGGCCACCACCCGGTCGCGGTTCGTCCTCGGCTTCATCTCGTTGACCTCCTGTTGACGTCCTCAGGTGTCGACGCTCCCGGCTAGGGTGATGAGGGCGCGGACGGCTTTGAAGGCGACGACGAAATCGTCGTGCGTGAAGGCCACCGTCAGCGGGTCTAGCCGGCGTACCCCGGGGATGAGCAGGGCGGCGTCCGCCATCGCGGTGTGCGTAAGGCGCAGCTCGAACGTCACCGGCCGCGGGGGGACAAGGGGCCGGGCTTTCCCGACCATCCCCACGGCCTGGGCGGCCGCCTCCTGGATGAGGGCGTTGGCCCGTTCGAAGGGCAGGCACCGCGCCGCGTACCTCCCGACGGGCTCCTTGACGGCCACGGTCAGCACCCCCGGCAGGACGGCCGCGGCTTCTGTCGTCGTCTCGCTGTCCCCCGTGACCAGCAGGACCGGCACGCCGAAGTACCCGGCGATGTAAGCGTTGAGGAGCGTCTCCCCGGCCGCCCTGCCCTCGATACGCAGCTCCTGGACGACGCGCCCGGAGTAGGTGTGGTTGAGCACTCCCGGTGTCCCCGCGCGCGCGTGGTAGCCGACGAAGAAGGCCCCGCTCATCGAGTCCTCCACGCCCTGCATCATGCTCAGGGGCTTGGGCGAACCCGTGATGAGCTCGGCCGAAGGATGGAGCTCCTCGAGGAGCAGGTTCCTCATCCCGCCGTGGCTGTCGTTGACCACGACATGGCCCGCGCCTCCCTCGACAGCCCCCACGACGGCCGCGTTCACCTGCCTGGTCATGAGGCGCCTGGCCCTCCCGTAGTCTTCGCCCTGGCCCGGCCCGGTGTACTCGCTCCCGACCACTCCGCTGATACCCTCGATGTCGCAGGAGATGAAGATGCGCGGCACCGGCCGTTCCGACCTGTTCTCCGACATGAGTGCCACTCCCCTTCCCTCGTCCTCCCTCGGCCCTCCCACGGCCTTCCGTCCCGGAGCCTTCCCACCGCCTTCCGCCCGGGCCGATGACACCCTCGTCCTAGGCAGGGAGACGTCCGGCGAGCTTGAGCCTGAACACCGGTTCGATGGACCCGATGACCTCGTCGCGGTGGTTCATGTTCCGCGGCCGGCGGAAGGGCTCGAGCTCGCCCGGGATGTCCGGACCCACGACTCCCAGCTCCTCCAGCACCCGCACCACGGCCGGTCCGACGGCCCGGGAGCCCCCGTCGTCGATCTTGACGGCGCATCCCAGGCCACGGCCGGGGACGCCGAAGCAGTAGACGCCCTCCGCCCCTCCCTTGGCCAGGACCGGCGTCGCCCTCAACAAGGCCGTGCAGAGCCTCCCGGTCCCCGCGACCATCTCGGGGTGAGCCCGCATGGCCCGGCCGACCAGAGCAGCCGCCCGCGCGCGCTGCGGACCGAAACCGGTGCGGAGGTCTTGCGGGCAGGCCAGGCGGGCGAAGCCCAGCGCCATGTTGCGCAGCGGCAGGGCGAAGACCGCCACTCCGCAGCCGTCCTTGGCCACGCCGATGGCCCGGGCAGGGTAGCCCGTGACCGCGGCAACGTTCTCCAAGCACAGGCGCTGGACGGGGTGGTCCTCCATCCAGTAATCATCGAGGCTCCAGCCCATTCTCTTGGCCAAGGCCAGCATGCCGGCGTGCTTCCCGGAGCAGTTGGAGTGGACCGTGGTCGGCTCACGACCTTCCCGGAGGAGGGCCCTCGCCGAAGGACCATGCGTGGGCAAGTGAGTCCCGCACTGGAGGTGCGATTCGTCCAAGCCGAGTTTCCGCAGGATGCCCAGGACCGCCTCGACGTGGCAGAGCTCGGAGCTGTGCGACGCGCACATGACTGCCAGCTCCCGCTCGGTGAGGCCGAACTCGTCGTACGCACCGCTCTCGACGACCGCCAGCGCCTGGATGGGCTTGGCCGCGCTCCGCATGAAGGTGACGCAGTCCGGGTCGCCGACCGAGGCCACAAGCCTCCCGTCGAGGTCCACTACGGCGACGCTGCCGCGATGGACGCATTCGACGTGATCCCCTCGCCGCACCTGGACGACAATCTCAGACATGGCTCCTCTCCCTTCGCCCCCGGGACCCTTCGCCGGCTCGACCCGGAGTCCCCCGCGAGGAGCATCCACTCCGGAGGCCCAGGCCGTGGGCCGGCGGTGACTTCTCAGTCCCGTCGGTCGCTTCCTAGACCCGTCCGTGGCGACGCATGATCTCCAGGACCTCACCTATCGGCATGGCGTAGCGCACATGCCCGTCACGCCCGACCATGGTCTCGGCTTTGAACAGGGCGTTGACGATGGCTTCCTCCGTCGCCTCGACTGCGGCCTGGAACAGCGGTCCGAAGCGGCGGTCGTCCTCGGCCAGGACCCGGCGCGTGAGGACAGGCTCGTCTGGGAAAGCGGGCTCCGGGTCGGCGACGCTGAAGGCCAGGACGAAGTCGCCGCTGGAGTGGCCTCCGACGGAACCGGTACGGGCTAGGCCGAAGGTGGCCCTCCGGGAGACCCGGGTGAGCTGCCGCGAGGTGAGCGGCGCATCGGTGGCGAGCACGACCATGATCGAGCCGCCCGGCACCCGGGTCTCCTCCTCAGCCGTGGCCGCGGGCCCCCGCCGGCCGTGCCGGCCCCTGGCTTCCAGCTCGCGCCCAACGGGGACACCGTCCAGCCGGAGGTCGGCGAGGCGGCCGAAGTTGGCCACGACGAGGCACCCTATCGTGACCTCCAGGCGGTCTTCGACCAGGCACACCCGGCGCGACGACGTACCGACACCGCCCTTGAAGCCGAGGCAGGACATGCCCGTCCCGGCCCCCACGTTGCCCTCGGCCACCGGCCCACCGGCCGCCCCGGCCAGCGCCTCGAGGCAATGGTCGGGCTTGACGTGCCGGCCTCGGATGTCGCTGAGGTAGGCGTCGGAGCACTCCCCCACGACCGGGTTGACCGTGCCCGCGGTGAGCCCTATGTCGGGGTTCTGAGCCAGGGCATCGGTCACCAGCGCGTCGGCGGCGGTCCAGACGCTCAGGGTGTTCGTGAGGAGGATAGGCGTCTCGAGCACCCCTAGCTCCTCGAGTTGCGGAAGGCCGACGGTCTTGCCGTAGCCGTTGAAGACGAAGAGTGCCGCCCGCGGCCGCAGGCGGTAGACGTTGCCCGGGTGAGGCCGGATGGCCGTCACCCCCGTCCGGACGGCCTCGGAGCCCTCCCCCCGGACCAGCGTGACGTGCCCGACCAGGACGCCCGGGACGTCGGTGATGGCGTTCAGGGGGCCCGGCGGCAACCGGCCGAGCGCCAGGCCGGCCTCGCGCGCCCGTGGTCGCTTGTCTGACGTCGTGTAGACGCCTCCCTCCCGGACCAGCCGTTCCTCCTCCACCTCAACGCAGCCTCACACACCTTCGAGGTGGCCCGCTGCGGCCGCCGTGGGCCCGCCGCGTCCCCGGGCCTGCCGCCGGGCGGACGCCTCGTCGACCAGGGCTCTGAAAAGACTCAGGAAGACCCGGTCGCGGGCCCAGAGGTTCTCCGGGTGCCACTGGACCCCGAAGGCCAGGCCGGGCCCAGTGCCCTCCAGGGCCTCCACCACACCGTCGGGGGCGGTCGCAGAGACGCGGAAACCCTCCGGGACCCGCCGGACAGCCTGGTGGTGGAAAGAGTTGACGCTCAGCAGGCCGGGGCCGCCCAGGAGACGGGCGAGAAGGGTGCCCTCGCGCACCTTGACGGGGTGCGTGCGCGCGGTGCGCGGAGCCGACTGCCGGTGCTTCAGGACCCCGGGGACCTGGCTCGGAAGGTCCTGGTAGAGGTCTCCTCCGGCCGCCACGGCCAGGACCTGGAGACCGCGGCAGATGCCGAACACCGGGGTCCCCGAGGCCAGGGCCCCACGCACCAGGGCCAGCTCGAAGTGGTCCCGGGCCGGCTCGAGCTCGCCCAGGTTCGCGTGGGGTCCCTCCCCGAAGTGGGCCGGGTCGAGGTCTCCCCCACCCGTGAGGAGAAGGCCGTCGGTCGCGGCCAGGACTTCCCGCGCCCAGCGAGCGGCGTTCGCGGCCATCTCATGGTCGGGAGCCTCCCGCACCCCACCGGGGATGGCGACGATGACCGGCAGCCCACCGGCCTCCTCCACCCCGCCCGTGTAGTCGACGCCCAACCGGCTCCACCGGAGGTCTTCGGTGAGACCGCAGGTGACCGCGATGAGGGGCCGACCGGAGGGCCCAGGGTTGCCAGGCGGCCCAAGGTTGCCGGACGGCCCGGGGTTGCCGTCGCCGGTCACTGCGGGCCCACCCCGTCCGCCCGTGCCAGGTACGACTCAAGGGCCGGCGCCTGCGCCATGAGGCCCGGCCACCCTCCCGTGTGCATGAAGAGCACGTTGGACGTCGAGGATAGCACCCCTTCACGGATGAGTCCGATCAGGCCGGCGAGGGCCTTGCCCGTGTAGACCGGGTCGAGGACCAGGGCCTCGGTCCGGGCGGCGGCAAGGATGGCCTCCCACCCGGCCGCGGTCGGGATGGCGTACCCGGGCCCGACCGACCCACCGTGCACCGTCGCGGGCGGGACCGTGCCGGGCGCGACGCCGAGGAGGGCCGCGGTGGAAGCCACCAGGGCGTCCACCCGGGCGGCGGCCACCTCCGGGGCGCGGCTGATGCTTACGCCGTGGACCTCCGTGCCCGGGAGGTAAAGGGCCGCCCCGAGCTGCAGGCCGGCGTGGGTCCCGCCCGACCCGGTGGCGACGAAGATGTGGTCAAAGGTGACACCCTCGGCCTGGGCCTGCGCGGCGATCTCGAGGGCGCAGGCAACATAGCCGGCGGTACCGATGGCGTTCGAGCCCCCGAGCGGGATGACGTAGGGACGGCGCCCTCGCCGCTCCAGGGCGGCTGCGGTCTCCTGAAGGCCGCGTTCCACCGTCTCCTCGGAGTCGTCCTCGAGGAGGACGACTTCCGCCCCGAAGACGCGGTCGAGGAGGTAATTGCTCTGGAAGCGGGGCCCGACCGGCAGGCCGTGGGCCTCGAGGTCCGCCGGCGGCGTCAGGACGAGGACGACCCTGAGCCCCAGCCGGGAGCAGGCGGCTGCCGTCAGACGGGCGTGATTGGACTGCAGTCCGCCCGTGGTGACGACGGTGTCGGCCCCCCGCCGGACGGCCTCACCCAGGAGATACTCGAGCTTACGGACTTTGTTGCCCCCGAGGCCCAGGCCGGAGAGGTCGTCTCGTTTGACCCAGAGGTGCGGACCCCCGAGGGCAGCCGAGAGCCGGGGGCACTCTTCCAGGGGAGTCGGCCAGGAGCCGAGGGGGACCCGGTCGAGCTCGGTCAGGCGCACGTCGGTCCACCTCCGAGCTTGAAAGTGCCGAGGACGGAGCGGAAAGCCACGGGCCGCCCGTCGCGCAGGAAGACCCGCGGGACCCGGCGACCCAGCGTGGAGACAATCTCGTAGCTAATCGTTCCACAGAGGTCCGCCAGCTCCTCCGCAGGTAGGCCCGGCCCCAGCAGGACCGCCTCGTCCCCGGGCTTGGCCTCGGGAACGGCGTCGAGGCCGACCATGAGGTGGTCCATGCACACCCGGCCGAGCACGGGGCAGGTCACACCCCGCACCAGGACCCGCCCTCTCCCCGAGAGGGCGCGCCGGTAGCCGTCCGCGTAGCCGACCGGAAGAGTGCCCACCAGGGTCGGCTTCCGCGCGACGAACTCGCGCCCGTAGGAGACCGACGCGCCGGGCTCGACCCACTTCACCTGCGCTAGGCGCGTCTTCCAAGTGAGCACCGGGGTCAGGACGGCTCGGCTCCGGTCGACCACGGGCGAGGGGTACAGGCCGTACAGGGCGATGCCGGCCCGGACGAGGTCGTACCGCGTCCCGGGCAGGTCCAGGAGGGCCGCGGTGTTGGCCGCGTGGCGCCAGCGGAATTCCAGGCCCGCGGCGGCGCATAGCGTGAGGAAACCCTCGAACCGGCGGACTTGCTCGAGGGCGAAGGCCTTCTGGGCCTCGTCGGCCGTGGCGAAATGCGTGTAGACACCCTCGAGCCCAAGACCGGCCAGCCGGGACAGGCGCACGGCCAGCTCTACCCCAGCCTTGTCCGGCGTGACGCCGAGCCGGCCCATACCCGTGTCCACCTTGAGGTGCGCCCGGGCCGGCCTTCCGGCCCGGCGCCCGGCCGCGGCGAGGGCCTCGGCCGTGGGCTCGTCGAAGACCGCCGCGGCCACGTCGAGGGCGACCAGGGTCTCCGCGTGGGCCGGGAGTGAAGGTCCCAGGACGAGGATGGGCGCTTCTAGGCCGGCCCGCCTGAGCTCCACGGCCTCCTCGAGGGCGGCCACGCCGAGCCACGAGGCACCCGCCTCCAAGGCCACCCGAGCGACCTGGACCGCCCCGTGACCGTAGGCGTCGGCCTTGACCACGGCCATGAGGGCCGCCGGCGCCGCGAGCTGGGCCAGGCACCGCGTGTTGGCGGCCACGGCGTCGAGGGAGACCTCCGCCCAGGTGGCCCGGTGCTGCGCTTCCCAAGAGTCAAGACCCAAGGACCGGACCCCCTAGGTCGTCGCACGGCTCCGGTCCCCGACGGGCCAGTCGGCCAAGAGTCGGGTCCCGACCGCGACCGGCGTGTCCCGCCACGAGGTCGGCCGCCAGCGGCAGGCGCTCGGCGACGTCCGAGGCCAGAAGGCCCCGGCTCCCCACTTCGAGCGATGCAGCGTCACCAGCCAGGCCGTGCAGGCAGACCCCGAGCAAGGCCGCCTCCAGGGACCCGAGGCCCTGAGCCGCGAGCCCACCGATGGCGCCGGCGAGGACGTCGCCCGTCCCCCCGGTGGCCAGGGCCGGGCCACCCGTGGCGTTCAGCCACAACCGTCCGTCGGGCGCGGCCACCACCGTGCCGGCACCCTTGAGGACGACCACCGCCCTCCAAGACCGGGCCGCCTCGAGCGCCACCCCCAGCCGGTCGGCCTGGACCGACGCCACCGTGGAGCCGAGGAGCCTCGCCATCTCACCGGGGTGCGGCGTAAGGACCACGGGTACATCGGCACGCCGCAGGACGGCGGCCACGCTCTCCGGTCCCTCCAGGGCTAGCGCGTTGAGGGCGTCCGCGTCCAGCACCACCGGCAGCCGCCCGGCCGCACCCATGAGAAGGTCCAGGACGGCCCGCCGCACGTCCGGGGTGGCCCCGAGACCGGGGCCGGCGACGACGGCCGAGAACCCCGGACGGCGTAGGGCCGCCGTCCCCGCCTGCGGCGCCAACCGGCCGTCCGGGCCCTCCGGCAGGCCAACGGTGAGGAGCTCGGGCCGTACAGCGGCCACGGTCACACGGCAGCCCTCCGGACAGGCCACGGTGACAAGGCCCGCCCCGGCCCGGAGGACCCCCAACCCGGCCAGGACCGCGGCCCCGGTGAAACCCGGCGAGCCGGCGACGACCAGGACGTGCCCGAAGGTCCCTTTGTGGCCGGCCACGGGCCGCTTGGGGAGGAGCCCCGAGACCTCCTCGGGGAGCAGCCACTCCACCCGCCTGGGTCCGGACTCCCACGCTTCCTCAAGACAGGCCCGCGGCAGGCCGATGCCGGCCAGGACGAGGAGGCCCGTCCGGGTCCGCGCCTCCGGCAGGGCCAACCCCAGCTTCACCCCGGCGAGGGTCACGGTGACGTCGGCCTTCACGCAGGACCCCGTAGCCTCACCCGTATCGGCGTCGAGGCCGGAGGGGAGGTCCACGGACACCACTACCGGACGGGAGAGCGGGTCTCCCTCCAGCACCCGGTCGAGGCAGGCGATGAGCTCGGCCGCGGGCCCGCGCGGTTCTCCCCGTGCGCCTGTGCCCAGGAGGGCATCCACGACCACGCCCGCCTCCCGGAGGAGACCCTCGACCTCCCGCGAGTCACCTCTCCACACCCGCCACCCGCCCAGGGCGCCACCCCGGTAGGCCTCGAGGTTCACCCGGGCGTCCCCCTCGAAAGCCTCGGGGGTTGCGGCCAGGACGACCTCGACCTCGAGACCATGCTCACCGAGATGGCGGGCTGCGACCAGACCGTCCCCGCCGTTGTTCCCCCGCCCGGCCAGGACCACGGCCCGGCGTCGCCGGCCTGGCCCGCAAAGCCTCACCGCCGCCCGCGCCACGGCCCGCCCCGCGTTCTCCATCAGGATGAGCCCGGGTACCCCGGCCCGCCCGGCCAAGCGGTCCGCCTGGCGCATCTGGTCCGCCGTGTACAGACGCAAGCTCACCAGTCCTCCTGCTCGACCCCACCGCCCGGGGCGACCGCCACCGCCTGGGCCCCGGCCAGTCCCCGGAGATGCGTCAGGCTGACCAGGACCCGCTCCACGCCCAGGGCGCGCGCCCGCTCCAGGGCTCGCCCGCCCAGGATGGCCTCCGGAGCCCCTTCCGGGCCCCTCACTATCTCGACGTCCCGCCACCCCAGATGCGGCCTGCCGGCACCCAGGGCCTTGAAGACCGCTTCCTTCGCGCAGAACCGGGCGGCCAGGCGCATCCAGTGGTCCCTTCCCCCGCCCGCCTCGGCCAGCTCCCGCGGCGAGAAGACGCGCTCGAGGAAAGCCGTCCCCCAACGGCCCGCCGCCCGCTCCAACCGTTCGACCTCGAGAAGGTCGAGCCCGACCCCCACGACCGGAGGCTTCACGGGCGTCACCTCCACTGCCACTCTCCCGCTGTGGTTCGGCCGGCGCCTCTTCTTTCCTTTCCTTGTCGCACGGGCCACGTTGCCGCGGCCACCAGGACGGTCCAGGACGGTCTCCTGGCCTGGAGGCCAGGTCGAGGACCGGACCACCGGCCGACCGGAAACCATCCGCCCAGCCGGGGTCCACCGCCACCCCGTCCGGTAGACTTAAAGCTACCCACTCTCGCGGCCGGAGCTCCAGGCCGCCCCGCGGTCGGCTTCGCCGACCCGGCCCGGCTCGACACCGCGGACGCCGCCGGTCGGGGAGCCCAGCCCACCTGTCCGAGGAGGAACCTTCATGGGCGCCCGCTGTTGGACGCGTGGCGGAGGAGAGCGGACCTCGCCGGCTTCAGACCCCCGGCCCCTCCGCGTCGTCCTCGCCGACGACCAACGCGAAGTCCGGGCCGCCCTCCGTCTCCTCCTGGAGCAGGAGGAAGGGCTGGACGTCGTCGCCGAGGCCGCCTCGGTGCCCGACCTCCTCGACCTCGTCACCGTCACCCCGTGCGACCTCGTCCTCTTCGACTGGGAGCTCTCCGGCGGGCCGGCGCGCCTGCTCGTCTCCGCCCTGCGCGCCAGCCGCCCCGGCTTGCGCCTGGTCGCTTTGGGCTCACAACCCGAGGACTCGGCCACCGCCGTCCGCCTAGGAGCCGACGCCTACGCCAGCAAGGCCGGTGGTGCCGCAGAACTCCTGCACGTCCTGACCGGTGTCCGGAGCCGGACCTCGCTTTGTGGTAGAATGTAAAACGCCAGGTCACCTATCCGGACCGAGCGCCGCTGCGCCCGAGCGCCGCGTCCCCGAGGTGTGAGACCCCTTGCCGCAGGCCTCGCCCCCGCGCCTTACCGTGGAGAGCCCCGGCACCCTCCTCCTCGGTGGGGCCAGGGTCGCCCTCTTCGACATCGAGGAGGGCATCTGGAGCGCGTACCGGCAGCTCGAGGCCCTGGTCGGCCGAAGCCTCGCCGACTCTCTCGCCCAACAGGCCGGAGCCAACGGCGGAGCCGCCTTCGCCCGGGCCCTCCTGGCCTCAGGGCCGTTCGAGAACTCGCGGCAGGCCTTCCTCGATTGCCTTGACGCCTACCAGGGAGCCGGCTTCGGACGCTTCGAGGTCGTCTCCCTGCGCTGGCCCATCGGGCGGGCCGTGATCAGGGCGGAGGATACCTTCGAGTCGTGGATGACCCGCCGGCACGGCCAGCAGGTGGGCTCGCCGACCTGCTCCTACACCGCCGGCGCCCTGGTGGGTCTCGTCAACGTCGCGAGCGGGCGGCGCGACATCGTCTGCGTGGAACGCGCCTGCCAATCCCGCGGCGCGCCCTCGTGCCTGTTCGAGATCCTGCCCGCGGGGCCGGCGAGCGGGGCCCGCCCGGTCGGGGTCGACCCCGACCCGGCCCTGAGCTATCAGCTGAACCTCCTCCACATCCTCTTCGACCGCATGCCCATGGGCGTGGCCGTCTTCGACCGCAACCTCATCCTGAGACGTTGCAACCCCACCTGGGGGGAGTACATCCGGCGTTACAGCCCGCGTCGGACCGTGCGCGTCCTGCCCGGCCTCTCTCTCTTCGAACTGGTCCCCGAGAGCCGCGTGCACCTCGGCCCTCTCTTCGACCAGGCCCTGGCCGGCGAGACCGTCCGACGGGACGCGGTCCGCCTCGTGAGCGGGGGTATCGTCTCCTACTGGGACCTCGTCCTCACGCCGCTCGTCCGGTACGGCAAGGTCGTCGGAGTGGTCGAGGTCGCCACCGACGCCACCGAGAGGGTCACGGCCTACCAGAGCCTCGAGGAGAGGGTCGCCGAGAGGACCCGGGAGCTCGCCCGGCGCCGCCAGGTCGCCGAGGCCCTGCGTGAGACCCTAGCGGTCCTGAACTCTCGGCGCAGCCTCGCGGAGATCCTGGACCACCTCGTCGCCCAGGCCGCCAGCCTCCTCGGGGCCGACGCCGTGGCCGTCTGGCGCGTGGAGCCCGGAGGAGGGGACTTGGCCGTCCAGGCGTCACGCGGCTTGCCGGACGGCTACGCGGAGAACGTCCGGGTGCCGCTCGGAGAAGGAGCGGTCGGACGGGCGGCCGTCACCCGCGAGCCGGTGGCCGTCCCCGACCGGCTGGCCGGACCGCCCGTCTCCTCGGCGGTCACCCGGCCGGAGGTCCGCCGCTTCCTCGAGGAAGCCCGCGGGAGGCTCCGCTCATGCCTCGCGGTGCCCCTTGTAGTCAAGGATGAGGCCTATGGGAGCATCTGCCTGTATTACCGCAGGACCCGTCAGTTCGACCGCGACGAGGTCGAGTTGGCCTCGTCTTTCGCCGACCAGGCTGCCCTGGCCATCGAGAACGCCCGGCTCAGAGCCGAGGCCGAGCAGGCCGCGGCCGCTGCCGAGCGTAACCGCCTGGCACGAGAGCTCCACGACGCGGTGACGCAGACGCTGTTCTCGGCCAATCTCATCGCCGAGGTCCTGCCCCGCATCTGGGCCCGCGACCCGGAACAGGGGCACGCCCGCCTGGCGGAGCTGCGCCAGCTCACCCAGGGTGCCCTGGCCGAGATGAGGACTCTCCTGCTCGAGCTGCGACCCTCCGCTCTCACCGAAGCCGACCTCGCCGAGGTGCTCCGGCAGCTCTGTCAGGCGACGGGGGGACGGGCCCGCCTCCCGGTGGAGCTCGAGGTGGTCGGGGATGGGCAGCCCCCCCCCGAGACGCGCGTGGCTTTCTACCGCATCGCACAGGAGGCCCTCAACAACGTAGCCAAGCACTCCGGAGCCACGCAGGCGCACGTCCGGCTGGAGCTGGGGCCGCGCGGGGCCAGCCTGACCGTCGCCGACGACGGACGCGGCTTCGACCCCGCCGCGGTCGCCCCCGGCCGCTTGGGGCTGGGCATCATGCGCGAGCGGGCCGAGTCGGTCGGGGCCCGGCTCCAGATCGACAGCCGACCGGGTGCCGGGACGCGGGTGGTGGTCACCTGGACCACCCCGGAGACTGGAGAGGAGGGCGAGCCCGATGAGCGGGACCGGACGCATCCGCGTCCTGGTGGTTGACGACCACGCGGTGGTGAGGACCGGACTCGGAGCCTTCATCGCTGCCTGCGAGGACCTGGAGCTGGCTGGCGAGGCCTCAAGCGGTGCCGAGGCCGTGCGGCTCTGCGGGGAGTTCCGACCCGACGTGATTTTGATGGACCTGGTCATGCCCGGCATGGACGGCGCCGCGGCGACCCGGGCCATTCGCGAGAGGTACCCCGGGGTGAAGGTCATTGCCCTGACGAGCTTCCACGGCGAGGAGCTCGTCCGCTCGGCCCTCCAGGCCGGGGCCATCGGTTACCTCTTGAAGAACGTGACCTCCGACGAGCTGGCCCAGGCCATCCGAGCGGCCATGGCCGGCCAACCCACCCTCGCCCCGGAGGCGACCCAGGCCCTCATCCAGGCCGCCACCCAGCCCGCTCCGCCAGGGAGCGACCTCACCGACCGGGAGCGGGAGGTCCTCGGCCTCATGGTCCAGGGGCTCGACAACCCGGAGATAGCGCGACGGCTCTACGTGAGCCGCTCCACGGTGAAATTCCACGTCTCCAGCATCCTCGCCAAGCTCGGGGTCCAGAGCCGGACTGAGGCCGTCGCCCTGGCGCTGCGCCACCGCCTCGTCGACCCGTCCTAGGCCTGGCCGTCTGACCAGGGCCGCCTTCCCCCACCGGGCTTGGACGAAGACCGGCCCCCCGCCCGGTGCGCCCCGTGACGGGGACGGGGTAGACTCTGGCCGTGCGGAGGGTGGCCGCGCCGGAGGCACATCTAGGACACGAGTCCTGCCCGCGGCAGGCCCCAAGGCCGTGCCGCTGACCTAGCGACAGAGGAAGCCCACATCCACCAGCCGCACCCGCCATCATCCTGGTAGCTGACACAAGACGCGGCCACCCCACCGATCGCCTCCCGGCCCGAGCTCACCTGGCCCGGGCCCCTTCTATTCTGGCCGCGGTCCACCGGACCGGGTCACCGTGTCTTCCAGAGCACCGACCTCCCCGCGCAGCTTGCCGACCGTAGCCGCGTAGACCGGGATTTCCCCCGAGCCGTCCACCCCGATGGCCAGCGCCAGTTCGTCGTCGTCGAAGGCCCCGATGGCGCAGCACCCGGCCCCGACCGCCTGCACGGCCAGGTAGAGGTTCTGGCAGACGTGGCCCGCGTCGAGGAAGAGGTAGCGATAGCCGCGCTCGCCGTACCTCCAGGTCATACGGTACACGTCGGCGACCCAGACGAACGTGACGGCGGCCTGAGCCACGTACTGGCCGAAGCAGGCGGCCATCACCCTGTCGACGACGGCCGGGTCGGGGTCGAGGGCCGCCAGCCCGTGCTCGACAGGCCGGTAGAGGTACAGACCCGGCTCCAGGCCGGCCACGCGGTTGACCACCAAGTAGGTGTCTAGAGCGTGGCGGGCACCGGCCGAAGGCACGGTCCGGAGGTTAGGCCGCCCGCTGGCTGTCCGCACCCCCTGAGTACACCAGAGGAGGTAGGAAAGCTCTTCGAGAGCCAGCGGCTCGCGGCTGTACCGCCTCACACTCGCCCGCTCGGCAACGGCCCGGGTGAAGTCGAGCGGTGCGACCCTCGCCGACCTCGGGTCCGGGAGGCCGGTCGAGTGCCGCTGCGGTGGTAGCTCCTTCTGCACCGGGGGTTCCGGGAGCCCCCTCGCCTGGTCCGAGGGACCGAGGCTCCTGTACTTCGTCCGCTCGACGAATTCGTGTCCGACGCCGCGGAACCCGTGACGGGCGCCCCTGTCCGTCACGCTTCGCCCACCTCCGTCACGAAGACGAGCTCCACGACCCCGCGGAAACCCTCCGGTCCGTGCACCGGCATCAGGAGGTTCCACTTCCGACGGCGCCCGCCTTCGATCTCCCGGGAAAAGACGGCCACCTTCGAGCTGCCCGCCTCCCACTCGTCCCAGAGGCGACGCAGCTTGGCCACGCTCTCCGGCTTGTGACAACCCTCGATATTCTGGCCGATGTTGGCCACGATCTCCTGCCGGGCCCGCCCCGCGCGTTTGGTCCACCGCAGGACCTTCTCCCGGTCCGCGAACCAGGCCTCCGCTCCGAGGTGCTCCATGATGTCACCGCCGAGGTCTCGCCCAATCCCGCTCACACTCATCCGGCCCACTTCCCCGTCCGGCTTTCGCGTCCGGACCGACCCGAACCTGCCAGGACCCTCCGACCCGACGAAGAATCTGGTAGTGGTGCGTACACTACGGAGGTGGCCGGGCGCAGGCCGGACCCCTCCCCTACCGCGGACCGAGGAAGGAGCCACCGGAATGAGCGAGCGCAAGAAGGTCACCCTGCCCGTCCTCTTCGAGAAGATGGCGGCGGGGATCCCCCTGACCATGGTGACCTGCTACGACTACCCCATGGCCTACCTTGTCGAGCAGGCCGGCATCGACATCGTCTTGGTCGGCGACAGCCTGGGTATGACCATCCTCGGCTTGGACTCGACCCTCCCCGTGACCATGGCGGACATGATCCGGCACGCCCAGGCGGTGCGCCGCGGCACGCCGAACGCCTGGCTCGTCGGCGACATGCCCTACATGACCTACCAGACCTCCGACGAGGACGCGGTCCGGAACGCCGGGCGCTTCATGGCCGAGGCGGGCTGCGACGCCGTCAAGCTGGAGGGCGGCCGCGAGATGGCTTCCCGGGTCCGCGCCATCAGCGCCGCCGGCATCCCGGTGATGGGGCACCTCGGCCTCACCCCGCAGAGCGCCGCCAGTCTGGGCGGTTTCCGTCTGCAAGGCAAGACGGCCGCCCAGGCCCTGAAGCTCGTCGAGGACGCGCGCATCCTCGAGGAAGCCGGGAGTGTGGCCCTCCTGCTGGAGCTCGTACCGGACCGGGTTGCGGGCCTCATCACTCGGCGCGCCGGCATCCCCATCATCAGCCTCGGGTCCGGACCGGACGCCCACGGGCAACTCCTCATCTTCCACGACATGTTCGGGCTCTACCCGAAGTTCACGCCGAAGATGGCCAAGAGATACGGCGATGCGGGCAAGGTCATCCTCGACGGTCTCAGGCAGTACGTCGCCGAGGTGCAAGGGCGCGTCTTCCCCGAGCCCGAGCGCTACTTCGGCATGAAGGATGAAGAGTACGCCGAGCTCCTGCGCCTGCTGGGCGAGAAGTAGCGGCGCGACGAGCGGAAGACGGAACAGGAGGACCGGACGACATGTGCTCATCCCGCGTCAATGTGGAAGAGCTCCGGACTAGGCTCAGGGTCCCGGAGGACCGGCTCGGGGACCTCAACCGCCTGCTCCTCGACCCCCAGAGCCGGGTGGTCAACGACTTCTTGGCCGTCGTGGCGAAGTACGGCACCCCCGAGGAGATCAACGCGAAGGCGGAGGAGGCCCGGAAGCTCCCTAATCTCCTGGCTCGCCTCAGGGAGCAGGGCTCGCCGTACCTCGCCGACCTGGAGTGGCTCATCGCCGAGCGTGACCGCGGGGCCTTCATCTCGGAGGCCGAGTTCAGGCGGTCGGTACTCGGCCCGAAGGCCGACAAGATGACCTTCAAGGACGACTTCGCCGTCACCCTGGAGATAAGCGCCATGCAGTACTTCCCGTGGCTGGTAGCCGAGGCCCGCCGGGCCGTCGCCGAGCGCGAACTCATGCCGGGCCGGTACATCCGGGTGCGGCGGATGAAGGAGTCCGAGGCGGAGCAGGGTGACCTCCTCGCCTGCATGGCGGCCATGCAAATCATGGGTGCCTCCTACGTGGAGACCCTCGACACGAAGGGCACCGACGGCTCCAACATCCACCTCGGCGGGCCGGCGACGATCACCGGCTACTTCGGCGGCGTGGGCCAACCGAACGAACACGCGCTGATGTGGCTCGACGAGTTCCTCTATTACTACACGAACTACGGCGTGCGGCAGGTCTTGAACATCAACCCGGGGACGGTCCTCGTGGGGTACCTGCTACACAAGCTGGGCGTCGACAACGAGTTCAAGATCTCGGTCTACATGGGCAACGACAACCCTTACGCCGCTCTCTGGACCCTCATCGGCGCCAAACTGTTCTCTCGGGACGACGGCACGAGCCCACTCATCGGGTTCAACTGGTCCAACTCCGTCAACAACGAGACCATCGAGATCACCGCCCAGGTCCGCCAGGCTCTGGGCTTCGAGGATGTCGTCCGCTTCGAGCACCACATCACCGAGGCCTACCGCAGCATCGTCATCCAGCCGTACAACCGCAGGGGTGACCTGGTCCGGCTCGCCGGCCGGGTGAAGAACATCTCCGCCAAGCACGAGGGCGGCGACCCCGAGGTGGAGGCGACGAGGGCCCACCCGTCGGACATCCTCGACTACTTCCGCCCGAAGGCCGAGATCGAGGCTGCCGGCGAGATGGAGGCTCTCCTCGGTAACTACCTCGACAAGCACGCCGCGGTCAACGCCACGGCGAGGGCCCTCACCGAGCACGGCCTGAGCTTCGTCGCCGCGCCGCTCCTCCATCACCGCAGGTAGGGCCGGGTTCTTCCGAGCAGGCCGCGACCACGGCGGGGTGGGGGCCTGGAGCGGGGCTCCCACCCCGAGGGGCCCCAACCCCCTTCCTCCACGGAGGCCGACGGGTGCCCTGGTGCCCTTCATGACAACCCCTGCCGCGGCCTTCCCCTGTCCCGGTCAGCGGCCCTTCCCTATCTGCGGCCACGGCCCTCCCCTATCCACGACCGCGGTCCTTCCCTTCCGAGGCCGCGGTCCAGGGCCACCCGCCCCCGCTTGACGACCACGCGAGCGAGGTTCTCGCCGAACCTGTAGGCGAGGTGCTGGTAGGTGGGGCAATCCCATACGACGAGGTCGGCCTGCTTACCCGGCTCGAGGGTCCCGAGGCGGTGGGCCCGGCCGACGGCCTGGGCGCCGCCGACCGTTGTGGCCAGGATGGCCTCGGCGGGGGTGAGCCCGGTCAGAAGGCAGGCCAGGGTCATGACCAGCGGCAGCGAGACGACCGTCGAGCTGCCCGGGTTGAAGTCCGTGCCCAGGGCCAGCCGGCCGCCGAGCCCGAGCACGGCCCTGGCCGGCGGCGGCTCGGGTAGCCGCAGGAAGAGGGCCGTGGCCGGCAGGATGACCGCCGTCACGCCGCGACGGACCAAGGCCGCTAGACCGGCCTCCGTAGAGCGCTCGAGATGGTCGGCGGAGACGGCCCCCACCTCCGCGGCGAGCTCGGCGCCGCCGGACGCCGCGAACTCGTCCGCGTGCAGCTTGGGCCTCAGGCCCAGGGCCAGGCCGGCCTCGAGGACCCTCCGGCAGCGCTCGGCGTCGAACACGCCCTCCTCGCAGAAAGCGTCGACGAACTCGGCCAGCCCCTCCGCAGCGACCCGCGGGAGCACCTCGCCGACGACGAAGTCCACGTAGTCGTCCGGCCTCCCGGCGAACTCGGGCGGCAGGGCGTGGGCGCCGAGGTAAGTCGGGACCACGTCCACGCGGTGGTCCCGGTCGAGCCTCCGCATGACCCGCAGGCACTTGAGCTCGGTCTCGAGGTCGAGCCCGTACCCGGACTTACCCTCGACCGTGGTCGTCCCCACCTCGAGGAAGGCGTCCAGGCGTCGCCGTCCGAGCTCGTAAAGTTCATCCTCCGAGGCGGCCCGTGTCGCGCGGACGGTGCTCAGGATACCCCCGCCCGCCCGCAGGATGTCCATGTACGACGCGCCGCCCAGGCGAAGCTCGAATTCCTCCGCCCTCCAGCCGCCGAAGACGAAGTGGGTGTGCGGGTCGACGAGTCCCGGCGTGACCACGCGCCCCTCGGCCGGGACCCGGACACACTCCGGTAGAGGCTCGACCGACCGCAAGACCTCCTCCGCCGGGCCGACCGCGACGATGCGGCCCTCCCGGGCCGCGACCATGCCGCCGGCCACCACTCCCGGGCTACCGGTCGCGGTGACCACCTGGGCGGCCGGACCGACCAGAAGGTCCACGGCGGTCACTCCGACCACCCTCCCCTCTCGACGAGGTGACCGAGTAACCTAGCCTCGAGCACCTGGTCGGCACGTAGGTCCGGCGCCTTGAGATAGTGCCTGACCGCGTCGAGGACGGCCTCGAGCGTCACCAGCCCGACGACCTCGCTCCCGGCCACGGCGACGCCGGCGGCCTCGGCTTCACGGCGGACCGCCTCGAAGGCCGTCTGGACGGGGGTGACCTCGGTGTCGGTGAGGTTCATCGAGACCTGCACGCGGCCTCGGGCGCGCATGTCGATGCCGGCCGCCATGACGTGCGGCAGACCGCCGGAAGAGGCCCGCACCGCACGGGCGATCCGGTCCGCGAGGGCTCTGTCGGTGGTGTCGAGGTCGACGTTATAGGCCAGGAGCGGCTTGCGCGCCCCGACGATGGTCGCTCCTGCCGTCGGATGGAGCTGGGGCGGCCCGAAGTCCGGGTGCCGGTCGGGCTCGGCAATTGACCTCTTAAGACCCTCGTACTGCCCGCGGCGGATGTGGGCGAGGCTCCGCCGCTCGGGCCTGGACGCCGCCTCGCCGTACAGGTACACGGGTACCCCCAGCTCCCGGGCGACGCGCTCGCCCAGGGACCGGGCCAGCGCCACGCACTCCTCCATGGTCACGCCGCGCACGGGCACGAAGGGGACCACGTCGGCCGCCCCGATGCGGGGGTGCCCGCCCGTGTGCTTCTCCATGTCGATGAGCTCGACGGCTTTGGCCACTCCCCGGTAGGCCGCCTCGAGGGCGCTCTCCGGGCGGCCGACCAAGGTGATGACCGCGCGGTTGTGGTCGCCGTCGGGACTCACGTCGAGGACCATCGCCCCGGCCACCGAGCTCATCGCCTCCGCGATGGCCCCGACGACCTCCGGGCGCCGGCCTTCGCTGAAGTTGGGGACACACTCGACCAATCTCAAGCCACAGTCCACGCGCCGTCCTCCTCCGTCCTGGTCCGCCCCGGGGACCCCGGGCCCCGCGGCCCAGGTCCCTTCGGGGATTATAGGCCACGACGGAGGTTGTCTCTTCGCGGCCGCGCGGAGCCTACCTCTCGGGACCGTCCCGCCCGGCCTTCACGGTCCCTCTATCCTGTCGGTCCCCGGTCAGAGGCAGTTGACGTGCAGGACCAGGTAGAGCTCGGCGTCGACCTGCTTGGTCACCGCCAGTCCGGCCGCCCGCCGGAAGCTCTCGACGGTCGTCGCCGTCTCCGGACCGTAGACCCCGTCAACGGTACCGACGTCGAAGCCTCTGAGCACCAAAGCCATCTGGACGGCGGCCACGTGGCGCCCGGTGACTCTCGGGATGATGAGGCTCACCGGCTCGCGCGGGACCGGCGGATAAGGCCGCTTGGGCGGGTAGCCCGGGTACCCGACGCAAGAGATGCCGAGCTCTTGGTACTCTGGGCCGGCGACGGTGCCGTGCGGGACCAGGCCGCGGGCGCTTTGGAAGGTCCGCACCGCCTTGCACGTCTCGGGGCCGAAGACCCCGTCCACCCTGCCCGGGTCGAAGCCCTGGGCGGCCAGCGCCCGCTGGACGGCGGCGACGTCCGCGCCGGACATCAAGGGGTTCGTGGTCAAGAGCACACGGCAGGCCTCGGGAGGCGGGCAAGGTTCGATCGAGGAGCACCCGGTCACTCCGAGGCGGCCGTACAGCTCCCCGCAGACCACGCCCGTGCCGGGCAGGCCGACCGACAGCTGGAAGTCGGTCACCGCTCGAGCGGTCAAGGGGCCGTAGATGCCGTCCAGAGGACCGGGGTCGAAACCCTTCGCGGCGAGCGCCTGCTGCACCTTGAGGACATCCGGACCCTCCATGAAAGGACTTCTGAGGGAGAGTACCCGGCACTCGCAGCTCTGAACGCGTACCTGCACCTGGACTCACCTCCTCCAACGGGCCGGACCGGCCGGTCGCCGGGCGCGACGGCGCCCCACAACACCGGAAAGCCGGCCTTAGCTGGCCTTTCGCCTCACGTTATGCAGGGATGCCTTCGGCGGCTACAGGCGCACCTGTCGCGGGCGACAGGGTTCCCGGTCCGGTCGGCGAATCCGCTCCGGCACGCGACCCTCGGAGCCGGAGGGGAACGGCATGCCGGACGGGTGGACACCCGAGACTCTCACGGCCGCCCTCTTCGAAGAGGCTCGGAACTCGGGCTCGGACTACGTGGGAGTTGTGACGGGCCTGCCAGGATGTCTGCCCGAGGAGCCGGCTCGGTCAGCGACGGCTCCGGGGTCACGGCACGCTGTCGCAGGCTGCCCTGTCAGTGACGAAGCATTCAACCCATCAAACGGGCCGCCGCGCCGGCGACCTCGTCGGCCACGGCCTGGAAGGCTGCGACGTGGTCGCCGGGGACGATGATGTGATGGTTGCCAAGGGGACGCTCCAGGAGGGTTCCAAGGTTCCACCGGTCGACCTCGAGGGTCACCTGGGTCCGGCAGAGATCCTCCCGAGGCTCGCGGGCCCCGGGACGGACCGTGCCTCGGAACACCCGCACGGCGTCGAGGTCCCTCCCGCCGATGCGGGCCACGGTCACGGGACCGACGGCGAACCGGCCCTCCAGGCCGACACCGAGGCCCGTCTCGAAGTGGGACCGTAAGCGGAACGAGGAGACGATGGTCGTCGGTACGGTACAATGCGCGAACGTGACCGTACCGGCGGTGAGGTCCACGTCGGAGGGGTTAGCCATGAAAGCCGGCCGGCCGGTAAGATGCTGGAGCACCATCATGGTGAGGGCAGCCGGCAGGTCTCCCTCGCAGGCCGCCGTCACCCCTTCGTCGTTAAGTCGGGCCATGGCGACACAACCGGTGTTGCCGGTCGGTTTGAGCAGGTCGAAGCAGCGGACAGTCACGGCCTGAAGGCGGTACCGGTCGACGAGCTCCCGTAACGCCCGGTGGAAGGCCACCGCTCCCAGGAGAGTCTTGTCGTCGGGTTCGACCACGCCCGCCGCCTTGGCCCGCAGTCGGGCGACCTCAGCCCCGAGAGCCGCACGGTCCCGCTCGGCGTGGTCACCCCGTCTGTGCACGGCGTCGTGATAGGCGTCGAGAAGTTCGTCCAGCGGGATGGTGACGACCTCGGGCCCCCAACGCTCCCGCACCAGGCCGGGTGACGGCGAACTGGCCGCGAGCCAAGATGACGGACCCCCAACCAGCCCGAGCCGGGCCGTGCAGAGGAAGGTGGCGGTCTCGACCGCCTGCAGACGGAGGGCAAGCGCCTCCCGCCAACCGGGACGCTCGAGGACCAGAACCTGCCCACCTCGCCCGTCCTGGCGTAGGCGGGCGAGGATTTCCAGTGAGGCCGGAAGGGAGTTCGCGTACGGTAGGGCCAGGAGGAGGACCGAAGGCCCGTGACGCATCTCCGGCCGGTCGAGCCACGCCAGGACGAGGTCCTCGGTGCCCCCGGTGAGGACCACGGCCACCGGGACCCGCGCCGCTACCGGCCGCTCGGCCCAGAGCTCCCCGGCCAGCCGGCTGAGTTCCTCCCGGACTCTCGCGGTGGGACCCTCCACCTGTTCCGACCTGGCTATAGGTGAGGCGAAGAAGGCGACCTTAAGCCCGCGGATATTCTCGTCCGCGACGAAGCCGCGCGCGCCATCCCCCATGGTCCGGCCCCCCGGTGCTGAGACGGTGCGTCAGGAATACTCCCGGGGGTGGGCCATTCCTCCCCGGGCTGGGCATCCCGGCGGCTAGTCCAACCCCAGCACCCGGCCGACCTGGTACACGACCGTCGCGGCCGTCCACGCCACGACCACCGAGCCGGCGAAGGCCAGGAGGCTCCACCGCCACGAGCCGGACTCCTTCCGGATGGCCGCGAGGGTGGCCAGGCAGGGCGAATAGAGCAGGGTCATGACCATGAACGACACCGCGGCCAGCGGAGTGAAAGTGCGCCCGAGGACCTCCGGGAGGATGTCCCCTTCTACCCCGTACGCCAGCCCGAGGCCGGCCACCACGAACTCCTTGGCCAGGAGGCCGAAGGCGAGGGCCACCGCGACTTGCGGGGTCCCGAACCCGGCCGGGGCGAGGAACGGGGCGATGAGGGAGCCCACCCTCCCGAGCAGACTCCGCTCCCCCGCGTACCGGACGCCCCACGGCAGGCTCGCCAGAACCCACATCACGACCACGCCCAGGACGATGACCGTCCCCGCCTTGCCGAGAAAGGCCCGGACCCGGTGCCAGGCCTGGGACCCCAAGGTCCTCGGCAGAGGGATGCGCCAGGGCGGCAGTTCGATGACCAGCGGGGGCTCTTCCGCCTTCAGGACGCGGACGCTGAGGAGGCGCGCCACGAGCACGGCCACCGACAACCCCAGCGTGTACACGCCGAGTACGGACAACCCGCTCCAACCCGGTAGGAGCGACCCCGCCAGGAGCGTGTAGACGGGAAGACGCGCCGAGCAGCTCACGAAGGGTACCGCCAGCATGGTCGCCAACCGGCCGGCCCGACTCTCGAGCGTCCGGGTCGCGAGCACGGCCGGGACACTGCACCCGAGCCCGATGACCATCGGGATGAACGCCCTTCCCTCGAGGTGGGCGACGCGCATGAGCCGCTCGCTGACCAGCGCGGCGCGGGCCATGTAGCCGCTGTCCTCCAGGAACGCGAGGAAGAGGTACAACACCGTGACGGGAGGGACGAAGGCGAGGACGGCCCCGACCCCGGCCACGACCCCGTCGAACAGGAGGGAGACCAGCACGCGCGGAGCCCCGGCCCGCTCGAGGAAGGTAGCCCCGGCCCGGCCCCCCCGGTGGATCAGCGACGTCAGGGCGTCGCTCAGCGGGATACCGACGGCGAAGGTCACCGACAGGACGACCCCGAGTGTCACCAGTAGGACCAGCACTCCCCAGTACCGGTGCGTCAGGAAGCGGTCGATACGGTCCGAAGGGGACTGTGCCTCAGCCTCAGGAGGGCGGGAGACCACCTCGCCGGCTATCTCTTCCGCCAGGGCCTGTCTTTGCGCCAGGTAGGCCACCAGGTCCTCGCCGGCAGCCCCGGAGCCGGGAGTCCCCACCGTCGCTCGGGGCCGAGTCACCACCATCGGCCGGGGCCGCATCCGCGCGGGGCGCTCGCGGGCAGCCGACACGACCTGACGCAGTAGCTCTTCCACCCCGTCCCCGGTCGTGGCCACGGTCGCGACCACCGGCACACCGAGCCGGGCCGCCAGCGCCGAACGGTCGATGACCAGCCCCCGCCTCGAGGCGAGGTCGGTCATGTTGAGCGCCACGACCACCGGGAGCCCGACCTCGAGTAGCTCGAGAGTGAGACCCAGGTGCCGGGCGAGGTCGGTCGCGTCGACCACGCTGACGACGATGTCCGTCTCTCCCCCCAGCAGGTAATCCCTGGCCACGCGCTGGTCCTCGGAGGTACCGGAGAGGCAGTAGACGCCCGGCAGGTCGACGACGCGTATGTGGGTGCCGTCCAAGGTCGCCCGGCCTTCCCACTTCTCCACGGTCACTCCGGGCCAGTTCCCGACGTGACGGTGCCCGCCCGTGAGGACGTTGAAGAGAGTGGTCTTGCCAGAGTTCGGGTTACCCGCCAAGGCCACGGTGAGGCTGAAGGAGGCTCCGGACAACGAGGGTCACGCCTTCCCGGAGGAGCGGCTGACGAGTATCTTGGTCGCCAGACCCCGGCCGACGGCGACGCGCGTCGGGCCCACGGCGACGACGAGGGGACCACCGGCGTCGTTCGCCACGACGGTGACCTTCCGACCGGGCAGGACGCCGAGGGCGGCCAACCGGGTGGCAGCACCCCACCCGCCGGCGACTCCCTCAACCCTCCCCGTCTCACCCGGGCTCAGGCAGGGCAAGGGGACCTGTTCTGGCGTAGGCATCCCTACCTCCGCCCTCCTTCGGTGAGCCGACCGTGAGCCGCCGGCGCGTGGGCCTCCAGGAAGCCCACTAGGCGCACCAGTGTGTCCTGGCTTATGGCGTGCTCCAGGCGGCACGCCTCCTCCTCGGCCTGCCGGGGAGCCACGCCCAGGACGTCGGACAGGAAACTCCTGAGCGTCCGGTGGCGCCGCGCCACCAACTCGGCCTCACGGAGTCCGGACTCGGTCAACGTCACGCGTCCGTAGGGTTCCTGGCGGACCAGACCCCGCCGCCGGAGGCCGGCGACCGCCTGGCTCACACTGGCCTTGGCGATGCCTCGCCGGGAGGCGATGTCGGTCACCCTCACCGCCTGGTTCCCCGGTCCGAGGCTGAGGATGACCTCAAGATAGTCCTGCATGGCCGGAGTCACCGACGGGGAGCCCATCCGCCCACCCCTCAAGTTAGGTATCCCTAACTTTCTCATAACACGTGCGCGACGTGGCGTCAAGGGTCTTAGGGCAGGCAGGCCGAGCCTCGAGGCCCGGTCGAGGCCGCTCGACCTCGCGACCCCGGCCGGGCCTCCCCTCCGTCCCGAGTCTTACTCCACCGTCACACTCTTGGCCAGGTTACGCGGCTTATCCACATCGCAGCCGCGCTCGACCGCCGCGTAGTAGGCGAGGAGCTGCAGCGGGATGGCAGCCAGGATGGGCAGGAGCAGGGGGTCGGTCCGCGGCAGCCAGATCATCTCGTCGGCGTGCTGAGGCACCTCCGTATCCCCCTCGACCGCCACGCCGATGACGTACCCCCCACGCGCCTTGACGACCTGGATGTTGGAGACGGTCTTCTCCCGCAGGTCGGGTTGGGTGGCCAGGGCGACCACGGGGACGTCCTTCTCGATGAGCGCCAGGGTCCCGTGCTTGAGCTCGCCCGCCGCCAGGGCCTCGGCGTGGATGTAGGAGATCTCCTTGAGCTTGAGCTGGCCCTCCATGGCCACCGCCCAGTCCAGGCCCCGCCCGATGTAGAAGACGTCGTCCCAGGCCGCGATGTGCTCGGCGACGGCCCGGACCCTCCCCGCCCCTTCCAGGACGCGGTCGGCGAGTTCGGGCAGCCTCCGGCACTCGGCGAGGATGCCCGCCGCCCTCTCGGGCGCGAGGGTCCCCCGGGCTACGCCCATGTGCGTGGCCAAAAGGACGAAGGCAAGGAGCTGGGCGGTGTAAGCCTTGGTCGAGGCCACGGCTATCTCCGGGCCGGCCCGGGTGTAGATGACCTCGTCCGCCTCACGGGCGACCGAGCTCCCTACGACGTTGGTGATGGCCACCGTGCGGCCGCCCCGCCGGGCGGCTTCACGCTGGGCAGCCAATGTGTCGAGGGTCTCGCCCGACTGGCTGACCACCACCAACATGTCTCCCCGCCTGAGGAGGAGGTCGCGGTAGCGGAACTCGGAGGCGATGTCCGCCTCGACCGGGACGCGGGCCAGTCTCTCGATGAGGTGCTTCCCGACCAGGCCCGCATGGAAGGCCGTGCCGCAGGCGGTTATGAAGACCCGCTCCAGGCGCACGACCTCCTCGGTGTCGAGGACGCCCTTCTCGAAGACGATGCCGGTGTCCGCAGGGCTCCTCGGCCCAGTCGGCGTCAGGCGCCCCGCCAGGGTAGCCTTCAGGCTCGAGGGCTGCTCGTAAATCTCCTTCAGCATGAAGTGGTCGAAGCCGCCCCGCTCCGCCGCCTCGACATCCCACTCGACCTCCAGGACCGGTCGCCCCACGACCCGCCCGGCGGCGTCCCAGACCTCCACTCTCGACCGCTCTACTTCGACCATGTCCCCGTCCTCCAGGACGATGACCCGGCGCGTGTGGGGCAGGATGGCCGGTATGTCCGAGGCCAGGAAGTTCTCTCCCGTGCCGAGGCCGACGATGAGCGGGTTGTCCCTCCGTGCGGCCACCAGCCGGTCCGGCTCGTCGGCCCGCAGGACGACGAAGGCGTAGTAGCCGGCGAGGTCGGCGACGGTCCTTCTCACCGCCTCGACCAGGTCCCCGGTGTAGTACTCCTCGACCAGGTGGGCGATGACCTCGGTGTCGGTCTCCGAACGGAAGCGGTGACCGGCCAGCTCCAGCCGCTGGCGTAGGGCTAGGTAGTTCTCGATGACGCCGTTGTGGACCACGGCCAAGGTACCGGAGCAGTCCGTGTGCGGGTGGGCGTTGTGGTCCGAGGGTCGCCCGTGGGTGGCCCAGCGGGTGTGCCCGATGCCGACCGTGCTCTGGGGAGCCGGGCCTCGCGAGAGTTTATCGACCAGGTCGGTGATCCGCCCCGCGGTCTTGGTGACACCGAGCTTCCCGTTGCCGGTCACCGCCACCCCGGCCGAGTCGTAGCCACGGTACTCCAGGCGGCGCAGGCCGTCGAGAATCACCGGTAGGGCTGGTCTCCGGCCGATATAGCCGACGATGCCGCACATTGCTCTCCTAGGTCCCCCCTCCATGTCTGCGCCGTTAGCTAGAGAACGTCCAGCCACGTCAGAAGCGAGGTCCCAGGGGGACAGAAGGCGGGAAGGCGGGCGACCGGGTCGTCGGAACGGACCCAGTCGCGTCTCAAAGCGAGGCGTCGCACCCGGCTCCCTTTGTCCCGCCCGTCACCGGGCGGCTTTGTGGAGTCGGTCCGGCCTGCGACCGGCCGCCGGGCACCCGCCGAAGATCTCGATAAACCCGGCCCTCGTCAGCTCCCCGGCAGGGCGAAGGTCTCGCCCTCGCACCCGCCGCCGGAGCTCTGGCGCTCCACCTACCGTCAGCCCCGCGTCTTACCCACCTACCGCTTGTCCCTCGGTTCCCGGGCTATCTCACCCCCCAACTCCTCCGCCACCACACGGGCCAGATCTCTCGCCATCTCCTCGATGCGGCGCTCATCCCGGCCCTCCACCATTATACGCACGACAGGCTCGGTCCCGGAGGCCCGCACAACGACACTGCCCGTATGACCCAGGGCCTCGCGCACCCGCTCGATGGCGGTCGCCACCTTCTCGCTCGTCTGGAGCTTATCCTTCTTCGTCACGTTGACGTTGATTAGCACCTGAGGGAGCTTGACCACTCTCCCGGCCAGCTCGGACAGCTTCCTCCCGGACCTGGCCATGACGGAGAGCAGGTGCAGCCCGGTCAGAAGGCCGTCGCCCGTCGTCGTGTGGCGCAGCAGGATCACGTGCCCCGACTGCTCCCCTCCGAGCACCGCACCGACCTGGAGCATCTCCTGCAGGACGTTCCGGTCGCCCACGGCCGCCCGGACCACCTTCACGCCGGCCTCGCGGAGAGCCAGGTCGAGGCCGAAGTTGGACATGACGGTGGCCACGACCGTCTTCTTGGCCAAACCCCTCCTCGAGGCGAGGTCGAGGGCCAGGATGGCCATGATCTGGTCGCCGTCGACGACCTTCCCCGTTTCGTCGCAGGCGATGACCCGGTCGCCGTCGCCGTCGAAAGCCAACCCCGCGGCCGCTCCGACTTCGGCCACCCGCCGGGCCATCGGCTCCGGGTTGGTCGACCCACAGTCCACATTTATGCGCGAGCCCTCGGCGACGTCGTTCATGGCCACCACCCGGGCTCCCGCCCGCCGGACCACCTCCGAGGCCAGGCCTGCCGTGGCCCCGTAGGCCGCGTCCACGACCACCGTCAACCCTGGGGCGTTCGCGGCCAGGCAGCCTTCTCCACCGGCGGAGGCCAGGACGTGGTCGGCATAGGCCCGGACATGCTCCCTCCCATCGAACTTCCGTCCCACGCCCCCGCCCGCCGGCCGCGGCAGACGGTCGGGCCGGCTGCCGAGGTGTGACTCGATCTCCTCCTCGGCCTCGGCCGTCAGCTTGAAACCATGAGCGTCGAAGAACTTCACGCCGTTGTCGTCCACCGGGTTATGGGAGGCCGAGATGACCGCCCCTCCCGCCGCACCGAGCGTCCGGGCGAGGTAGGCCACCGCCGGAGTAGGCAGGATGCCGAGGTCCACCACGTCGACTCCCACAGAGCAGGCACCGGCCACGACGGCGGCCGTGAAGAGGTCCCCGGACAGACGGCTGTCCCGGCCGAGGACGATGAAGGGCCGCCCCCGCTTGGACCACGAGGAAGCCAAGTAGTAAGCCCCGGCCCGCCCCAGACGGAGGGCGAGCTCCGGAGTGAGGTCGACGTTGGCGATACCCCGTACGCCGTCTGTCCCGAACAGTCTGGGCAAGGTGCCCATCTCCTCCCGCGCTACCTGCCGATGACCAGCGTCACTTCGGCCGGACTGACCATCGAAGCCTCCAGCCGGCCCTCCGCCCACTCGGGGAAAGCCACGTTGACCCGAACCGTGGACTGTCCTACCGTCCGCCCGGCAGCGTCGACCCAAGCCACCACGTCGCCGGGAACGAGGCGCTCGGTGAGCGCGCGCGGTCCTCGGACCACCAGGTCGACGGTACCGGGTGAGACGGTGGCCACAAGACCGGGAGCGAGATTCCGGACGGTCACGGGTAGCCCGCCTAGCGACCGCGAGGCCTCTATCTCCACGACCACCTCTACCTGGGAGGGGTTCACCGACGCCACGCCGGACGGCACAGCGAGCGCCACCCTCACCCGGACATCGGACGTCAGACCGGAGATGTCCACGGGTTCGGTGACGACGTGGTCGAAGTCGATGACCCCGCCCGGCACGGGCCGGACCTGGACCCGCGATGGGTTACAGGCAATACGCAGGACGGCGTATCCCGGCGCCGGGCTACCGACGAGCACGGCGTCGACGTCGACACTCTCGGCCGCCGGCAGGGCCGTCACGGGTACGGTCACGGTGACCGTCGCAGGCTCGAAGGTGACGCCGGCGACCACGGACCCCGACACGTCAAGCGCCGCGAGCCGCGCCGTCCCGGTCTTGTCGGCGGTGGCCCCGCCGAGGTCCAGCTCGGCCACCACCCTGGCCACCTGGGCCACCGCCGAAGCCGCACCGCGGACCACGAGCGTCGTCGGGGAGACGGCAGGCTCACCCGGGGCGTAACCTTCAGGGCAGGCGCCGGCCAGGCGGGGCTCGACGGGCACGACGGCCTCGGCTAGCCGCTCGAGGGTCACGGTCACCGCGGCCGGGCTCATCTCGACCAGCTCGACCCCGTCCGGCCTCTCTAGCTCGACGGGGAAGTCAGCCGTGCCCGGGTGCGCCCCGGCCAGCGAGACCTTGGCCTGGAAGCTCGAGGCGGTGAGTCTCTCGCCGACCCGGCGCCGGCACTTGACGGTGACGTTTATCTTCGCCGGACGCACGGGAGCGCTGATGACCATGCCTTGGGGCACGTCGACGGCCACGACCGGGATACCGTCGAAGGTGAAGCGGTCGACCGGGTTCTGGACCGTGGCCGCCTGGACCCAGAGAACGACCGCCAGGAAGACGGCAAGGCCGTGCAAGCCGAACTCTCTAACCAGCCGGCGGACCAGCCCCGACACCCCCTCCTCGCCGAGTCGCCTGACGGTCCGTCCTCGGACGGGCGGACCACGGGGGGTGCGGCCGCGGCGGAGGCAGGTCCCGGGCGCTCAAGCGGCTCCCCAGCATCTCCCGCAGGCCGGCGTCGTCCAGGTGGCGGATGAGCCGACCGCCTTCGGCCAGGGACACCGTCCCGGTCTCCTCGGAAACGACAACGACGAGAGCGTCGCTCTGCTCGGTCAGCCCCACGGCTGCGCGATGTCTGGTGCCGAGCTCCCGCGAGAGGTTCGGGTTCTCCGAGAGCGGGAGGAAGCAGCCGGCGGCGATGACGCGGTTGCCGCGGATGATGGCCGCGCCGTCGTGGAGCGGCGCGTTCGGGATGAAGACGTTGATGAGGAACGCCGACGAGACGAGGGCGTCCAAGACGATGCCGGTCTCCGCGATGTCCTTGAGCCCCGTCTGCCGCTCGATGACGATGAGAGCCCCGATCTTGTTGCGCGCCAAGACGTCGCAGGCCCCGGCCACCTCGCGGATGACTTTGGAGAGTTCCTCCTCCGGCAGCTCGCTCGGGGCCGGCGCGAAGAGGCGTCCGCGCCCGAGCTGCTCTAAGGCCCTCCGGAGCTCCGGCTGGAACACGACGGGCACGGCCACCACGAGGGCCATCTGCACGTAGTCAAGGACGTACATCACCGTCGTGAGCCCGAGCCACCGAGCCACCACGGCCGCGGCGATGAGGACGGCGATGCCCTTCACCAGCTGGACGGCTCGCGTCCCCCGGATGAGGAGGAGGAGCCGGTAAAGGGCGTAGGCCACGATGACGATGTCGAGCGTGTCCCAGACCAGTCTGTAGTCGCGAAAGACCGAAAGCACCAGGGTCACCTTGTCGGCAAAATGGGCGAGCCGGCGGGCAGGACTCCCGGGAGCTTTCTACGGCCCGGCGACAATACCTGCCCATCGGACACTCTCGGCGCGGATGTCCCGCGTGCCCCTGGAGCCCTGGGCGCTATCCGCGTGCCCGCCGTGGCTCTAGCCCCGACCGATGATGTACCGGTACGGGTCCACCTCGCTCCGCAGGACCTCCAGTTCCTCCGTCGTCGGAGGAGGGGTCTCGGGCACTTCGCACGGCCAGAGCAGCGGGAAACCCGTGCTCTTCTCGACCGTCTCCCGGGTGACTCCCCGGTGCACACTCTCGACCTTCATCCTCTTCGTCTCGGTGTCGAAGCCGATGACGCAGAGGTCCGTGATGACCTTGTAAGGGCCGGTCCCCGGAGGCAGTCCGGCGCGTTCGCGGCCACCCGGACCGTCGAGATAGCCCGGGGTCGTCACGAAATCCAGCCGGGGTACGAACCGGCGCGGGTCCTGCGGGGTGATCATCATCGTCCGCCAAGCCAAGGAGGCAAGGTCGTTGGCCCCGCCGCTCCCCGGCAGGCGCACCCGCGGGCGGGTGTGGTCGCCGATCACCGTCGAGTTCAGGTTGCCGTACATGTCCACCTGGGCCCCGCCCAAGAAGCAGTAGTCCGCCAGGCCCCGCTGGCAGAGCTCCATGATGTCCGTCATGCTCGACGCGAGGACCGCCCGGTGGAAAGTCCGGGAGTCACCCACCGAGATGGGCATGGTGGGGAGGACGGGACCGAGCCCGCCCGCCTCGAAGAGGATGACCAGGCGGGGAGCGTGGGTCTTCTGGGCCAGCATCGCCGCGGCGCAGGGGGCGCCCGTGCCCACGACCACGGTCGCCCCGTCCTCGAGGTAGCGGGCGGCCACGCAGACCATGAGCTCGATGCGCGTCGCTCCGCCGTGGCCTGTGCTCATCCGGTCGTCCCTCCTCCGGCCTCGCGGTCGAGGCCGAGCTCTTCCCAGCGGAGCTCCCTGAGGCGGGCGAGTCCCCCGCAGCGCTCGAGGTACTCCTCGTGACCGCCCACCCCGTAGATATAGCGGTCGAGGAAATCCCTGAGACGCTCCTCGTCCTCCTCAGCCTCGAGCCACTCTTTGAGGTGCCGCTCGTCCGAGTAGTACTCGTAAGGCATGTTGCCCGGGTAGGACCCGAACGGGACCTCGCACACGGCGTCGACGAGGAAGTAAGGTATCGCCGTCCGGTCCGGCCTCCTCCGGGTCTCCTCGCTCGGGACGAGCCGTTCAGTGGTCAGGATGACCCGGCGGGCGGCCCGGGCGAGGTCGGCGTCGGCAATCATGATGCCGTCTATCTGGGCGTTGCCGTACACGTCGGCCCGGTGGACGTGGATGACCGCCACGTCGGGGTAGAGCGCCGGGACGGCCAGGAACGTCCGTCCCGTGAACGGGCATTCCATCCGCACCGCGGCGCTCTTCCGCTCGGTGTCGGTCCCGAGCATCGTCCGTACGGGCAGGAAAGGGACGCCCATGGCGGCTGCCTTGTAGCGCCAGGCCAGAGCGGCGTTGGTCCACTCGGTCACCCGCACCGCCCCGCTCTCGAACAGGCGGCGCGCCGAACGCGAGAGACCGCGCGCCTCCAGCCCGACGACGTAGGCCACGTCGCAGCGGTCGAAGCACCCCCCGACCGCGAGGATCTGGCAGTCGTGGGTGGCCGTGTGGCCGGATAGACCCAGTCTCCGGCGGCCCTGTCGCACGATCTCGTGGAGGACGGCCGTGGGGATGCGTGTCCCGCCGAACCCGCCCACGGCAAGGTAGTCGCCGTCGGCGACAAACCGGCTCACCGCCTCCCGGACGCTCATGACCTTGGGGACCAGGGCCCGCGACTTGGCGCGGAACCAGTCCCTCGCCCGGTCCACGTCAGGGTCTTGGAAGAGCTCCCCCTCCCCCGTGCGCCTGTAGACCACCTGCTTCTCCCGGTAATCCGGCTCGTAGCCCACAGCGCTCCCCTCCCTGGCCCGTCACGTCCGGTGACCCCCGCTCGGCTCCCGGTCCGAGGCCGCTCACAGGCCCAGAGTCCTCGCGATGACGAGCCTCTGGATCTCGGACGTCCCTTCACCGATCTCCATCAGCTTGGCGTCCCGCAGGTACCGCTCCACCGGGTAGTCCTGCATGTAGCCGTAACCTCCGTGGACCTGCACGGCCTGGAGAGCCGCCCTCACGCAGGCCTCGGAGGCAAACAGCTTGGCCATCGCCGCCTCCCGGCGGTGAGGCAGTCCCGAGTCCCGTAGCCAGGCCGCCTTGAGGGTCATGAGCCGGGCCAGCTCCACCTCTGTCGCCATGTCGGCGAGCTTGAACTGGATGGCTTGGAAACGGGCTATCGGCTGTCCGAACTGCACGCGTGTCTTGGCGTAGGATAGCGAGGCGTCCAGGCAGGCCTGGGCGATGCCGACCGAGAGCGCGGCGATGCCGACCCGGCCACCGTCGAGCGCCATCAAGAACTGCCGGAGTCCGCCCCCTCTCTCGCCGAGGAGCGCGTCGGCCGGCAGACGGCAACCTTGGAAGACGAGCTCGGCGGTGTCGGAGGCTCTGAGGCCGAGCTTAGAGTAGCGCTGACCGACGCTGAACCCGGGCGCACCTTTCGGCACGACGAAGGCGCTGATGCCCCGGGTACCGAGCCCGGGGTCGGTGACGGCGGTGACGACGAAGACGCCGGCCAGGTTCGCGTTGGTGATGAAGCACTTCGTACCGTCGAGGACCCACTCCCCGTCCTGGAACACGGCCCGGGTCTTGGTCCCGCCCGCGTCGGAACCGGCGTCCGGCTCCGTCAGGCCGAAGGCCGCCAGGAACTCACCCCGGAGGCACGGACCTAACCAGCGGGCCCTCTGCTCGGCGCTACCGAAGAGATAGAGGGGGCCGACCCCGATGGAGCAGTGGGCCGCGTAGGCGATGCCGAGCGAAGCGGAGACCCGGGATATCTCTTCGACGGCCAAGGCGTAGGCCAGATAACCCAGCCCGAGTCCCCCGACCTCCTCCGGATAGGCCAACCCGAGCAGGCCGAGCTCACCCATCCGCCGGAAGATGTCAGGCGGGATGGCCTCCTCCTCCTCCCACTCGGCCACGTGGGGAGCCACCTCGCGTTCGGCGAACTCCCGGGCCACCCGCTGGACCCACCGCTGCTCCTCACTCAGCTCGAAGTCCACGGAACCAGGCCCCCTTCCTCCGATGGTCCCGCCGCGGGCGACTCTACGCCGGTACGAAATAGACGTCGGTCGGTGAGATCTTGGAGAGCCGCCTGAAGCGGGCCTTGACCTTCATCCCGATCCTCACCCCGCCCACGGGGACACCGACCAGACGGGCAAGGAGGAAGGTGTTCACACCCTCGAACTCGACCAGGATGAGATGGAAGGGCGTCTCCTTCAAGAACTCCTCGCTACCGAAGTAGCACGTGGTCCAGGTGTGCACCGTCCCCTCCTTGGGCAGCTCGAACCACTCCGTCTCTCCCCCGCACCGGTAGCAGTGGGCCCGCGGGGTGGCGTAGGAGTAGTCGCACTTCGGGCAGCGGGTCCCCAGGAGCTTGCCCTGCATCAACCCCAGGAACCACGGTGAGTCCTGGGCGTAGCTGTGGATGTAATCGATCTCGTAGTGGTGCTTGACGATGAGCGGGTCCACCTTGTAGACCACCGTACCCGTCTCGGTCTCCGGGAGTTTGACGGCGTCCTTGTCCGGCTCGGCCACTCCTCAAAACCCCCTCTCCAGGATGGTGCAGGTCACGTAGGTGCCCGTCCCGGCGTGACTGTGGATGAGCCCCCGGCGTGCGTCGGGGATCTGGAGGGTCGCGTCGCCCCCGCAGTGCTTGCCGATGGTCCCCTGGAGCTGCCAGAGGGCCATCACGGCCTGCATGAGACCGGTGGCTCCGACGGGGTGTCCGCAGGCGAGGAGCCCGCCCGACGGGTTCACCGGCACCTTACCGGTAAGCGTGCTGTGGCCTTCCTCGATGAACCGCCCGCCCTCGCCGTACTTGCAGAGGCCCAGGTCCTCGTAGGTCTGGATCTCGGACGAAGTGTAGGCATCGTGCAGCTCGACGAAGTCCAACTCCTCAAGGGGGTTGGTGATGCCGGCCATCTCGTAGGCCTGCTTGGCGGCCATCCGGCCCGCCCGGAAGGAGTGGACGCCCGGGTACTCGAGGTGGCGGTAGTCGTCGGGGCTCTCGTGGGGTAGGAGGATGACCCCGTGCCGCGGACGGTCGGCCAGGCGCATCGTGTCCGTGCCGCAACCGATGCCGGTGACTTTGACCGGACGGTCGCAGAGGTCGTACTTCTCGAGGGCGTCCTCCGAGCACAGGATGCACACGGCCGCCCCGTCGGACATGACGCAGATGTCAAGGCGGGTGAGCGGGTCGGCGACCATCTCGGAGTTCCTCACGTCCTCGACAGTGAGCTTCATCGGGAACTGGGCCCAGGGGTTGTGCAGGGCGTTGCCGTGGTTCTTGACGGAGACCATGGCCATCTGCTCGACCGTCGTGCCGAACTCGTGCATGTGCCGCCGGACCATCATGGCGTAGTAGCCGGTGTAAAAGCCGCCGACGGGGTAGTCGAAGTTAGTGTCCGAAGCCAGGGCGATGAACTCGTTACCCTTCCACGTGTTGACCCTCGACATGGTCTCGAACCCGAAGGCGACGCAGATGTCCATCCGGCCTGAGGCCACGCTCTCCCAGGCGGTCTGGAAGCACAGGCCCCCGGTGGCACCGCCACCTTCGTGCCGCCGGGACGGCTTGGGGCACAGCCCCAGATAGTCCTGGACCATGCTGGCCGCCTTGAGCTGCCGGGTGAAGTGGTCGGAGAAGTAGGAAGCCACGCTGCCGTCGATCATGTCGAGGGTCAGGTTCGGGACGTCGGCCATGGCGTAGTCGAAAGCCTCCTTGACCATGGCCCGGAAGTCCTTGTGCTGGTTGGCCTTGGCGAATTTCGTCATCCCGCCGGCGATGAAGTAGACGGGACGCAAGGCGACGCCTCCTTCCGGCGTCCACGCTCTTGTGGGGAAGACGACGGCCCTGCCCGGGGGCCGCCGGTGGACGCGCTCAAGGCCAGATATTAGATGGCGATTCAGTGAATTCCTCTCCTGGTACGCTTAGCCTAGATGAGGGCTCCCTGTACCACTTCGAGGACGGTCTGGAAGAAGAAGCCGTGCTGGAAGGACACGAAGAACTGCATCCCGCGGGCCTGCGCCGGGTCGCAGGCCCGGCGATAGACGTAAGGGAAGATCACCGCCGCCAGGATGACCGCACTCAGGACGGTGACCCAGCTCACCCTGGCCCCGCCCTGGGCGGATTCGATGAAGTACTTGGCCAGGACGCCCAAGGCCAAGGCAACATAGTGGCCGAGGGTGTGCAGGGGTGACGGGCGCGGCGGTGGCGGAGCGGCCTCCCCGGCTGGACCCGCCGGGTAGCAGGCTTCCTCCGGGCCGAGCCCATGGGCACGGTACGACCTCCGGCCAGGCGGGAGACGGGAAAGGTCGAAGTACTCCACGAGCCGTCCCAGGAGCCTCAACGCCGGTCCCTCCGGGTGTCCTGCGTCTTGCGCTGCTCTAGACTACGCCCGGAGGGTCCGTCGGGGTCACGCCCCGGGAAGGTGACTCTAGGGGGCTCACACCTGGGTGAGCTCTGCCAGTAGCCGGTCCTCGGTCGGGCGGAACGCCCGGTCCATGAAGGCCCGCACCCGGTCTATGTCGTCCTCGCCGAGGAGCGGCCCGACCACCACCACGTCGAGCTCGTGGTCAGGGACGGGGGAGGTACTGATGACGAAGTCGGGCCTCCGCTCGGCAACCACAGCCTTCAGTCCGTGCACCGAGGCGGTCGCCAGAATCTCGAGGTCGGGGAACTCGGTCGCGACGCGGGCCGCCAGGATCTCGTTCACCCCGACCCCTCCGGTGGTGGCCAAGACCACCCGCCGACTCCCCGTCCGGGTCCTGTACCGGCGAAGGACAGCCGCGGCAAGGTGTAACGCCACGAACCCGACCTCCTCAGGCGGGATGCCGAGGCCGACCAACGGTTCGGCTGCGGCGCAGGCTTTCTCAGCCACTCGGTACAGCCGCGGATAGGTGGCCTTGATGTCACCGAGAAGGGGGTTCGTGGCCGGAAGGCCGTAACGCAGCCGGCGCAAGGCCGGGCGGAGGTGCATCGCCAGACTATGGCGCATGGGCTCGTCCGGGCGCAGGACGAAGCCGAGCTCCCGGTCGGCGCTCTCGAGGATGAGAGCGGCTACGGCCGACGCCTCTACGTCCTCGAGTGGCAGCGTGGCGGCAGCCGCGGCCTCACCGGTCCGGAGGACGGCGGGGCCGCGGACCTTCGCTCCGGCCAGATGGAGGGCGAGGGTCCCCACTTCGGTCTCGGGTACGGCCACGCCGAATGTCTCAGCCAAGCGGTCGGCTACGCTGACGGCCAAGGCGTACTCGGGCGTGGACTTGAGAGCGGCCAGGCGCTCACGGGGCATCTCGACGCACTTGCCCTGCTTGAGCCGGCTCACGGCCACGGCCACCTGGAAGACCAGAGCCGAATAGGAGCTTGTCGTGAACTCTACTCCGGCCGTGACCTCGGCGTCCCGGACGACACCCTCGACAACGCGGAGGTCCAGCCCGTTCAGGAGGGCCAGGAGGTGCGGAGCTCCGGCGAACTGTGACGGGGCGCCGCCACCCCCGCCTCGTCTGGCCTCCATGAGGAGGCAGCCGAGCTCGCCCGACTCGGCGAACTCGCCGAGGAGGTCGGAGACCGCCCGGCGCCAGGCAGACTCCTCCCCGACGGCTTTGAGGCCGTAGTTGGAGCGCCGGACCAGGGCGAGCCCACGCCGGGTGAGCCAGGCCTCGACGTTGTCGAGGTCGGCGAAGACCGTCGTCCGCGAGACGCGGAGCTCGTCCGCCAAAGCGTGGCTCGTCACCGGGTCGTCCCGCTGCAGGAGCCGCGCGACGATGATGTTTCGCCGCTGTTCAGGAGAGAGGACCGGCCGGTAATCCTCCACCAGTCCCAGCCTCTCCCGGGTCTGGGCCAGCCCCTCGGGAGCTCCCTCGACCCAGATGCCGACCCTCGGGCGGCGATAGAGCTTCACCGGGGCGGACTGGAGCCACCCCTCGATCTCGTCGAGGTCGTAGCGGATGGAGCGGGGACTGACACCGAACTGCCGAGCGAGGTTGGCGATGACGACCGGGCCGTCTTGACGCAGTAACGCGAGGAGGAGATGTTTGGCCCGCGTGCCGAGCTGACGACCCGCCCCAGACACCGGCAGCGAACCTCCTTCACCTGCCGTATTCATTGTGGAACCTCGGCCAGAATTCTTCAACCCTACCAAGGCGATTCCTGCCACCGGCCGGAGGAGCCATTCCCGTTCGCCCGGGACCTATCCGCCCTGGGCCTCGGAGCCGCTTGGCTCCGCGCTCGCCCCTCCCCGGGGGTCTTGGGAGCCGGCTCGACCGGGGTGACGACCCCGGACGAGGCAAAGGAAGTCGTCCAGCAGGGTGTAAGCCACCGGGATGACGACGAGTGTGAGGAGGGTCGAGACGGTGAGTCCGCCGATGACGGTGACGGCAAGGGAGCGGGCGAGTTCGGACCCTTCCAGTCTGGCGAAGGCCATGGGGACCAGGCCCAGGACGGTCGTCGTGGTCGTCATGAGGATGGGGCGCAGCCGGTGTCCGGCCGCCGTGCGGACGGCCTCGTCGCGAGGCAGGCCGCTGGCGCGGAGCTGGCGGATGAAGTCCAGGAGGACGATGGCGTTGTTGACCACGATGCCGGCCAGCATGATGACTCCGATGTAGGAGGGGACGGAGAAGGTCACCCCGCCGAAGCGCAGGGCCGGCAGGACGCCGGCGGCCGCCAGGGGTAGGGTGAGCATGATCACCAGCGGCAGACCCAGGGATTCGAACTGGGCGGCCATGACCATGTAGACAAGGACGACGGCGAGGCCGAAGGCCAGGCCGAGGCCGGAGAAGGCTTCCCTCATCTCAAGGTCCTCACCTTCCAGGCGGTACTCGTAGCCGTCCGGCCACTCCAGCTCCTCCAGCCGGCGGGTGAGGTCCCCCGTGACCGAGGCGAGGTCCCTCCCCTCTACCAGGGCAGAGACGACCTGGACGCGGCGGCCGCCCTCGCGCTGGATGGCCGAGGGACCCTCCCCGCGGGTCACGCGGGCGACCTCCTTCAGGCGCACCGGTCGCCCGTCGGCGACGGCGACGACGAAGTCTTCCACGGCTTGGAGACCCTCGCGGTCCCGGTCGTCGTACCTCAGGACCACGTCGAGGCTGCGCCCATCGTCGTTGTACAGCCCGACCACCTGACCCTCGATGGCCGCGCGGACGGTCGAGGCGACGACGGCAGGGTGCAGCCCCAAGGCGGCGAGCTTGTCACGGTCGTACACGATGTGGACCTCGGGTCGGGCAGGGACAGCCCCGTCGTCCACGTTGGCCGTGCCGGGCACCTCCCGGACGACCGCCGCCACCCGGCGGGCCAGCTCGGCCAGGACGTCCGGGTCGTCCCCGCTCAGGACCACCTCGACCGGGCGGATACCCGCCAGGGCCATGAAGGAGGTCAGGGGCTGGACGCTGATTTCCCCGCCGCGGACCATGCGCAGCTCACGCCTGAGGTCCTGGGCGACCTCTTCGGCCGAGCGGTCGCGTTCGGCGCGGTCGACGAGACGTAGGTCCACGGACCCTACGTGCGAGCCCCCGCCCAGCACGCCGGCCACGTCGAGCAGGAGCCCGCCCGACGAGCCGACCGTGGAGGTGACGAAGCGGGCCTCGGGTACTCCCATCACGACGCGCTCCACGCGGCGGACGACCTCGTCCGTGGACTCAAGGTCGCTCCCTTCCGGGAGGGAGACGCTGACGATGACCTCCCCTCGGTCCATGGGCGGGACGAACTCGGTGCCGATGTCGTCGGTCAGGGTGAGAGAGAGGCCGAGGGTAAGGAAGACGACGACCAGCACGACGGCCCGCGACCTCAAGGCCCCCCGGATGAGGCGGCCGTAGCCCGACCGCATGCCACTCGACCTCGCCCGCACGGCACCGGCGCCGAAGAGGGTCACCGCAGCCGCCGGGACGAAGGTGACGGCCACGGCCAGGGAGGAGAGGAGCGAGAAGGTGACGGTGATGGCGAGCTCCTTGAAGAGCGTCCCGGCGATGCCCCCGACGAAGACGACCGGCAGGAAGACGACCACGGTCGTCAGCGTGGAGGCGCTGATGGCCGTGACGACCTCGGCCGTCCCCGCGACGGCCGCCCGCCCGGGGTCTTCGCCCTCCTCCAGATGCCGGAAGATGTTCTCCAGGACGACGATGGCGTTGTCCACGAGCATGCCGACCCCCAGGGCCAGGCCGCCCACGGTCATGAGGTTCAGGGTGAGGTCGGTGAAGTACATGAGGGTGAACGTGGCCACGACCGAGATGGGGATGGCCAGCCCGATGACCAGGACGCTCCGGATGTCGCGGAGGAACAGAAGGAGCACGAGCACGGCCAGGAGGGCGCCCTGCCAGGCGTTCTGCTCGACGAAGCCGACGGCCTTGCCGATGAAGTCCGCCTGGTCCATGGTCACGGTGAGGGCGTAGCCCTGGGGGAGCTCGTCCTCGAGGTCGGCCAGGGCCTCCCGCACGGCCCGGGAGACCGCGACGGTGTTGGCGTCCGAGGCCTTCTGGACGGCCAGCACCACGCTCGGCTCGCCTCCGAGCCGGGAGAGGTCCTCCGGGTGCCGGGGGCGCACGGCCACGTCAGCAACATCCCGCAGCCTGACCGGCACCGGGACGGTCTGGGAGCCCAGAGGCGTCGGCACGGTCGCCGTCTTGACGCCGACGAGGAGTTCCTCGAGCTCCTCGGGGGCCGCGAGCTCCCCCAGGCTCCTGACGAGAAGGTTGGTCCCGTCCTCGCCGACGACCCCTCCGGGGAGGTTGAGGCTGGTCCCGGCTAGGGCCTGGGTGAGGCCGAGCCAGCTCACCCCCGAGGCGGCCAGCCGTTCGCGGTCCACGGCGATGAGGACCTCTTCCTCGGTGTCGCCTATCAGCGACACCGAGGCGACGCCCTCGACCCTCTCCAGCCTCCGCTTGACCGTGTCCTCGGCCCACCGGGTGAGCCCCACCAGGTAGCGGTCAAGCTCCTCGGGGTCGGCGCCGCCGGTGGTCCCCGCCCCGTCCTCCCCTGACGGCTCACCCCTACCCGGGCCGGGGCCGGTGACGGTGACGAACATCACCGGCAGAGCGGAAGGGTCGAAGGCCGCCACGATGGGACGCCTGACCTCGGCGGGGAAGACGTCGCTCACGAGGTCGAGCTTCTCCCGCATCTGGAGGGTGGCGTAGTCCATATCCGTCCCCCACTCGAAACGGACGACGACCACCGAGCGCTCCTCCAGGGAGATGGAGCTCATGGACTTCACCCGTGCGACCTGACCCATGACCTCCTCCACGACCCGGGTGACGAGTGACTCCACCTCGGAGGGGGCGGCCCCGGGGTACTCGGTCAGGACCGCCGCGGCCGGGAAGTCCAGCCGCGGGAAGAGGTCGACGCTGATGCGGGTGAACGAGACGTACCCCAGCATCAGGACGACGAGGACCCCCATGAGGACGGTGACCCGTCGGCGGACGGCAAACGAGCTCACGTGTGTGACCTCCACACCGGAGGGTCTTTCTGCGGGAGGGACCCTCCGGGAATACGCGGCTCACGACTTTCGCAGGCTCTGCCCCGGAAACCTGCCTCCTCCGGCCGGCTCAGTCACGGAGCACGAGCCCGGCGCGGACCCCGGTTGGCCGCCCATCCCGCACCGCCACCCGACCGTTGACGATGACCCAGCGTACCCCCACCGGCGGCCGGTAAGGGTCGTGGGCGGTGGCCCGGTCGGCGATGGTCTCGGGGTCGAAGACGACCACGTCGGCCGCAAGGCCGCGGGCCAAGAGCCCTCGGTCCACCAGGCGCAGCTTCCGCGCCGGGAGGGCAGTGAGCTTCCGGACGACGTCGCCGAGGTCCCCGAGCCCGCGCTCGCGCCGGTACAGTCCGAGAACGCGCGGGAAAGTCCCGTAGTGTCGCGGGTGGATGGGCGTCCGCGGGCCGAGCTCCCGGTCGAGAGCAAAGGCGTCGGTCCCGACCATGGTCTCGGGGTGCCGGAGCACGGCCGACACGTCGTCCTCGCTCATCATGGCGGCGAGGTGGACGTGCAGGTCCTGGGCCAAGAGAAGGTCAAGGCCGCGCTCGACGACGATGCGCACCAACTCCCGGTCCGGCTCCTCGCCCCGCCCTTTGGCTTTGTCCCACCCGGCTAGCGGCGAGGGGCCGAGCACCTCGGCCAGGGTCCGCCCCTCCAGGTCGTGGTCGCGCCCGACCGACACCACCAGGTACTGCTCGGGCCTGGAGATGAAGCCCGGGGCACCGGCTTCGGCCGAGAGAGCCCGGCCGAGCTCGGCCGTCACCTTGGCGCGGAACTCCTCCCGGGCCAGCAGTCCGGCGATCTCCTGGTCCGTCTGGGTCGCTGACACGCCTGGCACCTCGGCCAGCAGGGAGAACACCTGGGCGAAGGCGTAGGGGTAGACGTCGCAGGTCACGTCGACCCCTTGGCGTCGGGCCTCCTCCATCATGGCCAGGGTCTCACCGACGCGACCGTAGTTCGGGCGGCCGACGGCCTTGTGGTGGGAGACCTCCACCCGCACGCCGGACTCCCGACCGATACGGATGGCCTCGGCTGCCGCCTCGACGAGACCGTCCGACTCGTTCTTGATGTGGGTCGAGTAGAGGCCTCCCCGCTCGGCGACGACACGGCAGAGGGCGATGACCTCTTCGGTCGAGGCGTGTCCCCCGGGGGCGTAGGCCCTCCCCGTCGAGAGTCCCCGGGCGCCTTCGGCAAGGCAGGCCTTCAAGAGCTCCCTCATGGCCTCAATCTCCCCGGGGGTCGCCGGTCGGCGGTCCGTCCCGACCACATGCGCGCGGATAAGGCTCTGACCCACGACCGGGTAGAGGTTCACGCCGGGGCCCAGACGCTCGATGTGGTCGAGGTACTCCCCGAAGGAGTACCAGGCTAGGCCACGTCGGTCTTCGTCGGGAGCCAGCTCCGGGGGCACCTCCCCGAGCAGGCCCTCGCAGAGGCCCTTGAGGACGCCGCTCGCCGTCTCCCTCTTCACCGGGGCCAAAGACCACCCACAGCTCCCGGCCACCTCCGTGGTGATGCCCTGGAGAAGCGAGCTTGTCGCTCCGGGGTGCGACACGAGGGAGAGGTCGGAGTGGGAGTGCATGTCGATGAAGCCGGGGCAGACCACGAGACCGGAGGCATCGATGACCTCCTCGGCCTGGGCGCCCTCCAGGCGCCCGACGGCTGCCACGCGGCCGGAGGAGATGGCCACGTCGGCCGGACGGAGCTCGCCTCCCGTCCCGTCGGCGACAAGCCCGCCCCGGATGAGGATGTCCAGCATGGCAAAACCTCCCTGATGTCAGAGGTGGATGAAACGGTGGCGCGCCTCGACCTTGAGGTCCGCCGGCACCAGGGGCGTCCCGGTGAGACGCGTGGCCAGGTCTGGGCCGTACTTGGCCAAGAAGGCGAAGATGTTGAAGACCCGCTCCTGGTAGTCTCCGAGGGGCCGGAAGGATGTCTCGATGGCCGCGTACCGGGCCACTGCCTCCCGGCAGTTCTGGCGGTGCTGCTGCCACGCCTTGCCCCGCAGCCACTCGACCTCGGCCGTGACCCGGCCGAGGTTCTTGGCCGCCAGCTCCAGAAGGGACGGGTCGAGCCGCTCGAGGGACGGGATGAGTTCAGCGTACGCCTGCCGGACCGAATGCACCAGCCGGGCGAAGAGGCCGTCGATGCCCACTGGATCTACCTCGGCCAGGTACCGCGAGCGGGCATCGCCCAGGGTCTGCAGGTCCAGAGCCTGCTCCGGGGTAAGCCCGCTTCGGGCGAGGTGGCGACCGACGGCCGGCTCCACCAGGGTCACGCTCGGCCGCGGGTAGATGACGGGCATCCTTCGCCCGAAATGGTGGTAGACAGGCCCGAACAGCGCGAAGTAGCTTATCTCTCCAGGGCCGCCGACGTAGGCGAGGACCGGGAAGACCGTGTCCTGAGCGAGAGGGCGGAGGACCACGTTCGTGCTCAAGCTCTCAGGGCTCGAGCGGGCCAGGGAGGCTAGCTCGGTTCGGGTCAGGCAGCGTTCCTCGGGGCCCGTCCCGGCCACGAAGATGACATCGGCTCCCTCGACCGCCCGGCGCCGCAGGAGCACCCTCTCGTTGCCCCGGTACAGGTAGAGGTTCGCCGACGCCGGGTCCACATCCACCTGCGGAGGGTAGCCGAGACCCATGACCGTCTCGGCCGCCTCGGCGAGGAGGGCGGAGACGGACTCGCTCTCGCGGACGGCCGCTTCCAAGAGTGGAGCCTCGAGGGCCCTCATCTCGGGCTCGAGCGGGTTCGCCACGACCAGGCCCTCGGCCCCGAAGAGGTGCAGGAGGAGCCGTCCGAACCACTCGCCCAGGTTGGCCGACGCCCGGGCCGTGCTCCGGAGGAGGTCGAGGACCCGGTCGCGGAACTCCGTCGGCCAGAACGTCTGTTCCAGCTCCCGGAGAAGAGGCTCGGCCGCGGGCCAGGCGGGGAGGAAGCCCACCGAGGTCCGCACCGGGAAGCCGGGGCCCGGGTCGTAGGCCAGCCGGACGATCTCGCCCCCGGGCTTCTGCACCACCAGCGAGGCAACCTCACCGAGGTCGTGGTCCTCGGCCCCGGCCCAGAACACCGGGACGACCGGCCGCGAGGGGCCGAGGTGGGATCGGAGGGCGCTCGCCAGTTGGAGGACGGCGGCGGCCTTCCAGAACGTGTAGAGCGGCCCGGTGAGGACCCCGGGCTGCTGGCCGCCGATGACGACCACCGCCCCGGGTTCGGCCAGGCGGGCAGCCGCGGCCAGGCTTTCCGGCGGTGCCCCGAGACGCTCGCCGTAGGCCACGAGATGGCGCGCGAGCCTGTCCCGGTCCCCCGGGAAAGCCTCGAGCTCGGCCGCCCTCCGGAGATAGGCGGCCGGGTCGTGGGGTGAGTAGTCGTAGAGCCGCGCCACCCTGCCGTGAGCGTGCACGTAGTCCGCGGCAAGGGGATACCGCGGGTCCCGGGCCGACCCGTAGGACACGCGCAAGGAGGTCATGGGCTCGACGCGGGCTCCTCAGATGTCGTTCGGATGGATCTTGCCGCCCTCCTCGCCGGTCGGAAGGACCTTCAGGATGCCGAACTGGAGCCCGGCCACGCGGCCGAGCTCCTCCTCGGTGACCGGGGTAGTGACTGAGCCGGTGCGCTTCCTCCAGTCTATCCCGTTTAGGATACCCACCCCCATGAGGGCGCCGTCACGGTCGACCAGGCCTACCAGGAGGTGCTCGAACCGGTCTGCCTTCGTCAGGAAGACCTCTTGGACTCCCTCGCGCTCCTTGATGCGTTCGAGTCCATCGAGCTCGAAGTACCCCGAGGCCACGATGAACAGCCCGTCGGTGAGCCACTCGGCGTGCGCGATGTCGCAGCGCAGGTCCTGGGCCAGGAGGGCCTTCTGGCCGTCGTCCATGGGGCGGCCCGTGAGATAGGTCGTCCGGAAGAGAGCGAGCCGGGTCAGGTCGAGCTCGTAGGTGGCGGCCGCTCCGAAGTACTGGCGGTAGGCGCGCTCCCGGTGGAAGCGTCGGTCGTGGCGGCTCTTGTCGGCCGCCTTCGGTGAGACCGCGGCGCGCACGATTCTGAGACCTGGGTCCCCTAAGAGCTCCCACGGCCGGAGGAGGTGTTCGACCTCGAGGGCACGCTGCAGGGCGAGCAGGTGGGTCGGGGCGATCAGCTCGATCTTGGTCCCCTTGAGGAAACGCGCGGTCCGGCCGAAGACCAGACCGGTGGTGTCGATGACGACCACGTCGGGCGAGAACTCGCTGACGGTCCGGTCGACGGCAGTCTTGGCCGCCGTGGCGGTAGTGAAGCTCAAGAGCTCGGGCGAGTTCGACCCCACGAAGTAGGCGAGCCGGCAGGGTACGTCCCGGAGACGGGCGATGGGACGGTCCACCAGCCCGGCACCAACGCATCCCGGTGGCCCTATCTCCGACTGGCCCACGTCGGCGTCGACCACGGCGACCTTCAGGCCGGCGGCGTAGGCCGCGTTGGCCAGGAACGTAGCCATGGTGGTCTTGCCGGTATCCGTCGCCCCAAGGAGAAAGACCTTCAGGGGACGACGGTCGGAGGAGAGGATCTCCTCCGCGACTTTCCTCCACTCTCGCAAGCCATCCTACCCCTTCCCGGCGCGGCGGGCTTACCCGGGTCCAGGCGCCGCGCCGTCACTCCCACCCGACCCTCCCGGGGTCCGTTCGGGCCGGTAGAACGACAGGACGGTGTCCCCGTACCGGTAGTCACGGGCGAGCACCAGTGTAGAAGTTCTGGGGGGAAGTTCCTCGGTCCTGTGTCTCTGGATGTAGACGACCCCGTCTTCGGCAAGGACAGGGTGTCCGTCGAGGACCTCGAGGACGCGCGGACCCAGGCCGTGGAAGTAAGGGGGAGCGACCCCGACGACGTCAAAGCGACGTCCCTGGCGCGACAGGCGCCGAATCTCCCGTAAAGCATCGCCACGGATGACGGTGGCCCGCTGACCCAACCCGGTAAGGGCGAGGTTCTTCCGGATGACCGCCACGGCCCTCGGGTCGAGCTCGACCAGGACGACCTCCCGGGCGCCACGGCTCAGCGCCTCGATGCCGTAGCTGCCCGTGCCGGCGAACAGGTCAAGCCACGCGGACCCGGGGGTGACGGCCTGGAGGATGTCGAAGACCGCCTGCCGCACCCGCGCCAGCGGAGGGCGCGTCCCCTCTCCGGGGACCGAGCGGAGCCTCCTGCCGCGGGCCCGGCCACCGAGGACGCGCACGCCCTAACCCCCAGTCTCCCCGGGACCCCTGTAAAGATATCGGTCCAGGGTCCGGTGATAGCTTGTCCAGCGGGACTCCGGGTCCCTCTCCTCCTCGCCGCGCAGGAAGCTCTCGACGGCGTTCAGCTTGCCGTCGAGGTCGTCGGCGTGGTGGAGGGCGACCGCCTCGAGGGTCTTCGGCCGCTTCGGCGACCCCCACTCGTACTGTCCGTGGTGGCTCAGGAGCATGTGGCGGAGCCTGAGCAGGGTCTCGGGCGGGAACCCCTCGATGGCAGCCGCCCTCTGGGTGACCATCTCGGCCCCGATGACGATGTGCCCGATTAGACGACCCTCGTCGCTGTAGTCGAAGCGCCGTGACCACGTGAGCTCACGGGTCTTCCCGGCGTCGTGGAGCAAGGCGGCGGTGACGAGGAGGTCGGCGTCGAGCCGAGGGTACCGCCGGCACAGGTCCTGGCAGAGCCGGGCCACGGCCAGGGTGTGCTCCAAGAGCCCCCCGAGCGCGGCGTGGTGGATCTGTTTGGCGGCGGGAGCGCTCCGGAAGAGCGACCAGAACTCCGGGTCGTCGAAGAAGCTCCGAAGCAAGGCTTGAAGCTCGGGCCGTCTCACCTGGGCGATGACCGAGCGCAGCTCGGCCTCCATCTCCGCCAGGTCCCTGGTGGTGCAAGGGAAGAAATCGGACAGCTCGACGCTCTCGTCCGGCACGACCTCGAGGGAGGAGACGTTTATCTGGAGCGTGTCGTTGAAAAGCACTACCTGGCCCTCGACCCGCACGAACCGGTCGACCGTGACCCGCCCGTGGAGGGCCTCGGCGTTCTCCCACACCCGGGCCTGGATGCGCCCGGTCTTGTCGCCAAGCTCAAGGGCCAGGAAGGCGCTCCCGGAGCGTGTATAGCGAAGGTTCTTGGCCAGCACCAGGAACACTTCGCCGACGGGCTGGTTCTCCCGGAGCTCGCCGACCCAGGTCCGGCCCGGAGCGCCGGCCGGCACGGCTCGGTCGAAAAGACTCACTCCGCTCCCACTCTCCCTGAGACGACCTCCCGGAGGCTCACCGGGCTTGACGCTCAACGTATCCAGGCGACGGCGGCAGCCAGGAGCTGGACGAAGAGGACGCCGGTGGCGACCAAGGCGAACCGGCGGTCGCCCCGTGAGGCGTAGGCCACGGCCGCCACGAGAGCCTGGGCCGGAGGGAGGACAAGGGTCAGGGCGACGCCCGCGGTGATGAGCGCCCGGGCAGCCCCGGTCCGGCCGGTCCCAAGTGCGAGCACTAGGCCCGCGACCACGGGGACCAGACCGGCGACGACCCCGTAGCGCAAGAGGTCAGCCAGGCGACGGTAGACGGGCTCGTCAGACGGCACTCGACTCCCCCCTCAGAAGGGCAAGGTGAGGCCGAAGGCCTCAGCCAGCATGCGTAGGGCCATGTAGAACAAGACGACGGAGAAGGCTCTCTTGATGACGGTACCCGGCAGGACCTGGGCCAGCCGGGCCCCTGTCCGCGCTCCGACGAACACGCCGAGGACGGTGACGGCGGTGATGACGGGCTCGACGTACCCCCGGCCGAGGTAGACAACCGCGGCGGCCATGGCCGTCAGCGAGATGATGTGGCTGGAGGTGGCCGTCGCGGCTTTGATAGGCATGCCGAGCAGGAGGTTCATAACCGGGACCTGGACGACTCCCCCGCCTATCCCGAGCATCCCCGACAAGATGCCGGCCAAGAAGCTGAACCCCACCCCCGTCCCCACCCGGCGGGGCCGGTAGGTGACGGGAGCCCCGGAGGCCCGGTCGAAATAGTGGCCGGTGAGGTCCCAGGCACGCTCGGCCACATCTGCCGCCAGCCCCTGCTCCGGCCGGGGCTCTCCCGCTCGGCTGGAGTCCGGGCGGACCAGCATCAAGATGCCGACGGCGATGAGCGTGAAGCCGAAAGCCGCGAGAAGCCAGGTGCCGGCTAGCGACGTCCCGACCAGACCGCCGACCAGAGCCCCGACGGCGGTCACCGCGGCAAGGACGAGCGCGAGGCGAAGGTTGGTCAGCCGTGAGCGAAGGTAGACGGTGGCCGCGCTAGAAGCGTTGGCAATCACGGCGACCAGGCTCGTGCCCACGGCCAGGTGCACGGGAAGGCCTAGACCGAGGGTGTAGACGGGCACGATGATGATGCCCCCGCCGAGTCCGAGAAAGGAGCCTAGCACCCCACCGGCAACGGCGGCAAGGGAGAGCCAGAGTAGGAACGCAGGTTGCATCGGGGTCGAGGCCTCCCGAGCCGGACGACCGCGGGGCCGACCTTCCCGCTCCGACGCACCCCAAGCCCGTCGGGCTGGCTCGGCTCCGGGCCGTCACGGCGCTGAAAAACGGCGCTAGTAATTCTACCCGGGGGCAGGCATTCCTGTAGCCACAGGGGGACCGGCCGGCCCGGCGGCGAAGTTGAGTGGCGTAGGAAAGGAGGAGGCGGTAGGATGACCCGGGGGAGTGGCAGCGCGTTGGCTCGTAGAGACCCGGTCGCCTCCAGGCGGGCGCCATCCGTCGCCCGGACGCTCCTCCAGCTCCTGTTGGCCCTGCTCCTGTCGGCCCTACTCCTCGCGGCCCCGGGACCGGCCTCCCCGGCCTTTGCCGTGGACGCGGCGCAGGTGCCCGTCCCCGACCCCCCCCTCGAGCCCCCGACCGGCCCGCTCGCGCCCGGGACGCTCGCGGGGGTCCGGGATGTCCTCGCGGCGCAAGCCGCGGCGCTCCGAACCCTCGACGCCCGCGCCTACCTCGCGACCATCGCCCCGGTCGGTGCGGACGCCCGGGGCATCCTCTGGGAAGTGCCGGGCGACCCGAGGAGGCGCGCCAGGGCCCATCTCCTAGACGAGCTTCCCTCCCCGGGGCAGGGCCGGGTCGACCTCGCAGATGTCCGGCCCATCTTCGCCGTGCCCGGTGACCGGGGCACGGTGGACGTCCTCGCCCGCCACCTCGTCGCCTTCCGTGGGGCCGATGGTCAGGCCCGGCTCATCGAGGTGCTGGCTCTGGAGCGCCTGCGTCCGGTGACCGAAGGTACGTGGGAGGCCTTCGAGTGGTGCCGGGCATCCTGGGAGGAAGCGGCGCGGACCTGGCCCGTGTGGCTGGAAGGGTCCGTAACACTGGAACCGGCCTGCGGGACCCTGGCCGCGACCATGACCTACCGGGTCTATCCGGGGTTCCCGGCCGAACCGGACGGCCCGCGGACCCTCGTGGCGCTGAGCCTCTCCCCGACCCTGACCGTGACCGCGGTCCGCGGGCAGGACGGTGACCTGGAGTGGGAACGGGAAGGTGAGTCCCTGACGGTTGCCCTCCCCGAGCCGGCCTGGCCGGCCGGCCGGGAGGGAGGCGGGCAGCCCCTGCTCACCCCTCCCCTCGTCTTCACCGTCCACTACGGCGGGAAGGTGCCGGCGGGCGGACGACCGGGGCGGGGCAACCTCGAGTATCTCGGGGGGGAGGCGGTGTACCTGAGACCGGAGAGTGGCTGGTACCCGCGCCCCGCCGGAGGAGGCGCCGTCAGGGGGACCATCTCCGTCACCACCCCGGGATGGTGGGCGGGAGCTGTGTCCGGCCGCCTCGTGGCCGCCGGCCCGGCCGGGGGAGTGGGTGAGTCCCGCACCCTGACCTGGGGACTGGCCACACCCGCCGAACTCTACCTAGCCGCGGGACCCTACTGTATCTCGGAGTCGACGACGGCGCGGGGGGTCAGGGTCCGCACGTTCTTCTACGCCCGTGAGGCAGAGTGGGCCTCGAGCTACCTCGAGGAGGCCCAAGACATCCTCGCCTACTTCTCCGACCGCTTCGGCCCCTACCCCTACCCTAACCTGACCTTGGCGGAGGTCCAGCAGTTCTACTACGGCGGCCTGTCGGCCAGGTCTCTCATCCTGCTCGAGAAGAGCGGGCAGGCCGACGTCCGGACGGATGCGGAAGCCCGGCTGCTCCTGGCTCACGAGGTAGCTCACCAGTGGTGGGGGGAGATCGTCCCCATCCGCCGCGAACCGGACTGGTTCCTGTGGGAGGGGCTCGCAAGCTACTGCGAGGCCCTCTACGCTGAGGGGCGGGACGGTCGCGAGGCGCGGGACGAGGTTCTCGGTCTCCAGGCCCGGACGTACGCCAAGTCCGCCCGTCCGGGCTGGTCGGTGCGGACGGCCAACGTGCGGACACAAGAGTGGCAAGACGCCTACGTGTACGAGAAGGGCTCCTGGTTCTTCCACACCCTGCGCTTCCTCCTGGGCGACGATGCCTTCTTCGCGCTCCTCCGCGAGTACGCCGACCGCTTCGCCGGCTGGCCCCCGATGGCCGAGGACTTCGGCGGGCTGGTGGCCGAGGCCGCGCCGGAAGACGATTACGTCCGGTCCTTCGTCGAGCGCTGGGTGGAAGCAGGGCAAGACATCGACCTCGCTCTCCGGGACGTCTACCTCCGGAGGGTAGAGGTGCCCGGGTCCCCGTACGTCCTGGCCTTCGACCTACGCGACGTCGGGACCGGGGCTTTCCCGAGGGCCGTCGTGCGGGTCGTCCTAGCCGACGGCCGCGAGCACAAGGTCGTGTGCGACGCAGGAGAGAACGTCCTGCGGCTCGATGGACGGCCGACCATAGTGGAGGCCGACCCCGACCGGGGCGTCCTGGACCTCTCGCGGTCCAACAACCGCTACTACATCGCTCTAGGGCTCTTCCCGGTGTCGGAGGACACTCTGGCCGACTTGGCCTGGGTGGCGCTGGCGGCTGCCTTCGGCCTTGCCCTGGCCCGCCTCCGGGCGTGCCGTCGGAGGGCACGGAGCGTTGACGTGTCCACCCGCGGATGTTAGGCTTAGGTAGCGTGTGGTCTCTACCTTGACAGACTCTAGAAGGCTCGTGGCAGAGTAGGTGCCCCGCGTCAAGTGCCAGGGGATGGGAAGTCGCCCCTGGACGAAAGGCCGCCCACCGGTCGGCCTGCGGTGGGGACACCGCTTCCGCTGCCACATCAAAGACACCTCCGTCTTTTGGTGTGGCCTGCCGCGCCGGAGGAAGGAGGTGTTCTTGTGTCGGACAGCAGAACGAAACGTCTTACCTACCTCGGCCTCCTCGTAGCCCTCGCGGTGGTCCTGACGCGCTTCGCCAGCGTGAGGCTCACCGTGGCCGGGGTCGAGAACGTCAGGGTGGGCTTCGGGCACTTCCCGGTCCTCTTCGCCGGGATTCTCTACGGCCCGCTGGCCGGCGCCGCCGTCGGCGCCCTGGCCGACCTCATCGGCTACTCCCTGAGCCCGATGGGCCCCTACATGCCCCACTTCACGTTGGCCTGGGCTCTCACCGGGGCCCTGCCGCCCCTGGTCCTGGCCGCCCTCCCGCGGAGACCCCGGGTGCCGACGGTGGGACGTCTTCTGGTCGCCATCGGGGTGACGCAGGCCACCGTCGCCGTCTTGCTGACGTCGCTGTTCCTCAGGCTCCTCTTCGGGATGCCTTGGACCGTCACGGTGACGCCCAGGGTCGTCGTCCAGGCTGTGCTGGTCCCCGTCTACGCCACCCTCACCCACATGATCCTGCGCAGCGTGGCCGGGCTCGCCCCCGCCTGGCCCGCCCAAGCGGCTCCGGTACACGACGAGACCGCGCGTTGATGGTTTCTACGGAAAGGTAGGAGAAGGACGGTCCGGCGGGGAGGCCGGAAGCCTCCCCGCCGGACCCTTGTCCCGAAGGACGTGCCCCGAACCACTCACGAGGCACTGAATCGAGGCCTCCGGCAGCGGGAACTGGACTTGCCGCCGTCCCGGTCGCCCAGGAAGACCGAGCCGGCCGCAGCGCTCAGGCCACCTCGTCCAGAGCCTCGCCGATGATTCCTATGGCCTCCTCGAGCTGCTCGTCCGTGATGACGAGCGGAGCCAGGCAGCGGATGCAGTTGCCGTAGACCCCGGCCTTGAGGAGGAGCAAGCCCCTCTTCATGGCCGCCTTGACGACGGCCGAAGCGGTCTCCGGTGCAGGCTCCTTGCTCGCCGGGTCCTTGACGAACTCCATGGCGACCATGGCCCCAAGGCCCCGGACGTCGCCGACGAAGGCGTACTTGTCCTGGAAAGCGGTGAAGGCGTCCTTCAGACGGGCCCCGATGGCCTTCGACCGCTCGAGGAGCTTCTCGCGCTCGATAATCTCGAGGACCCGCAGGGCCGCGTCGCAGGCGACCGGATTGCCGACATAAGTGCCGCCGATGGTGCTGTCCTCGGGAGCGTCCATGATATGCTGCTTACCGATCACTCCGCTCAGAGGCAGGCCGGCGGCAATGGACTTGGCCACGCACATGAGGTCGGGTTCGACACCGTCGAACTGCTCCATCGCGAAGAGGGTGCCGGTCCGGCCGAAACCGGTCTGAACCTCGTCGCAGATGAGCAGGATGCCGTGCTTGTCGCAGATCTCCCGCAGGCGCTTGAAGTACCCCGGCGGCGGGACGATGAAACCGCCCTCGCCCTGGACCGGCTCGATGATCATGGCCGCGACGTCGGACGGCGCGACCGTCGTCACGAAGTACCTCTCCAGCGCCTCGGCGCAGGCCAGCCCGCACCCCGGGTACTTGAGGCCGTAGCTGCACCGGTAGCAGTACGCGGACGGGATGCGGTACACGTCGCTGGCGAAGGGACCGAACCCTTCCTTGTACGGCCGGACCCGGCTGGTCAGCGTCATGCACAGCAAGGTCCGCCCGTGGAACGCGCACTCGAAGGTGATGATTCCCTTGCGCTTGGTGGCCTTCTTCGCGATCTTGATCGAGTTCTCGACTGCCTCGGCGCCGCAGTTGAAGAAGGCGCACTTCTTGGGCGTGGGGCCCGGAGCCAGCTCGGCCAGGCGCTCGGCCAGCTCGATGAGACACTCATAAGGGACCACGCTGAAATCGGTGTGGATGAACCTGGTTACCTGCCGCTGGATGGACGCGACCACTTCAGGCGGGCAGTGACCGACGTTGAGGACCCCGACACCACCGGCGAAGTCGATGAAGCTGTTGCCGTCGATGTCGGTGAAGACCGCCCCCTCGCCCCGGTCGATGATGGCTGGAAGGTGAAGCGTGAAGGCGTTGGCCACGTACTTCTCCTTCTTGGCGATCAGCTCTTTGGACTTGGGACCAGGGATGTCGGTCACGACTCGCGCGAACTTGCCCATTCCGTTCAACCCCCTCCTCCGTTGGCGTGCAGGCCTGGGCAAGAGAAGTCACTTCTGCGACAGGCCCCGGAAAACCTTCAGAGGGAAGGGCCTCTCGGAGGGAAGGGTCTCTTCGGCGGGACCGAGGGGTGTCCCCGGCCGCGGCTCGCCTACTCCCCCGCCTGTTCCCTGGGCCGCTCCCCGCCGAGAGCCAGGACGGCCGCCAAGTTAGCTGAGAGGTGCTGCTCGGCAGCTTCGAGCAGTCGCCGGCGGTCCCGGTGGCGGAGGGCCTCGATGATGGCCCGGTGCTCGGCCAGACTCTGCTCCCCTCTGGCAGCGATGACGCGGTAGAGGCCGGGAGGGCAGCACGGGACCAGCCGCTCGATACAGTCATAGAGACCGTCGAGACCGCAGGCCGCGAACGGGTGACGGTGGAAGCGGCAGTTGAACTCCGCCGCGTCGGCCAGCCGGCCTTCTCTCAGGCTGGCAGCCATGTCCGCGTTCAGCGTCTCCAGGTGGAGGAGCTCACCGTGTTCGAGACGGTCGAGGATCACCTCCACGCCGGCGCGGAGGAGCAGCCTCACGGCGGGGACCGACTCACGGATACGCACCGGCTCGAGCCGTCTCACGTAGGCCCCGCGGTGCGGGGTACACTCGACCAGCCTTTCCGACGCGAGACGCGCCAGGGCCTCGCGGACGGGGATGCGGCTAACCCCTAGCTTCGCAGCGACATCCGTTTGGACAAGGCGGGCCCCCGGCGCCAACTCCCCTCGGTAGATGGCTTCCCGAAGCCTGCTGTACACCTGGTCGGCGAGCGAGGTGCGCACGGCTGCCTCCATTGACCGGGCCATCATCCAGTGGCCTCCTTCCCGTAGTCCGCGTAGCCAGGAAAGACGACCGAAAGCGCAGCCGGCACGGACCTGCCTGAGAGCTACGGCTCCATCAGGTCCAGACTCTCACTTATGTCGAGACTCATCTCTCCCGCGAGGAGCCGGGCACGCACGTGCCTCAGCCACTCTCCGTCCTCGCGGGCCGGGTGGTCGGCCCGGAAATGCACCCCCCGGCTCTCCCGCCGGTAGCGGGCCGAACGCGTCATGGCCTCGGCGACGAGGAGCAGGTTGAGGGCCTTCAGCCCGGTCCGGACTTCCAGACCGTCGGTGGTCTTGACGGCAAGCGGAAGCTGCCGCTTCATCCGGTTGAGGACGGACTGCGCGGCATCCAGGCTCTCCCGCGTCCGGATGAGGGCGGTGAAACGCCACATGGCTTCTCGGACCCGGTCCATCATCTCGACCGGGCGCAGGGCGGGCGACCCGGTCGCCTCGAGAAGGGCCAGGGTCCTGCCGACCCGCTCGCGGGCAAGCCGCTCCAGCTCCGAACCTGATAGTCCCGTCTGGCCCAAGCTCCGCCGGAGCAGAGCGGCCGCGAGCAGACCGGCCCTCCGGCCGAGGGTCACGGCCTGGGTCAGTCCGTTGCCCGGGAGCCAGTCGGCCCCGTGGGCGCCGGTAGCCACCTGACCGGCCACGTACAGACCGGGGACACGTGTCTGGCCATGGTCGCCGCAGACTACTCCGCCCAGGGTGATGTGGGCTGCCGGGGTGACCGGGAACGACTCCCCCGAGGGCGCGACCAGCCGGAGGGGTAGCTCGCTCTCCTCGTCACCGAGCCGGGCCTCCTCGTAGATGCGTCGCGCCACGGCCGTGGGAGCGGCTGCCCCGTCGGCGAGGCCGCCGAGGCCGACGGTCTCGGTGACATCCCGGTCTCCGGCCAGAAGCCGGCTTCGGGCGAGCTCGGACGGTGGGACCCAGTAGGTCGGGGAAGCCGGACCGCCTATCCGAGTGACGGGCCAGAACACGGTGAACTCCATGCCGGCCAGGACGGCCCCGGCTCGGAAGGCCAGCGCGAGGCCGTCTCCCGTCGCCTCCGGGGAGTCGTCCGTCCACCGGTACGCCCCCGTGGCACCGCCCGAGGCGATGACCACCGACCGGGTCTCGACCAGCACCCACGCCGCCCGCGAGGGGTCGTAGGCGAGGAGACCGGCCACGGCCCCGTCCGGCGTCAGGAGGACGTCCCAGCCGACCGCCGGGACGACCTCCGCGCCGGCAGCCCGGACCGCCTGGTCGAGGCTCCGCCTCACCTCTCCGCCGCCCCCGGCGACGCTCAACCCGTGGGGGACCTCCCTGAGCACCACACCGAGGTCGGAGAGGAAAGCCCGCAGGCGGGAGGAGTCCTCGGCCAGGGCCCTGGCCAAGGGGCGCTGCGACAAGTAGGACCCGTGAGTGACCGTGTCGATGAAATGCCGCTCCTCGGGGTACCCGGGTACCGCCGTCCGGAAGACCCCTCCGCTCTTGTCTGAGGCGGGTGGCCCGGCAGGGTCGCTCAGAACCATCACGCCGACACCACTCTGCCTGGCCGCCAGGGCGGCCGAGAGCCCGGCTAGGCCGGCCCCGACCACGCTCAGGTCCGCCCGGACACAGTCCATCACGCTACCTCCCCGCCCCACCCGACTACGCCCACCGAGGCGCCCACCACCGGTGACCGGAGAGCCAGTGACCCAAGGGCAAGTGACCGAAGGGATACTGTATCCATTAGCCGGCTGACCTTCGCCCGCCCCTCCCGGATTCCTCCCGCACCCCGCGGCGACAGACCGGGGTCAAGCAGCTAGAACTCGATGCCGGCCCGGGCCGGGACGCCCTCGGCGTAGTGGTGCTTGATGTCCAGCACCTCGCTCACCTGGTCCGCGACCCTGGCCAGCTCGCCCGGAGCGTAGCGGCCGGTGAGCAGGACGTCGACCGAGGGGTGCCTGGACCGGAGGGCAGCCTCGACTTCTTCCCAGGTGAGAAGGCCGAAGTCAACGGCGACGTTCACCTCGTCCAGGACGACCAGGTCGAAGTCGCCCCCGGCAAGGACTTCCTTGGCCCGGGCGAGACCCCGCTTGGCCAGTTCGACGTCCACCGGGAGGGGCGCCGCCTTGTTCACGAAGGCGTCGCGTCCGTACTGCTCGACAACGAGGAGCCCCTCCAGATGCCGACGGGCGGCCCGGATCTCGCCGTAGTTGTCGCTGCCCTTCATGAACTGCAGTACGAGTACCCTCCCCCCGTGACCGATGGCCCGGAGGGCCAGGCCGAAGGCTGCTGTCGTCTTGCCCTTCCCGTTCCCGGTCAGGACCATGACGAGACCGCGCCTGCCGGCGCGCTCGGGTCGGCAGGCCTCCTCCTCGGGGACATCCGCGTCCCTTTTCCTCTGTTCGCCCACAGTCGTCGCCTCCTCGTGGCCCCGGGAAGACTCTCGACTGTCCCGGGGGCCTAGGCCCATACCTTGCCCTCAGGCCGGGCGGGGGCCGGGGCGGACGCCCGGCTGCCTGCGGGGCCGCCGCTCCCCGGTAGGAGGAAGGCAGGCCGCCGCGAAACCCAGCGGTGAGGGGCGATGCCTTGTGGACCTCGGACTTCTCGAGTATGCCCTGTGGGTGGCCCTGGGACTGTGGGCCATCCTCTTCGTCGACAACATCATCCCGCGCGTGGTGGGCCTGGTGCTCATAGTCCTGGCCGTCCTGCGGGCAAGGGCCGAACGGGACACCCCCGAGGACGACCTGCGGTCCGAGACCGAGACCGCTCCGGTCAGAGACCAGGTCGAGAAGCCGGCACGGGAAGGCAAGATGCGGGCCCCTGCCCGACGGCGGGTCCTCTAGCCCCCCTGTGGGGCCGGAGCCTGCCCCTGAGCCCGGCGGATGGAACGGAGAGTCGCCACCAAGGCGAGGTCCTCATCTTGTCGCGTCTCTTCGGCCTCTCTCTCCAGCGCTCTCAGCGAGACGTCGTCCAGGCAGGCCCGGAGCGTCGGGGCTTGGGACTCCAGGAAGCCCTCGTGTCTCCCCGCGGCCTTGCGAAGGGTGTCGAGCGCTTCGCGGGCATCCTGACGCCTAGCCAGCGCGAGCCCGAGGATGAGGAGGGCCCTCGGGCTACCCGGGTCGGCGATGACCGCCTGGCGGCCGTGGTCCACCGCCTGGGCCACGTCACCCTTGCGGAGGAAGAGCTCGGCCAGACCGGCGACGATCTCAGCGTTCTTGCCGTACTTGTCGAGGAGGGGCCGGTAGACCGAGATGGCGGCGTCGTAGTCGCTGCGCGCCGCATGGACGCCGGCGAGGTTCACGCGGGCCGCGATGTGGTCCGGGTCGGCCTCCAAGGTCTTCTTCCACTCCGTGACCGCCTCTTCGAGGCGCCCCTGCCGGAAGTAGGCCACTCCCAGGTTGTGCCGCGCGTGAGCGCTCCCCGGCCGGAGCTCCAGGACCCTCCCCCAGGCCTCCACGGCCTCCTGGAGCCGGCCGGCGACGAGGTAGGCCTCGCCCAGGTTCAGGTAGAGGTCGGGGTCATCGTCCTTCAGGGCGAGCCCCTGACGGTAAACGTCCACGGCCTCGGTCACCCGACCCAGACGGACGAGGGCGATGCCCGCGTTCAGGTGGGCCGCCGGGTTGGTGGTCCCGAGGCGGATGGCCTCACGGCTCTCCGCCAGAGCCTCTTCGTAGCGCCGGAGGTCTAGGTACGCCGCCCCCAGATTGAGCCTGACGCGGGCGTCGCCCGGGGCGAGGTCCCGGGCCCGCTCGAGGGCACGTACGGCCTGGTCCAGCAGGCCGCGGGCCAGGTAGACCTCGGCCAGGTGGATGTAGGCGAGCGGTGGGCGGGCCTCCGGGTCGAGCTCCACAGCCTTCTTGAGCTCGTGGATGGCCGGGTCCCACATCCCCTTGAGAGCGTAGACCTTGCCCAGGAAGAAGTGGGCCGAGACGTGGCGCGGGTCCTGCTTTAAGACCTCCCGCCAGCGACTGATGGCCCGGTCGTACTCCTTGAGCTCGGCCCAGGCCACTCCGGCGAGGTAGAGACCCTCGGTGTCGCGGCGGTTGAGGTCGTGACCCCGCTCGAAGGCGGCGGCCGCCTCCCGGAACCGGCCAAGCTCCATGTAGGCCACGCCCATGTCGTGGTAGGCTGCCCAGTTCTTCGGGTCGCGCCGCAGCACTTCGTTGCAGGTGCTGATTATCTTCTCCATCCGGGATGTCTTGTCGTCTGAGTCGACGGACACGCGAAGCCCTCCTCTGGAAGCGGGTCGGCCGGAGGCGGGTCGACCCGGCCCAAGCTAGTTCTCTGGGGCCGGGACCAAAACCTGCCGGGCCGCCTTCCTCTCCGCCGGGCTACTCCCCACCCCTGTCGCCCGAGCCGCCCGGACGGAAGTAAGGGGCGCGGATGTACTGCACCGAGGGGCGGGCCTGCGGCGGTTGGGGGTAGAGCTCCATGAGGGCGTAGACCTGGCGCGGCATTCCCAGGCTGACCTCGAGCCCGAACCCGCGGAGCTCCCGGTGGGTGATGGGGTAGTCGTGGGTGAAGCGGCCGTCGGTGAGGACCTCGGCCAGGCGTGAAGCCCTCTCCTCGTCCAGCTTGGGCTGGAGTATCTCCCGGACCAGCTCCCGGGCCTGCCGGACTGCCTTGGCCGAGATGTCCGCGAGGATGAGGGTCTGGTCGTCCAGGCGGTCCTTGTCCTTCTGGGCGACGGCCGCCAGGACTGAGGCCGCCGGATAAGCCCCGACCTGGGGGTCCACCGGCCCCAGGACGGCGTTCTCGTCCATGACGATCTCGTCCGCGGCCAGAGCCAGGAGGGTCCCGCCCGACATCGCGTAGTGCGGGACGAAGACGGTCGTCCTCCCGGGGTGGGCCTTGAGGGCACGGGCGATCTGCTCGGCAGCCAGGACGAGCCCCCCTGGCGTGTGGACGATGAGGTCGATGGGCAGGTCCGGCGGGGTCAGCCGGATGGCGCGGAGGACCTGTTCGGAGTCCTCGACGGTGATGTGCCGGGCGAACGGGAAGCCGAGGAAGCTCAGTGCCTCCTGGCGGTGGACCAGGAGGATGACGCGCGACCCGCGCTGCCGTTCGAGGTCCCGGATGAGAGTGAGCCGGGCGCACTCCACCCGGTACCGGCGCCAGTACGGCAGAAGGAGGGTGGCGGCCAGGAAGATGATCCAGAGGAGGTTGGTGAGGACGGAGACCATGCTCTGGGACAGCGAGCGGACCTCCCCGGTCGGGTCTTCCCCCTAATCTGTGGCGGTAGCCGGCTGGCTATCCGCGGCGGTACCGGGTGGCCATCCGGCGGCAGCCGGGCGACTATCCGCCGCGGCGCCTCCGCTCGGCTTCCTCCTCGAGGGTCCGACGCAGGCGCAAGGTGAACTCCACCCGGGGTGGGACCCGGTCCGCCCTCTCCAGAGCGCTCACGGTGCGGGCGAGGGACAGGAGACGCCGGCGACAGGACGGACACCCGCGGATGTGAGCCTCGACGGCCCGCTCCTGTTCCGCCGTGACGCTGTAGTCGAGATAGGCCTGGAGCCACCGGTAGACCTCGGCGCAGTCCAATCTCGCGTCCCCCCTAGCGGGTCCCGTCCAGCCTGACCCGCAACATCTCACGTGCCCGGAAGAGCCTGGTCTTGACCGTCCCCAAAGGGACACCGAGGACCTCCGCGATGTCCTCGTAGGGCAGGTCCTCGATGTGTCGCAGGACGACGACCGAGCGGTACTTCGGCGGGAGGGAGTCGATGGCCCGCTGGATGTCCTCACCCAAGGCGGCCGCCAGGGCCTCGTCCTCCGGAACGCAGGTCCGGTCGGCTATCTCGCGGGCCGTGTCATCGTCCTCACCCGACCGTTCGTCGAGGGAGACGGACGGACGGCGGCGACGGAGGTGGTCCAGGCACAGGTTGGAGGCAATCTTGTATATCCACGGGGCCAGGCGCTCGCCCCTGAAGTTCCCGAGGGAGCGGTACACGTTAAGGAACGTCTCCTGGGTCACGTCCTCGGCTTCCTCGCGGCTGTGGAGCATGCGGTAGGCCAGATTGTAGATCCGTACCCGGTACCGCTCCACGAGTTCGCCGAAGGCCTCGAGGTGGCCCTGCCGGCACTGCTCCAGGAGACGGACGTCCTTCCGGTCCCGCTCGGGGTCGTCCCGCACGTGGCCTCGCCCCTCAGCTGTGTAACGGACGCAGCCTCGTAAGGTTTCGCTGGCCCCGGCGCGTCCCGAGCTACCCGCGTCCGAGGACGAGAAAAACCCCGATGCCGATGAAGAACAGCCCCGCTCCCAGCTTGATGTAGCGGACGGGGACCACCTGGGTTATCGCAGCCCCCAAGAGGACGCCCAGGAGGCTCGAGGCTGCGAGAGCCAGGGCGGCGCCGATGAAGACGCTGACCGGGGCCTTCGACTGCGCGGCCAGGACCATCGTGGTGAGCTGCGTCTTGTCGCCCAACTCCGCGACGAAGATGAGGGCGAACGTGGTCAAGAGCGCCTTAAGGTCCAACGCTTCCGCCTCCGTTCCCGGGGCCCGCCGGGTGCTCGGGGGCCGGGTGCATGGGTGCTCGTCGGACCGGACGCAGGGACCTCCGTCCGGTCCAGGCGCAACACGATGTGGAGCCGGCCGCGGCGGTCGACGACGACCTCCTCCGCGTCGGCGGGGTCGAGGCCGCGCCTCCGCAGGACCTCTTCCAGGCGGGTCCAGGACAGGCCTGCCCGGCGCAGTCCCTCCGGCTCCGGGCGGCCCCGGAGGAGGACGAGCTCGGAGGCCTCGAGCCCGAGGAAGCGCGGGGTCACCGGGGCCGCCTCACGACGTGGTATGGCGGAGAGCATGCCGTCCGTCTCGAGGATGGCGACCTCCACGTCTTCGGGTCCCAGGAACCCCCGTTCCCGGAGCCGCTCGGCCAGTTCGGCCGGGCTCACGCGAGCCCGCCGCAGGTTCCTCTCCAGGACGCGACCCTGTTTAATCACGACTACGGGTTTTCCTTCGAGAAGGTGACGCATCCGGGGGCTGGCGAGCACGATTTGCGCCAGGAGGAGCTGCAGGAGGGCCAGGGTCGAGACGGCCACCACCGGCGGCCACAGGCTGAGGCCGGGGTCGGCGAGCGGAGCGCCGACAATCTCCGCGATGGTGAGGACGACGACGAAGTCGAGTGGTTCCATGTCGCCCAAGGTCCGCTTACCCATGAAGCGGAAGGCGGCGAGCGCCAGGGCGTAAAGACCGAAGGTCTTCACGACGACCAGGAGCAAGGACGCGGCGGCCACCGGCTACGCCGCCCGCTCAGCCCCGGCCGCGACCCATCGGGGGGTGACCCGGGACCACCTCACCCGCTCCGGGCGGGAGCCGTCTCAAGAAGGGGGTGAGCGCGTCCTCCAGGTCGGGGCGGCCTATCTCCTGGAGTTCGTAGGTGACTCGGACCGCCGGGTAGCGGATGTTGACTATACGCCGGAGGTCGATGGGCGTGGCGATGACGACCACGTCAGCCGGGGTTTGGTTGACCGTCGCCTCCAGGTCCGCCATCTGCTGCCGCCCGTAGCCCATGGCCGGGAGGAGCGTGCCGGTGTCGTAGCGGGCGAAAGTGTCGCGGATGGAGCCCACGGCGTGCGGACGCGGGTCGACCAACTCCGCCGCCCCGAAGCGGCGGGCGGCGACGACCCCGGCCCCGTACTTCATCTCTCCGTGGGTCAGGGTCGGGCCGTCCTCGATGACCAGGACACGTCGCCCGCGGACCGCGCCGGGGCCGTCCACGAAGATGGGCGAGGCGGCCTCGACGACCACGGCCCGCGGGTTGAGTCTCGCGACCGCGTCCCTCACGGCCTGGACTCCCTCGGGCCGTGCGGTGTCCACCTTGTTGACCACCACCACGTCGGCCATCCGGAGGTTGGCCTCCCCGGGGTGGTAGGCGGTCTCGTGCCCGGGGCGGTGGGGGTCGACGAGGACGATGTGCACGTCCGGCCGGAAGAAAGGCAGGTCGTTGTTGCCGCCGTCCCAGACCACGACGTCGGCCTCGGCCGCGGCGGCGGCGAGGATCGCCCCGTAATCGACACCGGCGTAGACGACGACCCCCCGCCGGAGGTGCGGCTCGTACTCCTCCCTCTCCTCGATGGTGCACTCGTGGCGGTCCAGGTCCTCGAAGGAGGCGAAACGCTGGACGGCCTGGCGGGCGAGGTCGCCGTAGGGCATCGGATGGCGGACGACCACGACCTTGAGGCCGCGTGACCGCAGGATGTCCACCACCCGGCGGGTCGTCTGGCTCTTGCCCACGCCGGTGCGGACGGCCGTCACCGCGACCACCGGCTTGGGCGAGGAGAGCATGGTGGACCCGGGGCCCATCAGCCAGAAGTCCAGACCTAGCGAGAGGCAGAGGGAAGCCCTGTGCATGACGTGGAGGTGCGAGACGTCGCTGTAGGCGAAGACCGCCCGGTCCGGCCCTAGTTCCCGCACGAGCCTGGGCAGGTCCTCCTCAGGGTAGATGGGGATGCCCCGCGGGTACCGCGGACCGGACAGTTCCGGCGGATAGCGCCGTCCCGCGATGTCTGGTATCTGAGTCGCGGTGAAGGCCACAACCTCGTAGGCGGGGTTGTCGCGGAAGAACACGTTGAAGTTGTGGAAGTCGCGGCCGGCGGCACCGAGGATGATGACACGGGTGGGACCGGGGGATCCGAGCTCCGGCACGGTGGCGTCGCCTCCCGGCCTAGTATGCGGTGGGTGCCGGGAGTAAATGCGAGGGGCCACCCCCTCCCGGGGGTGGCCCCCTTCACCTCGCCGGCTCCGCGCCGCCCAGGGGCCGCTCCCGGCTCCGGCGGTTGGCGCCCGGTGGGGCGGCGGTCCTACCGCAGGAGAGGCTCGAGGACGTCCTGGAGAGTCGGCCGCCCGATCTCCTGGAGGTCGTAGGTGACGCGGACGGCGGGCTTCTCGAGCTTGAGGACGCGGCGGAGGTCGATGGGCGTGCCGATGACAACCACGTCGCAGGGGGTCCGGCGGATAGTCTCCTCGAGCTCCCGGACCTGGGCCTCGCCGTAGCCCATGGCCGGGAGCACCGTCCCTGTGGTGGGGTACTTGCGGTACGTCTCGGCGATGGACCCGACCGCGTAAGGACGCGGGTCGACCGGCTCGGCCCCGAAGCGCCGCGCGGCGAGCAGACCGGCGCCGTAAGCCATCTCGCCGTGGGTCAGGGTCGGCCCGTCCTCGACGACCAGGACCCGCTTGCCGCGGAGCGAGCCCGGGTCACCGGTCACGGTGATGGGCGAGGCGGCCTCCAGGACCACGGCCTCGGGGTTGACCCGGGCGATGCTCTCCCGCACCGCGGCGACGGCCTCCGGTGCCGCGGTGTCCACCTTGTTGATGACCACCACGTCGGCCATGCGCAGGTTGGTCTCGCCCGGATGGTAGCGCAGCTCGTGCCCGGGCCGGTGCGGGTCGGCGACGACGATGTGGATGTCCGGACGGTAGAACGGGATGTCGTTGTTGCCGCCGTCCCAGAGGATGACGTCGACCTCTTGCTCGGCCCGGCGCAGGATGGCCTCGTAGTCCACCCCGGCGTAGACGATACTGCCCCGGTCGAGGTGGGGTTCGTACTCCTCGCGCTCCTCGATGGTGCAGTGGTGCCGGTCGAGGTCTTCATAAGAGGCGAACCTCTGCACCGCCTGCGCGGCCAGGTCGCCGTAGGGCATCGGGTGCCGGACGGCGGCGACCTTCTTGCCGGCAGCCTTGAGGACCTCGGCCACCCGCCGGGTCGTCTGGCTCTTGCCCGACCCCGTCCTGACTGCGCAGATGGCCACCACCGGCTTGGAGGACCCGAGCATCGTCGCCTTGGGACCCATCAGGACGAAGTCGGCCCCGGCGGCGAGGGCCGTGGAGCCCTTGTGCATGACGTACTCGTGGGGCACGTCGCTGTAGGCGAAGACGACCTGGTCGACGGCGAGTTCCCGCACCAGCCGCGGGAGGTCCTCCTCCGGGAAGATGGGGATGCCCTCGGGGTAGTCTGGACCGGCCAGCACGGCCGGATAGGTGCGGCCCTCGATGTTCGGTATCTGCGTAGCGGTGAAAGCGACGACCTCGTAGGCCGGGTTACCCCGGAAGAACACGTTGAAGTTGTGGAAATCCCGGCCGGCCGCGCCCATGATGAGGACGCGGGTCTTCCGCGTCATGTCTCTCTCCTCCCCCAGTGAAGACGCTCGGTTGGTCCCGGGTACGGTCGTCTCTGGTCCCGGGTTACGGTCGTCTCGGCCGCTCCTCTGCGTACGCGGCTCTCTACATCACCAGCGCCAGGATGGCCTTCTGGGTGTGCAGACGGTTCTCCGCCTGGTCGAAGACGACCGAGGCCGGGCTGTCGATGACCTCGTCGGTGACTTCCTCTCCCCGGTGGGCCGGCAGGCAGTGCATGAAGAGGGTAGGCTTGCCGGTGGACCTCATCAGGGCGGCGTTCACCTGATAGGGCGCAAGCTCTTTGAGCTTCTTCTCCCGCAAGGCCTCCTGCCCCATGCTGGTCCAGGTGTCGGTGTAGATGACGTCCGCGCCGCGTACCGCGCCGCCGAGTTCGTGGGTGAGCTCGATGGTCGCGCCCGTCTCGGCAGCGTCGCGGCGGGCGCCCTCCAAGACGGCGGGGTCCGGCTCGTTACCGGGCGGGGTGCAGACGACCACGTGCATCCCCGTCTTGGCGCCGGCGTTCATGAGGGAGTGGGCGACGTTGTTGGCATCGCCGACGTACACCAGCTTGACCCCTTGGAGACGACCGAGCTTCTCGTAGATGCTGAAGATGTCGGTGAGCCCCTGGCAGGGATGCAAGAGGTCGGTCAGCCCGTTGATGACGGGGATGGACGCCGCCTCGGCCAGGGCGACGACGTCGCGGTGGTCGAAAGTCCTGATCATGATGGCATCGAGGTACCGCGACAGGACCCGGCCGGTGTCGCCGATGGTCTCGCCGCGGCCGAGCTGGAGGTCGCCGGCCCCCATGTAGAGCGCGTAACCGCCGAGCTGGTAGATGGCCACCTCGAAGGAGACGCGTGTACGCGTGGAGGGCTTGGAGAAAATCATGCCCAGCGTCTTCCCTTTGAGCGGCTGGTCCACCTGCCCGCTCTTCCACCTAAGCTTCATGAGCTCGGTTGTCTTGAGGACCTGCCAGACCTCCTCCACCGTCAGGTCGCGGATGGAGACGAGGTCCTTCCCTTTCATCGAGACTGCCATTCCGTGTCCCTCCCTGTGTGTCGATGGTGACGTCAAGGCCTCCCGGTGGGAGGTAGCCCGCGAGCGGCTAGGGTGTGACGGTGGTCCCCGCCCGCCCCTCCAGGGCCGCGGCCGCGTCGCGCATGGCGGCGATGACGGCACGCCGGCCGCCTCCTTCGAGGAAGCGGATGACGGCCGCTACTTTCGGGCCCATGCTGCCCGGCGGGAAGTGTCCCGCGGCGAGGTACTCCTTGGCCTCGACCAGCGTCATGCGGTCGAGGAACTTCTGCTCCGGGGTGCCGTAGGCCAGGGCGACGCGGTCGACGTCGGTCAGGATGACGAAGACCGTCGCCCCGATGTCGGCGGCGAGCCGCTGCCCGGCGAGGTCCTTGTCGATGACGGCCTCGACCCCTTCAAGGTCGCCGTCCGCTCTCTTCACCACGGGGATGCCGCCCCCTCCCGAGGCGATGACCAAGACCCCCGCGTCGATGAGGGCCCGGATCTCGTCCCGCTCGACGATGTAGAGCGGGTCGGGTGAGGGCACCACCCGCCTGACCTGGCCGGGCCTTACCTCCTTCATGACCCAGCCCCGCTCCGCCCCGAGCGCGCGACCCCGCTCGGCGGGGTAGAAGGGTCCGACCGGCTTGGTCGGGCTCTGGAAGGCCGGGTCGTCGGGCGCCACGGCCACCTGGGTGACCACCGTCGCCACCGACGGGCGGAGGCCGCGCCGGACCAGCTCGTTCCGGAGGGCCTGCTGGATCATGTAGCCGAGCTGCCCCTGGCTCTCCGCACCGCAGATGTCCAGAGGCATGGCCGGCACCTGGTCGGCGCCGGCCTCGTTCTGGATGAGGATGTTCCCGACCTGCGGCCCGTTGCCGTGCGTGACGACGACCCGGTGGCCCATCTCCACCAGGGCGACGATGGCGCCGGCCGTGTCGGCGATGTTGGCCCGCTGCTCGGCCGCAGTCCCCGACTGCCCGGGCTGGAGGATGGCGTTGCCCCCCAGGGCGACGACGATGGTCTCCCTCTCGAAGGTCATTCTCTCTCCCCGTTTCTTCTCACGTTTGTCTTGTGTCCGGCGGTAGGGTCCTCGCCCGGTCCGGGTCGGTGTCCCGGTGAGTCGTTACGGATGTCCGTCTTCGAGCCGCAGCTCCGGCAGCGGTCGCCGTCGAGCCCGCTCGCGTCGGCCTGGAAGCCGGCCCGCCGCACGAGGACACTCCCGCAAGCCGAGCAGAGCGTCTCGGCGAGGTCCAGCTCCCAGGCGTTGCCGACGTAGACGTGGCGGAGACGGCGGCGGGCGATGTCGCGGGCCCGCCGCAGGCTCTCCAGGGGCGTCGGCGGGAGGGGCATCTCATAGTTCGGGAAGTACCGGGAGAAGTGCAGCGGTATGGCCGGGGAGACCCCCGCCAGCCAGGAGACGAGCTCCTCTATCTCCTCGGGGCTGTCGTTCAGCCCGGGGATGAGGAGGGTCGTCACCTCGACGTGGCAGCCGGCCCGGTGGGCCTTCTCCACCGTGCGCAGCACCGGCTCGAGCCGTCCCGAGCAGACCTCCCGGTAGAACTCGTCGGAGAAGGCCTTCACGTCGACGTTGAGGGCGTCGATGACCGGGAGGAGCTCGGCCAGGGGCTCCTCCCGGATGAAGCCATTGGTGACCAGCACGTTCTTGAGCCCGCGCTCGTGCGCGAGCCTGGAGGTGTCCTGGACCATCTCGTACCAGACGATGGGCTCGCTGTAGGTGTAGGCGAGCCCGACGCAGCGGCGGCCCGGGCGCCTCCACGAAGCGGCGAGCTCGACCGCTTCCTCCGGGGAGAGCTCGACCTCGTCGCCGTCCTCCTGGGAGAGCTCCCAGTTCTGGCAGTGCCGGCAGCGAAGGTTGCACCCGTGGGCGGCCAGGGACAGGATGTAGGTCCCCGGGTAGAAGTGGTAGAGCGGCTTCTTCTCGATGGGGTCCATCGCCGAGGAGGCGCACCGGCCGTACTTGGCCGCATAGAGGACGCCGTCCACGTTGACCCTCACCCGGCATATGCCGGCCTTGCCCGGCCGGATGCGGCAATCCTGAGGACAGAGAAGGCAGTGGACGACTCCGTCCGGGAGTCTCTCCCAGTGCCGGGCCTGGATCAACCCCTGTCCCCCTTCCGTCCCGGCCGGGCCGCCCGCGGGGCGACGCACGGCCGATCGAGCCTGGCGGTCTAACGGTAACGGGTGACCCGGAAGCGGTAGACACGGACGTCCGGGTCGTCCGGCGCAAGGCCGGCCTTCTGCCGTGCGATGGCCAGTTGCTGCTCGGCGGTCTCGATGCCCTCGAGGTCCGGCAGGAGCAGCCCGGTCCGGCGCCCGTTGGTCACGATCACCCCGTAGACCTTGGGGTCGAGGTCGGCCGGGCCGAAGACGGGCTCGGGCGGCTCCAGCACGTCCACGGAATAGACCAAGTCGTCGAGCTCGTCCTCCGTGACTGGGTAGAAACGCGGGTCCGCCGTCCCGGCCTGGATGGCGTTCCGGATGATTTCCTCCGCCAAATTCGGTGTGGTCGCCTCGATGGTCCCTATGCAACCCCTGAGCTCGCCGTGCTTCTTGAGCGAGACGAAGGCGCCCGCGCGCCGGTCCAGACCGGGGCACCCCGGTGGCGGCTGGATCTGCCGGCGCTCCCGGACGAAAGTCTCCAGCGACAGCCTCGCCAGCCGGACGAAGGGGTGCTGGCGCTGGGGATGGGGCTCGTCGTCTTCATTCTCGTCCTCCGCCGGAGAGACCCCGGTCCCCTCCCCGCCCTCCGGCAAGCCGGCTCCGGTCCCCGCCTCGTCCTGCGGGAAACCAGTCCCGGGCTCGTCTTCGCCCCGCGGGAGACCTGCCCCAGTCTCGTCTTCGCCCCGCGGGAGACCGGCCCCGGGCTCGCCTTCGTCTTGCGGGATGAAGGTGCCGCTCTCTGCTTCGTCCCGCGCGGGGGCGGCCCCGACATAGTCTGCGCCGGTGCCGGTCCTCGGTTCACCGGGCGAGATGCTGGCCTCGGTCTCCGCAACGACGGCCGGTCCCACCGGCGGCTCGGGTGCGGGCCCGGTCCCGCCGGCCGATGTCTGGGCAGGCCGTTCCGTCCGGGTGGCGGAGGCGGCCGGGGCGCGGCTCTCGCCCCGCCCCACCGGGACGTAGGTGGCCACGCAGTACCCGACCCCGAAGGGCCCCTCGTAGGAGTGGACGTACGGGGTCACCCGGAGACCGTCGAGGGCCCCGAAGAGGGTCACCAGGGGTCCGAGGCCGCACTCGCCGGCCCGCTCGACCAGGTCCGGGTCGAGGCTCATCAGCGTGGCCGCGTCGGCCCGGCCGAGGGCGTCGACGACCGTCTGGTCGAACACCTTGCCCAAGGGGTCGTAGCCGGCCGGGGCCGACTCGGTGAGCCGGTGGGACAAGTCGCCGCTGGCCACGTAGACGACCCGTATCCCGAGCTCTTCGCTGGCGGCCTGGACCGCCTGCCCGAAGCGGTACAGCTCCTCGTAGGGGAGGAGACCCACCGCGCCGGCGACGACGCGTCCCTCGTAGCCGGCGGCGTGCAGGTAGTAAAGAGGCACGAGGACGGAGTAGTGCAGGCTCCCCGGGAACCACATGGAGGACGCCCGCTGCGGCTCGGCGGGGAAGACGGAAACCCCGCGGGCCGAGGCCTCGGCGGTGACGCGATGCACAAGGCGCAGGTCGTTGCCGAAGCGGAGCGAGGACCCCTCGATGCCGAACTCCCGGAAGTTGCCCTCGAGGATGGGGCTGGCCAGCAGCGTGACCGCGTTGCGGAGGACCGGCCCGTGCGGCGAGATGACGACCACGGTGTCGGGCCTCTGGTCCATCACGAGCCGCGACGCCGCCTGCAGGGCGCTGCATGTAGCCCTCACCCTGTCCAGACTGTGCTCTCCTATCTCGGGGACGACGATGGGTGGGTGCGGCGAAACCATCCCGAGAACGATACCGGCGGTACCCACTGGTGGTCCCCCCTAGCTCTCTCCCACGTAGACTTTGGCCACGTCGGCCGAGGTCATCGCCTGGAGCAGGCAGGCGTAGCCGACGGAAAAACCGAGCTCCGTGCCCGGGCCTATGGGCCCGGGGTACTCCTCGACATCGACGACCAGGTGGTCGCTCGACGCCCCGACGACCTCGACGCCTTCCGCGAGGGGCGAGAGGCCGTCGGGCACGCAATCCTGCCTGCCGGCGGCCAGGACGGCCCGACGGCGGCGCCCCCGGTCGACGAAGACCGGGTGGCCGCCGAAGGCGTCCTCGGCCTTCCGCCCCACCGGCGCGCTAGGCTTCTTCCCGACCTCCAGGATGGTGGCCACGAACCTGAAGGCGTCGACGTGACAGCCGGGTAACGGGCGCCTCTCAAGGCTGTCCCGGCCCAGGAGTATCCCCTCCCCGACGCGCAGGTCGTCGAGCCCAGGGGGTACCCCCTCACCCAGGAGCAGCGGGAGGACGGCCGTGTTCCCTCCCGAGACCGAGAGGGACCGGCCGAGGACCCGCCCGGTCTCCCGGGCCAGGGCCACGAGTTCCTCGAGGTGCGCCCTCGTCGGCACTACGCCGGCCAGGCACGCCATGTTCGCCGCCAGCCCGGCCACGTGCGCCCGCCGGTCCGGGTCGCGCCGTCCGGACGCCCGGGCAAGCTCCCGTTCCAGTCCCACCGCCGCCCGAGGCAGCTCCTCCGGCAGCACCCCTTCCCGGAGGTCGCCCAGGTCTACCGGGAGAATCACCCACCACGGCCGTCCCGGGCGGAGCCGGGCGGCCGCGGCCGCGAGTTCCCGTCCCAACTCGGGGCTTGTGCACAAGACCCCGTCGGCCAGGGTGACCGCTTCCCAGCCCCGGCCAGGCGGAGGGGCCCTCAACAGGAGCACCTGCCCCGGGTCGACCCCGTCCCTCAGGCGCCGCAGGTTCTCGAGGCGCGAGTCGGCCAGCCCGTCCACGCCTCCGTCGAGCAGGGCCCGGGCCACGCGGGGGTCGCCCCTGACCGCCTTGGTCACGCCGTACAGCCTGAGGCCCGCCCCCCGGCAGAGCCGGGAGATGACCTCGGCGTTGTGCCGGAGTTTCCCCAGGTCGATCTCCAGCCTCGGCGTCGGGGGGGCTACCCGCGTGGCAGCCCACCCCCGTCCCCGGGGCGGTCCGGGAAGCTCTCCCGGAGCAACACCTCGGCCGCCTCGGGGTACTCGTCGTGGAGGACCCCGAGAACGGCCAGGACGTAGCGTGAATCCAGAAGGGGGCGGGCCCCGCTGCCCGGTAGGAGGTAGCCGCCGGGCGGTCCGGCCGACCCGGAGACCGGGCCGGCTCCTGACCCTCCGCGCCGGACCCTTGCCTCGACCCGCCCGGGAGCCATCCCGGCGAGCCTCGACAAGGTCCGCCTCCCGTGGGGGAAGCGGGTGAGCGGCCCCCCGGTACCGATTAGCCATTCTACTTCCGTAAGGTCTTTACCTTCGGCGACCGTCAGGCGACCGGCCGGCCCGAACAGGAAGTGCAGGCGGCCCGCGTGTCGAAGGAGGGCGGTCTCGGCGGCGATCCACGCCAGGGCCTCGACGAGGAAGGCCTGTTCGGGCTCTGTCCGCTCGGGGGGCATGGGTTCCAGGCGGTCCAGGAGGTCCCGCACCGCCCGGGCGGCGGCGGGCGGGTCGGGGAGCACCCCTCCCCCGGGGCCACCCGCACCGGAGCCGCCCGGCGGGTCGGGGAGCACCCCCCCGTCGCTGCCGCCCGGCGGGCGCCAGCCGAGGGTGGCCATGTACGCGGCGACCTCCTCCTCGCCGGCCAGGCGGACGACGTTCCGGGCGTTGACGTAGACCCCGAGGTCACCCTCGACGGTGCGCTTGGCCACGGGCTCGGGGTGGACGAGGAGCCGCCTTACCTCGGTGGAGCCTTCGGTGACCGAGTGGACGTCGGTCGTGGCCCCGCCCACGTCGAGCACCACGAGGTCGCCCAGGGAGGAGCGGAGGGCCCGGGCGGCCTGCATCACGGCGCCCGGGGTCGGCCGGATGGTCCCCCCGACGAGGTCCCTGACCCGCTCCATGCCGGGCGCGGCGACGATGTGCCTCTCGAAGACCTCCTGTATCGCCCGCCGGGCGGGCTCCACCTCGAGCTGGTCCAGGCGGGGGTAGACGTTGGCGACGACGGTCACCTCGAGGCCGGCCCGGCGGAGAGCTGAGACGGCTTCCTCCCGGGCCGCGCTGTTGCCGGCGTAGACCACCGGCGCGCGCACCCCCGACGAGGCGACGGCCCGGGCGTTGTGCACGACCACCTCGCGGTCGCCGTCCTCCACCCCGCCGGCGAGGAGGACGATGCCGGGCTCCAGGCGCCGGAGGAGGTCCACCTCGGTCGGACCCAGCGGCCCCGCCGTGACGAGGTCCAGGATGGCGCCGGCCCCGAGGGCGGCCTCGCGCGCGGCGCGGACGGTCATGTCCCGGACGAGGCCGTGGACGGACATCCGGAGCCCGCCGGCCGCGCTGGAGGCGGCGAGCATGCGCCCCCACTCCACGGGCTCCCCGAGCCGGCTCGCCAGTTCGGCGGTGGCGCGGCGGAGGCCGACGGTCACGTCGCCCTGCCTGACGGTGGTCGGGGCCGAGCCCGACCCGAGCCACCGCGGGCGGCGGCTATCGAGGTCCCGGAAGGCGTGGACCTTGGTGACGGTGCTGCCTATCTCGGCGACCAGGACGTCAACTCGCATGCCCGGCCGTCCCCTCGACGCGGCGCCCTCGGCGGGCGGCCCGAGCCCGGACGAGGTAGCTTGCCACCTCCAGTCCCTTCGCACCGCGTCCGAACCCGGCGTCCAGGCCTGCCTCGCGGGCCATCTGGTCCGTCACCTGGGTCCCGCCCCCCACCAGGAGGAAGCGGTCCCTGACCCCCTTCTCACGGGCCAGCCCGGCCAACTTCGCCATCTGCCGCCGGTGGACGTCGGCGTGGGTGATGATGGTGCTGATGAGGACGGCGTCGGCGTCCGCCTCGATGGCCGCGTCGAGGACCTTCTCCACCGGCACGGACGTCCCGAGGTAGTGGCAGCGGATGCCGTACTTCTCGAGACCCCCGTGCTTGATGTCGAGGATCTCACGGAGACCGACGGAATGCTCGTCCTCGCCCACGGTCGCGGCCACGACGGTGAGGGGCTCGGCGGCCACCTCCCGCCGGACGACCTCTTCGGGCAGGACCTGTTCACCCTTCGGCAGGGTCAGCGAGGCCGGGTCCACGCCGAACGGCAGGACGGCCTTGACCTCGACGAGGGTACCCTCCGCGGGGTGGAGGACGCGGCTGTGCACCACCTCCGGCTCGAGAAGGCCCAGGCGCCGGGCTATCTCTACCGCCGCGGCCAGGGCGACCTCCCGTCGGGCCGGGAGGAAGAAGGTCAGGGTGAAGACGCCGTCACCCGCCCACTGGACCTCCGGCCGGAGGAGCCCCCCCGTGCGGGCGGAGGCCTCCTCGAGGCGCCGGTGGACGTTGTCCTCGGGGTCGAGCTCGTCCACCCAGGGGACCAGCCCCGGGTCGCAGAGGGTGCAGGGCACCTTCACGCCGGCGAAGTCCGGCGGCACGCTGCTCTGTCCGAAGTGACTGCAGACAGGGGCCCAGTAGTCGAGAGCCCGCGGGACCACCGTCCCGGCCCCCACCCCTCCCTCGGCCCGCCGGACGATACCGTCGCCGGCGCGCTCCGGGTAGAAGCCGGAGTCCACGAACAGGCCCTCTTCGACCGCCCGGAAGTAGCCGCCCAGGTCCAGGATCTCCTGGAGGAAGAGGACGGCCCTCTCTTTGATCTCCCTGGCGCGGCAGGCGAGCTCCCCGTCCCGCCGGAGGGCGACGAGTCCGCCGATGCCGTCGAGGCCGGCCAGGGCCTGCTTGGCCGTCTCGACGGCCGCGACGCTCATGTGGTGCCAGGGGACGTTGCGGCCCTCGTCCGGGGTGATAGTGCTCTGGACGTGGGCGGAGGTGAGCCGGGTGACCAGGAGGTTGAGCACATGGGTGACCGTGGCCTCGCGGGGGTCGGACTCGATGTGCCTGGTGTTCATCTGGGCTCGCAGGCCGTAACCGGCGAAGAGCTCGCGCAGGGCGACGGCATAGGGCAGGTCCAGGCGCAAGGCTGGCGCGGGGGGCGCGGTGGGCGGGACGGTGGATAGGCAGACCAGGTGCCGCGGGTAGCCCACGGCCTCGGAGAAGGCGCAGTTGATGGCGTGCTGCACCAGGAGCTCCGGCGTGATCTTCCAAGCCTCCCGCGCCGTAGCGTTGGCGTTGTGGGCCCCGTCTATCTGCAACAGGCCACCGTCCTTCATCACCGTCTTGGCCTCGGCCGCGTCGACGAAGGAGCGGACCATGTTCACGTTGCGGTAAAGCACGTTGTACTGCGGGTCCTGGTGGGCGCCTCCCACCCCCTCCTCCACGAAGAGCACGGCCATCTCGGGTCCGGCCAGCCCGCTGACGTAGGAGTGGAGGTTGATGGGCCGGCCGACTTCCTCCTCGATGAGGTCGAGAGCCCGGCGCGTGGCCCGGAGCTGCTTCCGGGTGATGGGGACTCCGCCCACGCCCTCGGGCGTGCCCTCGATGAGCCCGTCGTAGTGGCTCTGGCCCGCGGTGCGGATGACCATGATGTGGTCGGCCCCGTGCCAAGCGGCCATGCGCATCCGGCGGAGGTCGTCCTCGAACCGTCCAGAGGCGATCTCCGAGGTGATGGTCACCTCTGGCTGAGGGTCGATGGACCAGAAGTGCCTCTCGGCCGCGGGCAGCGGGACCGAGCGCGCGGTCGAGGGGGAGAGCTGCTCGTAGCCGAAGGGGGCCGGCGGGACCCGCGTCCCCGGGGGGAGCCGGTGCCGCCAGACCCAACCCCGCCGGCGCGGGCGGTAGGTCTCCAGGCCGGCGAGGATGGCGCCGAGGTCGAGAGGGCTGTCCGGCGTCAGGGCAGGCGGGGCGGCCGGTCTACTCTCCACCCGGGCCGACCCCCTCTCCCTGGTGCCCGAAGACCCGCTCGACGGTCTCCCAGAGGCGGCCGGCGGCGAGCTCCGCGGCGGCCTGACGGGGGTCCAGGCCGGCCAGGCGCGCCGCCCGCAGGACGGCATGCCCCGCCCCGTGGCCAAGCAGTCCCCGGGCCAGGCACCCCTCGACCACCGCCCGCGCCTGCGGGCTGGGGACGCCGAGGCGCGCCAGGACCGACCGCTCGATGGAGGGGGTCGTGTGGGTCCGGGCGAGCTCGACCAGGGGGCGGACCACCTCCCGGGCCAGCCTCCAGAAGAGCTCGTGGAGCTCCTCGTCGCTGAGGGCGGCGAGCGGAGCTCTCCGTCGTTCGAAGTCGTCTTCTCGCGGTCTCGTGGGCGGAGGCACCTCCTTCCCCTGGTCAGCCCTTGCCCGACGCCAGGAGGGCCAGCGTCTCGTCAACGAACTCGCGGCTTTGGGCCAGGTCGGCCGCGAAGAAATCCCGGTCCGCCGGTCCGATGTCCGGCCCCCCGAGCTGCCAGGCGTGGCGGAGGTAGGAGCGCCGGAGGTCGTCGAGCGGGACCTCTCTGGCCCTGACCTGCTCGGGAGCGTCGGGGATGACGATGACCGACCCGGGGCGGTCCTCGCTCGGGTCCCCGCGGCGCACCTCGACGCCGTTCTCGCGGGCGAAGGTGAGCTGTGCGGTCGGGTGCTTGCCGGCGCCGGTATACTCGGTCTCCTGCACGACGACCACCGCCTCGGAGGGCAGCTCCCGCGCCAGGGCGAAGGCCACGGCCAAGGACGTGTTCCCCGCCGGACCACGCTCCAGGCCCTCGAGCTGGGCGAGGGCCTCGGTCATGTAGAAGACCTCCCCCTGGGTCACGGTGAAGTAGCGTGCGAGATAGCGCAGCGGCCGCGCGGCGTTGTAGACCACGTCGGCCCGGTCGGGCCACACGGCGAAGGGCACCCCGAAGCCGGTGTGCCCCGTGGTGAAGGACTTCCGGTTGAAATCCCGGTCGGAAGCCATGTGCAGGCCGCGGAGGTCGACGCTGGCCCCGACGACCAGGGTCCGGTCGCAGCCGGCCTTGGCCAGCCCGCGGGCCGTCCCCGTCACGTTGCCGCCTCCGGCGTGGGTCACCACGACCACATCGGGGTCGCGACCGGCGACGCGCCGGGAGTCCATGGCCACCTCCCAGCCCAGCGTCTCGATACCCCCGACGCTGAACGGCGTGTAGAGGGAGGCGTTGAAGTAACCCGTCTCCTCGAGGAGGAGCAGGTGGACGTAGAAGAGCTCCGGGCCGACGGTGAGCTGCACGACCTCGGCCCCGTAAGCCTCGCAGGCCCTGGTCTTCTCGAGGATCTCCGGCTGCCCCACCCCCCGGCTGTCGTAGACCTCCTGGACGACGATGCAGGGGAGGTTCCTGGCCGCGGCCTGAGAGGCGACGGCGGCGCCGTAGTTCCCGCTCGTGGCGGCGATGACCCCGGGGTAGCCCTTGGTCGCCGCCTCGTGGACCGAGAGCGCGGCGCGCCTGGCCTTGAAGCTGCCGGAGGGGTTGGCCGCCTCGTCTTTGAGGAACAGGCGGGCGCCGCAGCCCGGGCGGGCGATGGAGCGGACCAGGGCGGTGAGGTTGCGGAGCTCCAGGAAGGGCGTGGACCCGACGTTGGCTTCGGCCTGGACCCGGCGGGCGACGTCGAGGGGATAACCGGCCGAGGCCATGAGGCCCTCATAGTCGAAGGCGAAGCGGCCCCGGCGGAACGACTCGTAGTCGATACCCGTGGAGCGCCGGAGAATCGTGCTGCGGCGGGCCATGACCTCCGCGTAGGAACGCCCCGCACTCCGGCTCACCGGGTCTCCTCTCCCGGCGGCGGGGTGGCCTCCGGTGGGGACGAGGTGGCCCCCGGTGACGGGGCAGCCCCCGGTGACAGGCCGGCGCCCGGCCCGGGTCGGCGGGGACCGCCCGCGCGCAGCCTCGCCCGGAGCTCGGGCCCCACGGCCAGGAGCTCGGGCACGGGTCGGCCGAAGGTCGGCGGCACGGCCGGGTTGACGGCGACCAGCCTACCGGTGACAAGACGGCCGGTCAGTGTCCGCACCGTCACCCGGTCCCCGACCGTGGCCGGTCCCCCGACCAGGAAGCCCTTCAGGCGCATCTCCAAGGGCACGGCCTGGGTCTCGGGCGGCACGCCGGGGGCCCGGCTACCGGCCGGGAGGACGACATCGTGGACCATCACCCAGTCCCCGGGCCGGGCGGAGGACGGGTCAGGGCCGGACATCGCGGAGGACCTCCGGCCTGCGTCTCGCGGTACCGCGGGGGAGCGGCAGGTCGAGCATGGTCAGAAGGCCGGGCGGCGCCTGGACGACCGGGCGGGCCAGGTTGACGGTGATGGCGGCCGTGGCGATGCCGCCGGGTATCTCGGGACCGGTCCTGACGGTGATGTCGGGCCAGCCCCGTATCTCGATGTAATCGCCGGTCTCGACGCCCTCGGCCTCCGGGCGCACCTGCTGGGGGTGCTCGAGCTCGACGAGAAGAAGGTCGCCGCTCCAGCCCCGCGCGACGTGCCGGCATCCGGCGACGTAACCCGGCTCGACGACGACATGGGGCGTCACCCGGCGCACGGTGGAGATGATGGGCTCGCGGCTCTCCTCCACCCGGGTGACCTTCACCCCGAGCGCCCGGGCGATGAGGTGGATGGACTCCGGGAAACCCACGTGACCCACGACCGTCCCGTCGGCGACGCGGCGGGCGAACTCGTCCGGGTCCAGTCCGACGCCCTGCGTCCTCATGACCGTCGGCCCGTACGGGCTGAGGTCGTTGACCCGGCGGCCGTAGACCGACTGAACGTGGCCGGTCACGGCGGTGAGGAGCACTACCAGGGTGTCCAGGACGAACCCGGGGTTGACGCCGGTCCCCACGACGGTGTGCCCGCGCTCGCGGGCCAGCCGGTCGAGCCGGGCGGCGAGGTCCGGGCTCTGGGCCCACGGGAAGGCCATCTCCTCGGCGATGGTCACCACGTCGAGCCCCGCCTCGAGGCAGGCTTCTATCTGCCCCGCCACCTCGGCGACGAACGACCCCGTGGCGTGAAGGACCACGTTGGCCCCACCGGCCCGCTCCAGGGCCCGGTCGAGGCTGGGGGAGAGCGGGATGCCAGCCGCCGGTTCGAGGCCGAGGAGCCCGGCCAGGTCGGACGGGGCTCCGGAGGCCCCTGCCTGGCGGGTCACCGCTCCCACCAAGCGCAGGTCGGGGTCGGCGAGGACCAGGCGGGCCATGAGCCTCCCCATGGCGCCCAGACCCCAGATGACGACCCTCAGCGGGGGGGGCTGGGAGGGGGTGAGCCGCTCGCGGGGGACCACGGGTGACCATCGCCCCTTTCGTCGAGGCTTGGCGAGACGGGCCGAGCCCCACAGTCGGGGCGGCCAGAGTAGTTTGGCCGCCGCCTGGGACTTCAATGCCGGGAGCGGTCGGCCCAATCGAGCCGGTGGGTCGCTTGGGCCAACTCTGCCGGGCCCCCCGGGGGGAATGGGGCTAGCCGGGTCCACCCGGGCCGACTGGGACCAGCCTGAAGTAGCGGCACAGGCCGAAGAAGAGGGCTAGGGCGCAGAGCTTGCGGTGGTCAGGGTCGCACAGGAGGGCGAGGTCCCGGGGGTTCGTGAGGAAACCGAGCTCGACCGTCACCGCCGGGCAGGACACCGCGCCGAGGAGGAAGAGGGCCTCGCGGCTGTTGGGCAGGCGGTCGGTCTCACCGGTGACCCGGACGAGCTCGGACTGGATGGCCTCGGCGAGGCGGGCGCCCTCCTCCGAGCCGACGAGGTAGAAGGTCTGGGCCCCTCGCCACGCGGGGCTCGGGAACGTGTTGCAGTGGACGCTCACGAAGACGTCCGGCCGCCCGGCCATGGCCACCTCGGCCCGGCGGGAGAGCTCTGCCCGGGCGGCCGAGCCGTAGCGCGGGATGTCCTCCGGCCGGAGGAGGCCGGTGTCGTCGGTCCGGGTCATGACGACGACGGCTCCGGCCTTCTCGAGAAGGTCCCTCAGGGCCAGGCAGACGTCGAGGTTGATGTCGCACTCGCGGACCTGTCCCCCGTCGGGACCGGTGGCGAGGGCGCCCGGGTCGTAACCCCCGTGGCCCGGGTCGAGGGCCACGGTGAAGCCCTGGAGGATAAGGGCGGCGGGTGCGGTGGGGGGCCCGAGGGACGCGGCGGTGAGGGCAGCCCCGAGGAGCGGTCCGGACGCCGCCCAGCCGCAGACCGAGGCGGCTAAGGCGAGGGTGAGTGCGAAGCGGGAAGTCCCAGACCGGGCCGGTAGGCCTCCCTCGAGCCAGCGGAGGACCGGCCGGCCGGCTTGGACCCCTCCGCGGGCAGGCCTCAGGGCGGGGGCCGGGCGGGATTGGCGGCGGCGGGAAGCCGGGGTCAAGGATGGGCACCTCCCACCGGCATGCCTATGAGAACCCGGGGGAGGGCTAGCACCTCCGGAGAGCGGCGGGGCGACCCTCGCGGGTCGCCCCGGTTCACGCATGAAGGACAGTCCGGCGTCCGGGCCGCCGGGAACCTGTCTCTCGTTGTCGTGTAATCAGCGCTTGGAGAACTGCGGCGCCTTGCGGGCCTTCTTGAGGCCGTACTTCCGGCGCTCCTTCATCCGCGGGTCGCGGGTGAGGAGTCCGGCCTTCTTCAGGACGGGCCGCAGGGAGTCGTCCGTCTCAAGGAGGGCGCGGGCGAGACCGTGGCGCACGGCGCCGGCCTGGCTCGAGATGCCCCCGCCGTGGACGCGGACGACGACGTCGTACCGGTCGGCCGCGTTGGCGAGCTGGAGGGGGAGGGTCAGCGCGGCCCTGACCATCGGCGACGGGAAATACTCCTCGACCGGCTTACCGTTGACCACCATGTGCCCTTGCCCGGGTAGGAGCCGGACGCGGGCCACCGAGGTCTTCCGGCGACCGGTGCCCTGGTAGTCGATGGTCCGCTGGACGGAAAGCTTGGCCACCGAGACCTGCACCTCCCTCTAGAGCTCCAGTCTGATAGGCTTCTGGGCCTCGTGGGGGTGGACCGGGCCGGCGTAGACCTTGAGCTTCTTCGCCATGGCCCGCCCGAGGCGGTTATGGGGCAGCATACCGAGGACGGCGTGCTCGACGACCCGATCCGGCCGGGTAGCCATCATCTTCCGGTAACTGGTCGTCTTGAGCCCGCCCGGATAGCCGGAGTGACGGTAATAGAGCTTCTTCTCTTCCTTGTCGCCGGTCACGACCACCTTGGCGGCGTTGATGACGATGACGTGGTCACCGGTGTCGAGGAAGGGGGTGAAGATGGGCTTATCCTTACCCCGGAGGATGGCGGCGACACGGCTGGCCAGGCGCCCGAGGGTCTTGCCGTCGGCGTCGACCACGTACCAGCGCCGCTCGATGTCGGCCGGCTTGGCTACATAAGTGCGCACAAGACTTCCCCCTCTAGAGCCACAAAAGGAATTCTAATATGGGTGGCAGGGGGTGTCAAGGTGAGGGCGGCGCTGGGTGACTGTCAAGCTAACGTTGGCGGAGCCCCATCGGACCTATGTTTTTGGGTTTTCCGCAGCAGCCCGTCGTACAGGCTGGCGGAAGCGACGGCCGCACGGGCCCGGCAGGGCCGGATGGGCCGC
>Ga0308419_1000025_pt1 | contig 124230 bp, 102 predicted proteins | sample HotsprSampleMS50_FD_203674 | JGI IMG/M metagenome (GOLD analysis project Ga0308419, IMG submission 203674) | Hot spring phototrophic mat microbial communities from Mushroom Spring, Yellowstone National Park, Wyoming, United States - 20090730_MS50 ... | reverse complement strand
GGAGAGCATAGAATAACAACAACCGCAAGAATGTTCGATGTTCTGGCTAAAGTCGGCGAGAAACCCGCCTAACCGCACGCCCGAAAGGACGGCGGCTTGCGGCGGGTTCCCGAAGGTCACTCTCCGGAAGCGCTTCACCTTCAGGCAGCAGCTCACGCTCTGGCGGCACTTCACCCTCCGGCGACTCGCCCTCCGGTGGCAGGGATGGCGGGGGGGGTGGCGGATCGGGCGTAGGTGTCTCTGTGGGCATCGCTGTGGGCGTACTGGTAGGTGCGGTGGTCACTGTCGCCGTTGGTACCCGCGTTATGGTTGGCGCAACGATCAACCCTCGCAGACTGCTACTCAGCGCATTGACCCCGCCCGGATCGAAGAAAAAAATACCGGCACCGCTGACTACCAGCGCCAGCGCCACGGCTGCTATCCATACGCCCCAACGTACAGTACGTGTATCCATTTTGCGTAAGCTCCCCAGTGACGCTGGCGGCTCGACCGGGGCAGTATAGTGCAGACGCTGATACTCCTCCATGGTCGTCTCTTCGTCCAACCCCAGGTAGGTCGCGTACGAACGTAGCATCTGGGCCGCCAGCGGGCCACGCGGCAGGAGCGCAAATTTCTCCTCTTCCATAGCCTGCAGATACCACATGCGAATATGCAGCTCACTCTCGGCCTGCACCAGCGTAATCCGACGGCGCAGACGCTCGTTATGCAACCGCTGGCCTAGCGACAGTTCCGGAAGGAACATATCAGGTACTGTCGATGTCACCTGCTCACTACTGCGTAACAACGCCAGCTCTTCGCTTTCTGGCATAAAGACCGGATCCCGTTTGGAAGATGGGCGCTGTCCTGTATAGTCAACCACCTGATCTGCATGGTGTGGTGTGGGTGTACTGGAAACTGGGGCAGACGAGGATAGGTCATTCGAGGCAAGATCGGATTGCTCGCCAGAATCGGCCGCCTGTATCGGTACCTGGACAGGTACTACCACACTATCCGGATCAGTACCGGGTTGTTCAGTATGACCAGTGGTCTGCGCCTGTTCATATTCCCGCGCAACCGATAACTCAGCCCGATCCTCAACGACTGGCCCCCCATCCGTGATTGCATCCTGTGTTCCATGCGGTAGTGTAGACACAGCATGTTCCGCTGGTAGCGGCGCAGGAGCTACTGCTACCGCACGCTGACTGGCCATTTTAAGGCGTAGCTGGATACGGGTCAGCAGTTCACCCGAACGATAGGGCTTGGCAATATAGTCTACAGCACCGGCATTCAGGCCGCGTATGACATCCTCTTCACGGCCACTGGCACTTAAAACGATGACCGTGGCTTGACTGGCGAAGCGCTCTAGCAAATCCCACCCGGCATCCCGGCCAATTCGCACCTCAAGTAACACGAGGTCGGGACACTCTTCCCTGAAGAGCAATTCTGCATGGGCAATCTCACTCGCCTTGAAGACAGTATACCCTGCATCTTCGAGTTGGACGCCCACGCTTGCCAGCAACATCACATCATCATCTATTAGTAAAATGGTAGCCAAACAAAACTCCTTTTTGACACTGCCTGGACGGAGCGGTATTATAACATGGCTCTGTCTACGTCACCAGGGAGTCATCGTATGACCATTCGCGTGTTGTGTTACGGTCTCGGATCCATCGGCCTGGGAATTGCCCGTCTGGTTGCCCAGCGCGCTGATCTCCAGATTGCAGCTGCCCTGGATGTTGATCCGGTCAAAACCGGGCATGATCTGGGCGATTTGTTTGGTGGCCCACCGGCCGACATTATTGTCACCAACAATGTCGCCGATGCTCTGGCATGTGAGCCAGATATCGCTCTGCATGCCACCGGATCCAGTCTATCGCAGATCCTGCCCGAACTTGAAACACTGATCAGCGCTGGCCTACGCGTGGTTTCTACCTGCGAGGAACTGGCCTATCCCTGGGCCACCCAACCCCAGGTGGCGGTGCATCTTGACCGTCTGGCACGCTCGCATGGGGTGACCATTCTCGGCACAGGCATCAACCCGGGGTATGCCATGGATGCTTTGCCGTTAATGCTCAGTGCCCCGTGTGCCACCGTGCGGGCAGTGCACGTGACGCGGGTTGTCGATGCAGCACAGCGGCGTGAGCAACTGCAACAGAAGATCGGCGCCGGTCTGACTCCAGAGGCGTTTGCGGCCAGAGTGAAGGCCGGTGTGGTGCGTCATGTGGGATTGCACGAATCGTTGTATATGATGGCCGGGGCCTTCGGGTGGCAATTAGAGCATGTGGACTACCAGGTTGAACCGGTGATTGCGCAACAGGCCGTAAACACTGACTATAGAAAGATAGCCGCCGGTCAGGTAGCCGGTATCCGCCAGATGGTCAGTGGACGGATCTATAGCAAGGAAGTGCTACGGCTGGAACTCCAGTTGTACGTTGGTGCCACCAATCCTCGTGACGAGATTGTGATAGATGGCAATCCTCCGCTGCATGTCACGATTGAGGGCGGCTTTCCTGGCGACATTTCGACTGCTGCCCTGGTGGTGAATGCGGTTCCCACCGTGATGCGCGCCCACCCTGGCCTGGCTACCATGTCTGATGTGGGTATGGTACACTGGAAAGGATAAGACATATCGCGTCTTCAGGTTACAGGTTACAGGTTGCAGATGATGAGTCCAGGTGGTGCAGCTTCCGATTCCCTGACTCCTGTTCCCTATCACAGAGCATGTCTAAAAAGGGGCGGGTTGGAGGGCTGTGCCCTCCAACTTCCATGCTTCTGCCCCCCGCTGCGCGGGGGGACAGGGAAGAATATGAGGGGCAAAACCCCTCACTCACTCCTTTTGCAGACAGTTTCTCAGCGTGAAGCAGGATGATGACTGATTTTAATACAACCTACGACATTATTGTCATTGGTGCCGGCCATGCCGGATGCGAAGCCGCCCACGCCGCCGCGCAGATGGGGTGTCGTACGCTGCTGCTCACCATTGATCTCGACAAGGTTGCGCATATGTCGTGCAATCCCAGCATTGGCGGCCCGGCCAAAGGGCACATTGTGCGCGAAATTGACGCACTCGGGGGCTTGATGGGGCGTATCATTGATGCCAGCCTGATCCAGATTCGTATGCTCAACGAGAGCAAAGGCCCGGCGGTACAGTCACTACGAGCGCAGGCCGACAAGCGGCTCTACTCGCGGCTGATGAAGGAGACGCTCGAGAAGACGCCCAACCTTGACCTGCGCCAGGCGATGGTAGAGCGCATTGTGCCGCCGCGTCATCCGGTTGACGTCCTGCATGCTGGTAATCGCGACACCCCATCTGCGCCGAATGGACTGTTTGCCGTGCTAACGCATACTGGCTGGATCTACCATGCACGGGCACTGGTGCTGACGACAGGCACGTTTCTGCGCGGGCGAGCAATCACAGGCGCAGCGATCTGGGGGGCGGGGCGTAGCGGCGAAGCGCCCGCGATTGCGCTGGGCGAGGATCTGGCGGCACTCGGCTTTCCGCTGGTACGGCTCAAAACAGGTACACCACCGCGCATCAATGCCCGCACAATCGATTTTAGTCAGACCGAACCCCAGTTCGGCAGTACAACACCGCTCTATTTTGGGCATTATTACCCTGCCAATACTCCTGCACAAGAGACAGCCCATACGAACAACAACGGCCTTACATCACGACCCAACAGGGATGCACGACCAGCCTATCCGCCCAACCTGTTCACGATGCCACCTGCCGACGTCTATCCGCATCCGATGCTTGACACCTGGCGGCCACAACTCCCGTGCTATCTGATCCACACTACACCGCGCTTTCACGAATTGATTCGCGCCAACCTGGATCGCTCACCGTTGTTCAGCGGAGTAATCAATGGTGTGGGGCCACGCTATTGCCCAAGCATCGAAGATAAGATCGTGCGCTTTGCCGACAAAGAACGCCACGGTCTCTTCCTGGAACCAGAGGGCTGGACAACGAATGAGGTGTACGTGCAAGGTTGCAATACGTCTCTGCCTGAGGATGTGCAATGGGCTATGCTACGCAGCATTCCGGCGCTCCGCAACGTGGAACTGATGCGCATTGGCTATGCCATAGAGTACGATGCGGTGGCAACCGGTGAGATCGGGGCGAACCTGGAAGCGCATCGTATGCCTGGCCTGTATCTCGCCGGGCAGATCAACGGGACAACGGGCTACGAAGAAGCTGCGGCCCAGGGGTTAATGGCTGGTATCAACGCCGCACGCTATGTACAGGGCCAACCGTCAGTGCTGTTGCGCCGCGACGAAGCGTATATCGGGGTGCTGATTGATGACCTTGTAACCAGAGAAATCCGCGAGCCATACCGCATGTTCACCAGTCGCGCCGAGTATCGCTTGCTGCTGCGCTGCGATAACGCCGATCTGCGCCTGACACCCCTGGCGCATACCCTCGGCCTGGTAGATGCAACACGGGCGGCGCTGGTGGAGCAAAAGCGCGAACAGAGCGCGGCATTGCTGGCATTCCTGGCCGGACGGCGAGTTTACCCCACAGCCAGCACCAATAGTGCCCTGGAGGAAGCAGGATTGATGCCGCTCAAGAACACGACCAGTATTGAAACTCTCCTCAGCCGGCCTGGCGTACGCTACCGGCAGCTTCAACCCATCTTCGCTCTACCCGACGCGCCAGAACACGTGATCGAACAGGTTGAGCTGGCTGCCAAATACGGCGGTTATATTGCCCGCCAGCAGCGCGAAGTCACGCGCATGCACAAAATGGAGAGCCGCCGCCTCCCGCCCGATATAGACTACACCGCGATCAAAGGCCTGCGCAACGAAGCGCGGCAGATGCTGCAACGCTTCCGCCCGGCCACCCTGGGCCAGGCGGCACGACTGGCCGGCATTAACCCGGCCGACATAGCTATCATCCTCTTTGCCCTCGAACGGCTCCCCGTTGAACAACCTCTGCCGAGCGAGCGCATCGAACCGTTAGAACGTTAACACGGGTCAATAAGCCAGTGAGACACCGCAACGATGTCACTGCGCAGTGTCATATTACACCTCAATCCGCTCAATCCCTCGTTTCCCAGCCGACAACCCGCCCCAGATCGCCAGCCAGGTCAGCAGCAACGCACTGCCCCAGCTCAGCACCAGGAGGGCCACACGCAGAACGGGTGTCAACCGCAATCCGGGCAGTATCTCGATCAGCATGGGTAGGCCAAACACCGCCAGGAGCATGAGCACAATGTATGCCGTGTAGATCAGAAACGACAGGCAGCCGGCAACCAGGGTGACCTGCTGCTGCGGATTCTCCCAATCCAGGCGAGGAAACATGGCCCCCAGTCCCAGCGTAATGCAGGTGCCACCCAGACCAACGAGCAGCAACAGCGTCCAACTGAGCAAGAACGCTGTAAACGGGGTTTGCTGCAACACTGCTACCAACACCAGAAAGAAGGTGCCCACCGTGGGAAAAGGTAGATACGCCAGGCACAGCTTACCCAGCAGAATATGCCAGGCACTGATCGGAGCCAGCTTGAGCAACCAGAAGGTGCGCCCCTCACGGCTAATTCCTGCACCAGCAATCGTGTTTGCGAGCGTCAGACATAGAAAAAAGGCAATACCGATACTGCCCACATTCTGCACTGTTGCCATCAGCCTGACCTCATTGGAATCAGACGGGACAACCGCCGCTGATTCGCTGCCCAGCAACAACCGGATCATCCAGATCCCCGCCAACGTCAGAGGAAAGATGAGCTGTTGCAGATTTTGCAGATCACGTGGAAACACACGCCAGTCCTTAAAAAAGATGGCCCGTACCGGAGTCGGAACGAACCGGAACCAGGAGTTGGCCCGGAGCCAGTGCCATTGCCGTGTGTGCGTCAGCGATGGTTGCACCACTGTTCGCACCCGTCCATTTTGCACCGCCATATTGCTCCAACCGATATAGTACAATCGCTCGGACAGCAGCACACAGCCCACAAACGCGATCAGCGACAGCAGCGTAAATAGGGCAACATAGACCAGCATGGTCAGCCCATCGCCCTCCCCGGCTGCAATCAGCGCTCGCCCGGCCCATGCCGACGGCAACAGCGGCAGGTCTAACTGCTGCAGCGTCTGCAGGTTCTGTACATTCGCAATATACGGTGCCACTTCGACCACAAACTGAGAGATAACATAGACTCCCACGCCGAGCAAGCCGCCCAGCACACTCATGACATCGCGCGCTCGCCGGGCTGGAATAACACGCACAACCGCCATAACCAGCAGTGTGCCCAGACCAGCCGGGAACAATGGGAGGAACAGCAATACGAGCAACGTCACCAGAATATACCCCCTACCATACTCCATGCCCGTACCATAGCCCAGCAAGAATGGCCACAGTAGTGTGAGCAACCAGGCATACTGTGGGAACAGTCCGCTAAAAAACTTGACAATGAACACGGCACGCATGGGAACCGGTGTCACCAGGAGCAGATCCAGATCGCTCGATAGATACAGCGCACTCAACACACTGCTAAAACTGGAGAAAATGAGCAAGAAAAACGCCCAGAACAGCGCAACACTCGGTACTGCCTGCAAAAAAGGAGTCATATCCGTTGGTAAGTTCAGCGTAGCATCGACCAGGGCTGCCTCCTGCAGCAGTTCGGCAAACCATGGACTGCGCATACGTTTGACGATAATATGGCTAAAGGTATACAGCCCCCAGGCAGCAACCGCAATCAGTGCCACCAGTACTCCCACTCCGATCTTATATACGATCTTCCCGCGCCAGAAAGTATTGCGCACGATCAGCAGTCGCGCCAGCACCATGGTGCGGATGGCATGGTATATCATCGGTACGATACGAACATAGGTCTGGCCCGGTGCGACACAAAGCCGCGCATCAAGCCAGACACGCTTGTCAGAAAGATTCTCAGCACTTGTCTAAAAACGACTTAACACACATACACCCACCCGGCACCGCAACCCTCAACGCACAGCGTCAGTAATAACTGCAGACGCCGGGCCGCTAGTCAGTGCCAGGAAAATGTCTTCCAGAGTGCCAGAACGCCCTGCCTGCAGCTCTTCCAGCGAGCCAGAAGCAATGATACGGCCCTCATTGATAATAACCACTCGATGACAGAGTCGTTCGGCAATTTCGAGAATATGCGTCGACATAAACACCGCAGCTCCCTGCCGCGCAACGTCGTGTAAAATTACCTTAATCAGGTGGGCACTGCGCGGATCAAGCCCCACCGTCGGCTCATCCAGAAAGAGCGCCCGCGGGTTGTGCAGCAACGCCCCGGCCAGCGCCGCTTTCTGGCGCATACCATGTGAGTAACTCCCCAGCAACTCATCAGCGCGATCTGTGAGGTCAAACAGGCGCAGCAGTTCTTCCCCACGCTGCATCACCACCGCCGGGTTAAGCTGATATAATCCGGCCATAAACCGCAAAAACTCGCGCGCCGTCAACTTTTCCGGCAAATAGGGCTGATCGGGCACATAGCCAAGCAGCGCCCTGGCCTGGAGCGGCTGACGCTGCAGATCAAAGCCACCAATGCGTACCACGCCTGTCGATGGGCGCAACAGGCCAATTAGCATCTTAATCGTTGTGGTTTTGCCCGCCCCGTTCGGCCCCAGAAAGCCCACAATTTCACCGGGGTAGACCACCAGATCCACACCGCGTACCGCCAGCGTGTGCCCATAGCGGCGGGTCAAGCCCCGCGCCTCGATGACTGGTGGTACGCTGCTATTATTCTCGCTCATCAATCCCCCGGTGGCATCAAACCGAAAGCGTGTGTTACGGGCATTGTAGCATCTGGCGCACTTTTTGCAATTGCTCATCACCGGATATTCACCCAGCATTGGTAGGTCTGCCCGGTATCAAGCTCATAGCTCTACGATTATTCCACACCTGGACACAAGCTACCATGCCTGGCCTTGTCGGAATTGTATACACCGCAGGAGGATCCGATTCCGAACAATCAGCGAGTCATACGCGAAGAAAAAAGCATTGAACGACCAGTAGCTCCCTTAATGACACCGATCAGCCGATTGAAGTCTTTCAGCGCCCGGCTGAGTCAGTGGAGCGCGAAAATTTGCCAACGATGGAAAGTGATCGCGTAATTCGGGAGGAAGTTATCCAGAACGATGACGATGTGTCTGTCCGGCGTGTGGCCGAAGAGACCGTCGTTATTCCTTCCGCGGCCACCGTCCGCGAGGCCAACCCGTCCCGCCGCCGCCATCGCATTTACTTTATCGTGCATGTGATCAGCATCATCATTATTATTCGCTTTCTCTTGCTGGTACTGGGGGCTGATCCAGCCAGCGCCTTTGCCAGTTTTATGTATGCCTTGAGCCTGCCATTCGTCGCACCATTCCGCGGTTTGTTTGGCATTGCCCCCGAACCACAATATGGGGTCAGTATTTTTGAATGGTCAAATATCGTCGCCATTCTGATCTCCTACTTGATTGCCTGGATTGCCTCGAACACGCTCAAGCTCATGTATAAACCCAAACCAGCACCACATCGCGTTCCAAAATGGCGCGGAACCTGGTGGATATAGAGAACAGGGGACAGGGGACAGAATTGACCAGAGTTGTTCCCTGTCTCCATCTTGCGCGAAACGACAAGACAATGCACGATGCGATGGTTCACCTCACTCATCGTGACAGAGCAGTTTATCGCCTTCACCACTGCAGAAAGCGTTGGAGCGTCAAGCATGCTGATCTCGCCCCTTGCCCGCTCCAACGAGCCAACTTTCTAATGAACACAAGTTACGCACTGATATGGTCAGGGTGTAATTTCGCCTGTGGCAAAGCGGTACTTTTGCTGTCCCCTAATTTTCGCTGTAGGCGAAAAATCGCGCCTCGCGTCTACGCATCTTCGTATCTTCGCGTCTTTGCACCTTTGCGCCTTTGCGTTAAAACAAAAGCATCTCTTTCGCACCTCGCGCATCCTCACCGAGTACCACTTCTAACGCGGCGTACGATACGGCCCTAGATAGCGTTGCACCACCGCCAGATCAAACTCGTGCTGTAAGCGCGTCCGTGCTCCCTCGGCCGTTGCTGCCAGCGCATGCCCCAGCTGCCGACAGATCGCATCGGCCAGAAACTGCGGTAACGGTTCCTGCATACTGTGGATCCGCAGCGCAGCGCGAAAGGTCGCCAGTACCGCCCCCAATGGCTCACGGGCAATCAGTGGCGCGGGCAACTCCAGCCGATACGCCGGACCAACTGCGTCAGGTCGATAGTACAGCACATACAACTGCCCATAGCCATGCTCAATCGCCTTTCGGCGCTCGCCAAAATCGGGAACAGAGGGATGACGATAGCCCGTCAACAAATGTGGACGATCCTGGCGAATAAGCGAAACCGGCAGCGCATATTCCCCCGCATTGAGTACGCCACTCCACAGGGTGCGATCAGTAATCGTGCCGCTGAGATGTGGAGCCAGCATAGTCACATCATCTGCTGCCGTAGCCAGCTTCGGATGCGCGACCACCCGCCGGCATTCCAGTACCAGTCGCCAGTCTTCATCGCGAAAAAACGCCTCGATCAGTGGGCGAAAGCTCTGCCACCAGGCCGGTGGCGTACCCTGACGATGATCCTGGGCATAACGCACCAGCAAGCGATTAATTTCGATTAACACAGAGTAGAACGAACCATCGAGTACAAACAGGCCACTGCTGGTGGCACGAATACGTTTTGCCAGCAGGCGCAACTCTAACACACAGCGCAGCCCTCCCAGAATGCTTTCCAACTCCTCCACCGGTGGTACGAGCTGTACCAGCACATCCTGATCCGTGAGCGTGGCCTCTTCAACCGCCGCAGCCGCAAGCGCCACGAACGTCGCTCCTGCTGCTGGCACGGTGGCATGCGCCCCATCTACCGCACACAGGCGGCGTACCGGGCCATCCGGGGCGGGACGAATGCGGCGATCCAGCACAGCTCGCAAGCGATCACGATCTTGCTCCAGGTGCAGCAAGGTAGTGCGACACACCTCAGCACAGGCCGTAATCGCACCCAGTACCGCCGCTGGGAGTGCCGCCGTTCCTAACGGCGGGACATGCTCACGGGTCAGTTCTGTACTATTCACGGGGTTTACTCCTCACGTTGATCCAACCGCGACTCAAACGCTGCCAGCGCCATAGCCAGCCGCTCCTGGCGTAATGCTGTCGTTAGATCGCCTCGGGTACGCTCCAACACCCCACGCAAGGCATCGGTCGTGCGTCGCAGCCCGCCTGTGACCGCATCGGGAAAATCAACGGTTATCAGCAAACTATACACATCATCAATAATTGCCAGCAAGCCCTCGCCCCGCTCCACCTCGCCCCGCCGCAGGCCATCCAGAATTGCCCGCCGTAGCTCACTCGCCGCCTCTGCCAGGCCATTTAAAAATGCCGCAGGTGCAACGTGTAACATACTGGCCGTAGGCGGCTCATTGCCCGTCAAAAAGGCATACACCAGCGACGCTTCCACATACTCTTTCAGCGCATCCTGTGTATATCCCGCCACCAGCAGATCCGGCCGGTCACCCACCACTTCCTGCAACCGCGCCGCAATTACACCCGCCTCCGCCAGCATCTGCGCCGCTTCCCCAAACTGCCCGCGATGCGTAGCACGAATGGTGTTTGCACACTGCCGCACCAGTGCCCGTGACGTGGTAAGCGCCTGCTCGCGCGCCACATGGCTGGCCTCGATTTCGGCCACACATTCAGCAACCAGGGCTTCAATACTCATAGGATTTCCTTATCTCTATACGTCTGCTCGGCTTCATCGGTGTCAACGACAGGAAATAGGTGATACTTTCCAGCGTTGGAGAGTATCACCGGCAAAAAAGCCGTTCTGGTGCAAGAATCACGTCATACGTGCCAATTATAGCACGAGTGTACATACGCCAATCGCCAGGGATCTCCTTTCGGCTGTGCAGTAGGACGACGTCAGCGTCTCGTTGAGCGACCGTACCGTGGGCATAAGCGCCTCGGTACCAGTGAGAACGGTTCCATCCATGGCCGTGCAAGCCCGCACAGGGGGCTGGCAGCCCTGGCCTATGACGACAGTCGCCGGGGCTTTGCGGATGGACAAAATGCCGCAACATGTAGTACACTCTACTCGTATGATAATAGAACAAACCCTTACACAATCTTTGCGCATTCTGATTATTGCAGCCCATCCTGACGACATCGAGTTTGGTGTTGCCGGAAGTGTTGCCAGCTGGGTGGATGCTGGCGCGCACGTAACCTACTGTATCGTCACCGATGGCTCAGCGGGCAGCAATCAGCCAGACGTTGATCTAGCGGCCCTGGTGCAACAACGTCAGGCCGAACAGATGGCCGCGGCCACAGTCGTCGGCGTCCATGATGTGCGCTTTCTTGGCTATCCCGACGGTGTGCTGCAACCTACCCTCGAACTACGCCGCGACCTGACGCGCGTGATCCGAGAGATTCGCCCCTACCGGGTGGTCTGTCAAGATCCGACGACGATTCTAGTGGGGGACGGCTATATTAATCATCCCGATCACCGTGCTGCAGGTGAGGCGGCGATCTATGCAGTCTTTCCCAGTGCTGAAACGCGCCCGGCCTTTCCCGAATTGCTGGCCGAGGGCTATGAACCACATCATGTCAGTGAGTTGTACCTGAATTTGACGCTGCATCCCGACCTCAAAGTTGACATTTCACGAACCATTGACCGTAAAATAGCCGCACTGCTGTGCCATCAGTCACAGGTCAAGCCCGACGTGGTCGAGTGGATAAAGCAACGTAATGCCGAAGTCGGTGCCGAAGCTGGCTATGCGTTCGCCGAGGCTTTTCGCGTTATGCGGTTTATTCGCAATCAGGAAAGAGAGCCATAGCTTGACCGGTGGTTAGAACGTCCATAAGATGACGCAGCGAATTTTGATAATTGAAGATGAAGCAGAAATTGCGGGCTACCTGCGACGCGGGTTAATGCTCGAAGGCTTTAGCGTCGAAATTGCCACCGATGGGCCGGCGGGCCTGGCAGCGGCCCGCGAACACGTTCCCGATCTTGTCGTGCTGGATCTGATGCTGCCTGGCATTGATGGCCTGGAAATCACGCGCCGCCTGCGCGCCGTCTCCGAAGTACCTATTATTATTCTGACCGCTCGTGATGCTGTGCCCGATCGCGTGGCTGGCCTCGAAAGCGGGGCCGATGATTACCTGGTCAAACCCTTCGCCTTTGAAGAACTACTGGCGCGCATCCGCGTCCAGCTGCGCCGCCGCCAGAGTGCGCAACAAAGTGACATGTTGCGTTATGCAAATCTGAGTATGGATACGGCTGCCCGTGAAGTGCGCATCAACGAGCGCCGCGTCGATCTCACGGCCAAAGAATACGAATTGCTGGAACTATTTATGCGCCACCCGCAACAGGTTTTGACCCGTGAAATCATTTATGATCGAGTCTGGGGCTACGACTTTGGCGGTGAGAGCAATATTATCGAGGTCTACGTACGTTACCTACGCCAAAAACTCGAAGCCTTTGGTGAGCCACGTCTCATCCAGACCGTGCGCGGTGTTGGCTATATTTTGCGCGAGGAGTAAAATCCCACTGACCTGTCACCACACCGTAATCTCCCAACCTGGATCAAGGCTATGTGCCTATGGTATTCTCAAGCTCCCACGTAGCCACAACCTGGTCGCATCTCCGCACGTGGGAGCAGCCGTGTACGCTGCAATTCCGGGCGTTCAGCCTCAGCACGCACTATCGCGTAGCATTGACCAGCACTTCTCGTCGCTCATCTGAAGCTGAACGCCCCCTGCTTTGTCAAGTGTATAGAAAGGGCATAGGTCAGAACCTGACCAGGATCATCAGGCCCTGCACAATCTCGTCGCAGTTGTACAGGAACAGAATGATAACTCTGCCAATTCCTCCCCTTGCGTTTTAATGTTGGAGCGCGTATAATACAATTACGTTAACCATATTTGTCAAGTTGCTTCCCAGCCTCCTGTCTTTTGAGGAAGGCAGATGGAAGAAGAAAAAAGCATTGCCACGGCATCTAAAGAAGTATCGTCGGTATCCCCTGCCCCAAACGGTCTGACGATAGAAGAAGAGGACGAACTGCACGTGATGGAGCAGTTCTTAGCTGACCCTGCGCACGACTATCGCAATCTCCAGTATGGAGACACGGTTGATGGCATCATCATGAAAATCGACAAGGACGAAATCCTGGTCGATATTGGATCGAAAGCCGAAGGGGTTGTTCCCGCACGTGAGATGCAATCCCTGACGGCTGAAGATCGGATGGCATTGCACGTCGGTGACGAACTGCTGGTATTTGTGGTACAGGCTGAAGATACCGAAGGCCGTGCGGTGCTGTCCATCGATAAGGCTCGTCAGGAAAAAAGCTGGCGGTTTCTGCAGCATACGTTTGAAACCAATGATATCATTCAGGCCCGGGTGGTCAATTATAACAAAGGTGGCTTGCTGGTCAATCTTGAGGGGGTACGCGGGTTTGTCCCTGCATCGCAAGTCAGTTCTATCAGCCGTGGCCCGGAAACGCAGAAACAATCAGATATGGCCCGGATGGTTGGGCAGGATTTGCCGCTCAAAATTATTGAGATTAATCGCAACCGTAATCGGCTCATTCTCTCTGAGCGACAGGCTATTCAGGAGGTACGTGAGGGCAAAAAAGACGAGCTCTTGTCCCAGCTGCGCGAAGGGGATATACGTCCTGGTACCGTAAGTTCTGTGTGTGATTTCGGTGCCTTTGTGGATATTGGTGGTGCCGATGGGCTGGTTCATCTGTCGGAATTATCCTGGAGACGGGTCAAACATCCAGCAGAAATTCTTAAAGTTGGCGATCGCGTTCAGGTGTATATTTTGAGTATAGATCACGAACGAAAGCGTATTGCCCTTTCAATCAAGCGTACTCAGAATGAACCATGGGCTACCGCAAGTGAACGCTATCAACTCGGTCAGGTTGTCCACTGCACGATTACCCAACTGGCTTCGTTTGGTGCCTTTGCCCGCGTTGAAGATGGGATCGAGGGCCTCATTCATGTGTCTGAGCTCGGTGATGAGCGCGTGCAGCATCCACGAGAAGCGATACATGAAGGAGCAGTTGTGGAAGCGCGTATCATCCGCATTGATACCGCACGCAAACGCATGGGGTTGAGCTTACGTCGTAATGACGATGGCGATACGCCAACAACCCCTGACAATGAAGGACAAGATATCTAATTGCATAAGGAGTGCAATGTTGCACGCGTTCCCAGGATGGACATCTTGTACCAGAGGCAGGAACGGATGTGTCCTACCTGCTTCCAGGATATGTGTGTTCTTGTAAGCCTGTAAGGATACAACATACCCGGCGATTATGGCACCAAGATGTTAATCGTTATTTCGGCCTTTATGATTATCAGGAGCAGCAGGATATCCTGATTGTCGTACATCATACGGGCGCGATCATCACCCTAATCTAGACATTGGCCCAGGTCTTGTCTGATGTCTGAACAGGGAACGCAAGGTAAAGGAATAGTTGCCAACGGAGATGAATATGGCTGATCGACTCTACGATAAGTTTACAAAACGGGCAAAACAGGTATTGCAACTCGCTACCGAGGAAGCGCGTACCTTCAATCACCCATATGTAGGAACCGAACATATTTTGTTGGGATTGATCCGTGAGAGTGAGGGCATTGCCGCCCGCGTCCTTGATGACCTGGGCGTTAAATTGCCACAAGCTCGCAGTGCTGTTGAATTTATTGTTGGTGTAGGCGAAACTCCGTATCGTGGCGATCAGGATCTCACAGCACGTGCAAAAAAAGTCATAGAGTATGCAGTTGAGGAAGCCAGACGCCTCAACCACCACTACATTGGTACTGAGCATTTACTGCTAGGTCTTGTGCGTAATGGCGAAGGGGTGGCGACAGGTGTGCTGGACATTATGGGCGTGTCGCTGGAGCAGGTACGTAATCAGGTCATGCGGGTGTTGCGCCATGGCACGACCCCCAGCACTGAGCGTTCACTGGGGTCGCAGCAAAGCCAGCGCCAGAGCAAAACACCGTATCTTGATGCGCTTGGTACCGACCTGACCGAAATGGCCGAGGCTGGTCGCCTTGATCCTGTGATTGGTCGTCAGCACGAAATAGAACGGGTTATCCAGATTCTCTCCCGGCGCACGAAAAATAATCCCGCCTTGATTGGAGAACCGGGTGTTGGCAAAACCGCCATTGTTGAAGGTCTGGCGCAACGTATTATTCAGGGTGATGTGCCAGACAGTATTAAAGGCAAACGTGTGGTGACGCTGGATATGGGGGCGCTGGTCGCGGGGACAAAATATCGTGGGCAGTTTGAGGAGCGACTCAAGCGCGTGGTAGATGAGATTAAGGAGACGCGTTGCATCCTGTTTATTGATGAGTTTCACACTATCATCGGGGCGGGAGGGGCAGAAGGGACACTGGACGCGGCTAATATCCTGAAACCAGCGTTAAGCCGGGGCGAACTCCAAACAATTGGTGCCACGACGCTCGATGAGTATCGTAAATATATTGAACGTGACGCTGCCCTTGAACGTCGCTTTCAACCAATTATGGTTGACGAGCCTTCACTCGAAAATAGCATTGACATTCTGCGCGGGATCAAGAGCCGTTACGAAGATTTTCATCAACTCCAGATCCGTGATGAGGCAATCAAGGCCGCTGCCTTTCTATCGGCACGCTATGTACCGGATCGGTTTTTACCGGACAAGGCTATTGACCTGATCGACGAAGCGGCCAGTCGAGTGCGCATGTATCGCTCGGCTACACCGCCTCGCTTACGGGATGCGCTACGCGGTCTGGAAGCGTTGCGCAAGGAGAAAGAGGCCGCATTTGAGGATCAGCAATTTGAGGTGGCTGCCGATCTGCGTGACCGGGAAGAACGTATGCAGGCTCGTATCCTCGAAATTGAATGCGAAATGGGCATTGACCCCAGCAATGAAGAACGGGTCATCGAGCGGCCATATGTTACAGAAGAAGATATCGCCGAGGTTGTGGGTATGTGGACGGGCATTCCGGTCAAGCGCCTCAAAGGTGACGAAACCTTGCGTTTGATGCATATGGAAGATGCATTGCACAAGCGGGTGGTCGGTCAGGAAGAGGCTATCGTGACTATTTCCAAGGCTGTGCGCCGTGCCCGTGCCGGGTTGAAAGACCCTAAACGACCGATAGGGAGCTTTATTTTCCTGGGGCCAACTGGCGTTGGTAAAACCGAACTGGCAAAGGCACTCGCCGAGTTCATGTTTGGAACCGAGGAATCGCTGATCAAGATCGATATGTCGGAGTTTCAAGAACGGCATACCACCAGTCGCCTGGTTGGTTCCCCACCCGGTTACGTTGGATATGGCGAGGGCGGTCAACTAACTGACGCAGTACGGCGTAAACCCTACAGTGTTGTTCTGTTCGATGAAATTGAGAAGGCGCACCCTGAAGCCTTCAACCTGCTGCTGCAGGTATTGGAAGATGGCAATCTGACCGATGGCAAAGGCCGCCGTGTCGATTTTCGCAATACCATTATCATTATGACCAGCAACGTCGGCACAGAACACATCCGTCGTGCCAGCAAGATTGGTTTTGGGGGCAATGCCGGGGAAATTAATCTTGAAGATACTCGCCGTAAAGTGAATGATGCTCTCAGACAGATGTTCCGCCCTGAGTTCTTGAACCGTCTGGATGCGACGATCATCTTCCAACCCTTGACCAACGACGAGATTCGCTACATCGCGTCGATTATGCTCAAGCGGGTACAGCAGCAACTCGATGAACACCAGATTACCCTGGAGGTTAAAGAGGATGCGCTGGATCTGTTGAGCAAACGTGGCTACGACCCCGCCCTGGGTGCCCGTCCCCTGCGTCGCATTATTACCAATCTGATTGAAGACCCGCTGGCGGAAGGGGTGCTTGACGGTCGTTTCCGCCCCAATGATACCGTGGTCGTCGATACGAAAGATGACTTGCTCCGACTACGTTCATTGCGCCAGATAGAGCAGGAGGAGCCAGAGACAGAAGAAAGCACCGCGCTGGTCTAGTCTTTTGCTGCCAGTTGATGGTACTACTCCCAGCCCTACCCTGTGGTAGGGCTGGTTTATTTGCGGTAGTTCAACCCGGGACTCCGATGTCTACGGATCAGGTGGTTTGAACACCCATGTGATCAGACAGACGCTCAGTGTCATCGGTTGATTTTCATCATGGTATAATAGTATAATAAAGTGATGGCAAAAACAAAAACGGTTTTCATTTGTCAGCAGTGCGGTGCGCAGCAACCACGTTGGATGGGCAAGTGTCCCGACTGTGGTGCCTGGGATAGCTTTGTTGAGCAGATCGACCCGCGAGGCACAGGCAGTCGTACGGATGAGCGACCCAGTCGTGCGACTCAACCAGTATCCTTGCGGCAGATTGCAACAGAAAGTACAGCCCGCTTACCAGTGGCAAGCGGTGAACTGGCACAGGTGCTGGGGGGCGGTATTGTTCCTGGCTCAGTTGTTCTGGTCGGTGGTGATCCAGGGATTGGGAAATCGACCTTGCTCACGCAAGTTAGCGCCTATTTTGCGGAACAGGTTGGTCTGACTCTCTATGTAAGTGCGGAAGAGTCAACCCAACAAATCAAGCTACGTGCCGAACGACTCGGCTTTAACTCAGAACACCTGTATGTATATTCCGAGACCTGTCTGAATCTTATCCTGCAACACATTACAACTTTACGACCATCACTCGTAATCATTGACTCGATCCAGACGGTCTATTTAGAAGAGGTTACCTCAGCCGCTGGCAGCGTCAGTCAGGTGCGTGAGAGTGCATTACGGCTCTTGCGCGTTGCCCGTGATCTGCAGATTGCGATCTTTCTGGTAGGCCATGTGACCAAAGAGGGAACAATCGCCGGGCCACGCGTACTGGAACATATCGTGGATACCGTCCTCTATCTCGAAGGTGATCGCTTTCACCAATATCGGCTGCTGCGCGGTGTCAAGAACCGCTATGGCAGCACGAATGAGATTGGTGTCTTTGAAATGACGCATGACGGCATGCGGGAGGTTCCTAATCCATCCCAGATATTCCTGGCTGAACGCAGTGCCGGTACTCCCGGCTCCACCGTGGCTGTCACCATGGAGGGTACCCGGCCGCTGTTGATCGAGGTACAGGCGCTGACTTCACATGCGGGTAATGTACCACCACGTCGGGTATCCAACGGGTTTGATCTGAATCGACTATTGCTGTTGATCGCTGTTTTGTCTAAACGTGTGGGCATACCATTGTTTAATCAGGATATTTACGTTAATATTGTAGGCGGGTTGCGAATTAGTGAACCAGCGGCGGATCTGGCCGTAGCGCTGGCAATAGTGTCTGCTTATCGTAACCAGGCGGTTGATCCAGATATGGTTTTCATTGGTGAAATCGGGCTATCAGGTGAATTGCGCAGCGTGAGCCAGCTTGATCGGCGGCTGATTGAGGCCACCCGGCTAGGGTTTTGCCGCGCCTTGATTCCCCAGGCTTCATCTGGCAGCACCATAGACGGATTGGACACCAGTATATTGCGCTCACTCGCAGCGGCCGTCGACACAGCGTTACACAAAAGCAGGTTACAGGGGGAAGGGTGAAGGTTAGCTTTAACTTCCTGGTTCGTATTATGGGCATGCTGATGCTGGCGGCACTCGGTGTCAATCTTGGCAACTCGCTGTCTGGCCCGAGACCAAGCAGTGACCAGATTCTTGCTACACAGTTGTTAATGCTGGCCGGTGCGGGGTTGGGCTTACTGGTGACCCCGCACATCACGATTACGCCGATCCAGAGTCTCTTGCGCCGCGCCCGAATTGTGCCATTGACGGATATCTTCATTGTGGCTGCAGGCGGGTTGATCGGTCTCATTTTTGCGGTCTTGCTTGCCGTGCCACTGGCGTTTCTTCCACCGCCATTCCAGCAATACTTGCCGCTCATTGTTGCGCTGGTTTTTTCTTATCTTGGCGCGACGATCTTTGCTACCCGCAAGCGTGAATTGAGTGACTTGCTCATGTCACGGCAGCGTGCAGTACCACCTGGCATCATTCTCGACACCAACGTTCATCCGGAACAGATGCCATCACCACCCCGGCGTTATCTTCTTGATACCAGTGCAATTATTGATGGTCGCATTGCCACCGTTGTCCAGACCGGGTTTTTAGAGGGCGTGTTACTGGTACCGATCTTTGTGTTGACTGAATTGCAAGCATTGGCAGACTCCAACGATGATCTTCGGCGCAGTAAGGGGCGGCGCGGGCTTGAATTACTCAACGAGATGCAGCAGAATGATGTTTTGCCAGTTGAGGTACTGAATGTTGAGATCAGCGGTGCCACTCGTGTTGATGATAAACTGATTGTGCTGGCACGACAGTATAAATGCCCGATTATTACCAACGATTTTAATCTCAACCGGGTGGCAGGATTACAGGGGGTCAAGGTTCTCAGTCTTAATCAGCTCAGTGAGGCGCTACGCCCACCAGTCTCACAGGATCAGCACTTGCATGTGGTTATCCGCAGCGAAGGAAATGCACGAAAACAGGGCGTAGGCTATTTGGATGATGGCACGCCGGTTATTGTCGAAGATGCTCGGCACCTTATTGGACAGGGGGTGGAAGTTATTGTTACCCGCTTGCTTCAGACTCAGACCGGGCGGATGGTGTTTGCACAACTCAAAAATGGGATTGCGCCCAGCGAGCAACAGGCATCGCTTGATAATTATCAATTGTAACTGTAACAGAACAGGATATACTCGGTGGTATGAGCAATCAGCCTTTCCACTTTGCGGCAGAATTGAGCAAAGGAGATCGGTCAACGAGAGGAACCAGGGATGCGTGCACTTCTCCAACGTGTCAGTAGCGCCTCTGTGACGGTAGAAGCAGACATTGTGGGAGAGATAGGAAAGGGACTGCTTGTACTGCTCGGCATCGCGCCCAATGATAGCCCGACTGAAGCGGAATTGCTGGCTGATAAAACCGCCCATCTGCGTATTTTTGCCGATTCTCAGGGGCGGTTAGATCAATCTGTCCTGGATGTTGGTGGCGCGATCCTCGTCGTGTCGCAATTTACACTGTACGCTGATGTGCGTAAAGGACGTCGTCCCAGTTTTACGGCTGCAGCTCCGCCCGACGTAGCCGCGCCTCTGGTGGAGACTTATGTTTCGGCATTACGCGCTTTGCATATCCCGGTTGCTACGGGTGTTTTTGGGGCAATGATGCATGTGGCGCTGGTAAATGAGGGACCCGTCACGATACTGCTGGATAGCCAGGTGCTGCAACAATCTCGGCGCTGAGCGCAGAACGGGTATCGTTGATCTATGCGCTTATAATTGCGGTGTAGACAGAAAGTTTGATTCAACGATCCACTCAAAGTACTATCTTGAATATGACTTTCCTACCGGCTTGAATCTGAAGGAACGTGCTATAATGGGATTATGTGTATGATACTCAAGGCTGATGCTATCAGGCCTGATACGCATAAAGCGTTGAGCCTGGATGAATCCTTCGTGGCCAGTCAGGTACGCTAGATAGTCAGGATCCAGGGGCTCCTGCTGCCAGAAAGGTTACAGGAAGTTTGTCTTACTTATCGAAACGTCCCGATCGTTCGTCTCTCTTTGATAAACTGACGATAGGCAGGTTCTGATCGGAGGATCTTTCACCGCATACGCTATTACCGAGAGGGAGCATAGATGCTATGTCCCCCATCATCTGTAACATTCAGCGCGAAGTTGATGTGTATGTTGCCATCGGACGTGGTCGTGAACTGGCGAATGCGCTGGGTTTTAACGCCATTGATCGCACACGTATTGAAATTGTAATTCTGGAGTTAACTCGCAATTTACTTACCCATGCCAATGGTGGTGAATTGCGCTTTGAAAAAATCGAACGTCAGGGACAGCAAGGTATTGTGATCGAGGCCGTCGATACCGGGCCAGGTATTGCCGATATCACCCTGGCATTAAGCGATGGATATAGCACGGCCCATACGCTTGGGGCCGGGTTACCAGGGGTAAAGCGCTTGATGGACGAATTTAGCATTGAGTCAACGGTGCGTGTTGGCACACGGGTGCGTGCCATAAAATGGGTACCGCAACGCCGTGAGGTAATGCCATGAGTCGGGTGGTATGGGGCGCGGTCTGTCGGCCAAAACAAGGACAGGTGGTGAGCGGTGATACCTACGTCGTGCAGGAGTTCGGTGATACCGGCCTGCTTGCATCCGTTATTGATGGACTAGGCGGAGGGCACGAGGCGGCTCAGGCAGCTGAAAGCGCAGCCGCAATCTTACGAGCAGCCCCAGACTATCCGCTCAGCGAACTCATTCGCCGCTCGCATCAGGCATTGCATAATACACGCGGAGCCGTCATTGCTATTCTCCGCCTCGACACGGCTGTCCAGGCGATTGATTATATAGGGATTGGGAATATCGGCATTCAAGTCTACAGCAATCGGTCGATCAAGCCTATTTCAAAAAATGGTATTCTCGGTTATCGCCTACCAGCCCTGCTGCAACTACACTATACATACAATTCAGGCGATACGTTCGTTCTTTATAGTGATGGCATTTCCGGCCGCTTCAGTATAGACAATACCTTTGATATAACTGCACCTCCACAAAGCCTGGCGGACACAATTTTGCACCATTATGGCAAGTCGAATGATGACGCTACCGTTGTGGTTGTACGCGATACAGGTTAGATACGTTTTATGCATGTCGATCTCGCACACTGGCTCACCGAACATCGATCATCCCTTCTACTCCGCTGGAAGTCTCTCGACTATGCGGCATCAGAAGGGAGTGCGAATGGTCACAGCATTGTGCAGCCTATCGCTCCTCATGATACAGTACAGGATACTCATGGGGATATACTGACAAATATCTATGACACGCTGATCCAGGCGACACAGGATGCAGTGCCAGCGATTGATAGCTATCTGACCCTTGCCGCTACCCTGAATCAGTGGAAAAATATCAATTTTCCAGATTTGCTGGGAATGATATTGCGGTTACGTCGCTTGATCTATGAGATCATACAGCAAGAACAGCCTGATCCTACACAGTTCTTTGCCTTGATCACCCGCCTGGATACCCATATTGAACATGCGGTTGATGTCCTGGCACACCTATGGGATACATACACTGAGGCGAAGATCCAGGAACGCATCAGCCAGGCTGAATTCATTGCCGAAAGCCTGGCATCTGCAACTGAAGAGGCTGATCGGCGAGCATTGCAACTTTCAGCGCTGAATCAAATTTCCCAACGTCTCTCGTCGAGCCTGGAGAATGATGATTTGCTCAATCTGGTTGGAACCAGTTTACTTGATATACTGGGTGTCTCGCATATTGCGATCTGGCTGCCACTCGAAACTGATAACGATGGGGAGTATGATCCGAGCATGCTCTACGTAGCTCAGACGTGGGGCCAGGATACTCACTCCATCATTGGCATGGGTATAGGCGATTGTGTCCAGGATATTGTGGTACGAGCGCATACTGAGGCACGCATGATCTATGATCCCGCCCCTGACCCGATCTGTCAGGGGGCATGGTATCAAGCAGGATGTGTGGTTCTGGCTTTGCCATTGCTGGTGAATGAGCGTTCAACGGGGGTCATTACGCTTCAGGATCCACAACCATCTGTACGCCTCGCCCGATCACAACATGATCTGGCACGCGGTATTGCTACTCAGACCGCAATCGCGCTGGAGAATGCCCGCCTATATGCCCGTATCCGCCGCTTTAATAACGCGTTAGAACAACTGGTTGCCGAACGTACCCGCGAACTGCTGGCTGAGAAAGACCGCCTGCGTACGCTGTATGACATTACCAAAGAAGTTGGAAGCACATTAGACCTGGATGCGCTCCTGGATATGTCACTGACTGCACTGGCGCGTATTACCCACGCTGAGTTTGGCTCGGTCATGCTCGTTGAGCACGATACCGATCATCTCGTTAGTCGCGCCAGTCTGGGAAAAACGGAAAGCGTCTTTACCCGGTTCCCCATTGGTGTAGGTATTGCGGGTTGGGTTGCAGAACACAAGGAACCGGTGCTTATTCCTGATGTCAAAACTGACTCACGCTGGATGGCCCTGCCAGCTGATGAACATCGCGGCAAACGCGAGGGGTCGATGGTTGCGGTGCCACTTATGGCTCAGAATGAGGTTCTGGGTGTCCTCACCCTATCCCACCAGCAAACGGGCTTTTTCAATGAAGATCATTTGCGCCTCATAAGTGCGAGCGCGGGTGGGATTGCGGTGGGTATTCACAATGCGAATCTCTATAACACGATTGTAGCCGAAACAGAGCGCCGGGGCGAACTTCTGCGCCTCCAGCAAGAAACAACCGGCAAGTTATCGGCAATCTTACAAAGCCTGTCTGACGGCGTACTGGTCTGTGATCCGGATGGGCGCGTCCTTTCAACGAATGCGGCCGCCGGGCGCATTTTGCAGCGCAGTGTTGAGGAACTCGTGCTGTGGAATTTGCATGACTTATTACCACGCTACTTGGCCGACAAGGCCTCCGAAATGCCTTTGAGCGAACTTCTGTCCCGTCCCCTAGATCAGAATCAAGAGCCGCGCATGTTTAAGTGTACCGCCGAGCTGGGTACACGTGTTATCAGCCTGACGATGGGGCCAGTGTTGCGCGAGGAAGATGGTGAGTTAATTGGTGCCCTGCTGGTGCTCCGCGATATTACGCGGGAGATCGAGTCTGATCGACTGAAGACCGAGTTCATTGGCACGATGTCTCACGAACTACGCACGCCGATGACCGCCATCAAAGGGTTTACCCAGTTGCTGGCTATGGGCAGTATTGGTCAGATTAATGATACCCAACGCGAGTTGTTGATTACGATCCAGACGAATGCCGAGCGTATGATTGCGATTATTAACGACGTTCTGGATATTACCAAAATTGAAACCGGTAGTATTGATCTTGAACTACGGCCCCTGCACCTCGCCGAGGTATTCAGCGGAGTTATTGCTGATTTACAAGGTCTGCTCCGTGACCGCCACCATGAACTGACCGTGAGTATTCCACCCGGACTGCTGCTGGTGCGAGCCGACTCGGCCCGGCTGCACCAGATACTCTACAACATCCTGTCCAATGCCGCCAAATATACGCCGTGCGGTGGGCAGATCGAGATCAGTGCCAACGAAGCACACCTGAGCGAGATACCCGAGGCCGTGTGTGAACGTGTGCCAGGCGATCGGCGCTATGTCCAGATCAATGTACGCGATACAGGCGTTGGGATTGCACCGGAAGAACATGATCGCATTTTTGAGCGTTTCTACCGTACCGAAAACCCCCTGAAAGTTGAGGCTGGTGGTACAGGACTGGGGCTATCACTGGTAAAGCCACTTGTAGAACTCCTCGGCGGGCAGATCTGGGTGCAGAGTGCGCTCAACGAGGGTAGTACGTTTAGCTTTATCCTGCCTGCTGTCACATAACACTATTGTTCATTGTATGCGAGCGAACTTGCGTCGGCCAATCTGAATCACACAGTTTGCGCCGGGTTCGAGCAAACGATCATAGGCCGTTACTTTCTCCCCATCAATACGTACCCCACCGCCATCGATCAACCGCCGTGCCTCGGTCTTGCTGCTGGCCAAGCTGGTTGCCACCAGCAGATCCACCAGGGTTGTCTGGTAGGTAATGGTATACACTGGAATATCGGTGGGGATCTCGCGCTCGACAAATTGACGCACAAAGGCTTGCTCGGCCGCAGCAGCAGCGGCGGCTCCATGGAACTGCGTGACGATCTCGCGCCCCAGACGCATCTTCAAATCACGCGGGTTCACGCTCCCGTGTGCGAGTGCCTGCTTGATTTCCGTCAATTCTGCCAGCGGCACATCCGTCAGTACCTCATAGTACAGCGGCAACACGGCATCGCTCATCGACATGATCTTGCCATACATATCCTCTGGCGTCATACTAATGTCTACCGTGTTATCAAAGGATTTGCCCATTTTGCGCCCATCAGTACCAGGAATAAGTGGCACCAGCAAAATATGTTGCGGCGGTAAGCCCATCTGGGACATCAACTCTCGTCCAGCCAGATTATTAAATTTCTGATCGGTTCCGCCAAACTCGATATCAGACTGAATAACGACCGAATCATAGGCCTGGAGCATTGGGTACATCAACTCCAGGATCGTGAGTGGCGCTCCAACCTCATAACGCTTACGAAATGTCTCATGGGCCAGCATCTGCGCCAGCGTAAAGCGTCCGGTCAAATCAAGTGCCTGTTCCAGCTTAAACTCGCCAAACCACTCACTCTGCCAACGCACCTCGGTACGAGTGCGATCAACGACACGGAAGAACTGCTCCATATAGGTACGCGCATTGGACTGAACCATCTCGGCGGTCAACCGTGGGCGTGTCTCATCTCGTCCACTGGGATCACCGATCTGCGCCGTCCAGTCACCCACAATGAGGACGATCTGATGCCCCAACTCCTGAAAAGCCCGCAATTTGCGCAATCCCACCGCATTGCCAATATGCATATGCGGCCGACTCGGATCAAAGCCTTGCTTCAGGCGCAACGTGCGTCCACTGGACAGCAATTCCCGCACCTCTGAGGCAACAATCACCTCGGCCACTCCACGTGTCAGCAGTTCATCTAGATCCATTAACATCTCCGTGTGTATCGAGTGCGCTCTAGTGGAAGCCGCTCGAATCGAAACGATCTCCAAGTTTTGGCAGTACTTGCCAGGGGTTCCAGGCTGATATAGCAATCCTACGTCATTTGTGAAGCACCTATATCCAGGCTGTCGCCTGGTAGCACTTCTATCCCGGCAACAGCCTGGATGCGAATGTGCGATTGGTAGGGACGGTTTGGAGGGTACAGCCCTCCAAAAACCTTCTGCCCGCCGCTGCGCGGCAGATAGAGAAGAATATGAGGAGCAAGGCCCCTCACTCAGCCCTTTTTCGGTCAATCTCTTAGAATTGCTATAGTATCATGATCGCAGGAACAGTGTCAACTGGAAACAGCGGGGTGTAAAGGATGTCGGTGCTATTCGGGCAAGTTCGACAGGTGCAACACCACCTGGTCAATCACGTGAGAGGTATTGGGGGTGTAGAAAACGGTTGCATAAGCACCAGCCGACCGGGCGGAATCAGCCGCAATCTTATCAGTGACAATCACCAGCACAGGTGGCGGTGTTTCGTAGTGTTGCCACAACGCCGACAGCACTGGTTCGCGAATCCGATCTGCGATACATAATGCCATATTAGGATCACGAGCCAGCAATGTATGGGCAGCAACCATGTCAGTGGCTAAGAGTACTCGGTAACCATATGACCGTAGCATTGACTCCAGGGCAACACTCAGTTCTGGATCGGCGCAAATCAGCAATGCTATGGGATACGCCTGTCCACGCCGGTCATCACTCTGGGGACGTTTGCTCATCCGCCGCCGATCAATCACGTAACTACTACCCGGAATAAGCTTGGCCTGGGCTTTTAGCTCGGCGGCAACCTGGCCAATATCTTCAGTACTCTGAAATTCACGCCAGTGCGTACTCACAACCGCAATCGATACACTGAGTAACCCGAAATGGCGTGGCATCCCCTGGCGATCATACCCTTGCAAATAGCCGCGGCGGAGATCAGGCTCGTCATACAGCGTGGCTACTCGTGCATCAAATGCAGCAATCAACGATTGACATAACGCCTCGACATCGGCATCCGCATGGATCAGCGCAAAATCATCGCCACCAATATGCCCCAGAAAATCAGCCTCGGATGCAATTTCGGTCAACACCTCTGCCAGTAAATGGATGGCCCGATCGCCTCGCGAAAACCCATACGCATCGTTGAAGGCCTTAAAATTGTCTAGATCTACGTAGAACAGCGAAAAACCGAGATTCTGGCTCAATCGTCGTTCAATCTCAGACTGCAAGCGAATATTGCCTGGCAATCCAGTTAATGGGTTGTTGACCGGACGTTGGGATGCCCGCCGCAGCAGGCCACGAATGCGGGCCAGTAGCACATCAACATCGTAGGGTTTGACGATATAATCATCGGCACCCGTCTCAAAACCAGTGACAACATCGGCAGAGGCACTCCGTGCGGTAAGAATGATCATGGGCAAATGCGCCGTGCGCGTATCATTGCGCAACTGGCGGATCGCCTCGTAGCCATCCATGACCGGCATCATCAAATCAATAAGCAATAGATGGGGAGCCTGTTCCTGCGCCATACGCACCAGTTCATCACCGTTATGTGCCACCAGCACCTCAAAGCCAGCCTGGCACAGAGTATCGCGCAGCAACATGCACAGGAGCGGATCATCATCAGCTACTAATATTCGGGTTTGCGTACTCATTATCGAACCCTATGGGTAGAAACGAACCATAATGCTGCCAGAGGTGTGTTCTGCGTATGGTGCCTTCAGCGCTATCCTAGTATACTAAAGCATACCATACGATACAAGCTTGTGAAGTCCTGTTTGCCCAAGACCGTGTGTCATATCTGCGCTATAATGATAGTGTGCCTGGGTATATATAAACTACGTTCGGTGTAAAATTTACGTACCAAAGGAGTATACGATGAGTCTGGAGGTCGAAGTTGGCATCAAACGCCAGCGCATTGCGGTGCTGATGCAGCAGCACCATCTGGCAGGATTGTTGCTGGGCCGCAACAGTAGTGTCAGTTGGGGACTGGCTGGCGGCGAAGCATATGTGGCAATCAATAGTGAGGCCGCCAGTGCGGCATTGCTCTACACGCCTCAGCGCGATTATCTCCTGGCCGATACGATTGAGATACCACGCTTACAGGCAGAGGTGTTACCCGGACTACCATTTGAACCAGTCACGTTATGGCCTAAACAAGCCGTGCAAATCGGTGCAGCGACTGTAGAACGCCCGCTGATTCTGGAAGTAGATTGAGTGTCTCTGACTTCGAGCAGATTAGCCGGGCTACTTCCGCCCGAGTAGCCTGGTGCCCGAACTGTGTTCATGCAACGAGGAGCAATGGTATGAGCCATGATTTGCGCACTGAGGTTCTCAACAAGGTTGCCCAGCAAAAAATAGAATTTATCAATCTGCAGTTTACAGATATTCTGGGTATGGTAAAAAATGTCACCATCCCGGTCGATAACCTGGAAGACGTTCTCGATCACGGTGCATGGTTTGACGGGTCAGCCATCGAAGGATTTGCCCGCATCGTCGAAAGCGATATGTATCTGGTACCGGATCTCACCACCTATGCCCAGCTTCCCTGGTATACCACTGATGACGTGGCAACTGGCCGCTTTATTTGCGACATCTATACTCCGGATGGTAACCCCTTTGCCGGTGATCCCCGGCATGTTCTGGCTAATATGATGCACCAGGCCGCAGAACTCGGCTATAACTACCAGGTTGGCCCGGAACTGGAGTTTTTCTTGTTCAAGCTCAACACCGATGGCCGAGTCACGCCCGTTCCCCAAGACCATGCGGGCTACTTTGATGTCTCAACTGACCATGCGGCCCATGTACGACATCACATGACCCGGGCCTTACATGGCCTTGGCATTGAAGTAGATTCTATGCATCATGAGGTAGCCGTGGGGCAACACGAAATTGATCTCCGGTATGGACAGGCCATACGCGCTGCTGATAATATTGTAACGGCGCGTATCACGATGAAAGCAGTTGCACAACGACATGGCCTGTATGCCACCTTTATGCCCAAACCAATTGGCGGGCTGAATGGGAGCGGGATGCATGTGCATCAGAACTTGACGGATTTACTCACCGACCGCAATGTGTTTTATGACCCGACCGACTCGTATGGTCTGTCGAAAATAGGTCGCCAATTTATTGCCGGGTTGTTGGCACACGCCCGAGGCATGACGGCGATACTCGCGCCGCTGGTCAACTCATACAAGCGACTCGTGGCGGGATATGAAGGTGTAAAAAACTATGAAGCTCCCGTGTATTTGAGTTGGGGGCATACCAATCGTTCGGCACTGGTGCGTGTTCCCCGCACCAGCAAAGAACGTGCACAGGCAACACGGGTGGAGTTGCGCTGCCCTGATCCCTCGTGTAACCCCTATCTGGCCTTCGCAGTCATGCTGGCTGCCGGGATCGATGGCATGAAACGTCGCCTCCCATTAGGTGAGGCCGCCGAAGAAGACCTGTTTCGCGTTGATCCACGAGCACGTGGTATGGAGACACTGCCTGGCTCACTGGCCGAAGCGCTTGAAGCGTTGCGCCAGGACGAGGTTATTCAGGCCGCGTTAGGACCACATATTTATGAGCGATTTGTTGATGCCAAAATCCAGGAATGGGGGTCGTATATGGGCTATGTATCTCAATGGGAGCTTGATCGCTATTTATCGATCTTTTAGCACTTAAAGATTGTCTAAAAAGCTGCAGCTGCTGCTCATCCTGGGGCGTCTCGCTGATCGCCTTACTGCCTGGGCACATAGGGGGGTCTCCTCGCTCGACGGTAGAAAAGAGGAAAGAAACATCTGGTACGATGGCACACTCTTTCCTCTTTCCCGATGTCTCTTTCTTCCCAGAGAGTGAGCTGACAAATCAGGATCGCACGCATCAGTCAGAGTGGTGAGCCGTTCCGCATCGTCATAGGCCAGAAGCAACGCCCGCCCCTGCTGGTCAAGCACGCACGTCAACGGGCCAGATGCAGCATGTGGTTGATGCTGCATCTGGTCACACAACGTCCGGGTGGAACCATCCTTGTCTGCGACCGGGATGGCGAACATGCCAATCTGCACCACACCGTGGGCATCGGTTGTGGCCACTATACTGCCCAGGTCACAATAAATAAATGCTTGACCGTAGCACGACGCTATGTTACAGTGAGGAGCATACGTTTATATATGCTGGTTGATGAACGTCAATGAACGCGATCACGCTCCGTCCCGGACGGGAACGCCCGGTGCTACACCATCATCCCTGGATCTTTTCCGGGGCCATTGCCACTGTCGATGGCTCACCGGCCCAGGGTGATATTGTGGATGTCTATGCTACCACCGGTACCTGGCTGGCACGTGGGACGTGGAGCAGTGTTTCACAGATCAAGGCACGGCTATTTACCTGGAATGCGGATGAAGCTCTTGATGCGACGTTGTTACGCCACCGCATGGAACGAGCCATAGCTGGCCGCGCTATGTTGACAGAAGCGTGGTCAATTACAGAGACAGCCGCAAGGAGTGCCTGTCGGCTCATCTATGCCGAATCTGATGGCCTGCCCGGATTGATTGTTGATCGTTATGGGACATATCTGGTGGTTCAGCTTTTAACCCAGGGAATGGCAGTACGCACCGATCAAATTATCGCCCTTTTACATCATCTGACCGGAGCACGCGGCATTTATGAGCGTAGCGATACCGAAGCGCGCGAGCAAGAAGGCCTGCCTCTCGCAGAAGGACTGCGTCATGGTGAGATTCCTCCGCTGATTACGCTGCACGAGCCTGGTCTCAGGCAACGCTCTCCATGGCGTCCCGATCTGCAGTTTATGGTAGATATAGGTGGAGGACAGAAGACCGGTTTTTACCTCGATCAAGCTGAAAACCGGGCCAGGGTAGCGGCCTATTGTGTGGATCGAGACGTATTAGATTGTTTTTGCTATAGTGGCGGCTTTGCGGTACATGCTGCTCAAGCTGGTGCTCGACGGGTAACGCTGATTGATAGTAGCACCACTGCGCTGGCGCAGGCGCAGGAACATATGACGGTAAACAACATAACCATACCAGTTGAACCGATAGCCGGCGATGTGTTCAAGTTGCTGCGGCAATACCGTGCGGATGGTCGACTATTTGAGGTGATTATCCTTGATCCACCCCGGTTTGCCAACAAACAGACGCACGTTGAACGGGCATTGCGTGGATATAAGGATATCAATATGCTGGCGATGCAGTTGTTGGTACCAGGCGGCGTACTGGCAACCTTTAGTTGTTCCGGACGCGTACCCGCCGAGCTTTTTCAAAAAGTCGTGTTTGGAGCTGGTGTTGATGCCCGGCGCGATGTTCAGATTCTGGAGCGCTTGACGCAGGCACCGGATCATCCGGTATTGCTCTCTTTTCCTGAAAGTGAGTACCTGAAGGGACTCATTTGCCGTGTGTGGTAATGCATAAAATACAATGCATCATTCCATGTTTGTTCTCGGTTGTCATTCGACATCGTTTAGACGCTGTTCGTTATTATGAGTTATACCATTTTTGAAGACGGTCACATTTCCAGCCCGAATGGCTATCGTTCTACTGGTATTTCATGTGGATTGAAAGAGGGACGTAAAGCTCGCGATCTGGCACTGGTCTATTCGCAAGCATCCTGTCATGTGGCGGCCATGTTTACAACCAGTGCTACTATTGGTGCATCGGTGTTTTTTAACCAGGCTATTCTAGCACGAAATCGTGATAAAATCCGGGCGGTATTGATTAACGCTGGCCATGCCAATGCAGGTACCGGGCAGCCAGGCCTGGCGAATGCTGTGGAATGTGCCAAGATAGTTGCCGATGAACTGGAGATACCCCGCGATAGCGTGTTACTTATGTCAACCGGAATTATCGGGGTACCCTTGCCTATGGACAAGGTCACGGAAGGCATTAAGCGTGCCGTTTCAGAACTGGATAGCGGTGGTGGACACCGTGCGGCGCTCGCAATCCTGACAACTGATACGCGGCCCAAAGAACGTTCCTTTCGCATTCAGTTGCGCAACGGACACCGGGTGATGCTGTCAGGGATGGCGAAAGGCACCCGTATGGTACATCCGCAGCTCTCGACGCTGTTGTGTCTGATGACGACCGATCTGGCCATTGATCAACGGCTCCTCAGTCGTTCCCTCCAGCAAAGTGTTGCCAATTCTTTTAGCCGTCTCACCATTGATGGTGATACGGCTCCGAACGATACGGTGTTACTGCTGGCCAATGGAGCGACCGACGGGCCACCTATCGTCGATGCCAGTTCCTGGGAATATGGTGCCTGGCAAGAAGCGCTTGATGCCTTGACCGCCGATCTGGCTCAGCAGATAGTGCGCGATGCTGCTGGTAATGGCAAAATTATTCAGGTGGTGGTTCGAGGAGCAGCAAATGAACCCGGTGCACGGAAAGTTGCCAACGCCGTTGCTCGTTCGATGACCGTGCGCCGTTCGTGCCTGAATGGACATGTCGACTGGGGTGCCATTCTCGCCGCAGTGGGTGCCAGTGGGGTAGAATTACGCCCAGAACTGCTTGAATTACGCATTGGTAACTTGTTGCTGATGTTAGAGGGAATGGTGGTAGACTTTGATCAGCATCTGGCCCGCCAGCTGTTCTCAAATCCCGAGATTGAACTGGTGGTCGATTTGCATCTTGGTTTAAGCGCCGCAGTCGTGTGGACCTGTACATGGCATAGCGAGTAAGTATGTCTCAGAAATTGCCCCTTTTTCCGCTGAATACCGTGCTGTTCCCAGGTGCACCTCTCACTCTACATATCTTTGAGGAACGGTATCGGCTGATGATCAGTCGCTGTCTGGAACAACAAACACCGTTTGGTGTGGTACTCATTCGGGATGGCGAAGAGGTTGGTCAGAATGCGTTGCCGCACGAAATAGGGACAATTGCGCAGATTACCAAACATGTACGCCTGGATGATGGGCGGTATTATCTGACGACGATTGGTCAGCGCCGGTTCCGCGTACAATATACGCTGCAGCGTATGCCCTATATCATTGCTTCGGTAGCGATGCTCCCTGAAGAGACCAGCGCCACCATTACGCCCATTGCCCAGGAGTTGCGGGCAATATACGATCAATACTGGCAGTCGGTTGCGCTAGCAACCGGGTTTCAGAATCAGGCTGAAGGGTTATCCGACGATCTGATTGAAATGACGTATCAGCTTGCCCATCGGCTACAGGTTTCCAATGAACAGAAGCAGCACTGGTTGGAGACTGATATGACGACACGTATCCAGGAGATTACCCAAGCCTTACGAGCGGAGATGGTATTACTACCCCGTCCAGGGACAAGCGGCAGCGCTAACGAGTGGAGTGGCCTGGGATCGTGGAATTAGCGTCCAGTTGCTATGTGCTGCGTTGGTATGTATGTGTGACAGACATTAGACCGTTCTGGGTATGGCGCAGGAGCATCGCGCCCAACCAGCTAACGATATGCTATCTTGATCAGACAGTCTGGTATAACTACCAGATACCAAAACACGAACGTGGTTATTGGAACATGTATTATTACGCTCTATCTGCCCACAGCCCATTCATTGAAGGATAAGCGCCGGGTCATCAAGTCGTTGCTCGCACGGATACGGAACGAGTTTAACGTCTCGATTGCCGAGGTTGATGCGCAAGACGTCTGGCAACAGAGCGTGCTGGCAGTCGTCTGTGTTTCCACATCCCCCAAATATGCCCATGGGCAACTCGAGACGGTAGTGCGTTTTATCGAGGCCCAACGCCCTGACATCCCGCTGGTCAGTTATGAAATTGAGCTACTGTAACAGTACTACCCTATGGACGATATATTGCCATTTCCGCTGCTGGCGATTGTTGGCCAGCCGGAGCTAAAAACGGCTCTGACGCTGGCACTGGTCAATCCCCAGATCGGTGGCGTGTTGTTGAGTGGGCCGTATGGTGTGGGCAAGACCACTGCCGTGCGTGGGTTGCTGGACATTATGCCGCTGGTTACGCAAGAGGTGCGGGATGATGCGGGCCATGTACAGTCCGTGCAGATGCCAATGCGACTGGTGGAACTCCCGCTGAATGCCCGTATGGAAGATGTGGTCGGCGGGGTCAACGAACGCGTGGCTCTAGAACAGCATAAACTCTTGCTCGAAGAGGGCGTGTTGTCACGAGCGCACAGGCATGTGTTGTATGTCGATGAGATTAACTTGCTCGACCCGCAGGTAGTCGATGCCATCCTCGATGCAGCGGCACAGGGGCGGACACTGGTGCGACGTGGGGCTGTAACACGCCTGTTTCCCTCGCAATTTGTGCTAATCGGGTCAATGAATCCGGAAGAAGGCATGTTACGGCCACAAATTCTGGATCGGTTCGGGTTGCGGGTGTGGGTAGCACCACTGGCTGAAGCTCAGCAGCGACTGGAAGTCTATCGACGGGCGCAGGCGTTCCGGCTTGATGCCGAGGCATTTCGCGCATTGTATGCCGAGCAGACGGCTGCACTACGCGAGGAGGTGGCGGCAGCACGTGAAATATTGCCACATGTCGTTATTCCACATCACATCGAGTCGGCAGCGATCTCCCTGATCCAAGCGCTGAACATCCCCTCACACCGGGCTGAAATCGCATTGTTTGAGGGCGTACGGGCGCGAGCAGCGGCGGATTTCCGTAGCGAGGTGACAATCACCGATCTTCAGCGCATTGCACCGCTGGCGCTGCGACAACGGCGTAGCGCAGAACTGACGACCTATACGCAACATATGCAGCACGAAAATACAGAAATTGAGCAGGCGCTGGCAAGCATTATCGCTCCAGTAGTACCCTGCCGGGCCACACCTAAGCGGAAAGCGCAGAGCGGTCTAAGCGCAAAGCGCAAAACAGAGGAACGGAAAGCACAAAGCGAAAAACAGGGTATTGCTGAAGCGTGACGTGTTTTGAGTGAACAGGATATGCGCAAAGCGAAAAAGAGAGCTGTGTTTTCCGGGTTGCGCTTTGCACTTTCCGCTTTATTGACAGCGGGCCAGGATTGTCGCCTGGCTATCACTATATTGTTGACACCAGCCTGGTGTTTCTGACAACAACAGGTGTAATTCTGTACCAACCGGCAATAGCAGATGAGTAATCTGCCAATGATCGATCATCTTCAGGCTACGCTCATCACCGCGGTTGATCGTAAAATAGTCTTCCCAGATGGCTATCGGAAATAATTCTACCCGCAGATCGGCAAACACTTGCTTCTCTGGGATTTGCCAGATAGTGTAACTGCTATAGGTCATAGTCGTCCAGAAGCGCCCCTCGATGGGATTCTCTTCTAACCATGCAGTCGCAGCAATGGGGGTTGCATTGCTCAACAGAAAGCGATAAGAACCAGCATTGGCGAAGAGATGCTCAATCCCTAAATAGCGGGCTGGCATAAACCATGGAAGTACAGCCAGCATAGCCCCGGCCAGCATAACCCCATAGATCGCATTAAATGTCGTGCTGGTTCGGGTGGTTACAGCGGTAGGTAACAACACCGCCAGACGTTCCGCAAGCAGTGGCAATAGCACCAGGGCAAACCAGATCGCATAACGTACACCGCCTATTGTGAGCCATGCCAGGGCACAATACCAGAGCAAATCGGTTGCCACAGGTCGGCGTGTTCCAGTCGCCATCAGCACTGCCAGCAGCAATAGCAGCGCATAAAACCAGAAGCCAGTGCTGCTTAGTTCGAGCGTATTCTGCGGCGGTTGCCACTCTACAAACCAGCGCTGGAGAGGAGCATTGGACAGCATATTCTGTACATACCAGAAAATACCGATACCCAGTGGATTAACCATCAGCGCCAGCAGGGTTGCCAGCCCGGTCAGAGTGAGACCCTGCAGTCGCTGACGATCTTGCCGGTTAGGCATAGGCATGTTGCGCAAGACGGTGATGGCAGTGCCGAGCCATGCCAGGGTTAGCAAAGCCGCCCCTAGTATAAATGATCCGTGCAGGTTAACCCAGATCACCATCAGCAATGGTAGCCATAAGAGCAACCAGCGTGTGCGGAGACGGTTACTCCGATACTCTTCGAGCAGAACAACAAATGCCATTCCTGGCAATAACGCCAGTGTTTGTGGACGCAGAGTCCAGTTATTCCAGCCTACCAGTACCGCCAGTAGTAGGGCCAGGGCTACTGCTTTACCCTGGCCCACTCGTCGCCAGGCGTGCCAGCTAACCAGGCCATAGGTGAGCGTAATGACGAGCGTGCGCGTGAGTGTCAGCAACGGAACATCGCCTAGCCACCACACTGCATACATGATAAGTTCACTTAACCAGCTTTGATAGATATAAGGGGCATCGGCTGGCAATGTATAGGCCCAACGGTTGGTTGTGATAAGCGCGTTGTCCTCAAACATTGATCGACCGGCAGCCATATGCCACCAGAGATCATTAGGTGGTAGTGGGGTTATGCTCAAAAAGAACCAGATCAGGGTGAGAAGTGTAAAAAGCCACAAATGATCCAGGGTCACATTGTTTCTGATGACACGTTGGATCAGGCGCGTTGCTTCATTATAGGTAGACATAGGTTCCTCTCGCAGCTATAAAGATATACAGACAAAAAGCTGGTTCATGCACAGAACGTATGCCGTCGATGAAGAATCAGATCTGCACAGGGAGGGTGGCTACTCTTTGTGCATCGCCGCCTGGCGCAACTCTGGTGGCAGTTTCTCCAGAGCATAGCGGAAGGCTGTGCGCGGCATAGTATGCCTGTGCTGTTGCACAAAGCTAAAAATCGCCTGGGGGATGTGTTTCGTTGGCTTCCTTTAACAGCCAGCTATAGCCCTTCTGCACCAGATCATCAGTGTCGTGCAGCAGCAAACCAGCGACCGTCAGCACCAGATCCAGTTGCTGGCCCTTGCGGGCTGGCAATACCAGTGCAACGGCTGCATGCTATGACGGGAGGAATGTAAGGCACTGCTGCCCCACAAAAAAACCATGTCATAGTGAGCACAGTCGAACCATCTCATCGCATCCGCATCGTCGTACCCACCTGGCATTTCTGTCTCCGTAGACTATAAGAGAAGATTACACCGAATGTCAAGGCTGGATACCACTGTCCTCCTGTTCTACTCTGACAACCTGTGCATCAACACCTGCAGTTCGTGCTACAATATAGAAACCTTTTGCTATCAATATGTGATTATAGCAAGCCGATACCAATGGGTAGATGGGCATCCAGGCTAAAGCCTGGATGCTACTTCTGCACAATTGATTGATCCAGGATTGCTATAGATGGAGGAACTGCGGTGAGCGATCTATCTGTGGGGTTCATTGGCCTGGGCACCATTGGTGAGCCGATGGCAGCAACGCTGCTCCGCGCCGGGTTTCCGTTGACGACCTGTGCCCACACCAATATGGCGCCGGTGGAACGACTACGAACACAGGGCGCACATGTTGTCGCTAACCCGTATGAGGTTGCGGCCACCAGCCAATGCATTGTCATCTGTGTACCTGATGCACCGCAGGTGGCTGAAGTCTGTCTTGGCGCACAGGGGATTATTCATGGTGCAGCGCCGGGTACTATCGTAATCGATTGCAGTACCATCGCTCCCACCGAGTCACAACGCATCGCTGCCGCACTCCGTGTGCGTGGGATAGAGATGCTCGATGCACCGATTAGCGGTGGCCCGGCACGGGCGGCAACGGGTGAACTGGCGATTATGGTGGGTGGTGAAAAGGCAACGTTTGCGCAAGCACGTCCGGTGCTGGAGGCACTAGGGGCCAGCATTACCCATGTCGGGCCGAACGGGATGGGGGAGGTCATCAAACTGGCCAACAATACCATCCTTGGCAGCCTGATGATCGCCATTGCCGAGGCATTTACGATGGCAGTCAAGGCTGGCGCTGATGCTGCCACGGCACGGGAAGTTATTATGCAATCGGCAGGCGCGAATTTCTTGCTCGATCAGTGGCTGAAGGAGCGGATGCTCAAAGATAACTATGATCCTGGCTTTACCACCAGCCTGATGCAGAAGGATCTAGGTGCAGCGCTGGAAACGGCGCGGGCATTGGGGGTGCCGATGATGATGACAGGACTGGCCTACCAACTCTATGAACTGGCCAAGGGACAGGGGTATGGCCGTCAGGACTACTGCGCTATCAGCAAAATCTATCAAGATGCGGCAAATGTAACGATTGCGACGGGCCAGGCGCGAGACGTGAGGCGTGAGGCGTGAGGCGCTTCAAAGCGCAAAGCGCAAAGCGCAAAGCGCAAAACAGGGATATGTTTTCCGCTTTACGCTTTCTGCTTTTACTGCAAAACGGTTTTCAGATCGAACCGTTCATAATGCTTGAGAGCTATGGAAGCTATGGAAGTTATGGAAGCTATGAGAGCTATGGAAAGGAAAAATCGGTGACGACAGAGACGGTCACTCCAGATACCCGCCGCAGCGATCTACCGCTGATCGGGTTTAACGGCAAAGATGCCCCCAGTGATGCGATGATTAATGCCTGTGTGCATTGTGGACTCTGCCTCTCCTCATGTCCAACCTATCGTGAAACTGGCGTTGAGACATCGTCGCCACGTGGTCGCATTTATTTGATGAAAGCAGTCAGCGAAGGGCAGATTGGCCTGGAGAGCGCGGTGTTTCAGCATCAGATGAGCGAGTGTCTGAACTGTCGTGCGTGTGAGGCGGTCTGTCCAAGCGGCGTACAGTATGGAGCCATTCTAGAAGCGAGTCGGGTACAGATAACACAGGCACGGTTGCGGGTCAGTCAGCATGGTGCTGCCAGCAACGCGCCGATCAAGCCCTATGCCTGGTGGCAGCGGGTGCTACGCTGGCTTGTATTCAACCAGTTATTTAAGCATATGACGCTGTTTCGAGGTTTTGCCCGGAGTATATGGTTGTATCAGCGCAGTGGGGGACAGTGGCTGGCACGGACGAGCGGTCTCCTCAAGCGGATAGGTATGCAGGATATGGAGGCACTGCTACCGGCGATGAGCGATCGATTTGTTGTGCCCCAGGGCCAGGTATACCGCGCCGAGGGCGAGCGGCGGTATGTCGTGGCACTGGTCACGGGCTGTATTATGAGTACGTCTGCCGCGCATGTCCACGCGGCGACGCTGCGCGTGCTACAAAAGAATGGCTGTGATGTCATTTTACCCCCCGGTCAGGGATGTTGCGGAGCGCTGCATACCCACGGAGGCGATATGGACGGTGGACGAGAACTGGCACGGCGCAATATTGTGGCCTTCGAGAAACTGGCGGTTGATGCGATTATTGTAAATGCTGCCGGATGCGGCAGTACACTCAAGGAGTATGGTCACTTGCTGCACGACGATCCGAACTGGTACCAGCGAGGAGTGGCATTTTCTAACCGGGTCAAGGATATTTACGAATTTCTAGCCGCGATCGGGCTGAATCAAGCCGCACTGGGATCGTTGCCACTGACCGTGACCTTCCAGGAACCGTGTCATCTGGCCCATGCACAACGGATTACCACGCAACCGCGAATATTGCTCACAGCCATTCCCGATCTGCAACTACGCGAGATGCAAGAAAGTTCGTTGTGCTGTGGTAGCGCAGGCGTCTATAACATTACCCAGCCTGAGATGGCCGCCCGACTGGCGGCACGTAAAGTCAACCGTGCCCTGGCGACGGGTGCGCAGGTGATTGCCACGGCAAACCCTGGCTGTGCCTTCCAACTGGCAGCCGAGTTGCGGCGACAGGGCAAGAATGTACAGGTACGCTATATCGTGGAATTGCTGGACGCAGCTTATCAGCGGGGTGGTCGCTGCGGGAGGCGGAACGCTGAACGCGAAGCGCAAGACGCGTAGCGTGAGATGAAACGGATATAGCCTGAAAAAAGGCGTAAAGATAAGCGTATAGCCAGGACAGCATACTATCAGTGAGGAACGCTCTGTGCTCCCCAAGCGCCATCCACCACTCTGGACACCGCTGCGCCCTGGCGGAACACGCAACGCCGGGCGCATTATCGCGTCATCGCCTCGCGTCTCGCGCCGCACGACCTTTACGCTGCAATCATACGCCATAGTTGCGTCTTTGCCCCTTTGCATCTTTGCGTTACACCAGGAACATCCACAACTCAGCCGCCGCACCTCGGAGGGACGTACCTCTCCGCCTTAAGTCGGAGATCTCCTCCGAGATTTTTCCATGTCGTCATTCAAGCTCTGTGACGAGGTACAGAACGGCATCCCAGCGTACAATAGAGCCATCGTAGATCTTTGTAGGCATGGTGAACGGTATGATCCGGACAACACTGGCAATTGAAACCACAAACCTCTCGCGCAGCTTTGGGGCGCGGCAGGCGGTACAGGATATAAATTTGACGATTCCCCAGGGGGCCATCTTCGGGTTTCTGGGGCCAAATGGTGCAGGTAAAACAACCATGATCCGCATACTGCTGGGCTTGATACGCCCCACCAGCGGTAGCGGGCGTATCCTGGGGTATGATATTGTGCAGGAACGCGCTGCGATTCTGCCCCACGTCGGCGCGATTGTCGAGTCACCAGCCTTCTATCCCTACCTTTCGGGCCGTGATAACCTGCTGGTACTTCTACACACCAGCGGCAGCAAAGACACGCATCGCGTGGCCGAGGTGCTGAAACTGGTTGATTTGACGCAGCGGGCGGATGATAAGGTCAAAACCTACTCACTGGGCATGAAGCAACGGCTGGCGATCGCCGCCGCCTTGCTCAATCGTCCACACGTTATCTTTCTTGATGAGCCGACTAATGGGCTTGACCCGGCTGGCACAGTCGAAATCCGCGAACTGATCCGCCATCTGGGGCAAGCAGGCCATACCATTTTTCTCTCTAGCCATCTGTTGCACGAGGTGGAACAGGTGTGCAGCGACGTGGCAATTATTAACCAGGGCCAGATGGTAACCCAGGGTTGCGTGGCCGACCTGACACGGAATGGAGCGGGCGTGCTGATTGAGGCCGATCCACTGCCGATTCTGCAGGCGGTTGCCGAACGTATGGATGTCCCCTTGAGAGTGGTTGGCCCACGCACTGGCAGCCTGGATCTTGCGCCTGAACTGATCCCGCGCCTGGTGGCAGGGCTGGTTCATGCTGGCGCACAGGTGCATCAGGTTACGTTACAACGCTCATCGCTGGAACAACGCTTTCTGGAGTTGACCCGTATGGATACCCGCTGACTATCAGCCGTCAGTCGTCGGCAGTTGGCAGTCAAAGACATAATGAACGCTACCAGCAAGACGTGCAACAAGTACGGGCACATCCACCGAGAGCAGAAAAACCCTGGGCACCGCGCAAGTCCTGTCATTCAGGCGTACGATACTTGAACATACTATGGAGAAAGTAGCAGAAAGAAATAATGGTAGCCTTGATACAGGCCGATCTCCTAAAAACACGCAAGCGCCCCATGGGATGGGTGATGCTCGGCATCGGACTGGTGCTGATTACAATTATCATGATCGTCATAGCGTTCCAGTCTGGTACGGATCAGGACGCGATCATGACCATGCGCTTTCCAAACGGATTACTCTTTGGCCCGCAGATCTTCGCCCGGTCGCTGGGCACTTTTCTCGTAATCATTTTTAGCGCCAGCCTGGTGGGGAACGAGTATGGCTATGATATGTGGAAAAACCTGTTGATTCGCTATCCAGAACGCACATTTTTTATTGTTAGCAAGTGGCTCACGCTGGTGTTGACAATCACGCCGGGTATGCTGGCGATGGCTCTCTGGTCACAAATATTGGGCCTGGTGATGGGTATGGGCGGTCAGGGTGAGGTACTCAGCCTGACCACTGTCGTACTCGAAATAGGCTTATACACGCTCCTGTTGATTGCGATGGGCAGCATGGCGCTGCTCGGCACAGTTGCCTTGCGCTCTACCGTGGCAGGCATTATCGTTGGCGTTATGTGGACAATGCTGGATGGGATCGCGGCGACAGTGCCCTTCGTACCAGAGGTATTGCAGCCCTATCTTTTTAGCCCGATTCAAACCAATCTGCTGGCTCACATCTACGGCCAGCCCGCTACGATCAGTGCGATATGGAGTCTGTTCATACTGGGCGGTTACCTGGTTGTGCCTGTTGTGCTGGCGGCCTTGATCTTCCGCCAGCGCGATATAACCTAATCAGGACTTATGCGGTCGCGTAAGCAACCCGTCTTTTGGGCCTGCGACCGCGTGGAAGAGACCATCTTTAAACAGAGTATCCTGCTCTGCCTGATACTCCAACGAGACATCCTGTGGGTAGGAAGGTACGGTGCGGCTTCGCCTCTCCAAACCCACCGGGAACGTGCGCAGGGGCCTGCGGCCCTGCACCCCGGCTGAAGGGATAGGCTATCATGATATTCCAGACAAACCACCTGGCTGGAACGTAGCAGGGATTACGTAGTACCATAATGCTCTGGTCTTTACATCAACGCTTTGGCACCATTCGCTGGAAATTAACCGCCTCCTATGCTGGGGTCACGGCTCTGGTTATGTTGACCATGGAAGCACTGTTGATCATAGGCTTGCTCCTGTATATCACGCGGGCTGTGCTGATACCTGAGCGCATAGCCGACTCGACTCGCGATCTGGGCAAGTTTATGCGGAGCGACTTCGAGATCGCAGCCAGTAATCCCGATCGACTAGGCGAGCAACTCCAGCTACTGCTGCAGAACGACGAGGAAAATGATCGGCTACTGTTTCAAATAACGATCGATTTTCCACAAGACATACCAGAAGCACATGCTGCCTGGACACGTACTATGCGTGATGCCCCCCCGGCCTGGCACGTACCAGTTGTAGCCCTGCTGGATACCCAGGGGTACGTACTGACGGCTACGTTGCATAGCTATACCACCGGAACCTACTTACCAGACATAGAATTGCCAGTGGCCCGCAATCTGATCGAACGTGCCACTGAAGGTATTACTGACACGGCGCGACTCTCGGCCTGGGGCGAACCCGGTTCGCAACTGGTGGCGACCGCGCCTGTGTTTAGTCGCAACGGCCAGATGGTGGGCATGGTCTATACACGACTACGACGTCCGCCGCTCAGCGATCTGGCTGCTGATATTCCAACCGTACTGCTCTTTAGTGCGATTCCAATCGTGATCTTCAGTGGTCTGATCGGATTGATCTATGGGCTGTTTGCCGGGCGCGACTTGACGCGCCGGCTGAAGAATCTATCGTTGGCAAGTGCGGCACTGGCGAATGGCGACCTCTCGCAACGGCTTGAAGATTCCTCGGTCGATGAAATCGGCCAGTTGACGCGCCAGTTCAACGTTATGTCTGAACAACTGGCCGAAAACCTGCGGGCACTGCGTCTGCTGGCTGATCGCAATGCCCAACTGGCCGCGCAAGCTGCACAACTGGCAACTGTCGAAGAGCGGCATCGCCTGGCCCGTGATTTGCACGACAGTGTGACCCAGGAATTGTTTAGCCTGACCATGCTGGCGGCGGCAGCCCAACGATTGTTCAGCAAGAACCCGGACACGGCTGCTCGGCAACTACGTGAAATCCAGGAGACTGCGCAACGAGCCTTGCAAGAGACGCGCAGCCTGATCTTTGCCCTACGCCCAGCCGTGCTGGATGATCGTGGACTCGGCCCGGCGTTACGTGACCTGGCAACGGCTGCCCAGGAACGGCAGGGGGTGCATGTGCTATTGGAAATCAGGGGGGAGCGTCATCTGCCTCTGGAACACGAGCAGGCCCTCTTTCGCATTGTGCAGGAAGCATTAGCGAACGTGGTACGCCATAGTGGGGTACGTCAGGCAGAGGTGAGCCTGTGTTACGAGGCAACCCAGGTATGCCTGACGGTTTGTGATCAGGGACGTGGGTTTGACACCCATGCCCCCCGCAATGCACGTGCCATCGGACTGATGAGTATGGCCGAACGGGCCACCGCACTCGATGGGTGTTTCGTGGTTGAGAGCACCCCAGGAAAAGGCACACGGGTGATGGTTACGCTACCGGTGCCATCTCTCATATTACACGCAGGAGAAATTGATGAGTGTTGAATCTATTCGTGTATTACTGGTTGATGACCATGCCGTGGTGCGGCGGGGCCTGAGCGCGTTTCTGATGACCTATGATGAGCTAGAGGTGGTTGGCGAGGCAGCGAGTGGTAGAGAGGGGGTAGAACTGGCAGCGCAGTTACTGCCCGATGTGGTGTTGATGGATCTGGTGATGCCCGAGATGGATGGTATTGAAGCCACCCGCCGTATTCGCGCCATCAGCCCCAGCACACGTGTGATTGTGCTGACCAGCTATAGTGAAGATGAGCGCATCTTCCCGGCGATCAAAGCCGGTGCACTCTCGTACCTGCTCAAAGATGTTGGCCCGGAAGAACTGATGCGGGCGATCAAGGCGGCCCAACGCGGCGAGGCCACTCTGCATCCGGCTGTGGCCGCACGGTTGATGCATGAGTTAACGGCCGCCCGTTCGTCCCCACTGGACGAACTGACCGACCGTGAGCGCGAGGTGCTGACCTGCATTGCACGCGGGATGAGCAATGCCGAGATCGCCCAGCACCTTGGCATTGGCGAGCGCACCGTGAAAACCCATGTGAGTAACATCCTGTCGAAGTTGCACCTGCAGGATCGTACTCAGGCGGCCCTGCTGGCGCTCCGCGAGCGCCTGGTTGCCCTTGATCCACCGGCTACCAGATGAACGCACAATCTCTAACAAAATTCCTACCTTTCCCCTTTGCACAGCCTGGATAGATGATGTACAATAGGAACACACAATGATTAACTTCAGTACGCGAGGAGGATAAGAACCTATGCCAACTTACGTTTATGCCTGTGATACATGCGGAAAACAATTCGAGCAGTTTCAGAGCTTCAAGGAATCACCACTTCAGGCCTGTCCCTGCGAACAACATAGTAGCGCCATCCGGCGTGTATTTCAACCTGTTGGGATAGTTTTCAAGGGATCCGGTTGGTACATCACTGATAGTCGTAATACCAACAATATGAGTGATACTACCAGGAACAAGGGCGACAAGAGTGACACAACCACAAAAACAGAGGCTCCGTCGTCTAACGCTACCGCTGATTAGTGCATGGCTGCGCTATCAGCGCGTCGGGATGTACCGACGCGCTAACTTCTTGCCATCTCAATGGCTGTCCTCCCTACACCTCCAGCGTCGCGGGTTTTGCATAGTACATTGTACCTGTCGTACGGGGTATCGTCACTGACGGTACCCCGCTGCTGCGTGTACATTGTCATAATTAACCCGGATTGCTCGTTATGATAACCAGGGAGGTTTTTTAATGACTCTTTCCTCAGGCCTCAAAACGTTGCGTGATGATATCCGCGCTATTTTTACGAATGACCCGGCCGCCCATAATCTGGCGGAGGTCTTGCTCTATCCTGGACTGCATGCTATTATCGGACACCGCCTGGCGCATGCGCTCTGGCGGCAGGGTGTTCCATTTGTACCACGCCTGATCTCGCAACTGGTACGCTTTTTCACCGGGATCGAAATCCATCCCGGTGCACGCATCGGTCAGGGTTTTTTTATCGATCATGGCATGGGAGTGGTGATTGGCGAGACAACCGAGATTGGTGATTGGGTCACGCTCTATCAAGGGGTCACTCTCGGCGGCACTGGTAAGCAACGTGGGAAACGCCATCCGACGGTGGAAGACCATGCCGTGATCGGCGTCGGTGCGAGTGTGCTGGGCGCAATTACCATCGGAAAAGGAGCCCGCGTCGGCGGTGGTGCCGTGGTGGTCAAGGATGTGCCCCCCCATGCCACGGCAGTGGGCGTGCCGGCACGCATTGTGGTCACGCGTGATCCTGCGACAGGTGTGACCCGCCGCGTCGAACGCTTGCCTGACCCTGAAGGTGAGATGTTGCGTAACCTCCACGATAAGTTGCTGGAACTGGAGGAACGCCTGCGCCAGCTTGAAGATGTGACGAATCACCACCATCTGGAACATCATCTGTCTTTCTCGAGCAGCCTGTGGTCTATTCTCGATGAAACCGGTAACGGCGACGAGAGCTATACCCTGGGGGCTGGCATTTGAGAACAGGGATATATGCAACTGGAACAAAGAGGTGACCTGCTGAACAGTTGAGGTATCTATGACACTGAGAATCTACAACACCCTCACCCGTCGGATTGAGCCGCTGGAGACAATCGTGCCCGGTGTGGTACGCATGTATGTTTGTGGGGTAACGGTGTATGATGATGCGCATATAGGGCATGCAATGTCGGCGATTGTGTTTGATGTTGTGCGGCGCTACCTGGAATGGCGTGGCTATCGCGTGATCCATGTGGTCAATTTCACGGATGTGGATGATAAGATTATCGCCCGTGCTAATGAGCTGGGGCGCGATCCACAGGCGCTGGCCGCCGATTTGATCAACGACTTTATGGCCCAGTTGTCCGCGCTCAATGTGCTGCCAGCAACGATTTATCCCCGCGTAACCCAGACAATGCCCGAAATTATCGATTTTATTCAGCGGCTGATTGATCAGGGCCATGCTTATGTCGCTGAAGGGGACGTCTATTTCCGCGTAAGCAGTGACCCGGACTATGGCAAATTATCGGGCCGCAGCCTGGAAGATATGTTAAGCGGGACACGCTTTGAGGTTGACCCGCGCAAGGAGTCACCCGCTGATTTTGCACTCTGGAAAGCAGCCAGACCGGGTGAACCGGCATGGCCCAGTCCCTGGGGGAAGGGGCGACCAGGCTGGCATATCGAGTGCAGTGCGATGAATTTGAAGCATCTGGGCGAGCAAATTGACATTCATGGTGGTGGAACAGATCTGATATTTCCGCATCATGAAAATGAGATTGCCCAGAGTGAGTGCCTGACGCATAAGCCATTTGCACGTTTCTGGATGCACAATGGCATGCTCCAACTGGTGAATGTGGAAACACGCCAGGTAGAGAAGATGTCAAAGTCGCTGGGAAATGTGGTGACCATAGATAGCTTCCTGCGTCAGTACGATGCTGATGTCTTCCGCTTAATTGTGCTGAACAGCCATTACCGCAGCCCGCTGACCTATAATGCAGAGGTGGCAGCCAACAATGTGCGCAAGCTGGAACGTATGCGCAGCGCATTGCTGCCCCCTGTGGGAGAATTGACCACCGGCAAAGCAGTCGATACACTGACGACGCTGGCCGAGGAAACATCAGCGAAATTTATAGCAGCGATGGACGATGATTTCAACACGGCTGGCGCATTGGCGGCATTGTTCGAACTCGTGCGGGCGATCAATGTAGCCCGTGACGCTCATGTTGGTGGCGAACCTTTCACGTTGGCGCAGAACACGCTGCGTACCCTGGCTGAGGTGTTAGGGTTGCGGCTCCAGAGTCCAGCCACCGGCACTCAGGATGTCGCTCCCTTTATCGAGTTGTTGATCGAAACGCGCACCGCCCTGCGGCAGGCAAAGCAGTTTGCACTGGCTGATACCATTCGGCAGCGTCTGAGCGACCTGGGAATCACGCTGGAAGATGGCCCACAAGGTACCCGTTGGAGCGTGCGCCGCCTTTAGGGAACAGGTGACAGATGACCAGGCTGGTCAGAGGGAGACATGAGCCGTGAGGTGTGAAGCGACGACGCGACACACTATGACCCGACAAAGCGAGACATAAGGTGCGAAGCTCAATACATAGGGTGTGTAGTCTGAGGAATACACAGATTGCAGCAAACCTGCAACCTGAATGGAGGAGGAACCTATGCCCCCACTGTTTACTCTGGAGGGTAAAAAGGGACTGGTAGCTGGAATTGCAAACGAACAGAGCATTGCCTATGGCTGCGCCCGTATCTTTCGAGCGGTTGGTGCAGAACTGGCGATTACCTATCTGAATGCGAAGGCCGAGCCGTATGTGCGTCCCCTGGCCGAGGCACTGGACAGCCCGATTATTATGCCTTGTGATGTACGCGAGCCGGGTCAACTCGAAGCAGTGTTTGCACATATCCAGCGTGAGTGGGGCCACCTTGATTTTCTCCTGCACTCGATTGCATTTGCGCCTCGCGAGGATTTGCATGGGCGTGTGGTCGATTGCTCGCAAGAGGGATTCGGGATTGCGATGGATGTGTCGGTGCATTCATTCATTCGTATGACACGCCTGGCCGAATCACTGATGCCACAGGGGGGATGCCTGCTCACCGTTACGTTCTATGGATCAGAAAAAGTGGTTGAAAACTATAACCTGATGGGGCCAGTGAAGGCAGCCCTGGAGAGCGTGGTACGTTCGATGGCGGCTGAACTGGGAGCGGCAGGCATTCGCGTCAATGCGCTTTCGCCAGGCCCAATCCGCACCCGTGCCGCATCGGGTATTGACCGCTTTGACGAACTGATCGAACACACTGCCAGGCGCAGCCCGCAACATCGCCTGGTGAGCACTGAGGATGTGGGTGCACTGGCTGCATTTCTGGTAAGTGATGCGGCGGCATCGATAACTGGCGGTATCCACTATGTAGATGGTGGCTATCACATTATTGGTTAGCAAGGAAGAATTTCTATTGCTATGCACTGGCTTGAACTGAGCGTAACTGTTGATCCGGAAGCTGTCGAATCAGTAGCTGAACTGCTGGCACACTATGGCTATAACAGCGGTGTAGTGGTTGAACCTGCCTGGACACCCGGTACCGAAGGGCCAGAGTTTCGCTATGAACCGGAACAGCCAGTGACATTGCGGACATATCTGCCACTGGATGCGCAAACCGAAGAGACCCGCCAGCGGATTGAACAGGCACTCTGGCATCTCGGTCATTTGCGGCCCATCAGCCAGTTGCAGACCCGCACCCTGGCGGAACAGGATTGGGCTAACGCCTGGAAAGAACACTATCATGTGCAGCGGATTGGCAAGCGTATTGTGATTGTGCCTTCCTGGCTAGCGTACACCGCCCAACCAGATGATGTGTTGATCCATCTTGATCCAGGAATGGCCTTTGGTACCGGTCTCCATGTGACCACGCGCCTCTGTCTGCGTCTGTTGGAACACTATGTACAACCGGGTATCCAGATGCTTGACCTGGGAACAGGAAGCGGTATTCTGGCGATTACAGCGGCAAAACTGGGTGCCGCTTCTGTGCTGGCGCTGGATAATGATCCGATTGCGGTATCGATTGCCCGTGACAATGTTGCTCGCAACCTGGTTCACCCCATTATCCGGGTCGAACAGGGTAGTCTGGGAGCCGGGCAACACCTGGATCACTGGATGGGCAGTCAGTATTGCTTACCCGATTCTACGCCGGTACCAGCAGTTGATTCTCCCCCTCCTACTGAGCAACCTCCAGTTGCCACACATTCTACGCCAGATGATGATCTCCTACCAGCCAGCCACATGTCAGCATCACCAGAAGCGATACGCCCCGCAATTAACACGAGTATGTTCGATCTGATTGCCGCGAACTTGATCGCCAGGGCACTGGTGGTGCTGGCACAGGATCTGGCGCTGGCACTCAAGCCCGATGGTATCCTGATCAGCAGTGGCATTATTCTGGAACGAGAAAACGAGGTTGTCCAGGCACTGACCACAGCAGGTCTGGATATTACCGAACGCTATCAGGAAGGCGAGTGGGTGGCGCTGGTTTGTCACCAATAACAACCAATACTGGCTTTTTGTGTGTAATCAAACGAGGTGCTGTATGACCGTTGAAGCTTTGTATCCCCTGCTCACCGAGCGGCACCTGGTGTCGCCACTCTGGGGTGGGCAGCGACTGGCAGAGTGGCTGGCCCTGCCAGAGCCACGTCCATCGCAACTGGGTGAAGCATGGCAGGTGTATGACACAAACGTTATTTTGAACGGGCCTCTGGCGGGGCAGACACTGGCCCAGGTGACCCAACGCGCTGGTGCCCTGCTGGTCGGTACACGAACCATCACACGCTATGGTACCGACTTTCCGTTGCTCGCCAAGTTTATTGATGCCAACGACAAACTCTCGGTACAGGTGCATCCCGATGATGCCTATGCCCATACCCACGAGGCGGCGACCGGCTTTCACGGCAAGACCGAGGCATGGTATATTCTGCAAGCTGCACCCGGAGCCGACATTATCTATGGTCTGACACGTCCCTGTACTCGCGCCGAATTTGCAACAGCCGTACAAACGGAGACGCTGGAGCCACTATTGCAGCGCATTCCTGTACGTGCTGGTGATGTTATTTTTGTGCCGGCCGGGACAGTGCATGCGATTAATGCCGGGATTGTCTTGTTTGAAATCCAGCAAAAGTCCGATCTTACCTACCGCGTCTATGACTATGGTCGCCGTGATGCTCGAACGGGCCAGCTGCGCGAACTGCATCTGGAGAAGGCACTCGATGTGATCGACTTTGCGCCTGCGCCTCGCTCGAAAATGGCTCCGGTGCCATTCGGTTCAATGGCATGTCTGTTGCTCGTGGGCTGCCCCTATTTTGCCCTAGAGCGCTGGCAAATTGCCGATCAGCATGTGTTGCAGACTGATCCAGGCAGTTTCGAGATCCTGACGGCGATTGAAGGCCAGGGGCGCATCAATTGGGCCGATGCGACGCTCTCCTTCAAGCGAGGAGACTCGCTGGTGTTGCCGGCAACACTAGGCGCATATACGCTGCAGAATGAGCATGCGCCAGCCGATCTGTGCATACTGCGCGTCTATGTGCCGGACATTGAGCGCGATCTGGTGGCACCTTTACGCCGCCAGGGATTGGACGATGCCCGCATTGCCCAGGTAGTCAGTCGCACCTGACAACGATAAGGAGAACGCTCTATTTCCGTCCACCCTCTCTATGAAGTCATCAAACACAACCCGGTATTGAACTCACTACGCAGCGATCAAGGAGGAAATATGATGCTGGTCAAGCCCTGTACGCCTGATTGGAACACCTGGTTGGTGTTGATAATGGTGGTTATTCTATTCGGTGCGTGCGCATCACCTCCTGCCACCGTACCAGAAATTCGGATCGGCCTGATTGCGCCCCTGAGTGGCGAACTGGCTGAAGTCGGGCGGTCAGGGCTTGACACCGCCGAAATGTTTGTTGCAAATATCAATGCTGCTGGTGGCGTGGAGGTCGGCAACCAGCGCTACCACCTGGTGCTGGTTGTGGAGGACAATGCGGAAAATACAGAGTTAACGGTCAGTGCCGCACGCAAGTTGATCAACCAGGAAAACGTGGTTGCAATTGTTGGGCCATATACCAGCAGTGCAGGGATTGTAGTTGCTGATATTGCTGATACCGCTCGGATTCCGATTATTTCACCATGGGCCACAAACCCCGCTGTAACTGCCGGTAAAACTTACATGTTCCGCGTCGGTTTCACCGACAGCCTGCAAGGGCAAGTTATTGCCCGCTTTGCCCGCGAAGAGCTGGCAGCCCGGACAGCAGCGGTATTGTACAATATTGCCAGTATCTACAATCGCGGCTTAGCCGAGTTTTTTCGACAAGAATTCGAGAAAAGAGGCGGGCAAGTGGTCGCTTTTGAACATTACACGACCGATGAACAAGATTTTCACTCCCAAATGGTTCGTATTCACGACAGTAATCCTGATATTCTCTTCTTACCCAATTATCACTATGAAATTCCGCTACAAGTGCGTCAGATCCAGGAACAACAGATTGATGCCACCCTGCTGGGGAGTGATACCTGGCTGTTTATTGAACCCGATCAGCGAGTTGACCTGAATGGGATATTCTTTACCGCCCATTATGCCTACGACCATACCCAGCCTCAGCAGACAGCTTTTGTAACTGCATACCAGCAGCGCTATGGTCGCTTGCCGTTAGACATTGACGCCCTGACCTATGACGCTTTTGGGCTCCTGATCACCGCTATGCAGCGTGAGGGTAGTACTGATCCGGAGGCGATCCGTGCAGGTCTCAGCACACTCGATGGATATGCTGGTATCACCGGTAGTATTACCTATAGTGGTACTGGGGATCCTCACAAAAGCGTATTTATGATGCAGTTTCAGGATGGCGCAGCCGTGTTGCACGGCGTGATTGACCCGGAGTAAAGATAGCAGTGACATCAGGCCATCTCGTGCGTGTCACGATGCTGTCCACACACAAGTATGCGAGGTACACAGTGAAATTCTGGACACAGAGTCTGAGGATTCGCCTGGCTGGTTCTTTTTTCTTGATCGCCTTCGTGGCCGTGGTATTAATCAGCCTGTTTACCTTCTGGCACGCCCGCGCTGCCCTGGAACAAGAGGTCTCAGAACGCCTCTATACGATTGGGGCTGAGAAGGCAATGGGTATCGAGTACTGGATCGACACCCAGCGCCAGTTTGTCAACTTTCTGGCCGAAGCCTACGAACTGCGCACCTATGCAACAGCGCTGGTCGCCGAGGATACCCGGCTTGATCGCAGCCTGGCCTATACCCAGGTTGACACCTATCTTGAGTCGATTATCACCAGACATCCCGACCTGCTGGAAATACTGCTCCTGACCAACCCGGGTGGGCAAGTTGTCTTCTCCACCAATAAAGAACGCGAAGGCAACTACCAGGTTGATACACGTTATTTTCGGGAAGGTCGTCAGCAACTCTTTGTGCATCCCGTCTATTTTTCACCAACTCTGGATCAAATGACGATCACTATCGCCCGACCGCTCGCGAATGCAACGGACAGCAACTCAGGGGTTATCGCTGTACACCTCAATCTGGATCGCCTGGATGCGATTGTGCTGAATCGGGCTGGCTTAGGAGAGACTGGCGAGTCATATCTGATCGGTCAGTATAATGAAGTGGTGTCGAGCGGACGGTTTGGTAATCGCGAGTTTCCACGGGGAGTGCATACGGTTGGCATTCATGCCGCGCTGGAGGGCCGCGATGGTGTTGATCGCTACCTGAACTATGACGATACGCCAGTGTTGGGTGCGTATCAGTGGTTGGAGACAGAACGACTAGCACTGCTGACAGAAATCCACCAGACCGAGGCCTTTGCGCCTGCTAAGCGACTTGCCGGTACGATCCTGCTCACGGGCATGGGGGCTGCCAGCATGCTGGCGCTGCTCGTCTGGCTGTTAGCATGCCAGATCACTCGCCCGATCACTGCGTTGACTGCTTCTGTTATGCGCATCACAGCCGACAATCTGGCCGAGCAGGTGCCTGTACTCACGCACGATGAGATCGGTGTGCTGGCTCGCTCGTTTAATCAGATGACCAGGCGCTTGCACAACTTGTACGCTGAACTGCAACATAGTGAGGAGCACTTTCGCCTGCTCATCGAAAATGCGTCGGATATTATTCTGATTGTGGATCAGGCGGGTTCTATATGTTACGCGAGTCCTTCGGTCAATACCGAACTGGGCTATCCCCCGGAGACACTCCTGAATCAGTCGCTCGATCGGCTGGTGCATCCCGATGATTATGACCATCTAGCGGCAGCATGCACGTACGTCTATCATGCACCCGACACAACCCGGACGAAAGAGTTTCGCCTTCGCCATGCCGATGATACCTGGCACACCTTTGAATGCCGCAGCAAATATCTGCCAGTGATCGACCATGGGGCCAGGATTGTGCTAAACGCCCGCGACATTAGTGAACGCCTGGTAGCTGAGCGCGAACGTGCTCACCTGCAACAAGAGATTATCCACATGCAAGCAGCACGATTACGCGAGTTGAGTACGCCCTTCATTCCGATCGCAGAGGGCGTTGTTCTCATGCCGCTGATTGGAACGATCGATCACCAGCGGTCGGAACAGATTATCGACACGCTCTTAGCTGGCATCACCCACCAGCATGCCCACTTCGCTATTCTGGATATTACCGGTGTTCCGCTGGTTGATACGTATGTTGCGCAATCACTTATACGTACCGCACAATCGGTCAAATTGCTGGGAACCCGGATCATCTTGACCGGCATTCAACCACAGACAGCCCAGACATTGGTACACCTGGGCGTCGATTTGAGTAGTATTACAACCTACGCCAGTCTCCAGGGAGCGATTGCCTATGCGTTGAGCAGCATGAAAGCAGCATCAGCAGGCACCGCCACGAACGGCATGACTACCAGGTCACAGAAGCTGTTGACCAGAAAGCTAGTCTAAGCACCTGGTAGATAACTGCCTGTACGTATGGACAATAACCGTTATGTCAATTTCAAATACCTATCGCTTTTTTATCGCGCCCGATACGATTAACGGAGATACCGTGACACTGACCGATGCAGCACTGGTGCATCAAATGGCGCATGTGCTACGCCTGCGCCCTGGTAGCCAGGTGCTGCTACTCGATGGTCTGGGGACTACCCATCGCACCACGCTGACAGCAATTGGTCGCACCAGCGTGAGCGGGCAGATTGAAGCGCGGGAAGCGAGCGCCGGTGAGCCAACACTCATGCTGACGCTGTATGTGCCGCTGCTGCGAGCGGAACGCTTCGAGTGGGTCTTACAAAAGGGTACCGAACTGGGCGTGAGCCGCTTTATCCCCACCCAATGCACCCACTCACTACCGGTTGATCGTACTGCTACACGTAAACTGGAACGCTGGAACCGGATTGTGCGCGAGGCAGCGGAACAATCGTGCCGTGGACGCTTGCCTGTGGTGAGCGAGCCGCAGCCGTTCGACAGCGTCTGTGCCGCCGCAGCAACAACCGATCTGCCGCTGCTCCTGTGGGAAGGGAGCGTCCCTGGCCTGCGTTCGGTCTTGCGCGGCCATATACAACTCCTCTCGGCAACTCCACTACCCACCATTGCCATCCTCAGCGGCCCCGAAGGGGGCTTAACCAGCCATGAGCTGACAACTGCCACAGAGCATGGTATGATACCTGTAACACTTGGAGCGCGTATCCTACGCGCCGAAACCGCCTCTATCGCTGCCACCGCAGCGATTTTCTACGAACTTGAATGGTAAACGGGCGTCGGGCGAGTCAGCGCGCAAATGAACACCTTCCTGACGGTGTCGCTGGTCTGGCGTGTGGAGAATAATGTATGGTTCGCACAGCGCATGCGTTCATTATCGGCTCACTTACAACCTTGATCGTCGCTATTATCGCCTTTGTTGGCGGCTGGACAGCAGCACGAGCAATTGGTGATGATGGGTTTCACACGTTTGTCACGTCTGCGCTGGCGGATCGTGGTGGTGAACGTTCCACGCCAGTCGAGGTGCGTGACCAGTTTATGGTGTTCTGGGATGTGTGGGCACTGGTGCAGCAGGAGTTTTATCGCACCGAACCGCTGAACGAACAGGCACTGGTGTATGGGGCAATTCGCGGCATGTTGCAGGCACTGAACGATGACTATACCACCTTTCAGGAACCCGAAGCTGCCGCTCAGACCCGCGAGTCGATGGAGGGCAAGTTTGAGGGCATCGGAGCCTACCTGCGCGTGATCGAGGGCGAGATAGTGATTGAGCGCCCAATTAAGAACTCACCCGCAATGCAGGCCGGATTGCAGGATAATGATGTCATTGTCAAAGTTGATGGCACTGAGCTAGCCCCCCTGATTGCAGGCTTGAGTGAGGCCGACGCCGCAGCAAAGGCCGCCAGCTTGATCCGCGGTCCCAAGGGGACTATCGTGCGTCTGACCATCCGGCGCCCGCCAGCGACCGTGCCGTTTGAGATCGACATTACCCGTGATGAAGTGCCACTGATCAGCGTGAATGCCTACATGCTTGACAACCAGATCGCCTATATTCAAATCACCGAGTTTAAAGCCACCACGACCGCCAGTCTGGATGAGGCCTTGCGCGAACTGTTGCCACAACAGCCTGCCGGTCTGGTGCTAGATCTGCGGAACAATCCGGGCGGGTTTCTGACGACGGCGCAGGAGGTGCTGGGGCGCTTCTATCAAGGCACCGCACTGTATGAAGAGGACAGCGTCGGCAATATGCAGGAACTACGCACGTTACCTGGCCCGCCTGACACCCGTGTCCACGACCTGCCTATGGTGGTGCTGGTTAACGGTAGTTCGGCCAGTGCCTCAGAAATCGTCGCTGGTGGATTGCGTGATCGCCGTCCAGACACGGTGCTGCTGGGCGAGCAGACGTTTGGTAAAGGCTCAGTGCAGAACATCCACCGCTTGCGTGACAATAGTAGCGTGCGGATTACGATTGCACACTGGTTCACACCAGACAAAGAACAGATACATCACACAGGTATCACCCCTACCTATGCCGTGCCCTTCGCGCAAGATCCCGAATATGCCGTACCGTGCCTTGGCGATCAACAACCACCAGAAGGTCAGACAACCTGTAATGATGCGCAGTTGTACTGGGGGCTACGTGTACTCACCACAGGCGCTACGCCGCCGCTATCGCAGTCCGCACCTACCGAAGAATCTTCTGGAGACTCATAGTGGTTCTGTCTCTTCGTTAGATAGCAAATGATAGACAAACACCCGGCACGGGCTGATCCAGGCTAACGTTTGTACTGCCTGTTATAATAAATAAATGGAGATCAACGTGCGTACAGCGGGTCTTTGTTAGCAGCAGCAGCGGAATGATCAGCCTGTGTTTCCACACGTTGCATCAATAATCCGCGTTGCGCCGCCATTCGTCCTACCGCAGGAGGAACAACAAACATATTGAGTGCAGGATCATGAAACCAGATAAAACGAGAACGATAACGAGCGTTGCCACCTTTGCTCAAGGTCTCCTTGACCAGTGTCGCATCCCTTCTGCCACCTATCGGTTCCAATTTAACAGTGATTTCACATTTCGTGATGCCCAGGCGCTGATTGCCTATCTGCATGACCTGGGTATCAGTGACTGCTATGCCTCACCAATACTGAAACCGCGTGCTGGCAGTAGCCATGGCTATGATATTACCGACCACAGCCAGTTGAACCCGGCACTCGGCAGTCCGGAAGATTTTGATGCATTTACAGCAGAATTGCGTCGTCGGGATATGGGTCTGATTATCGACACTGTTCCCAATCATATGGGCATTGGCGATGTCAACAACACATGGTGGATGGATGTACTCGAGAATGGCCCCAGTTCGATCTATGCCTCTTATTTTGATATCGACTGGCACCCGGTGAAGCCCGAACTGGCGAACCAGGTGTTACTGCCAATTCTGGGCGATCAATACGGGAATGTTCTCGAGAGCGGTCAACTCCAACTGGTCTATGAGGATGGGGCGTTCTTTGTATATTATTATAACCACAAACTACCCGTTGCTCCTGGTACCTATAGTGCTATTCTCAGCCATAAGCTGGAAGCCCTGCTGGAGCAATTGGGTGTGGAAGACGAGCATGTGCAGGAACTCCAGAGCATTTTGACGGCTATCAGTTACTTGCCGCCGCGCACCCAGGTATCTGTGGAAAAGGTAATAGAACGCAATCGTGAAAAAGAAGTGATTAAACGTCGTATCGCTGCGCTCTATGATGCCAGTCCCGCCATCCAGATAGCGCTCGACGAAACGCTCCGGGCATTTAACGGCACGGTTGGTGAGCCACACAGCTTTGATTTGCTAGACGAACTGATCCGTGCCCAGGCCTACCGCCTGGCTTTCTGGCGCGTCGCTGCCGAGGAAATCAACTATCGGCGCTTTTTTGACATCAACGACCTGGCCGCTATTCGGGTGGAATTGCCTGAAGTGTTCCGGGCCACCCATCATCTTATCTTTCGCTGGCTGGCAGAGGGCAAGGCCACTGGCTTACGGGTCGATCATCCCGATGGCCTATGGGATCCGCCGGCCTATTTTCGTCAGCTTCAGGAAAGCTATGTGCTGTATCAGAGTGAAATGTACCTGAATGCTGAAGAAAAGGCAAAAGATGACCAGCTATCCCAAGAGGTGACGAACTGGTTTAACGACCAGTTCAAGCGTAATAAGAACGCTGCCAGGCCCTGGCCGTTATATGTTGTGGCAGAAAAAATCCTCTCCGAAGGCGAGTCATTGCCACTGGATTGGGCGGTTGCGGGTACTACTGGATATGATTTTCTGAACAGCGTGAATGGTCTGTTCGTCGATACTAACAACCGTAAGGAATTTGATCGTATTTATAATCACTTCATTGGCACTCCGATACACTTCAACAATTTAGTCAATTCAACAAAGAAAATGATTATGCTGGTGTCACTGGCGAGTGAGATCTCTGAGCTGAGTTATCAGTTGGAACGTATTTCCGAACGGAACCGGCGCTATCGAGACTTTACGCTGACCAGTCTGACCTTTGCTATTCGTGAGGTGATTGCCGCCCTGTCGGTATACCGCACCTATGTCAATGGCATCGATAGCGTGGCCCGAGGCGATCAGCGCTATATTGATGCAGCGGTCAAGGAAGCCCAGAAGCGCAATCCCCGTACTGCGGGGGAGATCTTTCACTTTATCCGTGATACGCTGACATTACGCAATATCCAGAACTTTGCCGAAGAGGATCAGCCCCGCTTGCTGGACTTTGTGATGAAGTTTCAGCAGATTACTGGCCCGGTGATGGCCAAAGGGGTTGAGGATACCGCATTTTATATTTACAATCGCCTGGTCTCCTTAAACGAGGTCGGTGGGCATCCAATGCATTTTGGCACGACAGTGGCCGCTTTTCACAAGCAGAATAGTGATAATTGCAAGCGCTGGCCGCATACATTGCTATGTTCTTCTACCCACGATACCAAACGTAGCGAGGACGTACGCGCCCGGATCAATGTCCTTTCAGAGATGCCCCAGGATTGGCGAGTGGCACTGGGCCGCTGGAGCCGCTTAAACGCAAGCAAGAAGATCCACGTCGATGGTGAGTCGGCTCCTGACCGCAACGATGAGTACTTCTTGTATCAGACACTGATCGGAGCCTGGCCAACGGAGATGCGTACTGCTGCCGAGTTTGCCGAGTTCCGTGAACGCATTATCGCCTATATGCAAAAGGCAACCAGAGAGGCCAAACGTCACACGAGCTGGATCAATCCCAATGCGGAATATGATGCAGCGGTGCGTGATTTTGTCCAGCGTGTGCTGGGCGACGAGCGGAAAAATCCGTTCCTCAAGGATCTTCAGGCGTTTCAACAGCGGATCGGTTTTTATGGACAGTTCAACGCACTGGCTCAAACGTTGCTCAAGCTGACTGTACCAGGGGTACCTGATATTTACCAGGGCAATGAGCTGTGGGATTACAGCCTGGTTGATCCTGACAATCGCCGTCCAGTGGACTATGATCTGCGCCGCCGGCTCCTGGCTGACCTGCAACAGCAGATCGAACAGCGTGGGCCAAACCTTATTCCGCTGGCTCGTGAACTGCTCGATACTAGTCCCGATGGGCGGATCAAGCTGTATCTCACCTCTACCACACTGACTTTTCGGCGTAACCATGCGCCTCTCTTTAAGGAAGGCGATTATGTCCCCATTGAGGCCAGTGGAGAAAAGCAGGGGCATGTGGTGGCTTTTGCGCGTACACTGGGAGATCAGGAGATCATTGTGGTGACACCCCGCCTGGTATTGCAATTGCTGGAAGGCAAAGAGCAACTGCCCCTGGGCGCACGCACCTGGAAGGATACCTGGCTGGCCCTGCCACACACCCGCGTAGATCAGCCGTATCGCAACATCTTCACTGGCGAACGACTGACTGTGAAGGACTTTGATGGTACACCTGGCCTGACACTTGCGGCGACCTGCGCCCACTTCCCGGTTGCGCTGTTGGCACGCGAACAGGGGTAAAATTTTTGCTGGAATGGGTCAGAATATGACATAGAAGGGTAGCTACAAGAGGTACCCCTACAAATGAGTGCATTGTTTCGCATTGATCAACAATGCCCCACAATGCACTCCAATGCAGATCATTGCCGATCAATGCCCACCGTTGCACGGCATCAGTGACCATGTGCCCGGTGCGTAGGGGCGACCACGAGGGTCGCCCACAGCGTAATGCAACGCAGACATTGATGATCAATGCGGGGCATTGCGGAGTCATTGTGGGGACGTTGCGAGACGACGCGGGACGATGCGGGGCAACGCGGGGCAGCGAACGTAGGGCCGGGATCACTCCCCGATCGGTGGGCCGCCTGCCATGCACCGTCGTCTGCCCGCAGTGCCGGGCCATCCCCATAGCCAGCGAGCAACGACACGCTCATTCCTCTGGAACGGCTGCACCGCGCCCCGGAGGGACGCGCTACAGGCTACACACCGCTTTGCACTCTCCGCTCCCCCGCTTACCCGTTATTTTCCTGAACGACACGCTCATCACTTCCGGAACGGCTGCACCGCGCCCCGGAGGGACGCGCTACAGGCTACACACCGCTCCAACGCTCCAACGCTTTGCGCTTTGCGCTCCCCCGCTCCCCGCTTACCCGCTATTTTCCGGGTTGACAACCGATCATTCTGGTGCATAATAGAGCAGTAATAGTGTTCAGCAGGAACATTGGCACACCTTGATGCCCGGCACGAGGTACAATCACATGCAAAGCATACGCGACTTCACCCGAGTTGAGACGATTTACGAAGCACACATCAGAACGGTGCGCCTGAAGGTGCGACGCGATTATATCGCCTCGCCTGACATCAGACTGGACACCATTCGTCAACCCGACGATGTATACACCATTCTACAAGCCATCTTCGCCACGCTAGACGATGACCAGGAGCATTTGATCATCCTGGTGCTAAATCTCGCGCAAGAAGTTACGGGCTACAAACTGATCGCTTCCGGTGGACAGGGACACGCGCTGATTGATTGCAAGATTGTCTTTCGCAATGCGCTCCTACTGGGTGCCAGCGGCATTATTCTAGCCCACAATCACCCCGGCGGGAACCTTGAGCCATCGGTCTATGACATCGATATGACCCGCAAGGTTGTTCACGCTGGCAGCGTCGTCGATATTGAGGTCATTGATCATCTAATCTACACAATGCATGGTTATACCTCACTACGAGCCAGTATCCCGTCTCTCTTCGAGGATGATGAAGCATAGACATTCGCATGGCAGAGGTTGCGTGGACAGTCGCGGGTTCTGCTCAGAATCTGTCTGTAACAGGCGTAGAGCAAGACTGGATGACAGGAATTATGCGGTGGTATAGACAGATAGTCTTTTCGCTTGCAGCAGAGAGGTACGTTCCAGCATTAGAACGTTCCAACCTTCCAATGCAACCCCAGGACAAAAAAGGCCAATGAATTCCTTGCCACGTACATTGTACCTTTGCCAATCCTCAGCTTTAGCGATCAACACGCCGGCGTTGTTATCTCGAAGAAGCAATGATTTCATATTTACCTTTAGATCCTGAGACTAAGACGTGAATATCTTCTAAAAGCCACTCAACCTGGTTCAGCGAGCTTTTAGCAGGGTCTCCTAACGCTTCTTCCAGATAGCGTACATAACCGGTGAAGGCGTTGGGATCCCTCGAATCAACAGAAATCAATGTCCGGATAACGACATGGTTCTCAAAAACATGTTCAGCACGGGCATCACTTACGTAATAAATGTATGTTCCGTTAAAGCCATCTTCTTCCAAATCACCAACAACTTCTTTCGGTGGCCCATTCTCTTGCTCTACCTCATCAACCGACTTTCCTATGCTGTACATGGTGCGTGCTATTGAAGAAACATCGGCATGAGCCTCCCCTTCCGATGCGGGAATGGCGCAGGATGTAAGGATAGAAGCCACAACTATACCTCCTACAAAAAGGACGGTTCTCAGTGTTTCTTTCATAGTGATCTACCTTCTGCTTTCTAATACCCAACAAGAGGATATTTCTGCAAGCCTTTCTAAAAGTATCTAGTCACCATCAAACCGGTGTTCGCAATTGTTGCTCCGGGCTTGCGAATACAGATCTGCCACAGTTTACTCCCGTTGTCATGGTGGCAATATAGCAATCCTAAATCAGTTGTGAAGAAATCGTAGCGTAGAGCATTATTCGGATAGGCTCTAAGTACACCATTGCGTAAATCCGTAGCGAAATGGAGAAACTTCTGCTGGTTGCAGTAGTGCAGAGTCGGTTCCTCAGATCCGTTACGAACCTACGCAACGCTGTACATAGATTAAGTTATTATCGTGAACTAATGCATTACGGCGTGAACTAAGGCATTACGGGTAGTATAGGCTGGACGGGTACAGGTAACACTCTAGCCACTAAAGACTGGGCGCTTCGTCCGTGAGTTCGCTGATTTGGGGAGCAGTGTAAAAAGATAGTGGTAGTATAGAGCAGGTAGGCTGTTTAATGAAAGACACCCGACTATTACTACGGTGAGCAGGAAAAAGGGTTCCTGACAGGCACGCTCTGAACAGGCACACGGCGTCTGCCTGGCCCCCGCACACCACAGAAGCAACCGCACACCTGATACATTCTAACTCTTGCGCAGAAATGTTGCCAGTACCTGGTCAGCCGCTGACTGATCGGCTTCAGAAACCATGTGCACCAGCACGAGTGCCACATGGCTACCATCGGCTGGCTGTGCCGCCATGACCAGCACCCTGGTGTTGCCGTTCCCACAGTCCGACCAGAGATCGTATTGCCCCGTGTACGTTCCGTCCTCGTAGGGCGAGCGACCTTCATAGGTACAGCTCTCGCGGTAATCCAGGCTATCCAGCAATTCATCAACACTACCATCAAACTGCTCCGCAGCACCGAAAAAGGCACCCGGCGTGTCCCAACGATTGAACAGGCCGTCAATATCAGGCGCCGCTGTGAGTGACTGGCCGATCACCTTGCCTTCTAATTCCCATGGGGAACCGTCAACTTGCGACCACTCCTCCGGCACGTTCATTTGCAGCAAGCCCGAGTCATCGGTCACGGTGACATAACGGTCATAGGCATCGCCAGGAGCAACCGAGCCGCTGTCCGACTCGCGGGCAAGTTCTTCTGCAGAAGAGTCGGATTGCCTCACCTCCGGCTTGCTGCGCTGCCCTTCTACTCGTTGCGGATCAGGTTTTGACGGCATCGCTTGCGCTGTGTCAGGCGATGCCGCAGGTGTAGGTGGGGCTGATTGGGTACCAAGAGGATTCACCACTCTAAAGTCAAGGCTGCGATCCAATTTGTCATTCAGGTAAATGTCAACTTTATATGCCCCTGTTGGCCAGAGATTGTCGTTCGACAGATTGAAGGTAAGCCTACCGCTGCCACTAACAAGTTCGTAGTCTTGCAGGTGCATATCTGGCTCAACATCAGGCACATTGACAGCTACCCACGATGCTTTTACTCGCGTATCATCGGGTGCATTGCGCAACGTCACCAGCAGATAGAAGGTATCGTCTGGATCAAAGGTGGTCGTCACCTCTTTACCGTCCGCATCTTTTGCCAGCGTCGCTTCAGCAATATTTGCCGTGCTGACGCTGAAACTACAGGCCGTCATCAATAACACCACCAGCCATCCCGCGATCATCCGTTGTAACAATTGTTTCATCGTGTACCTTATCCTTTCTTTATACGTGCTTAACGCAATCCACCCTGATCAGGTTGGGGTATGCGTTGAAGCCAATCTATAATGCACTCACCCAGCATGCCGAGTCGGGTCGCACACCGGGTGGCGACCCGACTCGACATGGATCAGGTGAAAGCGCCATACATTATCCTCGGCCGAGTGCTACATACGCACGACAAACGAGGCACGCTGTCGCTCCGGGACGGTATGCAGTGTCAGGGCCATTGGATCTGCCGCCAGTAGCGCTGGATCGAACCATTCCTCAGACACAGCAAGGTTCCTGAGGAACTACAGTTCACTCACCAGTAGACTGCGGCCCACATGCAATATAATATAATATTGTACACCTGGCAACCGTCACTATCGCACCACAGAGGTAAATACTTTCGTTCGGTCAGTTCGGATGGTGGCAGCGTGGCCGTCGGCGTGGCTCCCGGTGGCAGCGTGGCCGTCGGCGTGACTCCTGGTGGCAACGTGGCCGTCGGCGTGACTCCTGGTGGCAGCGTGGCCGTGGCCGTCGTGCCTGGCGGTGGTGTCGGCTGGTCGTCAGGTACGCTGGGATTGACCCGGCTCCAGTCCGGCTTTGCGCCGCTGGTCAGTTGCCACATGTTGGCCGGATTCGTCCGTTCCATGATCCACAGCGTCGATACATTCCCCAGTTGCCGCTCAAAGACCAGGTATGTGCCATCTGGGGCAGGGCTGGCCCACAGCGCCCGCTCGCCAACCGGGAAGGATATGATCAGTTGCCGATTCTCTCCCTGGGCATCGGCGCTGTAGATGTCGTTGCCAAAGATGTAGAGAAAGCCAGAACCGTCGGGTAGCCAGGCTGGTTTCTGTGGATCAGCCAGAACCGTGCGATTGACAATTTGCTGACCAGCTTCGTTGCTGGCAAGATTACGCCTGTAGATACCGCCTCCCGGCCCGATCGGATCGTAGAGTACTGTATCATCACCGGGCGACCAGGCCACGGTCTCGATCAGCCCACCCGCATCGAACCAGGGCGTACCGGGGCCAGTACTGCCAGCCGCGGCTACCCGGTACGCCCCGTTGGTCAGGACATACCCGATCTCGGTGCCGTCGCGCTTCCAGGTCATATCACTGGCCGCACCAACAAAACCAGCGCAATTAGTGGCATTGAAGGTGACATCGAGATCGACCGTCTGGTCGGGTACAATGGTTACGAAGCCGCCTACATCACGCTTGTTGGCACCGCAACCCGCAGAACTGTAGATAAAAATGACCGCTTGCTCGCCACCCAGATTTGCAACATTTTCGATCAGAATCTGGCTGGACTGCTGATAGGGTGGCAAAACGAACGATTTTAGTTCAGATGCACCGCGGATCGAGATCACGAAGGGGGCAAAGGTCTGCAATGCGGAGGCGTTGTTGAAGACATTCAGCCGGACGTTGCCCTGCGGATAATTACCGCTGGCGATCTCGGTCTGCGCGGGTGCGTTGGTAATGCGTCGCAGTCGGCTGCCATCAGCACGGATGCCATAGATGTCAACTTCCAACGGAGAGAAGAAACGCTCGTGATCACTGCTAAACGCCAGTTCGGTAGCGGTGGGGTTCCAGCGCACGCGCTTGATTTCACCCGCATCGTCCGGATGCGTCCAGATGGTCTGGGGTGTACCTCCGGCAGGGTTGATGCGTTTGATACTCTTGCCGTCCACATATACAATCTCACCTGTAAAGGCTGGCACAGACTGGCTACCGTTTACCTTGAAGGAGATATTGTCTACGAGCAGGCTGAGATTAAAGCCATTGGAGAAGGTCGCGAGCATAAACACCAGCCGCTGGTTGTTACTGCGGGCAGTGTTCAGTTCGTTCAGCAGGTTCTGGTCGAGTGTAACCGTGAAGGGTTGCCAATCGGTAGGTATAGCCACAGGATTGTTGAATACAACCCCGCTGACAATTGCATTGTTAGGATCGGGCGGTGTATCGCCGCTCACCGGGATGACACCTAGCCAGCCTTGCAGCACTTCACCCTGCTGGGGCGGCGTATTGTCGAAGGTTTGAATGACACGCACGTCGAAACTGATCGTGGCGGCAGTGACACTGGTAGGGAGGTGTAACTCTTGATAGATGGCGGGCACCTTATCTGGCTCCTGGAAGCCGCCATATATTTTGACTGCCGGGCCACCCTGAGCATCACCTGTTGGCACGATTTCGGCGTTGTTGGTATCACCACCACGACGGAACCAGCCGTCAATGCCGCTGCTGGTAGCAATGTCGAAGGTACGGTTGCGGATCAATTCCTGATCGGTGATTGGCACTATCTCGGCCAGATACAACTGGGCCGACGCCAGCCAGCTACCCGGCCCGATGCCTGTCAGTAGGATCACGGTGATCAGTGTGATCAGCTGTTTAACGTTGAGTCGTATGTTCATGCTGTTCCTCCTGAAAAGATTCACTCCTGTTAAGCGCACTGTCCCCGGTTAAGCATTCCTGGTCGTGCATGGCAGTAGAGGGTGAACGACTTTCACCCCTACTGTGCTACCAGCTTCCAGGGAGCGACGTGGTATGCTATGTCGCTCCTTGCTACTCGCACAGGACTTACGGGGTCGTTTCAACACCACATCTTTTTCGCCTGCGGCAGCGTGGAAGCGTGGAAGCGTGGAAGCGCTCAAGCGCTCGAACCCTCCCCTGCTTGAACGCTCAGACCGCTCCCCCGCTTTGAAGAACCGCTCTGCCGAAGGCGAAAATAGTCGGCGCATGAACCACCACGTACGTCCTGTCGCAGTAAACCATAGCGGTGTCTCAGAAATGTCTCAGGGGCTGTCAGATGATCAATCGCACATCGTCCCGCCAACGAATAGGCCAGGACTTACGCGGTCGTTTGAACACAACGTCTTTTTCGCCTGCGGCAGCGTGGAAAAAAGGCTTTTCTCACCCCAAATTTTCGCCAAAGGCGAAAATTTGGGGTGAGAATATAGACAAAGTACCGCTCTGCCGCAGGCGAAAAGACAAGTTGACCAGACCACCCCGTAAGTCCTGTAGGCAACACATACACGAATAGATCGTGCTGGTACCGATGCGCGGAGGTACCGCGCCGCTCAGAACGTGTCAATGCACAGCGGAGCGCCGTGCAACTGGCCGGCGGCGTCAGCCAGTAGCTCGCGGTGAGCCGGGATGGCGGTGCGGCTACGCTCCCGTTGCGCTGGCGTGAGACTATCGAGCAGGGCGTTGAACTCTTGCCAGGCCCGTGCCAGCGCCGATTGCGCCTCTGCCTGGCGACCGGCAGCAGCGAGTGCTTTGAAGTGACGGTAATGCACAAGATAGGATTGGAACACGTTGGGATCAGCACCAGCAGCACCCTTAGATGTAGCAACCAGCGCCTCGTCTGTACGCCCCAGGCCCAGCAAAATCTCGCCAGCGATGGAACGCATCTCTGTGATCAGATGGGGAGCTTCAATCTGGCGACTGACTGCCAGTGCCTGCTCAATCAGCGCCAATGCTGCGTCGAGTCTTCCCTCAGCCTTGCACAGCGTGGCCTGCGCTCGCAACGCCTGAGCCTTGATATAGGCATACGCTACCCCGGTGAAGGCGGCACTCGATTGATCGAGATACTGGCGTGCCTCGGCCAGATCACCCCGGTAGTAGGCATCCATTGCCAGCAAATTCCACGCCTGACCGATGCTGATCGCGTCACCGGATGTCTCACCCCAGGCCAGCGCCTGCCGGATGCGCTCGACCACCGTTCTATCTGGCCCAACAAACAACAGGTAGGTGGAGCCGTAGTTGATGGCGATCAGCTGCTCACGGCGCACATCGCCAATGTCGCGGCTGATGCTCATTCCGCGCTCATACAGCGCCAGCGCCTCACCAATCCGCCCCAGGATGCAGAGTGCATTCGCCATATTGTTGGCAATGCGCACCTCTTGCACCCGGTAGCCACACTGTTCGGTCAGTGCCAATGCCTGAGCATACCGCTCAACCGCCCCGGCCACATCACCTTGCTCGACCTGAATAACGGCCAGGATGAGATTGGCATGCGCTTCACCCGCCAGATCGTGCAGCGACCGATAGCGCTCCAGAGCTGATTCGGCGGAGCGCAACGCTTCGGCATAGGCATTGCAGGTCGGCAACACATCAGCCAGGGCGATCAGCGTCTCGGCCTGCACATGCGCATCATCTATGGCGGTAGCGATCATCACTGCCCGCTGCAGCTGGGGCACTGCTGCGGCAGGGTCGCCCTGTTCGTGCAACAGGCGGCCCCAGGTGATAAGCGACTCCACCTGCAGGCGTTGATCGACGATCGCTTCGGCCAGGGCAAAAGCGTTGGCAGTGGCGGCAATGGCAGCCGTGAAACGACTGGCGCTGCCTTCAAAGTGTGCCCGCCGCAGTGCCAGGATGCCCTGTTGCCGTTGATCCAGACCAGACATCTGCGTAAGCATGGACAATACCTCGGCCTGCACCTCGCGCTCACCGAGAAAATCGAGCAGGCGTTCCCAGGTCAACAACACCTCAATGCGCGTTGCCAGTGGTAGTTGCAGTCTGTCCAGCCAGGCAACCGCCCGAGCATAGTGGCGGCGGGTCAGCAGAAAGCTACCGGCGCAACGGGCGCGGTCACCCGCCAGGCAATGATAGCCAAAGGCACGGTCAATATTGCCTGCCTGTTCAAAATGATGCGCCAGGCGCGCCACCGCATCCGGCTGCAGCCGCGTCAACGTCTCACCCGCCCGGCTATGCAGCACGCGTCGTTCATCGGCAGTCAAGCTCCCATAGACCGCCTGCCGAATCTGGTCATGCTCAAAGCAGTACGCCGTGGGTGTTTCTTGCAAAAAGCGCCGCTGCACAAGCATCGCGGTTGCCGCCAGCACCTGGCGCGGCATTTCTGGAAAGAAGCTCGTCAGCAGTTGCAGATCGAAGGCCGTGCCGAACACGGCGGCGGCATTCAGTACCTGGCGCTCTTCGGGCAGTAATTGCGCCAGCCGTCGTTCGATCAGCGACTCGACCTGCGGTACAATCGACGCCTCGCGGTAGTCCACGGTCTGGGTATCCCAGGGCGTCTGCCAGTCACCATCGGCGCTGCGGGTAAGATTGCCTTCCTGGTAGAGCGTGCGGAGTGTTTCGAGTACAAAAAAAGGGTTGCCCTGACTCTGGGTGTAGATACGCTGCTCAAACAGCGGGGCAGCGCGTTTCAAATCCAGAACCGTGCGCACCAGCAACGCCGTCGCCTCGTCCGAAATACCGCTCAACTCCAGGCGTTGCGGCTGGCTCCCGCGATCAATCTCGGCCAGCGCTGCCCAGATCGTCGGGTCGAGGCGGGCTTCGGGGCTACGATAGCTCAAGAGCAAGAGCAGCGAGCTATGCGCTACCCGCCGAGACAGGTAAATCAGCACGTCGAGCGTGTCACTATCGGCCCACTGCATATCATCCAGCACCAGCACAATCGGTGTCAGATCGCCCAGTGCCAGCACCATGCGCGTGAGCGCTTCGAGCAGACGAATACGCTCTGGCTCCGGATCAAGCGGTGGCAGCGGCGGCAGATGGGGCAGCCATTCCGCTAGATCGGGCAGCAGGCGGGCAGCGGTGGTCAGCCAGATCGGATCGACCTGTACATGCAACTGTTGGGCACGCAAGGGCGACAACACATCACCCAGTGCCTGAAGCAGCGGGTGGTACGGTTCGTGGCGGCGGATTTCCTGTGCCGCGCCCCAGCCGGTGAGCAGGCCGCGCCAGCGTGCGTCCGCAACCAGCGTCTCCAGGAGGCGGCTCTTGCCCATCCCGGCCTCACCCTCAATCAAGCATAGTTGTCCACGGCTGCTGCACCTGCTCCAGCACGTGCAGCAGCCGTGCCCGCTCGGCGTCGCGCCCGATCAGCGGCGGCTGATAGGCCGGGTCAACAAAGGCAGCAGGCGCGGATAGGGCAGCCACTGGCTGGCTGCTGGCAACCAGACGTTGTGCCAGGCGAGTAAGCGCAGCACCGGGCGTTGCCACCAACTCTGCCTGTAACCAGGCCACATACCGCTCGTAGTGGCGCAGTCCGGTTTCGGGTCGCCGCAGAACAAGCGCGATGTGCATGGCTTCGGCCACCCACTCCTCAGTGAAGGGATCGTGCTGCCGCAAGGCCAACACCACACGCTCGGCCTCAGCCCAGTCGCCCAGTCGCTTCTGGGCATCCAACAACCGGGTCAACCCGTTAGCATAGGCCTGGAAGAGCTGCTCGCGCTCCACCAGCACCCAGTCATCAAAATAGCCCGGCAACAACTCACCCTGATAAAGGTCGGTTAACTCGCTCAGGTTAGGCCAGTCGTGGCGATCAGTAGCAGAGAGCCGGGCTAAAGCCGTGCGCAACCGCAGCACATCGCCGTCTATCGGCAATGCACGGTTGAGCGCCACCGTGTTACCAGCGGTGATCACCACTCTGTCCACGCCTATTTTGCCGACCGCGCTGTTGATGCGCCAGACTTCCTGGGTAAGACGGCGACGCGCCTGAGGTTCGGGCAAGTCGGGCCAGAAGAGGCCCACCAGTTGCCCGCGAGTGTGCGGGAGCGGATGCAGCGCCAGATACGCAAGCAGCGTGCGGCTCTTCTCGGTCGGCAACGGATCGAGCGGCTCATCGTCAACGGTGACGGTGTATCCGCCCAGCATACGGAAGTAGAACATGGACACATTCATCTCTTATATCGAACCGCATAACCGGATCGGATTGACCAGCGCCAGGAGTCACGACGGATTGAACGAAACCCGACTGATTGATTATAGCGTAAGATCGGGTGCGCCGCATTATCATCCTGGGTGGTAAACCATTTTGATACACAACCGGGTGATGCGGTACTTTCCAGCGTTGGAACGTTGGAACGTTCCAACGCTCCAACGCTTCCCCGCGGACGCAGGCGCAAAAGACGTCTGGTTCACGCGACCGCGTAACTCGTGTTATAGTACAGGAGTTACGTGGTGGTATGGTCAGATGGTCTTTTCGCCTGCGGCAGAGCGGTCCTTCAAAGCTTTTCGCCTTCGGCGAAAATGTGGAACCAAAAAAAGAAAAAGGACAACTCTGCCGAAGGCGAAATCTATTTTTTGATGAACGACTGCGTAAGTCCTATACTCAAGAAAAGCCTGGATGCTTGAGTTATGCACCGAGCTACTGAAATTGTATCCGCGAGAAATGCTCAAAAGTGGAACAGTATCGCATTGAGTTAGCGCAACGAGAGCATGTTGCCGAATTACCGGCAATTGAGCGGGCCGCCGCCGCGCTATTTCCAGAAACCATGCTTCCTGAGAACATACGGGATAGTACGTTACCCCTGGAGCAACTGGCAGAGGCGCAGGCCCGGCAGCACCTGTGGGTTGCGCTGACTTCCAACGGCCAGCTGGTCGGCTTTGCTATGGCCCTGATTATTGAGGAGGCGGCCTTGCTTGTTGAAGTTGATGTGCATCCGCATCACCAGCGGCGCGGTCTGGGGCGAGCGCTGGTACAAGCGGTGATCGAATGCGCCCAACGCGCAAGGCTTGCACGTGTAGTACTTACCACCTTTCGTGATCTACCCTGGAATGCCCCCTTCTACGAAAGTATGGGCTTTTGTCGGTTGACCACAGTTGAGGTGACAGGCGATCTCGCGCACCGACTCGATCAAGAGCAACGATCCGGGCTGCAAGAGCGCGTGGCAATGCAGCTGGTTTTCCCGCTGCCCAATGATCATCCAGCATCGCGCACTGGAATAGAGACCTGAATTTTCGACTACGACGAAAATGCGGAGCGAAAAACGTGTTTTTTTTCACGCTGCCGCAGGCGAAAACGGCCGGTGGATAACTTACCGCGTAAATTGTGCCTTTGCCAATCCTCAGCTTTAGCGATCAACACGCCGGCGTTGTTATCTCGAAGAAGCAATGATTTCATATTTACCTTTAGATCCTGAGACTAAGACGTGAATATCTTCTAAAAGCCACTCAACCTGGTTCAGCGAGCTTTTAGCAGGGTCTCCTAACGCTTCTTCCAGATAGCGTACATAACCGGTGAAGGCGTTGGGATCCCTCGAATCAACAGAAATCAATGTCCGGATAACGACATGGTTCTCAAAAACATGTTCAGCACGGGCATCACTTACGTAATAAATGTATGTTCCGTTAAAGCCATCTTCTTCCAAATCACCAACAACTTCTTTCGGTGGCCCATTCTCTTGCTCTACCTCATCAACCGACTTTCCTATGCTGTACATGGTGCGTGCTATTGAAGAAACATCGGCATGAGCCTCCCCTTCCGATGCGGGAATGGCGCAGGATGTAAGGATAGAAGCCATAACCATGCTTCCCACAAACAGGACGGTTCTCAATACCTGTTTCACGGTGATTTCCTTTCCACTTTCTAATACTCAACAAGAGGATATTCCTGCAAGACTTCCTAAAGGCATCTAGCTACCATCGCACCGGTGTGTGCAATCGTTATTCCGGGCTTGCCGATACAGATTTACCACCATTTACTCCCGTTGTCATGGTGGTAATACGTCTTGATTCACGAATGTCCTGAATCATTGCTTGAAAACGCGAGTCCAAGGTTCGTCGTCATAGGGCAAAAAGCGCCACTGCGCCCTAGTGCGCATGAATCCTGTGTACCCCCCCTCCACAAAACGGCGGCAATAAGCTTCGTCACCGACAGAAGCCCGTGGATGGGTGTGTAGAAAAGAACATATGTTGTTACATTGAGAATCTGATAGTTGAGCATTTATAGACATGAGTCTCGTAGACCTCAAATGTCAACAGAACCTAGTAAGCGGTCAGAGGCTGTGTACTTAGAAGAGTCGCTAGTTCTTCTATTTTTTCTTTCTTACGTTGTGTTTCAAGCTCCTCTTGATAGTTGTGTTGGCGGCGGCGAATAAACATAGTCAAAGGTATCAATAAGGGTAATACGATGCTAAGAAAAACGATAAGTTTCGGGAGAGACCCTTTTTCTCGTCCACCTGTGAAGAGGAGCAAGAGACTGCTAAAAGTAATAACAAGTCCGCGGCGGAGTGTCGTTTGATCCACCATACTACTACTTGATCCGGAGCAACCACAAGGGACAGGCTCATTGCGTTTAAGGACGTTGTAGGAAGCGTAGAAAAAAGAGCCACCAAGGAGTGAACTTACAGTTGATCCCAAACGGAACCATCGTCCAGAAAGGAGTGCTATCCCAGAAAAAATTTCTGTCCATGGCAAGACGAAACCGACTTTCCTGTTCAACTGGGGAGGCAATACTTTGTACCTCCCAACCATATCGACAGTTGTCGAGTAATTCATGAGTTTCATAAATCCCGAGTACAGGTACATCGAACTTAGCCAGACACGTATAATCGAAACGACATATTTCATGGTGTTACCCTTTCGTTATAGCAAGTATGCTGATGGCGAACGAGTTCGCTTACGGCTCTATGTTGCTATACCTTACGACTTTTTACCCTTTCGTATCTATAAGTACTGCAAAGAGCAAAGGCCAGGCCGAATCACAAAACCATAATTTAGAACCGCTGACAATCCGATTAACTGTCCTGCGGCCATGTCCACACTCTCGTGGCTCTAAATCCATTGTTGGGCAATCGCAGGCCCACAGCACCGATAGACATACCGGTGATTAATGCATCAAGGCGTTCAGGAATAGGATTTCCATCACTTGCACGGATGACTTCCATCTGTGTTGAGAACTCGATCCCACGCTTACTCCCACGCCATGTTGCTATAGTTAACCCAGAGGGTGTCTTTGACTCAATTATGCCATCCAACCGGCCAATATTAACCCAGATTGACTCTGCTTGAAGAGTGCCATCAGGTAAGGCAGTTCCGCGAACATCGGCATAATCACCGACGCGGATTGGATGGTTTCCGTAAAACTCTTTCCAAACGGCAGTTTCTTCCGAGATGCGTACTGCCTTTAATTCATCACCTCCCGCAAGCACGATTCCTTCTGGTGTTTGTTCAACAACCGTTCCTCCAAAGAAGTTAGGATCGCGATCCGGCCTCTCCTCTACACTGGGTGTAGAAGGACTCTCATTCTGTGCCTTAACTATGTTTGTCAATCCTGGGTACAAAAAGTTTGCTACCGCAGCGCCTCCTAGAGTAACGTTCCGCAGAAAACTTCGGCGTTTCATGGTTTATCCTCCTATGGTGCTACGCTTCAAAAGTTCTGATTGTAACTCTACCTGATCTAAGTACACCCATTGCGTAAATCCGTAGCGAAATGGAGAAACTCCTGCTGGTTGCAGTAGTGCGGAATCGGTTCCTGAGATCCGTTACGAACGTACGCAACGCTATACTTAGATAAGTTATTATCGTCAACTAATGCATCACGGACAGTACAGGCTGGACGGATACAGGTAACAATCCAGCCACTAAAGACTGGAGGATTCGTCCATTAGTTCGCTGATTTGGAGAGTAGTGTAAAAAGATAGTGGTAGTATAGAGCAGGTAGGCTGTTTAATGAAAGACGCCCGACTATGAATCGGGATTTTTCAACCTTAGATCGGATACTGAACAGTGACCTGTGGAATTATTCCCTGATGCAAAGGAGCCATTGAAGAGAACAGGGCTTTTGTGCAATCAACCATTACACAAGTAGACGGACCTGTATCTACGCGTTTTGCAGCGCGTGCAAAGGTTCCGGGGTTGATAAAAACATATTCGCCACAACTGATACTTGGATAATTACTGGCATCACAACACCAACTACAGTTCGTTTTCCACGCAATACCGTAGTCACCAGAGCGGCATGTACAGCAACCACCAGGTCCACACGCACTACCCTGGCCACATGGAGTTGAACAATTGCTACCCTGGCAACAACAGTCATCGCAGTTACACGGGTCTGGATAGCAGCAAAACCAACTTGCACTACCAGTATACGTTGCCATTGAATACCTCCTATACAAATGATAGAAGAAATATAGCAATCAATCATTAAAATAATATTAAAGTAATATGATAGACAACTGAAATTCAGGTGATATTTACAGCAGATCGCCTTCAGGCACATAAACCAGCGCATTCACACCTGGGATGCATCACTCTACCAAAAATTTGACGACGAAGTGGGATTAAGGATCAGCTCGGTTAGGGATAGGGAGGTGGGTGAAAAAATCATCTCTTCCATAATTGCTGCAGGCGCAAAAGACTTGTGGATCGAACAATTGCGTAACTCCTGTAAATTACAGGAACTCTAATTTGGGGTTCCTGTGCCCCATTTTGGTGCTTTTCAGATCCTTTCCTCCCACTTGATGCCCAAAATCACGCTCCATACGGACACCTTTCCCCACCTCGAACCATTCAAGCACGACCGTTCCGTTGCAGGTAGGGAAGAATGCGCAACATGGCATGGTTTTTGACCGCAACGTGGGGAATGTCAACGCATTTCGTACACGTGTTTCACCGAAAAGACCGTGAAAACCCCGAATTAGAGTAGGAGTTACGCGGTGCTATAGCCAGATAGCCTTTTCGCCTGCCTCCAGAGCATGTCTCTTGACATCGCTCCAGCAGATTGCTATAATTTAGGTACAACTAAATTATCTTTTTGTTAAAACAAAGTATGAATGTATAGAACCAATGTTATGAAGAGAGGAACAGTATTCTCATGCATCGCAATCGCACCATCTTGCTCATACCGATCCTGCTACTGACCCTGCTCACGGCCTGCGGCGCAGCAACCACCACGCCCGATACAGGCCAGCAGCGCCTCAACGTGGTGGCAACCACCGGGCAGATTGCTGATACGGTTGCCAATGTCGGTGGCGATCAAATAAAATTGACCACCTTGCTCGGCCCCGGTATCGATCCGCATGCGTATGTTCCCACCGAGGGCAATATGACCACATTGCAAAACGCGCAGATCATCTTTTATAACGGCCTGCATCTCGAAGCCCGCATGGATCGAGTTTTGCAACAGATCGCACAGAATAGCAACGTCACCGTTGTGGCCGTGGCCGAGACATTGCCAGAATTGTCACTGTTAAGCTGGGAGCCAGAAGCGGGTATGCCCCACGATCCGCACGTCTGGAACGATGTGCGGCTCTGGATCCAGGTGACAGAAATCATCCGCGATACACTGGTCACCGCCGATCCCGCGCATGCCGAGATCTACGCCGCCAATGCTGCGACCTACATTGAGCAGTTGCAAACGCTGCACAACGACATTCAGGCAGCCGTGAGCCAGATTCCGCAAGAACGGCGCGTGCTGGTGACAGCGCACGACGCCTTTGGTTACTTTGGGCGTGCCTATGGCTTTGCAGTCGAAGCGGTGCAGGGCATCAGCACTGAGACCGAAGCCAGTACCGCCGATATTCAGGCCCTGGCCAACCTGGTGGTAAAACGACAGGTTCCGGCCATTTTTATCGAGACCACCATCTCGCCGCGCACGATTGAGGCGGTACAGGCGGCAGTACGAGCCGCAGGGCATGAGGTCACACTGGGCGGCGAACTATTTTCGGATGCGATAGGCGAGCCAGGCACGCCCGCCGGTACCTATATCGGCATGATGCGCCATAACACCGACACGATTGTCGCGGCACTGCAGTAGGGGCGGAGCAATAGAAATGAGAGAACTATAAATGCATACCAATACCCATGCTATCGAAGTCACTGACCTGACCGTGGCCTACCGCGATAAGCCCGTTTTGTGGGATGTTGATCTCGCCGTGCCAGCAGGCATTCTCATGGCGATTGTTGGCCCGAACGGGGCGGGCAAAACCACGTTGATCAAAGCCATCCTGGGACTGGCACCCATTGCCGCCGGCCAGACGCTGATCTATGGCAAGCCCTACGCCGTACAACGACGACTGGTTGGCTATGTGCCGCAACGCGGCAGCGTGGATTGGGATTTCCCCACCAATGTCCTCGATGTGGTGATGATGGGACGCTACGGCGCACTGGGCTGGATTCGGCGTCCCGGTTCGCGAGAACGGAACCTGGCATACGAGGCGTTAGAGAAAGTTGAGATGCAAGATTTTGCCGATCGGCAGATCAGCCAGCTTTCGGGCGGGCAGCAGCAGCGTGTCTTTCTGGCGCGGGCGCTGGTGCAAGATGCGCAGGTATACTTTATGGACGAGCCGTTCCAGGGCGTCGATGCCACTACCGAGCGCACGATTATCACCTTGCTCCAGGAATTGCGTTCCGCTGGCAAGACCGTGGTGGTAGTGCATCACGATTTACAGACTGTGCCAGAATATTTCGACTGGGTGACACTGCTGAATGTGCGGCGCATCGCCAGCGGCGCGGTGTCCGAAGTCTTTACCGAGGAAAATTTACGCCTGACATACGGTGGTCGGGTAGCGATTATGGGTCAAAATGCCGAGGCACGCATGCTGTCCGGGCCGCTGTCAGCCGCTGATCATACAAAGGATAGAAATACATGGATCTGATGTCTATGCTCCACGCCGTTCTGTTTAACTACACTCTGCGCACGGTGGCACTTGGCGCAGCCACACTGGGCATCGTCAGTGGAGCGCTCGGCTGCTACGCCGTGTTGCGGCGGCAGGCGCTGCTAGGCGACGCGATGTCGCACGCGGCGTTGCCAGGGATCGTCCTGGCCTTTTTGCTGACCGGTACACGCCAGCCGCTGGTGCTGCTGCTGGGGGCAATGGTTGCGGGCTGGCTGGCAACACTGGCGTTGATCGGCATCATACGGACCACACGCATCAAAGAAGACAGTGCGCTCGGCATCCTGCTCTCGGTCTTCTTTGGCTTTGGCATGGTGCTGCTGGCTCTGGCACAGAAGCAGCCAAATGCGGCCCAGGCGGGGTTGAGCAAATTCCTGTTTGGACAGGCGGCATCGCTGGTTGTACGTGATGTGATCACCATGGCCGGATTGGGTGCCGTGGCGCTGCTGTTGATGCTGTTGTTCTGGAAGGAATTCAAGTTGTTGAGCTTCGATCCCGATTTTGGGGCCACCCAGGGCTTTCCCATCCGGCTGCTCGACATCGGCTTAACGGCGCTGATCGTCGTTGCCATCGTCGTGGGGCTGCAAACGGTCGGCGTGGTGTTAATGAGCGCCATGCTAGTGGCACCCGCCGCCGCCGCCCGCCAGTGGACGGATCGGCTGGGGGTAATGGTTACGCTGTCGGCGTTCTTTGGGGCGTTGGCGGGAGTGATCGGTGCGATGATCAGCGCCACCGCTCGTGGGATGTCGACCGGCCCGACCGTGGTGCTGTGCATCAGCGCGATCGTGATGTTCTCGATCTTCTTCGCCCCCAACCGTGGGTTGGTGTGGAATATAGTACGCCAGCAACGCAACCGGCAGCGTCTGCGCCACAAGGTTGACCGCGAACTGGTATTGGAACCGGAATGAAATCGTCTATAATACCAAATCCGCATGATTGGTTCCCCGCATGTCATGCTGCGTGAAACGGAATGCCGCGAAGAATCTCTTGTCGGAAAGCCGAGATGCTTCACTCCGCTTCGCTCCGTTCAGAATGACAAACAAGCCATCATCACGCAGATTTGGTATAACCAGTACAGCGCACATCATGCGCATTCGGCTACCAACCAGCCACAAGTCTAAGACATGGCTTGCTTTGCGCCTTTGCATCTTTGCGCCTTTGGGTTAAAAATGACATATTGGGCATGCCAGGAACTCATTGCGAAAGGTATCACACTTATGACTCCACAACTTGAAGTCCAACTGATCGCAGCCATTATTGCGGCCGCATGTGCGCTACCCGGCGTGTTCCTCGTGTTGCGCCGGCAAGCGATGATAAGCGATGCGATCAGCCATACGGTTTTGCTAGGAATTGTGATCGGCTTTTTTGTGGCGCGTAGCCTGGATTCGCCGTTGCTGTTTCTTGGCGCGGCGCTCACCGGGGTACTCACGGTAAGCCTGGTCGAACTGCTGCAGCGCACACGCCTGGTCAAAGAAGATACGGCGATTGGCCTGGTATTTCCCGCTCTGTTTAGCATCGCGGTGATTATGATTTCACGCTATGCGGGCAATATGCATCTGGACATTGACGCAGTGTTGCTGGGCGAACTGGCTTTTGCGCCTTTTGATCGTATGCTTGTCGCTGGTCTCAGCCTGCCGCGTGGCCTGGTCGTCGGTTCAGCCATTATGCTGATCAATCTGCTGTTTATTATTGTTTTTTACAAAGAACTCAAGCTGGCAACTTTTGACGCCGGACTGGCCGCCACGCTCGGCTTTACACCCGGTTTGCTGCACTATGCGCTGATGACGCTGGTTTCGGTCACGGCGGTGACGGCATTTGATGCAGTGGGCGCGATCCTGGTGGTGGCCTTGATTATTGCGCCACCAGCAACAGCCTATCTGCTGACCGACCACCTGCCACGCATGATCGGCCTGAGCATGCTGATCGGCATCGCCAGCGCAATCAGTGGCTACTGGCTGGCGCGGCACCTGGATGTCTCGATTGCTGGCTCGATGGCGACGATGACGGGGGTGGCGTTTACGCTGGCGTTGTGCTTTGCGCCACAGCGAGGCTTGCTGGCCGTGGCGTATCGCCGCAGGCGCCAGCACTGGGAGTTTGCGCAGCAGATGCTGGCGCTACACCTGCTGCACCACGAAGGTACCCCTGAAGCGGCAAGCGAGGCGCGGGCAGAACACCTGAATCGGCATATGCACTGGGCACCTGCTTTTGCCACCCAGGTAGTACGTCGTGCCGAGCAACGCGGCCTGATCCAGCGCCAGGGCGAGTTGCTGTTCCTGACCGACGCAGGACGGCAGATGGCGCAGCAGGTAAGTGTGCGTTAACAAGGCAAACTGACCATACCATTACAATCTGGGTCACGTGAGTCGATACCGGGAGCGCGGACGAGACACCTGCGCTCCCAGGTTAACCCAATGCTTACTTCACGCCAACCCGCAACTGCCGCAGGACGTAGTGCAGAATACCGCCGTGGCGATAGTACTCAACCTCCTGTGGCGTATCGATCCGTGCAATCGCGTTGAATGTCACCACGCTGCCATCGTCTCGCCGTGCATACACCGTCAACGTGCGACCACGGGCAAAGTTGGTGGCAATGCCCTCGGCCAGACCCACAATGTCAAAGGCTTCGTGACCAGTTAACCCCAGTGTCTCCACGTTCTCCTCGGGCAAGAACTGAAGTGGCAGGATGCCCATACCCACCAGGTTCGAGCGATGAATGCGCTCGTAGCTCTCGGCAATTACGGCGCGAATGCCAAGCAGATATGGCCCCTTGGCCGCCCAGTCACGACTGGAACCAGAGCCATACTCCTTGCCCGCCAGGATTAACAACGGTGTGCCGCTGGCCTGATACTGCATCGACGCCTCGTAGATTGTCGTTACCTCACCCGTAGGCAAATAGGTGGTAAATCCACCCTCGGTGCCCGGTGCGAGACGGTTGCGCAGACGCACGTTAGCAAAGGTACCGCGCATCATCACCTCGTGATTACCGCGCCTTGAGCCATAGGAGTTGAAATCTTTCGGTGCCACACCCTTCTCGATTAGATACTTGCCCGCAGGCGAGGTAGCCTTAATGCTCCCCGCGGGCGAGATATGGTCGGTTGTAACGCTATCACCGAGTACCGCGAGTACCCGCGCCCCACTGATTTCTTTCACCACCGCCGGTGCCTGCGCTGCCATGCCCCTGAAGTAGGGCGGTTTCTGCACATAGGTCGAATCATCTGCCCAGGCATACAGATCGCCTTGCGGAATGGCAAGGGCATTCCAGTGCGCATCACCTGTAAAGACATCGGCATAGGTCTTGTTGAACATGTTCGACCGTACCGACTGCTGAATGGTCGTCTGCACCTCCTGCTGCGTCGGCCAGATGTCGCGCAGATAAACTGGCTGACCAGAGGTATCGTACCCAAGTGGAGTGTGCTGCATATCGATATCGATCCGCCCGACCAGTGCATAGGCGACCACCAGCGGCGGTGACATCAGATAGTTCGCTTTCACATCTGAGTTAATCCGCCCTTCAAAATTGCGATTACCGGATAGCACTGAGCATACCACCAGATTGCCTTGCTCAATTGCCTGCGAAACCACCGCTGGCAGCGGTCCGGAATTACCGATACAGGTGGTGCAGCCATAGCCCACGGTGTGGAAGCCCAGCTTTTCCAGGTAGGGCATCAACCCCGCCTCTTGGAGATACTCGGTGACTACTTTCGAGCCAGGAGCCAGCGAGGTTTTGACCCAGGGCTGCGTCTGCAAGCCACGCTCAACTGCTTTCTTCGCCAATAAACCAGCGGCAACCATCACCGATGGGTTGGACGTGTTGGTGCAACTGGTAATGGCCGCAATCACCACTGAACCATGGTGCAGGACATACTCCCTATTCTCGATCTGTATCCGCACGGCCGAGGCCGCCGTCCTATAATCTTCCAGGTCACGATGCCCATTGTCATCGCGATCGAGAGGTGTACTTCCACCCTCACCTTCCCAGCGACCCATCTGCCTTGGTGGCGTCTGCGGACCAGGGCCGACGATCAGTGGTACCGCTTCGTGGAAGGTGCGATTCACATCGGACAGGCGCACGCGATCCTGGGGCCGCCGCGGGCCAGCCAGACTCGGCTCCACCGTGCTGAGATCCAGTTCCAGGGTATCGGAGTAGGTGGCTTCCGGCGCATCCGGTGTATGGAACAGGCCTTGTTCCTGCATATAGGCCTCAACCAGCGCCACCCGTTCGGTGGGACGCCCACTGAAGCGCAGATAGCGCAGCGTCTCGGCGTCAACCGGGAAGATGCCGCAGGTGGCACCATATTCGGGAGCCATATTCGCAATCGTGGCCCGGTCGGCCAGCGGCATATGCGCCAGCCCCGGCCCGTAAAACTCCACGAACTTGCCGACCACACCTTTCTTGCGCAGCATCTCGGTGACAGTCAGCACCAGATCGGTCGCCGTTGCGCCTTCGGGCAGGCTGCCAGTAACGCGGAACCCGATCACCTGGGGGATGAGCATCGAAAGCGGCTGGCCGAGCATAGCCGCCTCGGCCTCGATCCCGCCCACGCCCCAGCCCAGCACGCCCAGCCCGTTGATCATCGTCGTATGCGAGTCAGTGCCCACCAGCGTATCGGGATAGGCTTGCGGTGTGCCGCTGCTGTTGGGCATCTCATCCGTACTAAAAACCACTCGTGCCAGGTATTCGAGGTTGACTTGATGCACAATACCAGTGCCGGGTGGCACAACTTTGAAGTTCTGGAACGCCCGCTGGCCCCAGCGCAAGAAGGCATAGCGCTCACGGTTCCGTTCAAATTCCAGTTCGGTGTTAATGAGCAGCGCCGCCTCAGAGCCGTAGGCATCAACTTGCACCGAATGATCAATGACCAGTTCGGCTGGTTGCAACGGGTTGATCCGCTTCGGGTCACCACCGAGCTGGGCAATAGCATCACGCATCGCGGCCAGGTCAACCACGGCCGGGACACCGGTAAAGTCCTGTAACAGCACACGAGCGGGCGTAAAGGCAATCTCGCGGTCGGAAATAGCAGTTGCCTGCCACGTTGCCAGAAACTGGATATCGTCGGCATGGACCATGCGCCCATCCTCATTGCGGAGCAGATTTTCGAGCAAGATCCGCAGCGAAAAGGGCAACCGACTGAGATCAAACCCTTGCTTCTCCAGGGCATCCAGACGAAAGATTTCATACTCACGATTGCCAACCCGCAACGTTGATCGCGCATTAAAACTATTGGGCATTTTCGTTCTCCTTTGATTGTCGCGCAGTCATGCCAAAAGCAACTGCACAAACAGACCAGTCGCACCGCAGGCCACCACCGTGGACACCGCCTTCTAGAACTGGCTTGCAACCTCGTCCTTGCACACAAGTGGGATATTTGTTCTTTCTATCACGTAAGAATACGTTCAATTATAGCACGGTTAGAGGACAGAGGTAGCAGAACGCTTTAGAGCACGAGTGTAACCAGTATCGCTGCGTTGCCCTTCCCAAATCACAGGGGAACGTGCGCGGGGATCTGCGGCTCGCGTACACCCGCCAGGATGAAGGCTCGTTGGCGTAGTAGGATGTAGGCGGTAACTCAGTAATAAGAATATAGGAGGCCTGAATGAGTTGTGAAGACCGGAGACCAGACTTTCGTGTGGTCTAGTTCCGTCCAGGTTGAAGCCTGGTCTCCACCCATTCACAACTCCGGCATCAACGACCTGGATTAACTATCCGCCCCACGAACAGGATCGTGCCCGTGGTGGTATCGCGGATCATAAACACAAACGGGCGGTCGATGGTCATCTCAACCGGTGTGGATGGCTCCATCGGCGCACTGGTGACCCCGACAATCACGGCTGTCGCCGCTGCCGCTTCGGTGCCCTCCTCATCGACCGTAATCGACGCCTGATGGATCACGTTGTCGATAAACAACTCACGGGTACCGTCCATACCAGAGAAGTCGGCCAGATCGGGATCAAACGCATCCGGCATCCCCATCGTGGTTAGCGCGTCACGCAAACTGAAGCGGGCTGCCTCAATCTCGAACTTCGGCATTTTCAGTTTAACATCGCTGAACGACAGGTCATCTACCACCGCCTGCACCTGCTGAGCATCGAGCGCGGCTTCAAAGTCCGTGAACCGGCCCTCCTCAGGCAACATGATCAGCATGGCGATATTGTTGTGGTAGGGCAACTGCACCGCCTGGTAGCCATTGCCGGCGCTATAGCCGAAGCGCTTGGTCTGGTTCATCATTGGCACTGTCACCTGGCTGCCGTCCAGCAGCGTGAACAACTCTTCTTCCGTGGCATACTCTTCAAAGGGGTAGATCCAGCCCGCATTAAAGTAGATCGCGTTCGTCAGCACCAGGCGTGTCAGAGCATGAATAGCATCAGGCGGCAGCAGATCCTGAATACGCTCCTCGGTCTGTTCGCTTACCCATTCATTGATCGTACCACGGGCAGCCTCGGGTGCATTCTGGAAGTCCAGCGTGCGCAGTCCAGCACCATAATACCGGGCCAATACATCCAGGAACTCGGGCTGGAAAGAGTAACCGCTCTGGCCCCAGATCGCGTTCGCCAGGTGAAGTTGGAAACGCGTTGGCTCCTGGGTTTCAGGCACAGACGGTGCCTCCGCTACACCCCGACCAGTCAGGTCGAGATCGAGCGCGTTGAAGGCGGGATGCAGTCGATCGGGGGGCAAGGTAAACCGGAGTGTGTCGGCCATTTGCTGCGCAGTTGTTGCGCGTGCCCCGGCATAGGTCATTGCCAGCGCCAGCGAGACGCTGTAGGGCGAGTAAAAAAGGTTGTCATCAGTATCTGTACGCAGCACCTGATACAGATCAAACGCAAAAGCACTGTTCCCGGCGACTAAAGCGTCCAGATCAGCACGGTCAACATCCGAGCTGGTCTGGCGTGGTTGGCTGGACTGCACTACTTCACTGGCAGCAACCTGTGGGTTACTACAGGCAGTTGTCAGCAACAGCACGACGATCAGCGTCACCAGACCCCAACAGCGGGAGACGGAAGATCTCAGAATCACAACAGGCTCCTTTCATCCAAAACTATCTGCTCTTGTGATAAGAGACGTTGGGACGTAACGATAAGTTCCCTACCAGTTTTGGGCTAGTTCCGGTATGCAAGCGGTGGCATATGTGCCACCAGTACACCGTTTCGTTTTTCCTAATCGTTTGACAGATTTTCATTCAACATATTACAATGAAGGAACATGTATACGCTGTATTCGTATAGGATGTTAGCGTTGACGGTTCCGAATATGTGGAGACCCTGTACGGTTCTCAATGGCCCACAAACCTGATGAAACAACTTACCTTTCGCTTTCAGCAGCCAGCAAGCGCCTGGGTGTACATAGCACCACCCTGCGCCGTTGGGCCGATGCAGGTGCGGTGCCAGTGTATGTGACGCCGGGCGGTCACCGCCGCTTTGCACTAGCAGATATTGAGGCGCTGGTGGCCCGTAAAGCCTTAACCGCGCAGGCATTAACCAGCACCTGGGCCGCCCGAGCGATCGCGCAGGCGCGCACTGAGATTGCGCAGGCTCAGGATCGGACTGGCTGGCTGGCAACCATGAGCCCGGAGGAACGCGCCACCCGGCGGCGGATTGGGCAGCAGTTGATGGGCGTTGTCCTACGTTATGTCAATGCACAGGGCGATGATGAAGCACTGATACGTGAGGCACAGATGATCGGCAACGAATACGCCCGTAGCGCCCAACAGATTGGTATGCCGCTGACCGCTGCTTTAGAAGCAGCGCTGTTCTTTCGTGACTCACTGGTCGAATCAGCCCTGGATCTGCCCGAACAAGCTCACCTGCGCCACGAAGACAGCACCCGCTTGCTGCGTCGTATCAGTCGTGTGCTAAACGTGGTGCAACTGGCGGTGGTTGATGGGTACCAGTAGAGCGTAGTACCATGAACTCGACTCAGAAGCTGTCTGCGAAGGAGCGGTCTGGAGGACATCACCCGTCAGGAACCTTGTTGTCTGCCCACTGTACAATCGCAGACAGAGCCTGCCGGGCTCCCCCCACACCTCCTCTCGTTTCCAACAGGCTTAGGACTTACACAGTTGAATAAACGGTGATGGACTATGGGGATGAATCCACACGGAACAAGAAAAGTCAGTGACAGTACAGTAACGCCAGTGATGTATCAAAAGCTGACATGCCGAAGGCCACCTGACGAGATCAAGTGACCTTCAATACCTATAAGACGCATGTGTGGGCCCAGTCAATTCGTGGTTGGGGACTCCATCGTCTCTGTTGCATGACCTGGCTGAACCGGCAACCCGCGTTCAACGAGCAAGCTCATTGCACGCTCCACTGGAATACGAACGACACCATTTTCTTCATCAATCCAGCCATACGAGCTAAGCACCTCTTGTTGTTCTGCACGCAGGGTGCGCCATTCTTGCGCTGAACCCACAGGTGTCAACACTGGCCGAGTGGGTAATTTACCCATGACCACAATAAACACACTCAGGGCGACAAATACCACCAGTGCCGTCGCCATAAGCATCACCGCTCCGCTCATTTTCTTGCGGGTTGGATATGTTGTTTGATTAATGCCCATGATGTAGGAATGCCTCCTCAAAGTTGGGATCATTGACCGGTAGGATCGGTCGGCGCTTCAAAATCCCCAGAAAGAGCGCCAGCCAGAGACCGCCCATCCCAAGCGGCATGACCAGATACAGCCAGTTGAACCCGGTTCCGAATTCCGGCACAATGATCCAGAATAGATCGACCAGGCGCATCACAATCAGGAAGAGCGCAACAATTACCAGTGACTGTATATTGCGCTTTAAGCGCCGGGACAACAGAATAAAGAATGGAACAAAGAAATGGAACAGCATTAAGGCCCATGCGATGACCTGCCATCCCCCGGAGCTTCGTACCAGATACCACGGCGTCTCCTCAGCAAGATCACCTGACCACTGGATGACATATTGGGCAAACGACACATAGGCCCATAAAACAACAAACCCGAAGAGTAGCTTGCCAATGTCGTGAATGTGCCTGGTCTGTACAAAACTGGCTAATGGTTCCCGATGCGCCAGCAATGCCAGCAACGCCACCATCAGCGCCAGTGCTGACAGACCCTGCCCCACCATGAAAATGACGCCGAAGATCGAAGAGAACCAGTGTGGACTCAAGGACATAATCCAATCGGTTATCGCAAATGTCATGGTGAGGACATACAGTACCAATCCCGGTCCGCTGAACCGACGCATCCAGCGCGCCGCACCCAGATCACCCGTGCGATCTTGATCCGAAGACCACTTGCAGATCAAGAATGACCAGCTAATCCAGATGGTGAAGTAGATGATCGCCCGAATAATGAAGAAGTTAGGATTAAGATAGGCCTGCTTGGCCTGAAGAATCGGATCCTGAGCAACAACAGCGGGATCGGCCCACTCGTACAAATAGTGCTGCGTCGCTAGATCACCAAAGACCGTCAGACCAATCGGGATAAACAGCAGCGCCATAAACGGCATAGTCAATGCTGCCGATTCGAGCATACGCCGAATTGCCAGCCCCCAGGCACCACCACTTAAGTGGTGGATCATCATAAATGCCAGACTACCCAGGGCAAAGGCCAGCACAAACATGTAGCCAAAGAGATACGACTGATAGAACTGCTCCAGGTTGATCGCCGCGCCAGCGGCTGCCAGCAGCAGGCCAATCACTCCAACACCCAGCGCTATCAGTTGAACGAGATTTAGTTGAGGACTCTTTATTGTCTGGTTCATTGGTTCATTCCCTGTAGCAAGATCCGCTGATCGGGTGCAACATCATCAATCGTTGCATGCTGGCTCAATTGTAGCGCCCGAATATACGCAATAATTGCCCAGCGATCTTCAGCCGTAACTTTATCCCCATAGGGATACATATAGCGATACCCATTCGTAATGACATCAAAAAAGTGTCCTTCGGGCGAATTGCGCAGGCGCTCGGAATGGAAATTGGCGGCTGTCACTCCACCACGACGCCCGACCATTCCATTGCCATAGCCAGACAATCCATGGCATGGGACACAATTGATGTTATATCGTTCCCGCCCACGCTCCATCATTTCCGCTGTGACCGGCATCGGAAATGCATTACCAGGTTGCCCATCGACCTGTCCAGTCAGAAAATACTCATCACGTTGCACCTGATCTACCGCAACTGTATTAGGTACGACTGGTCGTGCCGAGCGCCCATCGTCAAAAAATGTGCTGGGGGCCAGCGGTTTATACTTGGGTTGATCATACATATCCTGGTGGCAGGCTGCCACAAAGATAAGCAAGAGCGGCAACCACCCCAATCGCAGTACCCGGGTCGTACCTGAGAACCAGCGCTGATTTTGTATATATATCGTTCTTGTACTCATGGCTCAACCTCAGTGATCTGCCTGGGTTGCAGGCTCTGTAAAAACTCACGTGTTCGGCGGCGATCAAACTTGGTATCGGTCGCCTCAATGCACAGGAAGAAGCGATCCTGGGATGCCCGTTCAAAACCGGGGACATTGAACACCGGATGATAGGGCATGGGTAAGCCATTCAACGCAATCAGACTAATAACGGCCGCAAACGCTGCCAGCAAAATCCCCGACTCAAAGGTTATTGGGATGAATGAAGGCCATCCAGTAATATTGGCTGGTCTACCGCCAATATTGAGCGGATAATCGATGGTCATCGCATACATCTGCATAAGGAAGCCACCCGAAGCCCCCAGTACCCCACCGATCAGGACAAAGAATGGGACGCCAGTGGTACTTGGACTGACCGCCTCAATCACTTCTTCAATCGGGAAGGGCGTGTAGGCATCCATATCACGGTACCCTTCCTCGTGCGCACGATGGGCCGCTTTCGTTATTGCCTCCGCGCTATCAAACTCAGCCATCAGGCCGTAAATGTCAGACCTTGTCATACCATCACACCTCGGTGCTTTCTAGAGAGAAGGTCGATACCCTGAGTCATCAGGTGTCGCGCTACATATATTGCTTTCATATCCACACCTCAGCGCTTTCTAGGCCATCTGTGCTGGCTCAGGCGTATCCCCAGCTAACTGAACCCTCCGTGCCTCACGCCGACGCGCCTTCTCATTTTCGGAGAACTGCAGCATACTCATCTCAAAGATATTGATCATCGGCAGGAAGCGGATGAACAGGAACAGCAGCGTGAAGAACAGCCCTAACGATCCGATATATAACGACCAGTCCCAAAAGGTAGGTGTGTACATATCCCACGAAGAAGGCAAAAATTCCCGATGTAAGCTAATAACGACAATCACAAACCGTTCCAGCCACATCCCGATGTTCACAATGATCGAGAACACAAACAGGAACGGGATGTTCTGGCGGAAGAACTTGAACCACAGTAACTGTGGGATGACCCCGTTACACAGGATCAATGCCCAGAAGAACGGTGCATACGGGCCAATCATGCGGTTCAGAACCATATATTGCTCAAAGACACTGGCGCTATACCAGCCATAGAACAATTCCATTAAATAACCATAGAAGACGATGGATCCTGTTACGAGCATCACTTTGGCCATATTGTCTAGATGCTTCATTGTAATGAAGTCTTCCAGGTTATACCATTTGCGGATGGGTATCGTGAGAGTTAACACCATCGCAAACCCGGAGAACACCGCACCCGCCACGAAGTAGGGCGGGAAGATCGTCACGTGCCAACCAGGAAGTTGCGAGACTGCAAAGTCGAGGCTCACGATACTATGGACAGAAACGACCAGGGGCGTTGATAGTGCCGCTAGGATGAGATAGGCCATCTCATAACGATACCAGTGACGTGACGAGCTACGCCATCCCAAAGCCAGCAGGCCAAAGATCTGCCGTTGCAGTTTGCCCGCCGCTCGATCGCGCAAGATGGCAAAGTCTGGTATAAGCCCAACCAACCAGAAGAGCAGCGACACCGTGGCATAGGTCGAAATAGCAAACACGTCCCACGCTAGTGGGCTACGAAACTGGGGCCACATGCCCAGCGTATTAGGATAGGGAATTAACCAATAGAAGAGCCAGGGACGCCCTAGATGAAGGATTGGAAACAGACCAGCACAGGCCACGGCAAACAACGTCATAGCTTCTGCAAACCGGTTAATCGAGTTACGCCAGCTCTGCTGGAAGAGCAACAACACCGCTGAAATCAGTGTTCCCGCATGACCAATACCGATCCACCACACAAAGTTGATAATCGCAAAGCCCCAGGCTACCGGTATGTTCAAGCCCCAGATACCGGTACCACGGGCAAACAACCAGAGGATCGATATCAAGAACAGCATCAGGAACGAAAACGAAATCGCAAAGCCAACCAGCCATCCTCTGGGCGTCTGCCGCAGATCTGTCAGTGGAATAGAACTGATACGCTCCGTAATGGTCGCATATGTCTGTCCGGGGCCGATAATCGGTTCAATCGGCTCAATTTGTTCATATCGTTGCATCGCGCTACTCCGTCCCATGATGCCCATCGGCAGGCATTTCAGGTTCAATCACCGAGTGGGGAGATGTTTCTGTTCCATGATGCTCACCCGCTGGCATATCGGGTTCAATTGCCGGGTTCGGGTTTCTCACTCGCGCCAGATACGTCGTGCGTGGGCGGGTGTTCAACTCTTCCAGTACCCCATAGTTCAGCGGTTCGGCCTTAAGTCTATTCACCTCACTGTCGGGATAGTTGAGATTGCCAAAGGTAATTCCCTGCGTGGGGCACGCAGCCTGACACGCTGTGACGACATCACCATCCTTGAGGACGGGCTGGTTTGCTTGCTCACCCTTGATCCGTGCCGCACTGATGCGCTGGATACAATAGGTACATTTCTCCATGACACCACGATTACGTACCGTCACGTTCGGGTTGCGTTGTAACTTGAGTGTCTCGGTATCGAGATCGGCATATTGCAAAAAGTTGAAGCGCCGTACCTTGTAGGGGCAGTTGTTTGAGCAATACCGTGTCCCAACGCAACGGTTGTACACCATGTTATTGATGCCTTCGTCATCATGAACAGTTGCAGCTACAGGACACACCGTCTCACAGGGAGCTTTCTCACAATGCACACAGGCCATCGGTTGGAAATAAACCCTGGGATTGTCCAGTTCTCCGCTATAATAGCGATCAATGCGTAGCCAGTGCATTTCACGTCCATTAGCAACCTGACCTTTGCCCACCACCGGAATGTTGTTTTCGGCCTGACAGGCAATTACACAGGCATTGCAGCCAATACACGTGCTAAGATCAATGACCATTCCCCATGAGCGCGGCCCATCGTAGGGATAATCTGGATAGAGGGACCGGTATTCATGCTCACCGTGGAAGAAGGGCGGATGTTCAGGATTCGAGCGGAACTGAGCCAGTGTCCCCGATACTACGATCTCACGTCCTTCCATACTAGAATGATCTTGTGTACTCACCAATTCATACCGTGAAGCCGTGCGACGCAACTGCCCGGATGCAATCCACAGGCTATCCGAGGTACGCAGGCGGTAGGCATTCACGCCCTGCCCTGTGCCCACGGTTCCGGCTCGCTCACGGCCATAGCCCAGATACACCGTTACCGCCTCGTCTACATGACCAGGCGCGATCCACACAGGAACCCGCAGTGTTCTACCCTGGGTGCGCAATTCAACCACATCCCCATTCCGTAAGCGCAGCCGTTCGGCGGTTGCGACCCCAATCAATGCCGCATTATCCCAGGTCAGCTTGGTCAGTGGTTTAGGCAACTCCTGGAGCCAGCCATTGTTCGCAAAGCGCCCATCCCAGATCGAAGGATCAGGCTGGAATAAGATCTCCAGTTCGTCGGCGGGGATCGCCGCCACCGTGTCAGGAAACTCCGTTGCCTGTAACGTCACCTGCTTCGGGGGCGCTGCAGTACCTTCAATCACCCCTTTCGACAGGGCGGTGTGCCAGAAGGTATCAAAGTCACGCCCACCCAACCCGCGACTGCGCCAGAAGTTGCGCACAATATCGTAGCCATTCACATCAACCTGGCCCATCAGCGTTGCAACCAGTTCGTGCGCCGACTTGCCACCATAAAGTGGCTCAATCAGTGGTTGAATGACCGAGGCGGTGCCATCAAATGCACGGGCATCCCCCCAGGCCTCCAGAAAGTGTGCTGCCGGAATATGCCAGGTACTCCTGGCGGAGGTTTCATCGACAAACAGGCTCAGATGGACACTAGTACCAACTCGTGCCAGCGCATTGGCGAAATCTAGATCTACCGGAGCATCATAGACCGGGTTGCCACCAAACATTACCAGCATGCTCACCTGTCCCGCCTGCATCGCCGTTGTCAGTGCCCGCAACGATTCAAGCTGGTTGCCTGGATTAACCTCAACGGGATCGATATAACTAAGGGTCGTACCAACATTGTCCAACTGCTGATTGATGGCATGCACCAGAGCATGAACAACTGGCGGCTGATTATGACCGGCAATGACCACACTTGTGCCGCGATGCTGTTGTAGATCTTCAACCAGTGCCTCCAGCCACTCGGCTGGTATCCCGGCGGGCAACTCGGCATTATTCACGCCGGTCACGCCGAGTCGCTGCGCCACGACGCGGGTCAGGCGCTCGATCTCACTGGCACGGAGCGGTTGACGATGATCGGCGATTGCCCCGGTAATTGTCGGTGTACTTTCGACCACATACAGCCGATTCGATTCCAGCTTGTCGCGCCGCACCCGTCTTCGATTGCTGAAATCGCGGGCATAACGCACACTGCCCGGTAGGGCGAACAAGAAATCACTATCCAGAGCCAGGATAACCTGTGCCTGATCAAAATGGTAAAGCGTATCAACATATTCACCAAACGCGAGCTGGGAACCAGCACGTACATTGTCGTACCCCACTGGCTCGTATTGATGCCACTGCACCTGAGGATACGCTGACTGCAGTGCCCGGAACTGGCTTGCTAGCGTCGGAGATGTCACTGTCTGTGTTAAAATATGGAGACCGGCTCCCTGTGCCCGGCGCAACTCTGCCAGATGTGGGGCAATCGCTGCCACAAATGCGTCCCAGGTGCTTTTGTCCCCGTTGTTCAGTACCTGCCGCGAACGCTCGGGATCGTACATCGTCAGGATTTCAGCCTGGGTGAAAATGTCGGCAGCTCCCAGGCTGGCTGGATGTTCAGGATTGCCACTGATAAAGGTGGGCCGCCCGGTATGACTCTCAACGAGGACACCCTGTGCATACCCTCGTGAGGTTGCGACTGATGTATAGAAGAGCGGCAAGCCCGGTACAATCTGTTCCGGCGCATTGACATAGGGTGCAATACGTTCAACCGGTTGATAACGACACGCCGTCAACCCGGCCAGCGCCAGAGACGCCCCCATCACTTTCAGGAATGTCCGACGACTGAATGAGTGATCCCACTCAGCCGCACCGCCAGGAAACTCACGGTGCAGGAACTCCTGAAATTCCCTGGTCTCGGCCACTTCCGCCAGGCTACGCCAGTACTGCTGACCTGTAGCCCCGGCAAGTCGGGTGCGGATCTCAGAAAGATCGACACGTTCTTCTGGACTTTGCATTGTCATATTTGTACTACTCTAGTTTCAGCGGTGACAGATATAGCAGTTACTCAAGCGATTCACATCGATATTGTATTCCTGCACAAGTTTCTGTCCCAGGGCGATCTGATTGGGTGGCCGTACCCACTCCATGTTGTACACTTCTTCCACCGGTCGGATATACTTCTCCGGGTTACGATGGCAATTCAGACACCAACCCATGAAAAGTGCCTGTTCCTGCCAGACCACGGGCATCTCGTTGACCCGACCGTGACATTCCGTGCAACCAAATCCCTTGTTGACATGAATGCTATGGTTAAAGTAGACAAAGCCTGGAAGGTCATGCACTTTCACCCATTCAATCGGTTTACCTGTTTCCAGACTCTCCCAGATGGGCTGAACGAGCGGACTGTTCTGTTTGACCTGTGTATGGCAGGTCACACAGGTCTCAGTGGGTGGAATAGTTGCAAAGGATGACTGCGCTACGGAGGCATGACAATATCGACAATCCATCCCAACCACACCAGCATGAATCTGGTGACTAAAGTTCACTGGTTGGTCAATTGCAATATGTACCTGCCGCCAATAATTGGATCGAAAGAAAACGATCAAGATCAGCAAGATCTCGACAACGATGAGCGCACCCACAAAGATGCTGACTCGGGCAAGCGTGTTCGTACCGGGCCGAAAAATTTGAGGTCGTGTTGCCATACGGGAGCCTTATTCTAGACTAGGTCCCAAAATGGGGTTTTCATCTCTTCCATTTTGAACAATAGGAAATCCTTATGTATTATAATCACAATTTGTTTTTGTGTCAACCACACTCAACCTGTGCAATTACTGAACAATCTGTGTTTTATTGCTTATCATACAAAAGACTGGCGCTATTATACCACTGATTATCTGATTATCATCCAGGCGGCCAGGAATTCGCATGGTATACTAGTTTTACAATGAGATATCCCCTGAGTAGGGAGACTCAGCACGGCTTTGCTCTCCAGAATCACCAGGGAACATGCACGCGGGCCGCAGGCCCCCCCCACCCCCGTCGCAATGAATCTCGTTGGAGTACCAGGTACATAACGGCACATGGTTGGTTGTTAGAGCAACCCGGCTGGTCAAGCAGCACCCATTGACCACCCGGTTCACTCCGTTATGAAGGACAAATGTGTCAACAATTCTCACACCGTGTGGTTATTATTGGTGACGGTTTTGGTGGACTGTATGCGGCCTATGCGTTAGGAACCACACCGTTTGAAATGACATTGCTTGACAAACGACTGCCACCTGTTCCAGCCACTGCTGTACAGGGTGGCAACCGGAGGACTGTCACCGGGCACTATTGCCTCGTTGCTACACGCTGTGTTACACCGCTATCCCAACTTTCAGGTATGGATTGCAGACGCAATTGATATTGATCCGGGTCAGGGGCGTGCCATCCCGGGCGGTGGCAGTGTTGAGGATAATTGGCTGATCATTGCCGTGGATACCACGCTATATTTCACACGCAGACCCGGCACTCGCCCGATGACCGGAGCCAGATGGATATCTTGTTATCCATAGGACGTACGGGGTCGTTTACATAAAAAGTTTGATTCGCCTGCGGCAGATCGGCGGATGCACGACCGCATACGTCCTTCTTATACTGGGGGAGTCATTAATTATGGCAGGAGAACAGAGTTTCCGATCAGTCACTCCGCACATAAAAGGTGGGGTATTCGCCGGATTGTTCTATCCTTTTCGCGCTCTTCGTATTATTCACCGTACACCGGGTTTATGGCGCTATATTCTTATTCCAATTGGAATAAATATCCTGGTCGGCATTACCTTCTACATCGGATTGTTGCTGGCCGGGCTACGTGCTATCGATACATTGGTCAGTAACATGACTGGATTAGAAGCTATTTTTGCTGTATTTTTACAGGTATTTCTGGTCGTTGGACTACTGATTATAACCGGGTTCTTACTGGTACGGTTTGGGGTCGTACTGGGTTCACCCTGGTATAGCCAGCTTTCGGAGCGTCTTGAGCAGATCTATGCCGGACAGTCATCGCCACCTGTACCAGCAGGAATGCGAGCGATTGCCATTGACATCGCCCGCTCCCTGTTGTTTGAACTCAAGAAACTGCTGCTGGTACTGCTGATCGCGTTGTTGCTATTTCTCTGCAACTTGCTCCCGCTGGTTGGCCAGTTGATTACCATGGTCGGCGGGATAGGTCTGGGGGCACTGATCGCTTGCCTGGATTTCCTTGATCCGCCACTGGAACGACGGCGACTCAAGTTTCGCGCCAAACTGAACGTCATCCGACGCAGTCTGCCTGCCAGCGCCAGTTTTGGTCTGATCTGTTTTGGCCTGGTGAGTATTCCGTTTCTGAACCTGCTCTCGATCCCACTGTGTATTACGGCCGGCACACTCTTTTTCTGCGATCACGTGCGGTTGGTGCGATAGCCCGTCGTTACACAAACCGTGCAAATACCTGATTGCCCACCATGCGTCCGCGCTCAGTAAGACGTACGCTCCATGGCCCGCGCTCGATCAGGCCCGTCTGCGCCAGTTCGTGCAACAGGTTGCCGTAGACCGCGTCCAGATCTGCTCCGCAGCGATCGCGGAAGTGCGCCAGGCTAACCCCGGCATTCAACCGCAGACCCATAAACATCGTCTCGGCGTATAGATCATCCACTGTGAGCGGCACCCACTCAGCCACCGGACGACATCCGGCCTGAACCGCCGCAATGTAGGCATCAACTGCCACCAGATTAGCGTAGCGCTGCGGGTAGACATGCCCATGCGCCCCAGCTCCGGCCGCCAGATAGTCGCTGTTTAGCCAGTAGGCTAGATTGTGCTGACAGGCCAGGGCAGGCAGCGAACTATCAAGATCGTCGGGGTGAGATCGCTCATGCCTGTTGGAACTGGTTGATTGCTGCACCACACTCCGCGCCCAGTTGCTAATTTCATACTGGGCATAACCGGCTGTGGCAAGGTGCTGCATTGCCGCTTCATACATCGTCGCCGTCGCGTCATCGTCGGGCACGCAGACCTGCCCGCGCATGACCTGTGCTGCCAGTGGTGTGTGTTCTTCTAAAATGAGCGCATACAACGCAAAATGATCAGCACCCCAGGTCAACACTTCTGCCAGTGCCGCTTCCCACTGCGCAACGGTTTGACCAGGCAACCCAAACATGAAATCCAGGTTAATGGACGCGAAGCCTGCCTGTCTTGCCGCTGCGAAGCAGCGATAGGCTTCGGCGGCAGTGTGGGTACGTCCCAACACACGCAAGGTGGGATCATGCAGACTCTGCACCCCCAGGCTTAACCGGTTGATGCCTACCTCGCGTAGCCCACGTAGATAGTCCAGCGCTGCCATGTTTGCACCCAGCAGCGCACCCGGATTGGCTTCGAGCGTTATCTCAGCGGTGTCGAGCGGCACCAGCGTATCGGCCACATGTAACACACGCTCAAGCTGGGCGAGCGTCAACAGGCTGGGCGTACCGCCACCAAAAAAGATCGAGGGCTGGAGTGTCGCACGTGACACTCCAGCGGTCGGCGGGAGATTGTCGTCGTTTATCCCGGTTAACGGACTGACATTTGTCGGCTGCGGTTGCTCCATTGCTAATAGTGCCAGTTCGGCACACAACGCCGTGACATACGACTCTATCCGATCTTCAAGATTGGCATACGTATTGAAGTCGCAGTAGGCACAGCGCCGTACACAGAATGGAACATGCACATACAGATGCTTTACAACCGGATGCATAGCGATTCAATGCGCAGTATTACCAACATGTGCATGGGCATGGTAACTACTCCGCACCAGCGGGCTGCTCTCGACATGGGTAAACCCGCGTCGTAAACCCTCCTGCTTAAACATAGCAAACTCATCCGGTGTGACATAGCGATCCACTGGCCAATAATCGTTGCCTGGTGCCAGATACTGCCCAATGGTCAACACATTGACATCGCTGCCGCGCAGTGCATCCATAACCTCCAGCACTTCCGCATTCGTTTCGCCCGCACCCACCATCAGACCACTCTTGGTGATCAGGCCGGCATCGAAGCGCCGTGCCCGCGCCAGTAGCTCCAGGCTCTGCGCAAATCCGGCACGTGGACGGAAGCGCCGAAAGATACGGGGCACAGTTTCGATATTGTGGTTCAACACATCAGGACCAGCATCCAGCACAAGTTGCAAGGCGGCCCAGTTGCCATCAAAATCAGGAATGAGGACTTCAATAGTGCAATCAGGAATTTGCTGGCGAATACGCTCAATGCAGCGAGCAAAGATATGCGCCCCACCATCGGGCTGATCATCACGATTAACCGAGGTCAACACTACGTGCTTGAGCTTGAGATAGGCTACCGCCTCAGCAATCCGCTCTGGCTCCTGTTCATCAAGTGGTTGCGGCTTGCCCTTTCCAATCGCACAATAGCGACACCCGCGAGTACAGGTATCGCCCAGCAGCAGAAAGGTCGCCGTGCGGTGGCTCCAGCATTCACCAATATTGGGACAACGTGCCTCCTCACACACAGTATGCAGCCCTTGCTCACGCATCAAGCGCAGAACATCGTGATAGGTTGCCCCGGTCGGCACACGGGCCTTGAGCCATGCCGGTCGCCGTGCACGCGGTGCAACCGTTGAGACACCAGGATCATTGACTGGTGTCAACGGAATATATTCGGCCATAATTTTCTCTATCTAGTCACCACCGTCATTACGGTCTTCTCGGTGGCTTATCATCAAAGACCACATAATCAATCGTACTGCCGGCGGGATAAGACTGGCCGGTAGGGCCGATTGGCATACAATATGCCCCTTCTTGACTCGCACCGCCGCTGCGTCGCTGGCCTGAATTTGATCGCATGTTGCATACGACTGGCCTAACTGCAAACCCAACACGCTGAGCAATTTCTCAGCCTCTTTGACATTCATATCGCGCAGGTCAGGTACGGTGACACCAGAAGTAACCGTGTTACTCAATACCGCAGCCGCTTCCAGCGGCTGAGACGGCCCAAGTGGTGCTACGGTCGGTATCGCTTGGGCCTGGTTCTCCGCTGCCGGTGCGCTGACTGGCTGTTCGGTGATTTCAGGCAGTGGCTGACTTCCTGGATCGACCACTGTAAGGTTTGCCTGCACAACATCCGGTTGGATGGGAACTGGCGGCGTACTCGCTGTCTCCAGTGGGCGAATATACAAAAAAACACTGACCGCGATCAGGATCGCCCCCACAGCAATCGCTCCAAACCGACTTCCTCGCGTTAGTTGTCCCTTGACTTCAACAATTTTGAACTCAATGCCAAGACCAAGCCCAATCGCAATCAATCCACCAATGAACATAATGTTCGGCAACGAGCCTTTAACGAATTCCTGCATAGTAGCCTCCTGGTAACAGCTGCTGTCTGGTTTACAGTGGCATAACGTGGACGTAGTTTCTGTCATCTCCCAGGATATTATCAAATGTACACTCTTTTTTTACAACGGTACTATGGTACGAGTGTAGCATAGTCCATCTCTCATACAGGCAGAACATCGAACACACTGCCAAAACAAGCGATAAGGCGCTCCTGCACCTCTGCCAATACCGGGGCAGACCCCAGCACCTGTTCTAACGAAGTTACAGTGCAGTCCCTGAGACCACACGGAATAATCTGCGCAAACCCATGCAAATCAGGGGCGACATTCAGGGCAAAACCGTGCGATGTCACCCCGCTGGCGCTCACATGCACCCCGATCGCTGCAATCTTGGCGAGCGTCGGAGCAGCATTATCCCCTGGACGATCCGGCTGATCGGCTATGCTATCAACCGCAACCCACACGCCGGTTGACCCGGCAACGCGCTCTCCGGCCAATCCATAGGTAGCCAGAACACGGATGATAACCTCTTCCAGGTTGCGGAGATAGCGCCCGACATCGCCACCATAGCGCGACAACTTGAGAATAGGGTAGCCGACAATCTGCCCCGGTGCGTGGTATGTGACATCACCACCGCGATCACTTGCAACCAGCGTCACCCCGCGTTGCGCCAGTTCAGTTGCAGATACCAGGACATGTTCCTGCCGGGCCTTGCGCCCCAGCGTAATCGTGGGCGGGTGTTCCAGCAGCAACAACGTGTCCGCTCCACGTCCAGCAGAACGCTCACGTACCAGTTCACGTTGCCAATCCCAGGCAGACTGATAGGTAATGCAGCCCGCACGCAGAATACGGATAGTACGTCTGGTACAGCAGGTATCATCGGTGACAATATGGGTATCCATCATACATTTCAGTATACCACAAGCCCGCCGCGAGCGAGAGTGCCCAGGACGATCACCTCCATACCGAAAAATCGCCAGTGGGCCACTGTTGCCTACATACACCCATATCCCTATGGTATAATCCTGATGATATGCGCATCCTATTTGCACTGTGTACCGAAAGGAGGTGAGCACCTGTGTCGGAAACGGACTTTCAGGCTGATACCTATTATACCCAACAACTGATAAATGCTGTCCATGTGTTTTTATCGTTATTCGATTGCACGTCGTCTCTTGCATACAATTGTGCTCACTGGCCGAGGAGCAATAGTCTATGAGCGAAACAACTGACCGCGACGCACCAGAACGCTACGATCCGGCTGTGATTGAACCGAAATGGCAGCAACGCTGGGCAGCGGATGAACTCTATAAAACACAGCCTGCTGATGAGCGCCCCAAATACTACATCCTTGACTTCTATCCCTACCCCAGCGGTGAAGGACTGAGTGTAGGCCACTGTCGCAACTATGTGCCAACCGATGTGGTGGCCCGCTACTATCGTATGCGGGGCTATAACGTGCTGCACCCGATGGGATGGGACGCTTTTGGCCTCCCTGCCGAAAATGCAGCCATCAAGCAACAGACAAACCCGGCCCTGTTGATCCGCCGCTTTGCCGACAATTACAAGCGTCAGATGAATCTGATCGGCACCAGTTATGACTGGAGCCGCGAGATTAACTCCAGTACGCCAGAGTATTATCATTGGACGCAGTGGATCTTCCTACGACTCTACACCAGTTGGTATGACCCGCGTGTCGATGCTGCCCGGCCTATCACTGAACTGGAGGCTGAACTGGCTCGTAGCGGCACGGCCAATCTACACCGCCCCCTCTCTGAGCCAGGCATAACTGCCGCTGAATGGAATAGCTATACACCACACCAACGGCAGGACTTTTTGCGCCGGTTTCGTCTGGCCTATCGCGGTGAAGCCGTGGTGAACTGGGATCCGGTAGATAAGACCGTCATCGCCAACGAGGAAGTTGATGCCGAAGGGCGTGCCTGGCGGAGTGGTGCGATCGTCGAGCGCAAGGTGTTAAAGCAGTGGTTCTTTCGGATTACCGCCTATGCTGAACGGCTGGCACGTGATCTGGATAGTGTTGACTGGCCCGCCAAAATCGTTGCCATGCAGCGCAACTGGATTGGGCGTAGCGAGGGGGCCGAGGTTATTTTCAAGGTAGCCCCCCCTGCCTCTCGAGACGCTCCGGCTGTCGATGCCGACATTATTGTCTTCACCACTCGCCCGGATACGCTGTGGGGCGCAACCTTCATGGTTCTGTCGCCGGAGCATCCGCTGGTTGAGCGCCTGACTACGGCTGAACAGCGGGCGCAGGTGATGGAATATGTGACCCGATCACGGGCTATGTCGGTCAGTGCCCGCACGTCCGAGGAGAAGGAAAAAACGGGCGTCTTTACCGGCAGCTATGCGCTCAATCCAGTGAATGGGAACCAGATCCCGATCTGGATTGCCGACTATGTGTTGATGGGCTATGGAACGGGCGCAATTATGGCTGTGCCTGCTCACGACGAGCGCGACTTTGCGTTTGCCTTGAAATTTGGTCTGCCGATCATTCCAGTGATTGCTCGTCCCGATGATGCTGCCCGCAGCTTTATCCGCCCCGGAATGTACCGTTCTGGCTTGGATGCCATCTTGCGACAGGCCGGGTATAGCGTTGTGTCTGACCCGACAGGTGCCCTGATGGTCACGCTCACTGGTGCCCAGGCTTCAGACTACGCCCAACTGGTGCAACCTTATCTGACCACCAACGGATGGACAGAAGTGGTCGGATCTGGCTGGCTCACGATTTTTGCTGATGCCATTATCGCTTTTGACTCAGTTGCCGCCGATCAACGCATTATGCAGCGCATTCAGCCCGCTTCCGGGATACAATCATCGTCCTACATGGGTTACCTGGCCCGGATTCCCTGGTACCGCGAGATCGTGTATCATGCCGAATATGGCACGCCGATCAATTCCGGGCCGATCAACGGCTTGCCTGGTGATGTCGCCATTAGCCGCACAATTGACTGGCTGGAAGAACAGGGTACCGGACAGCGCCGCCTGAACTATAAGATGCGTGACTGGCTGATCAGCCGCCAGCGTTACTGGGGCACCCCCATCCCCATTATGCATACCGATGATGGCCTGGAGGTGCCACTGGCCGATGCTGACTTGCCTCTCACACTGCCCAATGTCGATAGCTACGCGCCAACCGCGACTGGCGAGTCGCCGCTGGCGCTAATCGAGGACTGGGTGTACGTAACGCTTCCCGATGGCCGCTGCCTCCGGCGTGAAACGGACACGATGGGCACCTTCGCCTGCTCGTCCTGGTACTACATACGTTTTGTTGATCCCCACAATCCAGATATGCTGGCCGATCGTCAGGAAATAGACTACTGGCTACCGGTCGATATGTATGTCGGTGGGGCCGAACATGCGGTGATGCACCTGCTCTATGCCCGCTTCTGGACAAAGGTACTCTACGATCTGGGCTATGTGTCGTTCTTTGAGCCCTTTCAGCGCCTGCGCAACCAGGGATTGATCCTGGCACCCGATGGGCGCAAGATGAGCAAGTCGTTGCACAATGTGATTACGCCTGATGAGGTCGTGCAAGAACATGGTGCAGATGCACTGCGCGGCTATGAGTGCTTTATCAGCGATTTTGAACTGGCGGTGCCCTGGAGTACCCAGGGCGTACCGGGTATTCGGCGCTGGCTAGACCGCGTCTGGCGCATCACATTGTCGCCCAATAGTGATCGTGGTCAACCAGTTACCTTTAGCACCCGCCAGCTAGAACGTATTACCCACCAGACCATCCAACGCGTTGAGCGTGATATTCTAGATTTCAAGTTCAACACGATGGTGGCGGCACTGATGGAGTTCACTAACGCGCTGTATCGTGCCCGTGATGCTGGCCTGGCTTACACACCTGCCTGGAACGCGGCAATAGACATTCTGTTGCGGCTTATGGCCCCGGTTGCCCCACACATTGCCGAGGAGTTATGGGAACGTCTGGGGAACAGCTACAGCATCCATCAACAGCCATGGCCAGTGGCTAATGCCGAACTGGCAGCTGAAGATATGGTCGAACTGGTGATCCAGGTCAATGGCAAGCTGCGTGATAAAGTGACCGTAGCCGTGGATACCGATGAACAGACGCTCAAGGCCATGGTGTTGAGCAACGAACGGGTGTTAAGCCTGGTTGGAGATAAGACTGTACGCCGGATTATCGTTGTCCCCGGCAAACTGGTCAACGTGGTTGTATAGCGCCTCGACTGTTGTATGTTGGATGGGTTCGTAGCTTATGGACTGGAACCATTACAGCAATGCCTCACCAGACGAACCGCTTAACGTGCCAACATGTTATAAGGAATCTGGTTCCATGCTAGAAAATCGCCTGATACGGGGATATAGCATCATTCTGATCGGGTTGGTGATACTGGTGACGCGGCGGTTGCTCTTTCCTGTCGAACTCGATATCCTCCCCCTGGCGATTGTGGTACCGACCATGCTTACCCGTTGTACCAATATTGGCGATCTGCTCAGTTGCGGTGAACTGGTCATTGCCACGTTAACCATTCTCCTGTTAATACCCGCGCTTGGCTGGGGCAGTATCCTCGGTCTTATGATCGTCATTGCCCTGATTCTCCCGCCAGCTGCGCTCTTTTTTCTGTTCACCCCCATCTGGGGCGGGCTATTGCTCCTGTTGCTGCCCCTGCTGACCTACCTGGTGCTGGACATCTGGCTCCCACGTGTGTTGGAAATCGCCTAGTACTCTAACGAGATCAGCCGGGGTGTGGGATCCTGGCGCGAAGAGAGGGAAGAAGAGCGAGAAGCGAGAACCCACGCTTTTCACTCCTCACTTCTCTTCCCTCACTCCTCCCTCGCCAGGCCTCCCTACCCAGGGGATGGCTCGTTGTCGTACCGGTGGTTAACCAGGTTGATGTGCTGCATTGAACCTATGTCCCCCTTGTACACGAACAAGGCATGGCTCACCATGCCTTGCTATTTGCCGCCAATCATGTTGTGTGCTATACTAATCGGCGGCGTATATTCCGCGCCAAATACACACATTCTCTGATTACGGCCAGTCCTGCCAATGGTTTCGATTGGTCTGGGCGTAAGATGACGAGAATGGCGGAGCATAAAGAGCTACAATAGAAGGAGAGAAGCAAACCGCATGACGCAACCAGGAACGCGTCCCCCACGGATTGTCTCAATAAAAGTCTTACTTGAGTCGGGAGCGCACTTTGGACATCAGACGCGGCGGTGGAATCCGAAAATGGGCCGGTTCATCTTTACCGCCCGTAATGGTATTCACATCATTGACTTACAGAAGACCGTCAAGGGTGTGACCGAGGCCTATTATTTCATTGCCGAGACCGTCGCCAATGGACAAAAGATCCTCTTTGTGGGTACTAAGAAACAGGCACAGGAAGCCGTTGCCGAAGAAGCAACCCGTTCCAAGCAATTGTATGTTACACAACGCTGGCTGGGTGGCACATTAACCAACTTTGTCACGATTCGGAAGCGGCTACGCTACCTGGCCGACCTGGAAGCCCAACGTGATCGGGGTGATTTTGCACGTTTGACCAAGGCCGAGGCACTCAAGCTTGAGAATGAGATTAATAAGCTAAATCGTGTGTTTATCGGGTTGAAACCTATGGAGCGCCTCCCGGGAGCACTTTTTGTGGTCGATCCGCACAAAGAAGAACTCGCAGTCCGCGAGGCACGCAAGATAGGTATTCCGGTTGTGGCAATGGTCGATACCAATTGTGACCCGGATTTGATCGATTATATTATTCCTTGCAATGATGACGCAATCCGGAGTATTCGCTTAATAACCGGTAAGATGGCAGATGCGGCAATTGAAGGATTGCATCGGCGGGAAACAGTTCAAACCGACTCGATCGAGCCGAATACTGTCGATACTGCATAGCTATCACACCGTTATAGTAACAACCAGGCGCTGCGCAGTACTCGCCTGGTAGCGTTATTAAACTAGGCCTGGTTTCCCTGCCGCATCGTTTCTTTGATGGTGAGACCAGCCAGAACGATGCGGGCTAACCGGGTCGGCATATTACCCGAAGATTGTTCCAAACGGCGACGAGGATGTGCGTGCATACCGATGTTCATGTCGTTATAATACTACGACGAGACTTGATCGTGGCAGGGGTGCAGGGGCCGCAGGCTCCCGCGTATATTCTCTTTCTGGTGCGGCGCGACGAAACCGTGCCGCACCAGATATGATGGCTTCGGCAGGGTGAAGCTATGCCTGGCCTTTCTACCCAGAGGATATCTCGTTGTAGTAATATAAAGATCACGAAGACAGACGCACATCATGCGTCTCATCTAATGTGGTTCACGAAGAATACATCCAACACGAATCATACTTACATAGCTCTTCTGGATAACCGGATAGGCGTGTAGCCTATCCATTGAATAAGTATCTATACAACCAGGATTATCGTACCCTATGGTCAAGCTATAAGGAGTGCAACAGTGGCGGTAACAACCGAATTAGTGAAAGAATTGCGTGAGCGTACAGGGGCAGGAATTAAGGAATGCCGCGATACGCTCCTGAAAACCGATGGTAATATAGATCGGGCTATCGACCTTTTACGCGAGAAAGGCATTGCAGACGCCGGTAAAAAGCAAAGCCGTGCGGCACACGAAGGTCGCATTGCAATTTATGAACACCCCGGGTCGAAACTCGTGGCGATTGTTGAAGTGAATTGCGAGACGGATTTCGTGGCACGTACCGATGACTTTATTGCTCTCTCACGCGAACTGGCATTGCATATCGCGGCAACCAATCCGCTCTATGTGAATCCTGAGGATGTCCCTGCCGATGATATTGCAGCCAGTGGAATGCCCGCTGAGAAATTCTACGAGGAGCATGTGCTCCTGTCACAACCTTTTGTGAAAGATGCAACGATCACTATTCAAGATAAGATAAAAGAAAGCATTGCCCGACTGGGCGAAAATATTGTGGTGCGCCGTTTCACACGCTATGAAGTTGGGAACTAACCGGTAAAAATCATAACTATGGAACAACCAAAATACCACCGGGTACTGATCAAACTGAGTGGCGAGTCTTTATATGGTATGCAGGGCGAATGCCTCGACTATGACCGGCTGGATTTTCTGGCTAGAGAAATTGGTCGCGTCGTAAAACATCAGGTTGAAGTTGCGGTGGTGATCGGCGGCGGCAATATCTGGCGCGGACATCGCGCCATTTCCCTCGGTATGGACGCAGCCCAATCGCACTACATGGGGATGTTGGCAACAATCATTAACGCGTTGGCGCTGCAGGATGCCCTGGAACGACAGGGGATTCATACCCGGGCCATGACTGCAATTAAAATGGATGAGGTGGCCGAACCCTACATCCGCCGCCGGGCGACACGCCATATGGAGAAGGGGCGAGTGATTATTCTGGCAGGTGGCACCGGCAATCCCTATTTTACGACTGACTCTGCCGCAGCATTGCGGGCCGCAGAAATACATGCGGAAGTTATTCTGATGGCGAAGAATGGGGTAGACGGTGTGTATACTGCTGATCCGCGTAAAGATCCTTCCGCTACTCGCTTTGAACACCTGACCTATATGGATGTGTTGAGTCGCGGTCTTACTGTTATGGATAGTACAGCACTTACTTTCTGTATGGATAATGATATTCCGATTATTGTCTTTAATGCGCAGGCCAACGGGACAATCGAGCGCATTGTGATGGGAGACCATGTGGGGACGTTGGTGAGCAACGTGGGAGGGAGCTAATGGTAAACGATGTCATGCAGGAGGCTGAAGGCCATATGAAAAAGGCTGTAGAGGCGCTTCAGCATCATCTGGCGACAATACGTACCGGGCGCGCATCAACGGGCCTGGTTGACTATCTGCCGGTTGAAGCCTATGATACAACAATGCCCCTACATCAACTGGCCGGTATTAGCATTCCAGAAGCTCGCATGATCATTATTCAACCCTACGATACCGCCACGTTGCGGGCTATCGAGAAGGCGATTCAGAACTCAGATCTGGGGCTTAACCCTAACAATGATGGACGATTGATACGCCTGAATTTGCCACCATTGACTGAAGAACGCCGCCGAGAACTGGTCAAACTGGTGCGGGCACGTGTTGAGGAGGTCAAAGTTTCGATCCGCAATCATCGCCGCGATGCTATTAATGATCTGCGTGACCTGCAGCATGAGAAAATGATCACGGAAGATGAGTTACATCGGGCACAGGATCGATTGCAAGAAATAACCGAACGTTATAGCAAAGAATTGGATCGGATTGGTGCCGACAAAGAAGCCGAGATCCTGGAAATATAACGAGTATCTGCTCCTCATGTGTAGTAGAGTGCACCCGGTGCATAGCGTTTGGACGAAGAGAGGGTAGACAATGACAACGCAAGGCGCATCCAGCGGTCAACGTATCCCCGAACACGTTGCGGTCATTATGGACGGCAATGGTCGTTGGGCGCGTCAGCGTGGCTTACCGCGTCTGGCTGGTCATCGTGCTGGCACGGAAAATATTCGATCGATTGTAACCGCATGTATTGAACTTTCGATTCCTTACCTTACACTTTATGCTTTTTCTACCGAGAATTGGAGTCGCCCTTCAGTCGAAATCCAGGGGTTGATGCATATTCTTGGGGAGTTTATTGATCGTGAAACGCAGCCGTTGCATGAGCAAGGCGTGCATCTCCGGCATCTCGGCAGTCTCGAAGGCATCAGTGAGAGCCTCTGTCATAAAGTACGCTATGCGATTGATCTGACTCATCGTAACGATCGGTTAACACTGGCGATTGCTTTTAACTATGGTGGCCGTACCGATATTGTCAATGCAGTTCGCAAACTCATGATCCAGGGCGTTCCGGTTGATGCGATTAATGAGCAACTCATTTCAGCCAACCTCTCGACGAGTGGGTTGCCTGATCCCGATCTGGTGATTCGTACGAGTGGTGAGTGGCGGTTGTCAAATTTCCTGATCTGGCAAGCCGCATATAGCGAATATTGGGCCACCCCCGTGTTGTGGCCGGATTTTAAGGCAGAGCATTTTCGTCAGGCAATAGATGATTATGGAAGGCGTGAACGCCGATTTGGCGGTATCAACCAGCGGGACTAGTTCGCTTTCAAAGCGAGTCACAAGTGCACTGATACTCCTCTTCTTGATTGTCGGTGTCGTCTACTGGGGTGTCTGGCCGGTTACATTCCTGGTCGTAACAGCGATTGTGATCTGTCTGGTCGAATATACGGCTGTTTTACGCCAGGCGGGGTACCGTCCACGCCGCATCGTCGGGATTATCACAGGATTATTGCTCTGCGCCGCAGCGGCGTTGCGCGAACTGGCACCGTTCGAACTTACCGATGTCGCCTTAACGCTCAGTATTTTAGTGGCCCTGATCGCCGAGTTGCCACCACGTGATCGCACCGGCAGCTTGACCAATTGGGCACTCACGTTTGCCGGGGCGTGTTATATCGGCTGGCTCTTCAGTCACTATATTTTGCTGCGTCAACTGACTACCCCCCCCCTTAATACTGGTCTCCTGACGGGACTGGCTATTTCGACCGGTGCTGCCTGGGTCTATCTGGTACTGGCAATTACCTGGTTTCAGGATACCGCAGCCTACCTGGTGGGGCGCACATGGGGGCGGCACAAAATGGCTCCGTATCTCAGTCCGCATAAGAGTTGGGAAGGTGCTGCCGGTGGTTTTTGCGCCTCTATCCTGGCAGCCTGGCTGTCCGTCTTTTTGCTCGGATTACCGCTTTCCTATGAAGCCGCGGCGCTCCTGGGAGCCGCTGGTGGTATCGCCGGGCCACTCGGTGATTTGGCCGAGTCATTCATCAAACGCCAGATCGGGGTCAAAGATGCCGGTCAGATTATTCCTGGTCACGGTGGTATTCTTGATCGCGCTGACAGCTTACTATTTACCGCCCCTATCCTCTATTATTTGATCCTTGTATTGACAGTCTTCTAGCAATAGGGTACACTGCTCAAATATGTGATTAAGAGGCGGATGATAGACCCACTTCTATATCCTGCTTGCTAGTAGACACTTTGCGATCATAGCAAGCATCTATTTTTTCCATCACCGGGAGTGTTCACTATGGCGATGCTGGTTACCATATTTATGTTTCTGATAATGTTGGGGATACTCGTGTTTGTACACGAGCTAGGCCATTTTGTGGTTGCATACTGGATGGGGGTACGGGTTGAGGAGTTTGGGATCGGCTATCCCCCCCGCGCCGTCACCCTATTTGAACGGAATGGCGTCAAGTATACGCTGAACTGGTTGCCACTCGGTGGATTTGTACGGTTTGGTGGCGAGGACAACTCCCTGTATGGTACAGGGAGTCTGGCAGCAGCTTCTCCCTGGCGCAAAATCCCAGTGATGGTGGCTGGCCCCCTGATGAATCTATTTCTGACCATAGCGATTTTTGCCATTCTTTTTACCAGCCTGGGTATTCCTGTTATGACCGATACACAACTGATTAATACCGTCTTCCCTGAGACACCTGCGGCTGTAGCTGGATTTCAGCCTGATGATATTCTGGTGAGCCTGAATGGACAGAGAGTGACCGGTCCAGAGATCATCGAATCGATTACCCGAACACAGATAGGCCAACCTGTACCGGCAGTAGTGGAGCGTGATGGTCAACAACTGACCCTTACCGTCACTCCTGGCCCCTGGTCAACTCCCGATGGGCAGAGGTTTCAGTCCGGGCTGGGCATTAGCTATGGCCCCATTATTTTGAACGAACCAGTGAGTCTGCCCCGCGCTATCGTTGCCGCAGTTGCCTATACGGGTGAAGTGATGGTGCGCATGTTGCAAGGTTTTGGGGCATTACTGGGTGGCTTATTGGGCTTGAACGAAGCACCTGCTGGTGGGATAGCCGGTCCAGTTGGCATCGCCCGCGCTACGGGGGAAGTGATTGATCAGGCCGGGCTGCCCGGCTTCTGGAACTGGACAGCGGTGTTGAGCCTGAACCTGTTTATCCTGAATCTCTTGCCTATTCCCGCTCTTGATGGGAGCCATATCATGTTCGCCTTAATCGAGTGGATACGTGGTGGTAAGAAAGTGCCACCCGAAAAAGAAGCACTCGTGCATGCAATTGGCTTCGCAACGCTGATGGCGTTGATGTTGCTGATCACCGTCAGTGATGTACTGAACGCGATTAGCGGTCATCCGGTGCTTGGCGGTGGCTAGTCTACCAGTTATTCGCGCCAGCGAGGTGGCTGAGTTTACTTATTGCGCCCGTGCATGGTGGCTGCGGCGGGTGCAAGGTTGCCAGCCTGCTGGTCGTGAACGACGTGAACGCGGCGTGGTTTTGCACACACGTCATGGACAATCAGTTCAACTCAGTACACTGTTGCTGCGCCTGGCATTGCTGCTCTGCGTGGCCGCGATGATGCTTTTTCTATGGTTGTTGCATTAACGCTCTTTGTTCTGTCCTTGCTACTGGGATGGATTGCGTTACGCCTACGGCGACGTACTGGTATTCCCTGGGTACCCGTGGTTGCCAGTGATATGGAAGGCTGGCAACCTGCACAACGCCCACTGTTTGCACCCCGCTATGCCCTGACCGGTAAACCCGATTATCTGCTCGTTGTAGATGGGCGATACGTACCAGTTGAAATCAAACCTGAACGGCATGCGCCCCGCCCATATGAGTCGGATCTGATGCAACTGGTAGCCTATTGCGTACTGATCGAAGAAACGATGGGCCAGGCACCACCCTATGGGTTGTTGCGCTATGCTGATACCACTTTTCGCATCCTTTATACACCGACTGTCCGCGCCACATTACTCTCTACGCTCGATACTATGCGGAGCTATCTGTATGCGTCCGACTGTGACCGAAGCCACCAGATACCCCAACGTTGTGCTGGCTGCGGGTTTGTGCAGATATGTGACCAGGCTTTAGAGAAAGAGGGTGTACAGCTCAGGTGCTTTTAGCCTTGGGCTTTAGCCGCTTTAGTCGTTGAAAGAACAGACGTGTTATAGTATACTGAATACCATTGTATACTATGAGGTGATATATGGAACTACTTTGAAGCGCATTCAACAGTTGAAAGACGCAGCAAAGAATGCGCAATGGTGGGATGATGACCGCCGTTGTAAGAAGGCATTGGCACACGTCCATGAACGGATACGCAACCGACGTACCAACTTTGCCCATCAGGAAAGTCGTAAGTTGGTGAACTGTTATCACGTGATCGTCTTCGAGGATTTCGCCCCAATGGAGATGGGGCGAAGCCGTGGGATGCGCAAAAGCATTCTCGATGTGGCGTGGACACCGTTTATTGAGATGACCACCGTCAAAGCAGAAGAGGCTGGACGGCGTGTTATCCTGGTAGATCCCCGCAATACATCTAAAATGTGTTCATCCTGCGGTACTTTGGCGCACAAGCAGTTGAGTGACCGCACGCATACCTGTCCCGCGTGTGGCCTGGTAATGGGACGCGATCATAATGCGGCACGCAACATTCTGCATCGGGGCCTCCAATCCCTTCGATTGTAGCACGATGAGTGTGGGGCGGCATACTCTGAAGCCCAGGTGCTTGTAGCCCTGGGAGCCGTCACTTGACGAACCTGTTCAGGATGGTAGCATGCTTACATGTAACGATGTTATTTCCAGGATTGAGCAGCAGCTCTCTGGTGAGTTATGTGCGACAGCGCTGGCATCCTGGGCCTTTGCGTGTCCCTATGCCTACGAGTCAGGCGAGGAAGAGTTTCCTCCTGCACCCGCCGCACTCATTGAGGCGGTGCTCGATGCCATGACATTTGCCGACAATGCCGCTTTTGCATTGGATGCCGAAGCGTTGCATATATTTATCAAGCGTCTGCAACAGCACGTATGAAGATACGGCAACATCCACGTATGCGCGATATTCTGAAAGGTGATGAGGTTTATTCGTACCCACATCACCTGTTTGCGCATGTTGACGAGGTCTTTCCAGCCGCTGTTTGTGTCAAGGTGGGTATTCTGGCGATCAACGGACACCTTGAGATGATTATTTCACCCCAGTTGTGGCGAGCTGATGATATTGAGAATTTGAGTGTGTGCCGCTATTGTGGCCGACGAGAAGATCTAGAACCCGAGTTCAGCACAGGTATTCCTTTCCGCGTCTGTAGGCACTGCCGGGAACAATTTAATAGTTTCCCGGCCAACGACTAAGCCTGGATAGGGTTCCGGATCACAAGCCCATCCCGATTATCGATACAGAATCCCGGCTTGCGCCTGGGGATCGCTCCGTCCAGCCACAAGCTGATACTCCCGTTTTTGCGACCCATGCAGGGTTGCCATATACACTGACCTGACGTTGTTACCCTATACCTTCCGCGCATGCACATCATCATGAAGATGCAACAGGTTGCTATATACACTGACCTGACGTTGTTACCCTATACCTTCTGTAGCTTCCCGCGTACCTACGAAAAATACAGCCTCTGAGTATCGCTACAACCACACCAGTTCCGCCGCCAAATGTGAACAGATACCCACATGCTCTTGCCAGGTCACAAAAAAATGATTACAATATAAAGATAACTATATCTTTTGTAACCATTCAGGTGGGGTGGTTCGGAAAAATATTGTCTCTCGTGGAGTTTCTTTTTCAGCCCGTTGTACCAGGCTTTGCTCTCACAATGCGTCGAAAAGCGAGGGTTGCAGGAACTGGAGATCCCGGCAACCCCCACTGGCCAATGCTTCACTAAAAGGTTACATCCTTTTCATTTCAAAACGAATGCATTTTTCATGATTTTCGCTATCGTTACTTTTATCTTTTTAATTATTGAAACCATGCTGGCAACCTTCGTTGCACTACACGCCTGGAATCATCGCCCTGCACGCTGGTTTGTGTTCCTGGTTGCCTCGATTGCACTACTGAACATCTCTAGTTTTGCACGCCACTGGGCCGCTGACGAACGCAGTGTCTATATCAGCCTGGTCAGCATCATTCTGTTACTCATTGTATTTGAAACCTTGATGTTAGTGTTGTTGAGTACCCTGTTTGTCCCGCAGTGGTGGCAGGGTTCACGACCGATTATCTGGATCAGTCTCCCCTATATCATTGTCTTTATCGTGACGGCGATCGATCTTGTGGGAGGTATAGGCCTGTTTATTGCGGGTATCACTCGCACCGACAACAACTATCGTCTACTCCTTGTATACCCTGGTGCCGATATTCTAAGCGGCCTGTTCTTTCTAAGCTTGCTGGTACATCTGGGTATTCTGCTGGTTGCATTTGCCCGCCAGCCCGATACCCGGCGCACGATCAGCCTGTTGCTCGTCTCACTGATAGTCTCGATCATCATGAGTTACTTTGCCCGCAGCATGTCAATTGTTGGGGCACTGACGCTTCCGACATCAACCGTGCTGTTACTCATTGCACTGGCCTACGCGGTCTTACGCACCCGGTTATTGGTGCCGATTCAGGTTGCCCTGGATCTCGCACTCCAGGCAATGGATGAAGCCGTCACTGTTCTCGATGAACAGGGACACGTGGTGTATGCCAACGCCCGCGCCAGAGAATGGGGCCTGGATGAGGATCAATCGGTTATCACTGCACTCGCAGCCATTGGCACAGGTATAGATAGCATGCGTGATGGGCTGTCGGCCACCACAACCGCTTTGTCCACATGGAAACAGGTGGGGACGCTGATGTTGAACCAGCGCCGCGTTACATTGACAACGAGTGCAGTCATTGACCATCGGGGAACACCGCAGGGAGTGCTGCTTATGGGCCGTGACATTACCGAGACCGAGCAGTATACCCAACAACTCGAACAGGAACAACAGCGCCTGGCACTGACCGTCCGTCAGCTCGAAGCAGAGAAACACGAGCGGAGCCAGCTTGAAGCTGTGGTACGCCAGCTTTCATTACCGCTTATTCCGGTGATTGAGGGCGTCGTTGTGCTCCCCTTGATTGGTAACTTTGACCAGGAACGTGCAGAAGATTTTACCCAGGTGCTATTGGGAGGCATTCAACAATATCGCGCCCACCTGGTATTAATTGATATTACCGGTATCCTGATGCTGGATACAACCAGTGCCACCGCCTTGCTGCGCGGAATTCAGGGCGCAGCGCTGCTTGGCACTCGCTGTATGCTCGTGGGCATTCGACCAGAGATTGCCGAGGCGCTGGTCGCATTGGGACTGCCGCTCGATACATTTGCCACCGCCGCTACCCTGGCACAGGGATTGCAGCAAGAACTACGGCAACTGCACCCAGAGGCCTCCACTCCTTCCCAACGTAATAGTCGTCGCAATGGTTAGCCAATCAACGCTCGCCAGAGCAAGGTACGCTCTCCTCCTGCTGTTTGCATAAGTGTGGTGCGCACGGAATTGGGAGCCTGCCGAAATACCCGCACCATCGTGTGCAATAACTCACGCTGTGAGAGGGTGTCCGATAAATACCCGGCCCACTGCTGGCGTGGCAGCTGAAAAAATGTCGTGAAAAAGGCCTGGGTGCGCGGTTGATCAAAACGTAACAGACTGGCGAGACCGAAAAGATATAACAGGTGCTTGCGTACTTGCTGATCTGGCCACAATGCCCGCCACCCGGCGCGGGCAATCTCGCCAGGTGACCTGCGCTCGCTGCCCAGCGCGTGCGCCAGTGCCTGTGCTACCACGGGTGCCCGTTTGAGTGCTGCCCCCACCTGATAGCCCGAAGCTGGACGTACCATGCTGGCAGCACTGCCAAATCCCAATACAGGCTGATCCAGATCGGGCAGGGGCAGATTCATTGGAAACAGGCAATGTTCCACGTGCTGCACGTCTTGCACCTCTATCGCTTGTGCCGCCAGTCGTTGCCGCAAGCGATGTTCCAGCACCGTGAATGATACTGCCGGCACGTGTGCCAGCGAGGTTTCTTCCACAAAATACTGCCCGTCCCCTAGATCCATCGCATACAAAAAGGTCGGGGGACCAGCGCGTTCTTCTGGGGTGAGGTGATCGGCTCGATAATCCATCAGCACGAGCTGCCGCGCCCGCACTGGTGGCCGCGAGAATGTGCCGACGATACCATACGCCGCTTGATAGGCTACATCCGTTGCTGCCGGACGTTGAACCAGCGCTGGCCGATGCCCACTGGCATCAATCACCACCCGTGCCTCCAATACTGCTCCCTGCCGCGTGGTGAGGCGCGAGCGATCGGCCAGATGTTCGACCTGCGCCGCCATTCCTTGATGCCAGATCACTCCCCCCCGCTCACACTGGGTCAGCAGATGCGTCTGCAGGCGGATATTGTCAAACAGACCATAATTCCGGTTGAGCGCTAACTCGGTTTCACCGGTATATACCACACAATCTGTCCAACAGTGTCCTAGCACCCGATCAACCAGGCCGTCTTCCAGTTCATCACACCATATACCATACGTATTCGACCATCTGCTCGCAGGATCACGCGGCGTTAGCCCACCGACACGCAATCCGTGTTGGGCCAATGCAGCAGTCAGCGCCAGTCCAGCCGGGCCAGCACCAACGACCAGAGCATCAACTATCATTCCAGTTCCTCAAGCGATCATTCCGTGCGAGAGCAACCCGATAATACCTGTTCCCGCTGAAGGCTGGACTCCAACATTCCTTCACACACTGTGATAGGCAGGCTCAGACCTGTATTTGTTGCCAACGACCAGAATTGAACCGCCACAATGCCAGCAGCGCCTGCACCGTAAAATCAGTACACATCGCCAGCCAGATGCCGCCCAGTCCAAAGCCAGCGTAGACTACGAGAATCAACGCCAGCGGCAAGCGCACGCCCCAGGTCGTCATCAGCCGGCTGTACAGTGGCCAGCTTGTATCACCCGCACCGCGTAAGCCACCGGAAAGAATAAAGCCCACCGCCAGCGCTGGTTGTACCAGTCCCGCCGTGCGCAACGGCACAACACCCGCTGCAATTACAGATAGGTCATTTGTAAACAGCGCCAGCAACTGCTCAGGAAAACCCACCATCAACAAACCAGCCAGACTCATCATCCACCCGCCCTGCCACAACGCTTCATAGGCGCAATCTTCCGCATAGCGAGGTGCGCGTGCCCCCAATGCCTGACCAACCAGCGTGCTGGTGGCAGCCGCATAGCCCATACCAGGCAAGAACGACAGCGACTCAATCGTAATCGTAACACTGTGTGCAGCGTAGGCAACCGTGCTAATGCTATTGACCAGGCGCGTAAACACCAGCAACGCTCCGTGAAACACGAGCATCTCGCCCGCCGAAGGAATGCCAATACGCGCAATCCGGTTGACGACTGTCACCTCAGCACGGAGATGCAACCGTAGCCGCACCCCCGACTGGCCACGCAACAGCAACCCAATAATCAGCATCCCGCCAGTTCCGCGCCCGATGGCCGTGCCCAGGGCTGCGCCATTGACCCCCAGCGCGGGCAATCCCAGATGACCGTTGATCAACACCCAGGACACAAAGACGTTCAACCCATTGACGACAAACATTATGTAAAGAGGAGTACGAGTATCACCCACACCGCGCAAACACGCACTGCCAATAACCACCAGTGCCGCCGGGATCAACGCAGGCGCAAGGGTCAAGAGGTACTGCTCACTGTGGGGCACCACATCATCGGCCGTTCCCAGAGCAAGCAGAAATGGCCGCGCCAGCACAAAAGTAAACACCATTGCCAGCACCCCGATGCCCAGCCCGACCAGCATAGATTGCTGCGCAATCCGCTGCACACCATCCTGATCGTTGGCCCCATGAGCGCGGGCGATCAAGGCCGTGCTACCAATGGCAAAAGCCATAAACAGCACCGTCATCAGCCAGACCATCTGGTTTGCCAGACCGGTACTCGCCAGTGCCGTCGCACTGCCATAGCCCAGCTTCACGGCAGCCTGCGGACTCAGGTTGCCTACCAGATACACATCGGTCAGACCGACAATCGTATTGAGCAATTGCTCGCCAACCGCGGGGAGCGCCAGCGTAAATACCTGACGGCGAATTGTTCCCAGCGATGGCGGTACAGCCTGTACCGGTATGTCACCCATGCGTGACCGTGTATCCTAGCTCCTGCAAGGCCAGACGTGCCTGGGCCGCTTCATCCCACGCGAGTGTGTATTCAGCATACTCGATACTGCCCTCGTGTCCCTTGCCCAGCAATACTACCAGATCACCTGCCTGTGCTCGCCCGAAGGCAACCCGGATGGCCTCAGCCCGATCAGGAACGCTGAGATAGCCAGAACCGGCTACTTTTCCCCCCTGCTCGACTCCAACCGCAATCTCGTTGATAATCGCCTGTCGATCCTCCTGGCGCGGATCTTCGTCGGTCAATATCAGCAGATCGCAATAACGGGCAGCGATAGCACCTTGCAGTGGACGTTTCTCACGATCACGCTCGCCAGCACTGCCAAACACCGCAATGAGCTTGCCACTGGTCAATGGACGCAGCATACGCAGAACCTGCTCGAACGAGTCCGGGTTATGCGCATAATCGACAATCACCCCAAATGGCTGCCCTTGCTCGATCCGCTCCATTCGCCCACGAATGCTCTGCGCCTGGCCCAGCGTTGCCAGCGCCTGTTCCAATGGTACAGACTGCGTGAGTGCAACGCTCAGGGCCGCCAGTGCATTCAGCACATTAAATACCCCCGGTAAGGGCAGATGCAACATCCCTGTCCCCCAGGGAGTCGTCACATGTACTTGACTATCCACTGCCGAAAGCGCAACCACCCGGCCACGAATATCGGCCGGCGCATCAAGCGCATAAGTCAGAGACCGCGCACTGGTTGGTGCCGCCGCTAGAAACATATTGTGATGCGGATCATCGGCGTTGACAATCGCTACTTTCTGCGTCTTGGCGGGCACAACAGGCCCGGCACTATCTACCGCTTCGCTTTTCAACATGGTAAATAGACGTGTTTTGTCGCGTCGATACTGCTCCAGGCTCCCATGATAATCCAGATGCTCATGGGTTACATTCAGAAAAACCGCCACATCAAACGCACAGAAGCCCAACCGATTCCAGCGTTCCGAAAGCGCATGCGACGTAGCCTCAAGCACGGCATACACACATCCGGCATCAACCATCTCGCGCAGCAGCGCCTGCACCTCTGGTGCTTCGGGCGTACTCTGCCGGGTCGTGTTGATCCACTGCCGCTCCCCGACCTTAAAATCTACGGTCGTGATCATACCGGTACGATAGCCACCACCCTCAAGCACCTGGCTAATCAGTGCCGTCGTGGTGGATTTGCCCTTCGTTCCCGTCACTCCCACCACTCCCAGGCGCTGCGCCGGATAGCCATAGAACGCCGCCGCCAGTGCTGCCAGCGCCACCCGACTATTGGGTACCACCACCAGCGTATAGGGGTGACCTCCAGCAACAGGCGGACAGGTTGCATCTGTCCAGTAACGTGCATCAACCACCACCGCTGTTGCACCGCGCTGCACGGCCTGGTGGATATAGGCATGGCCATCCACATGGAACCCCTTGATCGCCACAAAGACATTCCCCGGCTGAACCTGACGCGAGTCATACACCAGACCTGTAACGTTGTGTGTCGTACTCCCGATTATCTGGATTATTGGGAGATGTGCCAGTAACGTATGAAAAAGCATAGCGTTCCATATCCTCCGACCGCTTGGCGCTTCGTGCTTCATCCGCTTTGCACTTCAGGGGTGAAACCGCTTCTTCCATAAAGCATAGAGTGGTGCAAGATACACCCAGTCATATGCCGGCAGATAACGCACAATGCGCCCCCCAAAGCCCCTTTTGAACCGATAGACCCCGATCAACGGATCATGCCGGGCCTCCGCCTCCAACACGGCTCGCTCGGACGGATCAGCCGTCAGCACCGCTCGCCCCAACGCATCAGGAATACCCCATAGATCGTAGTAGCGACATCCCTGCTCTTGCGCCCAGCGCATAGCATACCACTGCAAGCAGTGATTGGCACCAGACTTTAGTCCCAATTCGGTTGCTCCACTGTAGAGATAAAGACCACCGTGGCTATCAGCAAAAACCATATGCCCGGCCACGACCTGCGCCTCCTGCTCGGCCAGCAGCAAGCAACGACGCGCCTGAAACAGCGTATGTGCCTGCCGATAGTATGCCTCATTATGCACGCTGAACCCTGCCCGTGCGCCAGTCACTCGCATCATCTCGGCAAAGATTGGCACATCGTCCACGGTACCAACCCGCACCTGCAGACCTGTCCGTTCAGCACGGCGGATGTCGGCTCGATGGCCCTTACTAAACCCGGCAAACAGACGTTCAATCGGCAGCGTGAGATCGAGATGGATGCTGCTCCGAGGTTGGATTGGTGACGCCGGCTGAAACCCCTGGAGCAACAACCAGGTATGCCAGGCATCAGCCTGCGGATCATCTTCGAGGATATTTGGCTCCAGACGTAAAAACACCGCCCGTTGCCGTCGTACACGTCGCACCAGCGTTGCCAGCAACAGCGCGTCAATCGTTGCATCGCCGGCCAATAGAGGGCCACGCGGTACATAGGCCATACTGACGCCATAACGTTGACGAAAAAGAACCTGCGCTCCGGCGACAATAATCGGTTGCGCTGAATGACCAGGTACAGCCGTGTCTGAGGTTGTGTTCGTATGTATCCCGGTGGGGGCAATTACCGCAATCCGTTGCACACTCCAGCCAAAAGCCGCTTTCAGCCTGGCCCAGGCCGCGAGCTGCAAGAGGTGTCCCTGGGGATGGCACAACACAAAAGCATCCCAATCGTCAGCAAGCGGGGAACAGATAGCCAGGGCTCGATGAGGGGCGAACGCGTGTAGGACTGATGGTTCACCAGTGTTCATATGGGGTCGCTGTACCGCCATATCCGCTCAGCATAGCCCTCAGCCTGCGGTTGTACCTGTCGGGCATAGGTCATCACCGCCTGTGCCATGGACTCAACACTACCAAATAGCACCTCAAGCTGACTGGTATAGGCTTTAATTGCCTCAATTTTGCGCTCGATCGTTGGCTCAACTCCCACTACCTGGGACGACAGCGATCCCGCCCCAGCTATCTCTTGCAAGCGCCCTTGCAACGCCCCCGGTACCGCGACATAGGGAAAATCCTCATAGAACACCATGCTGACCCCGGTCTCGATCAACATTCTCGCCGCGTCGTAGGTACTACAATGATCAACATGATGCCCAACACCCAGTGGGGCATACCATATAGCAGTTGGGAACTTGAGCGCAACCTCAACCAGTATTGCGCTCAAATCACACACCAACGTATCTTCCGCTGCAATTTGGCCGAACAGGGTCTCGTTATCGATATACGCATGCGGTTGCCGATAAATCGCATCCAGCAAACCAGCATAGAACCCATCTGCACCCAGGCATTTCAACGCTGCCTGATCTTCTGCCAGACGGCGTTGGATCACCTGGTCAGGTGGAAGATTCCAGGTGGTATGCACATATTGGGCAAATGCACTGAAGGGCTGAGTAGCCGGCGGTACACCACTGCAAATCGTGAATACCAGAACCTGCTGGTTCCTGGCTGTCTGAGCTGCAATCATTCCACCACAGGAGAGGGCCGCATCATCGAAGTGGGGAGATAGATAAATATGATCATACCTGGCAGCATAGATCATCACATCTCGTCCAGCATAATTTCTTGCAACGCCTCCTCAGCCGCCTGACTGCGCACCGCATCCTTGCTCCGCACCAGTCGCTGTAACACCCGGCGTGCCTGCGGGCCACCAGTTTGCCCCAGCGCCCAGATCGCGGCCTGAGCCACTTCACTATCATCATCATCGATTAAGGGCAACAACCCGCCTTGCAATTCCCGCCCTTCTTCGCCCAGTTCACCAACAGCACGGGCAGCCTCATACCGCAATGCAGGCGAAGGACTATGCAGTTCACGCTGAATATAGGGAAACCAGGTGGGGTGCATCGAACGCCCCATTGCCACCAGCGCACTCTCACGCATCAATTGCTCGGCATGGGCATACGCCCGCCCGATGGTCGCCTGAGCTTCAGCCGAATTGCTGAGATAGCCAAGGCCTTCAACCGCACGTCGCCGCACGTCGAGCGGCTGTTCGGGATCGGCCACCACCTCCAGTAGAGTCGCACACACCGCGTGAGCATCTTCTTCGGGCAGCTCTCCCATCTCAACTCGATACGCTGCCCGGCCAAGAAACAGCATTGCCGCTGCCCGCACCGCTCCTGAAGTATCATGCGCCAGACCTAAGACCCGTCGCATCGTTGGTAGTCGATCATCTTCCCATAATCCACCAACTGCCATTGCCCGTACTTCAGCATCAGGATCGTCCAGACATGCCAGCAACACCTGACGAAAATCAAGTTCAATGTTATCCTCGGCTAACTCAACTAGCGCCGCAACAATGTCGCGCCGACGTTCACAGAGAATATACCGCCACGCACTAGCAAAGATAGCGGCACGTTCGGTATCAAGATCCGAGAGTATTGTCAGTCCGTGTTTCGAAAGTGGATGATCCGGGTTCGCCACACGTTGGAGGTATTCTTTCAGATCCATACCAGGCATTTTCAATACTCATCATCATCATCATCATAGACAAACACATCACGCTCTTCCTCTTCCTCGACTTCATCAATGTCCGGCTCAGGTTTGTAGAAGTAGGCACCTGGCGTCGCCTCATCAGGTGCATACATCGCATCAGCAGCGAGCAGCGATTCGATATACGGACGTGAGGCCGGGCGCATGACATTGTAGGCAACATACAGATCATCCAGCGACAACCAGTACAGCGGCTCTTTCCGGGTGCCTACCTGTTCGCCAACAACCTCAAACACATGCGCCAGAACAACGTCTGCCTTGCGTCGATCAGTCATAGGAAGCGCCTTGAGGTTTTTGAGTTTCCCAAACTTCCGTTGAGTCAACAGATAGTCGCCATCCACCGCACAGGCATAGCTGAGGTTCGCAAACGCAAACTTATGCTTCTTCTCATCAAAAATCAGCAAGCGATCACTGCATACCCCTCCTTCCTCATAGGTCAGGGTAAACACATGTGGCTCGCCCGTCCGCACCAGGTTAATTATCGCCCCGGCGACCAGATGCTCATGGAAGAATTCCTCCAGGCCCTGAATCCACCCCCCACGATTACCAGTCGGATAGCGCACTTCTACCAGATAGCTGGTATAGTGCTGGGGAACATCAAAACGCAGCACCACGGTGCGTTGTTCACGTAACAGTGGCTGCGGCAGCAGTGTCGCGAGTCGGGCATCAAGCGGTATAACACCATGATCCCACTCAAAAAAGGTCAGCGGCCGGTTCATAATGCCCTCTTCATGGATCTCCGCCTCTTGCCGCTCCAGACTATCGTCATAGCCTTCAACCAGATAACTGGTAAGATGCCCCATCTCGCTGGCTTTCACGCGCCTGGTACCAATGCCTGGAAGTCCGCGGGTTGACCAGAGACACGCCCCCGCCACACCCACAAACTCGAACTCTTTTTCACGGCTCAGGCGATAATTCAGCGAGAATCGAAAGCTCTCGGTTGTTGATTGGCGATGACTGTGATAGAGATCGGCAATGATGGCCGTGTCCAATACCGGCTCGCCTATTTCGAGAATGTACTCACGAATGCGGCGCAGATCGTTTTTGCCGAGATGAACCGTATCCGTATCCGTATAAAGATCACGCCCAAACCGGACAATGCGCTGCAACGGATCGTGATCAATATGGTTGATCAACGCCTCTTCCAGTACAACCCGGTGGGCCGCCATGAGTCTGGATACCGGCTGGCGAAGATCAATCACCGTCCCATCCGGCAGCGTGAACAGCGCCAACGGGGCTGCTGGCCTTGTATCCTCTGCAGCAATGTCGTCAGCCTCGTCTCCTTCCAGTGCCGTCACATCATCCAGAACCTCCACCGCACGCTCGACAGGGATAACATCAGGCATGGTTGGGAGCGTATGTTCCACCGCAATATTAGCGCTTTCGGTGCTCGCGTCTTGATCGACGCTGATACCCTCGTCCACCGCAATCGCGAGCAGCTCCGTGCGCACCGGCACAACCTCATCCCCATCCGGCAGCCATTCCTCGTCTGCCGTCTCAACTGGTGGGGCAGTCATAGGCATCGCTGAAGAGACAGCCTGCGCTCGCATATCATCCACAGGCTCGGCGGGCAGCATAGTATCACGCACGACATCAGACGCGACAACTGGCGTGACGGGCGGATGCGTATGCGCTTCTTGCACAGGAACGGCGGATGCCCGCGCATCCGCCTGGTGCGCCCCATCAACCGCACCAGGTGATTCCGATGGTGCGCGCACCGTACCTGAAACCATCGCGGCCTGCTGTTGCCAATAGTCAGAGATAAAGACCGGCTCAACTGTCGTCAGCGCCGGACGCGAGGTTGAAACCACTACCCGAATATCATCAACCGGCAACGGCTCATCAGGTTCATAGAGACGCTGCTTGAAGGTATGACTCGTATCTTCACGCTGCGTGGGATAGACACCGAGGCGCGAAGTGATATAGATAATCTCCCGCGTCTCGGTATCTTCCTGTCGGAAAAAAACCTGGTCATTGACACGCAACGCCGCGTCTATTTCACGTGCCATTGCCTCGCGTTCACGCTTACGCTGCGTCGCCAGAAAGTCCGTAAGATTTGACAATGTCTGCTTAATCGGCGCATCAGTCGCAAACAGGGTACCCTGTACAGACATCAGACGAAAAATCTCTGAGGCCAACGCTTGCTGCTCTGGCGTACCAACAAAGATGGGCGTCCTCATGGGTGATCCTCCACCACCAGTTCGCGCAGTATCTCAAGATACCGTTGCACAACCACCTCCAGATCTTGAGGCGTACCTGTGGCCCGTAGCCATTGGACAAGTGTCTCGAGGGCTGTTTCGCCATAGATTATCGACCTGGAATCCATGTATTCTCCTGTTTCCTCCTGTCAGGTGTAGTGCATCACACAACGTACAGCAGAGAGAACTATCACCTTTCCTCCTGTGTCTGTTTATACATTATTTGTCCAGTTCGGGAAGAATTATAGCATTCTGGTGAGGAGTATGCAAATCACTCTTGTAAACTCTTCAAGGCCATAGCCAGCGCACCTATCACCACACTCTCGAAGCCCAACAGCGAGGGAACAACCTCGACAGGACGGGCAAACCGCGGCAGAATAAATTGCTGCATCTGTTGGGCAATAGCCTGTACAAACCGATCTCCACCAATACGTACCACCACCCCCCCCAACACGATTGTGCGAGGATCGAGCAGTGCAACGATCTGTGCCATACGCATCGCCAGCAGGTTCACCGTCTCACTGACCACCTGTTGGGCAATCGGGTGAGCACCAAAGATATCATCCAGGTTATTTGTCGATAACCCCAGTGTATGTGCCCGCCGCATCAAGCCCTGGATCGAGACCATTTCTTCCAGCGTTGATGGTTTGCTCACACCATCCCAGCCATAGCCGATGATGACATGCCCGATCTCGCCCGCCATAGCCGTAGCACCATGATACAACTGGCCATTGACGACCATACCACCGCCAACACCGCTACTGAGATGCATGTAAAACAGATGATCGCATCCGCGTCCAATCCCGAAGGTGGCTTCGGCCAGTGCAATCAAGTTGGCATCATTTTCCAACAGAGTTACCGTATCAAAGGCTTGCTCAAACTGCTCCTGAACCGGAAAGTTTTCCCAACCCGGTACACGTGTTGAGAGGCGGATGACCCCATGTTGCGGATCAACCGGCCCGCCAAAGCCGACACCAATACGCACCAGACGATCCGGCGCGACGCCAGACTCAGTGAGCAACTGTCGCGCTAAATCAATAGCGCGTTCCATGATCTGCTGGGGAATGTTATCTGGCGTCTCAGCCGAAACACTGCGATACGTACGACTGTGCAGGTCAATCAGGGCGACACGTAGACCGTAACTACCCAGATCGACCCCTAGCACATAGCCCTGTGTCCCCAACAACCCCCAGTTACTGTGCGCCAGTTGCTCCTGAACAAGCGTCTTAGGATCAGTCATACGCGAGACCTCCTTTCAGGATCAGCGCAGAAATTGGGTACCAAATGTCATGCTGCTGATTATAACACAGTTCTGTTTATTACCTGGATCGATATTCGCTCCAGACCAGGACACCGGCGAGCAGGAATAATCCGATGCCCGCAATGAGCCTGCTTGTCCTGACTTGCGCTGATACCGCTGACTCAGGATGGGCGGTGTTTATGATTGTTGTTGCTTCTCCAATGTCTGTTGAGTCAGGTGTCGGTACAAGCGTAGCCGTGGGCGGTGGACGATAGGTATACACTGTGCCTGGCTCTGCCCCAAGATAGGGTTGTGCTGGCACGTGTACACCCGGTTGCAATGAGGCTGGCAACCGTCTGGGACGAACCTCTTGACCAGTTGCTATCTCACGATCGTCAACCTGTCCAATGCCACTCGCTACAGCCTGACGATCTCTCAGGATGGCGGCATATTCGTTTATACTACTGTCTACCCTTCTCTGGTTATCAGACATTATGGCGGCTGTATCCGGCACGGTCTGTGCGTCAGGAGAGCTAGCTGATGGCATGCGCGGGGATGGCACAGGGGTGCCATTAGGAGATGGCACAGTCGATGGCGGTGGTGTGTTGGGCATACCTGGCGAAGGTGGATAGGCGCTCCGCCATTCAACACCACCATCTGTAGTTCGTGCATAAACCTGACCGCTCCTAAGTTTTGGATATTCTATTGGATCATGAACAACCTGCCCCTGTGCGTCCAGTAACTCCAGGATTGCACCATTGTTTGGTAAAAAGCTTCTCCCGGTCTCTACGACGAGAAACTCACCGGGCAGAACACTGACTGCACCAAGCTTTCTGGTTTGTACCGCGCCTGTCAGACCTGTGCGTCTGATACTCCATCCTGTTACATCAACCGGCTCTGAGCCAGAGTTGTACAATTCGATCCACTCCATCTCCCCCGCTGCTGGTGCGGGCAAAATTTCGTTGATCAGCAGTGTGCGGGATGAAGGTTGCATCTCGGTTTTACTCTCTAGCTCAGTCCGCGTTACCGATGCCGTCCGTGTGGGCGATACTGTCCGCGTTACCGATGCCGTCCGTGTGGGCGATACTGTCCGCGTCACCGATGCCGTCCGTGTGGGCGATGGCGTCCGCGTTACCGATGCCGTCCGTGTGGGCGATGGCGTCCGCGTTACCGATGCCGTCCGTGTGGGCGATGCTGTCCGCGTTACCGATGCCGTCCGTGTGGGTGATACCGTCCGCGTTGCCGATGGCGTCCGTGTGGATGATGGCGTCCGCGTTGCCGATGGCGTCCGTGTGGATGATGGCGTCCGCGTTGCCGATGCCGTCCGTGTGGATGATGGCGTCCGTGTGGGCGATGGCGTCCGCGTTGCCGATGCCGTCCGTGTGGGCGATGGCGTCCGTGTGGACGATGGCGTCCGCGTAGGCGATGGCGTTGACGTATCAGTGGGTGTCGCGGTCGGTG